>Ga0316197_10000355_pt1 | contig 32633 bp, 21 predicted proteins | sample OudBiesiAoxic_MG_FD_204939 | JGI IMG/M metagenome (GOLD analysis project Ga0316197, IMG submission 204939) | Coastal sediment microbial communities from Oude Bieten Haven, Netherlands - site A oxic | ecosystem: Environmental > Aquatic > Marine > Coastal > Sediment | place: Netherlands... | reverse complement strand
AACAGCGCCAGCCATCAGCGCCCGCGTCGCGTGCAGCACAACGCCGAGCCGCAAAGCGGCGACAGATGGATAGCCCGGGGTGTCAACCTCGGATCTGGCGTCAGATTTTCCGTGAAAGCCCCCGGAGGGGGCAGATTCGCGACAGCGGCAGCGACAGGGAGCAGCGGCGGCGTCAGAGGGCGGGGTCCCGTGACGCCGGCATGATCACCTCCGGGTCGTTCAACGGGCGAGATAGCTGCCGAGTCGGCCGGTGTCAAGAGCGGGCCGGCCCGGGGCCGGTTGCTTTGCAACCCTTGACACCGGCCGACTCACCAGCTTTTGGGGAGGGCATGAACGACCCGAAGGTGACCATGCCGCCGCCACTGAACCTGATCACTGCCCCTGCCCACCGCCGCTGTTTTCTGTCGCTGCCCGCTGATTGCTGCCGCTGTCACCCGCACCCTGGATTTCATGATCTTGCAGTGGGGTTCCTCTCCTCGGAAAATCCAGAAACATACCCGTAACCCTTGTGTATTCAGGTCAGAAAGGTCACCTGTGGATCTATTTTGGACAGCAGTGATGCTCGATACCGGATGCAGGATCCTGGATTCATCGAATCGATGAGTCATCCTGCTGAATAGTCAAGGGTTGGGTGAGCGGATCGAGTCTCTAGTATCGAGAATCGAGAATCAGGTGTGCATGTGAGATAGAATCTCCGGCTATGGATTTCAAATTTCTGCGCCAGCTTCCGGGGACACTTTATTCCGCAGTCGTAATGGAGCTCTTCGAGCGCCTCGCCTACTACGGCATGGTGATGGTGCTCGGCATCTACATCGTCGATCGCCTCGGCGTGCCGGCGGACACCTACGGCGTGGTCTACGGCCTCTTTACCGGCGCACTTTACTTTCTGCCGGTGCTCGCGGGAGCGCTCGCCGACCGCTTCGGCTACCGGCCGGCGCTCGTGGTCGCTTTTGCCACCCTCGCCGGGGGCTACTTCCTGCTCGGCGCCTCAACCGACTTCAGTACCATTTGCGTCGCCCTCGGTTTCATCGCCGTCGGTGGCTCGATCATCAAACCCACGATCTCGGGCACCGTCACCAGGACGACCGATGAGGGCAGCACGCGACCGGTCGGCTTCGGCCTCTACTACATGATGATCAACGCCGGTGGTCTGATCGGTCCAGTGGTCGCGGCCCAGGTCCGTAACCGTACCGAGTTCCGATACGTGTTCTGGGTTTCGGCGGCCGCGTGCGTCCTGATGCTGGTGCAGGCGGCCCTCGCCTTCCGCGAGCCGGTCCCGGCGGAGGAGAGAGCGTCGGGGAAGACGCTTGGCGACATCTTCCGCGAAATTCTGATGGTGCTCGCCAACTGGCGCTTTGTACTGCTGCTGGTCATCTTCTCCGGCTTCTGGGGCATGATCAACGTCCTCTTCGGCTTCATGCCACTGTATGTCGAGACATTCACGGACCTCTACGCTGCCGAGGCCGCCATCGACCAGATCATTCCCCTTACGAAAGTGGCGGGTCATTGGCTCAACCCGGAGGTGCTGATTTCGCTCGACGCCCTTCTGATCGTTCTCTTTCAGGCCCTGATCGCCTACCTCACCCGCAGCTGGCCGACCCTGCGAACGATGCTCGTGGGAACCTCCATCGCAACCGTCTCCTGGATCTTCCCGGCGATGTCGCCCACCGCGACCTTGATCTGTCTCGGGATCCTTGTCTGGTCGGTGGGCGAGATGATCTGTTCGCCGAGGTTCTTCGAATACTGCGGCACGGTTGCCCCGAAGGACCAGGTAGCGCTGTACCTCGGTTACTCCTTCTTCGCAATCTTCATCGGCAACATCTACTCGGGGCCGTGGGCGGGGTGGCTCTACGAGCGTTTCATTCGCCTCCCGCACGAGGCCGGCCTCGAGACCCAGCCGTGGATCTTCTTCGGTGGAGTCATGCTGATGGGGGCGTTCTCCATCGTCGGGCTCGCCCTCTACGGTCTCTTCATCAACCCGGAAGGCGCGAGGCGGAACGACGCGGAGGTCGCATGATCGAAAGCCTCCAGTCCCTGTTGACCAACCCAAGTTACCCGAGCCTACATGTGATGGTGATCCACTTCCCCATCGCCTTGATCTGTCTCGCACCACTCTTCGACCTCGGTTGCCTGATCCTCCGCGACCAGGTGTGGCTGGATCGCGTCGCGTCCCTGCTCTACGTGACCGGAACCCTTGGCGCCGGTGCCGCCTACCTCTCCGGCGAACGCGCTGCCAAAGCCCTGGCCGAGATCTCACCCGCTGCCGAGTCGGCCCTTGCCGACCACGAAAGCTCCGCGATCATCACCCTGATCGCCCTCGCGATAGTCTCGTTGTTCCGCCTCTGGGTGAGCTGGCTCTCCCGCGCCGACCGCCGAATCAGCCTGGGATTCTTCCGCCTCGCCGCCATTCCGCTGGCTCTCGCCGGGCTCGGCCTGCTCGCCTTCACCGCCGACCGGGGCGGCAACCTGGTTTACGGCCACGGTCTCGGCGTACAAATGGAACACCCCGAGTCATCCGAACGCTCGCCATAGAAAAACCCCGGCGCTTCGGCGTCGGGGTTTTTTGTTAACAATGCGGTTGAAATCTCGTATTTGTTAACATGACCGCCGCGCTACGGTGGGCCCCGGCCCGGCGGTGCGAAATCGTAGATCCATAGAGGAGGGTCCAATGAAGACAGCCAACCGGAGCATCATTTTCTTCCTGTGCGTGGTCGCATTGGTCGCCACTGCCAACGACGCCGCGGCACAGGCCGCCGGACGAATTTCGGGCCAGGTCGCAGACCAGGCCGGAAATCCAATCGAGGGCGTTCTGGTCACAGCACTGAGCCCGAGCATGGAGAGCTTCAAGATCGAGAAAACGACCAACAAGAAGGGCAAGTTCGTGATCGCGTTCACCGACTCCGCGAGCAGATATGTTGTCGAGCTCAAGAAAGAGGGCTACCAGACCATCGTGGCGCCAATCAACCCGACCCCGGGGCAGACGCGGCTGGTCGAGTATGTCCTCCTCCCGACAGCGGGGGGCGAACAAGCCGGGGACCAGAGGGCCGCGATGACTGGGGCCAGCCGAGCGATCCTCGTCTACAACGAAGGGGTCGAGGCGCAGCGCGCGGGCGACCTCGAGCTCGCCGCCAAGAAATACAACGAGGCGGCTACGATGAACCAGGACCTGGCGGCGCCCCGCACGGCGCTGGCCGCGGTGGCCCTTATGCAGGGCGACTACCCGGGCGCCGCTGCCGAAGCAGAGAAGGCTCTCATTATCGACCCGAACGACGCCCGTGCAATGCAAATTCGCTTCGACGCCTACCGTCTGGCTGGAGATAAGGAGAAGGCCAAAGAGGCGGAGCAGGCTCTGCGGGAGCTCGGCGGCCTCAGCGAAACCGCCGCGCGAATCTTCAACGAGGGCGCGGATGCGTACAACGCCGGCGACATGACCACTGCGATTTCGAAATTCCAACAGGCCGCCGATCTCGACCCGAGTCTGGTCCAGGCACGAATGGTACTGGCCAAGTTCTACTTCTCCGAAGGAAATCTGTCGGAGGCTCTGGCGAGGGCCGAGGAGGTCGTGGCGCTGGAACCGGACAACGGCGAGGCGCTGCGCATCGCGTACGATTCGGCCCGGCGCCTTGGTGACACCGAAAGAGCTGCCAAGGCCCTCGACGGCCTCGCGGTTTCCGACCCCGAGTGGGCCGCCACCGGGCTCTACCAGCTCGCGGTAGAGCTCTACAACAACGGCCAAACGGACGAGGCGGCGCAGGCCCTCGAGAGGGTCCTGCTTGTCGATCCCGACCATGCCCGCGCAAACTATTTGCTCGGCGTTGCTCTTTTTAACTCCGGTCAGACGGTGCCGGCATCGGAACACCTCAAAAAGTTTATCGAGCTGGCGCCGGACGACCCCGATGCGGCCATCGCCAAGGACCTCCTGGCCTACGCAGACTGAGCCGTTTCAGGTCGTCTGTGCCAATTGCCGCGGCCGGGCTTCAAAAACGGGGGCGAACAGGCCGCCCGCGAGGTCGATGTGTCACCTGCATGGGGCAGGGTTCACAAGATCGCAGCTGGATATGCTGGGGAAAAGCGGGTACGGTAATTGCTCAGCACAGCAAATGAAAGGAACAGAATATGTTGAGAAAGAGCGCTCTCATCCCGATCGTGATGCTCGCTACCGCGACCCTGTTCGCAGGCTGCAGTTCCGGTTCGTTCGACAAGGGGAGGACCGCCGAGCCAACGGTCGACAAGGCCGGGAAGACCATCGCCCGGTATCGCGATCAACTGGTAGAAGTGATCGTCGACTACAAGTTCGCCAGCCGCAGCCTGGGTGATGACTGGATGATCCTCAATGTTGCGGTCACGAGCTCGGAATCGAAGGCCATCGAAGTTCGGCGCAAACATGTTCTGGTGAGAACACCGGACGGCCGCAAGATTCCTTTGCCACCCTACGCCGATTTCATCGCTGCCTACCCTGAGGTCCAAAGTGCAGCTCGGCGCGCCGCGGTTGCTTCTGACCCGATCGACTTCACGATGGCCGGGCGCCAGACCTGCGATCTCGCCTTCCAGCCGCTCCCCGGCACGGTTGCATCGCTCGAATCGGTGTTTGTGAACATGCGGAAGATCTGCTCGGGCCTGCTCTATTTCCCGGTTCAGGGCGGAATTCAGCCCGGTAGGTGGGAATTCATCATCGAATTCGAGGAGTTCGACGCGCGGGTGCCATTCGAGATCGAGCGAGCTCAATAAGCCACAGCTCGAGACCGGAATAGTGGACGTCTCACCCCGGAAACCATTCGGCCCGTGGATTGCAGTCCTTGCGATTGCGGTTCTGGTTTCGTGCGCCGGAGAGGAATCTCTATCGACCGGCGACCGCAGCCTCAACGTTCTCATCATCACGCTTGACACGATCCGTGCCGACCGCCTCGGTGCGTACGGGCACCCTGATATCCGGACCGAGTTCGTCGATGGGCTGGCCGAGCGGGGCGTAACGTTCGACCGCTGCATCGCGCCAACACCGCTGACGCTGCCGTCTCACACTTCGCTCTTCACCGGCACCTACCCGGTCTTTCACGGGGTTCGGGACAACGGCAACTATGTCGTCTCGTCGGAGCTGACGACGATGGCGGAACTTTTCGCCGATGAGGGATACCGCGCCGGAGGTTTTGTCGGTGCGTTTGTCCTGTCCTCGCGATGGGGCCTCGACCAGGGTTTTGCAACCTACACAGAGCCCAGCGGGGCGTACGATCCCGCGCTGGTCTCGTTCGCACAGGTTCAGCGGCGCGCCGACACGGTCATCAACGACGCCATCACCTGGCTCCGGAAAGAACCGGAGAAACCGTGGTTTGCCTGGGTTCACCTCTACGATCCCCACCTCCCCTACGATCCTCCGTCGGACTTCGCCCGCGAGTACCCCGACGATCTCTATCTGGGAGAGGTGGCCTATGCCGACGCAGAACTGGGCCGTCTGCACAATTTTCTGGAATCGTCCGGTCTCGACTCACACACCCTCATTGTTTTTGCGGGGGATCATGGTGAAGGCCTCGGCGACCATGGAGAGTTTGACCACGGCTTACTCCTCTACCAGACCACAACGCAAGCGCCTCTGATCATCGCCCACCCGGCAATGACCTCAGCGGGGGTCAGGCGTCAAGAGGTGGTTTCTTTGGTCGATATCCTGCCGACAATAGCCGCAGCGGTCGGTCTTCCGCTCCCGGACAATGTCCAGGGGCAGAGCCTGTGGCCCTTGATCGGCGGGGACGGGACCTTTGATGAGAAGCCCGTATATGCGGAGACTCACTATCCAAAGCTCCACTTTGGTTGGAGCCCTCTAATGGCGCTCCAGGACCGAAAATTCCAACTCATCCAGTCATCCGAACCGGAACTCTACGATCTCGACAGCGACCCCCGGCAGGAGAGGAACATCTTCGGGATCAACACCTCGGTCGCGGAGAACATGACTTCCGAGCTGGAAGACCTGATCCTGCAACTTGGGCAGGGGGCGATGGAAGCAACCAGCGCACCAGATGCCGCGACCATGGCCAAGCTGGCGGCGCTGGGTTATGTGGCCGGTGGTGTGGAGCCAGAAAATGGTCAGTCGGTCGACGTCCTCCCCAACCCGCGAAGCATGCTCTGGCTCTACAACCTTCTCATCGAGGCGAGCAGCTCGATTTCTGCCGGCGACGAGGCCGGAGGGGAGAAAAAGCTCCTCGAAATCCTCGAGAACAACGATTTGCTGGTCGACGCCTGGGTTGCCCTCGGCAGGCTCTACCGCCGTCAGGGAAGAATGGCTGACTCTCTGAACGCGCTTCGCGAAGCACACGCAAGAAGGCCTCTGGATCCGTTCCTGGCGTCCAAGCTCGCGAACGCGTTGATCTCGACCCGACAGCTCGAGGAGGCCGAACAACTGCTGATGGCGGCCCTCGAGAAACACCCGGATGATCCCTATATCGTCTTTTCCCTCGCCAGGGCCATGGAGTCTTCCGGCCGTTTTGCTGAATCGGAGATCCTCTTTCGTAAGACCCTGACGCTCGACCCGCTTTCCGCCCCTGCTCACGTGCGGCTTGCCGCACTTGCTCTGCGGCGCGAAGATCTCAACACCGTCTCTGCAGAGCTCGATGCGGCGTTGCGACTCGATCCACGGGTGGCCGAAGGGAGCCTTCTCAGAGGTCAGCTTCTAGAACGTCAGAACCGGTTCGAAGAGGCTTCGCAGGCCTACCGGGATGAGCTGAGCAATTCACCCAACAGCCTTCCTGCAGCTATCACGCTGAGTCGGCTGGAGGGCCGTCTTGGGAGACCGGCCGAACAGGAGCTCGTGTTGCGCAACGCAATTCTGGCGAACCCCAAATCGCCCGGACCCTACCTGGTGCTGGCCATGACTTTTCTGCAACGAGGAGAACGCTACGCGGAAGCTGTCGAACTCGCTGAACTCGGCCTCCGGCAGAACCCGATAGGGCAAGAGCTTCAAATGGCGTATTTCATCCTCGCGAACCTCGCTCAACGACTCGGAGACCCGAAGCGAGCGACCGAGTACGCTGACCTTGCTGCGCGGGCTGCCGAATCCGGCGGCCACGAACAGTGAATCTGCAAGACTCTCGGCGCCTTTTCCCACCACCGCTCTGAACCGCCATGAGCGCAGAGAAAATCATTTTTTTCTATCACAAACTGAAGAAATTGTGCCGTCTTTGCGAGCCTCGCGTCCTTTGCGGTTCATATATCGCTTACAATTCGCTGCCTCACGCGTATGCTTGGTGACGTTTATGAAGTCTCGAGTATTTGTCCTTCATCGTTGGAGATTTTGGCCGACAGTGGCCGCACTTGGCCTGATCGTTTTCGGAGCCTGCTCACGGGGAGCACTGGAGGGTCCGGACACAACGGTCGACCTCACCGGAACGGAGCGGCCTTCTGTTCTGCTGATCACACTCGATACGACCCGGGCTGACCATCTCGAACCCTACGGGTCAGAAAACGTCGACACTCCGGCGCTGTCCCGTCTTGCCGACAACGGCGTTGTCTTCGAACATGCGATTGCGACCTCACCGGTGACGGCCCCGGCTCACGCGTCATTGCTCACCGGCCTCTATCCACCACGTCACGGAGTCCGCAACAACTCGACCCACTACCTGTCGGAGGACGTTCCAACCCTCGCCGAGATTTTCTCCGAGGCCGGCTACAGCACCGCCGCCTTCGTATCCACGGTAATTTTGGAACGCCGTTACGGACTCGATCAGGGTTTCGATGTCTATGACGACGAAATCCGATCCTCCGCCGCGGGTAACGAACGACGAATGACCGTCGAACGCCCGGCCTCTAAAACGGCCGACCGGGCGCTGCAGTGGCTCGATGCGCTCGACGGAGATGGTCCCTTTTTTCTCTGGGTCCACTTCTACGACCCTCACATACCCTACTCGCCCCCCTCGCCATGGACGGAGAGGTACCCTGAGCGCGCATACGAGGGTGAGATTGCATACATGGACTCTCAGGTCGCACGCCTGCTGCAGCACCCTCGAGCGGCGGCGAAAGACGTCATCGTGACGGCGATTGGAGATCACGGCGAAAGCCTGGGTGAGCATGGCGAAAAGACCCACGGTCTCCTGGTTTACGATTCGACTCTCCGTGTTCCCTGGATCATGCGATCGCCGGGCGAACCCGGGGGAACGCGAATCACCGCGCCGATCAGCCAGGTAGACCTGGTACCAACCATCGTGGAGCTGGCAAATCTCGACCCAGGCACCGGCGTTGACGCTTTTGATGGGAGAAGCCTGGCACCGCTTCTTCGAGGTGAGAGTTGGACACACGATCGTCTGATCTTCGCAGAAACGGAAGTGCCGTTCTTCGCCTACGGGTGGTCGCGTCTCCGCACCGTTCGCCAGGGCCTCACGAAGTACATTGATGCGCCGGAGGTTGAACTTTACGATCTCAGCCGCGATCCGGGTGAGCTTGACAATCTGGCCGCCGAACGCAGTGCCGACGTGCAGCGCCTGGCTGCAGAAATCAAATCCTGGGCGATCCATGACGAAACCGGCGACAGTGCAGTGGCCGTCGACTCCGAGACAGCGGCAATGCTGCACGCTCTCGGATACACCGCCGGCGATCCGAGCCGCCCGGAGGGAACGGGTCAGGGAAACCCGGTCGAGCTGATGCCTGTTCATCAGGAGCTGCAGATCGTCGGCGAGCTGTTGGCGTCCGGCCAACCTCAGGAGGCGGTTGACCGCGTCCAGAATGCCCTCGCTCTGGATCCGGAAAACATTGCCGGCCTGCGGGATTTAGGCCGCGGACTCACCCAGCTGGGGCGTCTGGACGAGGCGGCGGCGGTGGCCTCGAAAGCGAGTGCTATCGCTCCGTGGAGCGCTCAAACGGCAATGGTCGAGGCGGATGTCGAATACCACCGTGGCCGATACCAGCGTGCCCTGGATCTGATCGATCGCTCGATCGAGTTGGATGACCGTTTTCTGGAGGCCCGTCTCGATCGCAGCCGATATCTCGTTGCCCTCGGCAGGACCGGGGAGGCCGTAGCAGAACTCGAAAACCTGCTCGAGGAGAGCCCCGACAACAGCTGGGTGGAGTTGCGCTATGCGGAAATTGTCGAGCTCGCGTCAGGAGATTCCCGCGCCGCCGAGCGGCGGCTGCGGGCCGTGCTCTCGCGAAATCCGAGATTCACCGAGGCCTGGTTGCTCCTCGGCACGGTTCTGGGGCGCCTCGAGGGAACCTCAGCAGAAATCGCGATCTACCGTGAAGCCTTCGTCAACGGTGCCACCAGCTCAGACATTGCGACCCGCCTCGCCCTCCTGCTTGCCGAAGCCTCCGATCCGACCGCCGAAACGTCGCTACGTGATGCGATCAGCGCAAGCCCGACAGTCCGTGCTGATCTTCACCTCGCCCTCGGTGACTTGTTGGCAGCGCACGATCGAAAGGCGGAGGCGCGACAGCAGTTCGATATCGCCGCCGCTGCACCGGCTCATTCCGTTGGCGGGCGGAACTCCCGGGGAATGGCGCTGCAACGCCTAGGCCGTGTTGCCGAAGCCGAGACCACCTGGCTGGAACTGGTACGGGATCACCCCGATTTCGGACCCGGATGGCTCAACCTGGCGTCGTTGTCGATTCAGCGTCAACAGTGGACTGAAGCGAATCGCCTTGCACGAACCGCCATCGAGAAGGACCCGATGTCGACGGTGGCATGGAACAATCTCGGCATCGCACTCGAAGAGTTGGGCCGGACAAACGACGCGGAGGCCGCCTATCGGCGTGCGGTAGAGATCGACCCGAAAGACTGGCGCGCCCTCTTCAACCTCGGCATCCTCCTCCGCATCAGCGCCCGTTATGACGAGGCTGCGGAGGTTCAGCAGGATGTGTTAGCACGCAACCCGAGGCACGCAGGTGCCAACTTCGAACTCGGAGCCCTCTTCGCCGGCCCACTCGGCAATCCCGAACGGGCAAAAGTCCATTTGCAGGCGACCATCGGCGCCGACCCCAACCACCCGCGCGCACGGCAAGCGCGCGCCATCCTCGATCGTCTGCCCTGATATTCCAGTTCAGCGGTTTTCCGACGCTCGAAGCCTCAGCTGCTGCGCGAGGGCAAGCGCCTGCTCCCGCTGCGGTCCAGCCTCGGCCCGAGCCGCATAATCCTCGAGATAGCCAACCGCCTGCGATGTGCGCCCGGCCTGCGCGGAGGCGAGACCGAGATTGTAAACAACGTCGAGAACACCTGGGTTGATCTCGTGAGCACGCTGCCAGGCTATTACCGCTCCCCTGGGGTCACCCTGGCGCGCACAAACCGATCCCAACGCATTCCAGCCGTCAAACGAGGCCGGAGTCATTGTGACTGACTGCTCGAGCAGCGTCCTGGCTTCGACCAGTTTCCCCTCGGCCATCGCAATGATGCCAAGATTGAGCTTCACCGTCGCATCGGTCGGGGCAGCAAGTAGAGCCCGTTCGACCCAGCCTCGAGCCTTGTTCCACCGCCCTCGCGACATCGCGAGCTTTCCGAACGCCACCAGAATGCCGGGATCATCCGTCGACTCGAATCCTCGAAGAATTTCCTCGGCTTTGTCGAGTTCACCAATTCGAAGATAGGTCATGGCGAGCTTTGCGACCACCGACTCGGCCTGAACGCCCTGTTCCAGAGAGTTGGAAAGAAATTCAGCGGCCTTCTTGGGCTCACCGCGAGCGATGAGAACATCGGCCAGGATCAGGTGGGCGCCCGGCCGTCGGTCGCCGACTACAGCAAGCGCTGCACGGGCTTCAGCCTCGGCAGCACCGAGATCACCCTGTCTGTAAGCGATTTGGGCGAGCAGCGCGTGCGCGGCACCCGGATCATAGGTCAAGGCGTTTCGGGCAAAGACTAACGACTCATCCAAACGACCGATCTGGTTGAGGAGCGTCGCCGCTCTGAGGCTCAATCTCTTCGAGTGCGGCACGTATTCGAGCGCGGTGAGGTAGGTCTTTGAAGCTTCCTCGGGCCGACCCAGCGCGAGTTGCGAAAGCGCGAGGTAATCCCAGGCGTCCTCGATTCCCGGGTCGTTGGTGACGACCTTTCGAAATGCCGACACCGCAGACTCGAGGTCACCGCTGGCGAAGAGCCCGTGAGCAGCTCGAATCCCTGCCAGCACGCCGACCCTGGCCTTCGGGTCCGGGAGGGACCCGTCTTCGACCATGGTCGCCTCACCCAGGTAGCCCAGGGCCTGCAGTCGGCGCCGGGTCTCGGGGTCGGACGCTGCCGGAGCCTCGAACTCCCGATCGAAGGTGCTCAGCGCAGTCTGAAGCTGTGCCTCGAGCTCAGGTTCTGATTCCACCAGGTTGTCCAACTCGTCCGGGTCCTGGAGGAGGTCATAGAGCTCGTCCTGGGGCGCATCAATGAAGTGATATCGATCGACGATCAATGACACGAGATGACTCCAGCCAAAGTGGAGCCGAGGATAGAAGGTCTCGGCATAAATGAGATGCTCGTCGGTTCCCGGGCGCCGCGGAACCAGTAACGACGTGCCGCGGAAACTCTCCCCGAGTGGTAGCCCGAGAGTCGAGAGAATTGTCGGATAGACATCAATGAGCTGCACTGGATCGCCAACCGTTTCGCCGGCCCTCTCCGCCTGCGGCAGTTTGATGATTAACGGCACCTGTAGGGTCGAACGATAGAGGAAAACGCCGTGCTCGTCCTCGCCGTGGTCACCGAGACCCTCGCCGTGGTCGGAAAGGAACACGATCAACGCTCGCTCATACAGGTCGAGCCTGCGAAGATCATCGAGGAGTTCACCGACCACTGCGTCCGCCGCCGCAACCTCGCCGTCATAGGAGGGCCCATAGCGCTCCGCGAACTCGGCCGGGGGGTCGTAGGGGGTGTGGGGCTCGAAGACGTGGAAGAAGAGAAAGAAGGGCTGACCGACGACCGTTCGCATCCAGGGTCGCACGGCTTCAAGGGTCTCGAGGCCCGGCCGCTGCAGGGCTTGGATGCCAGAACTGCTGTGGTCCGGAGTCAATTCGATACCATCCTCGTAGAAATCGAAACCGGCGTCGATGCCAGTTGCCCGGCGCAACACGAAGGCCGATACGCCGGCACCCGTAGCGTAGCCGTCGCTCTTCAAGATCTGTTGAAGAAGAGCGCCCTTCGAGGGGTCAACCGTGTAGCCGAGATTGTCTCGCACCCCGTGAGCCGGCGGCAGAAGACCCGTCAGCAGCGAGGTATGGGCGGGCAGGGTCAGCGGGACGTGGGTGTAGGCGCGGTCGAAGAGAATCCCGTCCCGGCGCAGCGTATCAATCGCTGGGGTCTCGACACCTTCGTAGCCGTAGGCGGGCAGTCGGTCCGAACGCAGGGTATCGACCGATAACAGGATGATTGGCGTACCTTCAGGTACATGGAACTGTGAGCCACCGCCAGCCGAGCAACCAATGATCCAAACCAGAACCAAGGTCAGAACCGCACGTGCAGGTATCGGGCTCAATCGCAAAAAATGTGCTCCTCAGGATGTGGTTCGCTCATCCGCGCCATCTCACAGGGTTCCGGGATCATAACAAACGGCGGTAATTGATCAAAAAAGACCCCGGCGCCGAAGCGCCGGGGCCAAATTAATCGATCGGACGAATCTTCAGAAACGAAGTCCAAAAGAGACGCGGAAGGTCCGGGGCAACTGGTAGTCTTCCTCGGCCTGCGCCTCACCCCACGATTCGCCCTTGCGCCAGTGAGTGCCCTCGACCGGAGTTTCGGTGAAGGGGTCAAAGGTCTCCAGGCTGCCGTCGTTGCGGGCGGTGAAGACGGTGTTGTTGGGTGCAACCACGGCACTCTCGTTGAACACGTTGGTCACCTCGGGCTGCACGAAGAGCTCGAGCTGGCCACCGCCGATGTTGACGAAGAACGAGTAGTTGATGGCGAGGTCGGTGCGCGAGACATTTTCGGATCTGAACGCACCGCGGTCGGAGAAGAAATAGGATTGTGCCCCTGGGTTGCTGAAGTAACCGAGGTCTGCTGGATCACCGACGTACGGCACGGTATCGACGGTTCCGATCGCGCTGTATGGAGTACCAGAGAGGAAGCTCTGCAGAAGGCTCAGCGACAGATTGTTGTGGGAGGTGGCGATCGCATCCCACACCAGCCATGCTCTGAACTTGTGGGTCTGGTCGATCAAAAGGAGACCCTCCGGCACGTTCCAGGACGCCTCCTTGTACTCCTGATAATCAAAGAACGACCCCGGTACAGGACCGCTGTCATACGTCTCGCCATTCAGATTACCGGAGGTCTCCGACCACGTGTAATTGGCGCCGATGTTCCAGCGCGAGCCGATTCGGTAGTCGAAACGGGCCATGATCGCGTCGTACTTGCGGCTATAAACCGAATCGTCGTTGGTAAAGACGGCCTGATCGATGATGTCGCCGCTGCCCGGGATTTCCACGATGCTGCCGGGGACGGTCTCCGATGCGTAGAAGCTACCGTACTCGCGGTGGACGTAGTCGGCCCGCACGACGCCCCGGCTGCCGAGCCTGAAGGATGCACCCACCGTGAACTCGTCGCCGTAAGGCGCCCTCATGTTCTCGCCGACCCTCGGGGTCAGTCCCGGATAATCGACGATGTAACCCAGGTCCAGGTTGTCGGTGCCACCGTAGACGTTGAAGAACCAATCGAACATGGCGTCCAGCGCGTCCGAGTTGGTGGGGTATTCTGGTGTGCCCGCGATGATCTGGGGACCATCGTAGAGGTACCAGATATAGACCGGGTTGCCTCCCGCGGAACCCGCGGTGCCCTGATTCTGGGTGATGGCGGTCGTGTACCGGTTGAATCCGGCGTTGAGGATGATGCTGCCATCGCCTTTGATGTCGTAACTCGCAGACAGGCGCGGGCTCAACCGATAGTCATCAATCGTCTTTGCTCCGGCCTGGTCGGTCGCGTCATTCTTGTCGTAGCGGACACCAAGATTGAGGGTCAGTTTGTCGTTGACGCGCCAGGTGTCGTTGGCGTAGAGCGAGGTCGTCTCGACGTGGCTACCGACCGACTCCTGTAGAACGTCTCCCCAGATGATGTAGCCGCCGTAGGTATCGATGACCGTGAGGGGGGCGCCAGGGGTGTCGTAGTTCTGGTCGACAAAAGGTGCCCAGGCATAGCCGGAGGCCATCTGCCGGTTGTTTTCGGTGTTCTGGTCATCGAAGTAGTCGTAACCGAAGACCAGATCATGGGTGCCCCCGCCGGAGACGAACCACGATGCCTTGGCGTAGTAGTTCTCATTGTCGCGTTGTTTCGGCGGTCCCGCAGCGTCGAACCAAGCGTCGTTGTATGTGACGCTCTCCAGCAGGTCCCAGATCGGGGATCCGCCCAGCTCCGTGTTGACTCCTCCGCCGCCCTCAAATGTGTAATCCCTCTTGGAGTAGAGGCCCTCGAGGAAGAAGTTGTCAGCCAGCACACCGGTGTAGGTCACCGCCACCCCGGTTTGGGGATTTGAGCCTGAGGTGAGTCCGGCTTCGTCGACCGCCGGAGGCCAATTCGGGAAGTTGTCGTACGTAAAATCGATGTCGAAGTAGCTCAGCATGACCCGGTGGTTGGGCCCGATGGAGCCGGTGAGTTTACCCTCGAGCCGAGTCTCTTCTCGGCTTTTCGGGTAGGGAATACCCGCATCCGGCTGGCCGGGGGTTGCGATCTGATCCGACCCGGACTCCGACCAGTCGCGGCCGGCGGCAAAGAACCACAGCGCGTCACGTACGATGTAACCACCAAATGTCGCCTCGTAGACGTAGTTGTTTTCGTCTGCCTGAAAGGTCGTTTGCGGGGTCTCGCCGTTCCAGCTGTCATTGTCCACGTTGACGCGGAAGGATCCCGAGAACTGGTTGCCGCCGGATTTAGTGACCGTGTTGACGATGCCACCTGCAAACCGGCCGTACTCTGCCGACATGTTGCTGGTCATTGTGGTGGTCTCGAGGACGGCGTCCTCGATGTAAAGGTCAAGCGCCTGGCCGCGAATGTTCTCATTCACGACGACACCGTTGATAGTGAAGAGGCTCTCCCACGACTGGGCACCCGAGATCGAAATGGCGTCGTTGGGTCCGGTATTGGTGGTTCCCGCCGACAGCAGCACCGCCTGGTTGAGAGTCCGCTGAACAGGCAGCTTTTCCAGGATCTTCTGCTCCATCGTCGACGAACCCTGGGTGCCGGTGCTGACGTTCTCGAACGAGCCGGAGACAACGATCTCCTCCTGCATCGCTTCCGGGTACATGACCGCATCGAGGGCCCTTGGCTGCGAGGTCGACATCCTGACGTCGTACTCGAGGGTCGCAAACGACGCGAGCTCGAACCGAACGTTGTAATCTCCCGCCGGCAGAGCCTTGAAAATGTAATCACCCTGGGCGTTTGTGACCGCTACCTTTTGCCCTTGCAAGGCTGGTGAGGCGAGAGTCACCGTGACCCCGGGCATTGGTGCGTTGTCAAATATCACTCGGCCCTTGAGCTCGGAGCCCATTTGCGCCGAAGCCGTCCCCGCGATCGCGAGAGCGAGAATGACCAGGCTGATCGTCAATCGATTCTTCATCTGTACCTCCTCAAAACGAGCGGGAGTCAGCGGCGAACTGAGCGAAGCGGTGTCTGCTCGCGTGTGTAGGAGCCTTTGATGTCCGCGAGAACAACCACCATGCCACCACTTCGCGCCGCTTCCCGGCCTTTTGATTTCTCCCGTTCTGGCGCGGCGCCGTACGCCGCGATAGCTGTCATTGACTTCATGAGGTGTTGGTGACGCTCCCCGATGGAGGGTCCATCTCCCCTGCTTCGTACCCCCGATGCGGACCGGCCCCCTTTCTCTCAAAAAAAAAGAAAAAATGAAATCACTTGCACGTACCGCAAGTTCCATGCCTATTTACGGCCCGTTCTTCGATTGGTTGCACATCACTTTTCGACATTCTTGTCCGGATTTCCGTACATCGGTCCCGATGGTCGGATATTTCCCTTTTTGGATCAGTTCGTCTGCGACACGTTCCTGCGAAGGCTGACGAACGACGCCTGCCGGGTCACCGGGTCCAGTGCACCCACGACCAGCTTGTGTTCGCCAACGTCGAGCAGCAGGTCGAGCGCGGCAACATAGAACTCATCGCGACGCGATTCATAGTCCTTTGGCGGCATCCGAATCTCGAACTGCCTTCGTTGAATATCCGACTGCTTCCCCTTGAGATCACGGTTGGCAACGAACAGTACCACTCGGCCGACAAACTCCCCCGACTCCGGCAGCAACGCGACTGACTCAATCGGAATCGCTATTTCGACGGGCAGGATCCATCTCTCACCTGTCGCCGGTTTCGGCTCGCCGGCCGTGATCTCGAGCCCCATCGGGTTGTCGTCGAGGGCCAGTAAAAGGCCACTGACCACCCGATCCTGGACCTGGGTTTCGAGAGATTTCTCGACCAGAGTTCTACGGTAAACGAGCTTGTATTCCGGATGATCCGGCAACTCGACCTCGATTCGGTGAACAGTGTCACTGCCGCTCGATGACAGGGTGTAGCCCAGCGAGTAGTAGGTGAAGAGATCATCACGCATTTCTTCCAAGAGTTCGGTGACGTCATTGGAATCGACGATCGCCCGTCCGCCCGTTTTTTCAGCGATGACGAGCAGTGGTTCCTGGTAGTTGATTACGTGGATGCTCGTGATCATTGGATCGACCGGCCGCGAGTACTCCGCCGAGGCCGACGCGGTGCCGGAGAGACCACTGGCATCGATTGTGTAAAAGGTCACGCCCTGGGCGTTGGCGCTCGAAGCCAGCGATTCATAGAGCTGCCGGCGGTTGAACCTCGCAAGCATCGGCAAGGTTGATGTTTTCTGAAAAAGGTCGCCGTACCAGTTAATGAGGTCCCGGGCCGGCACCGCGGGCAGGCCGCTACTGATGTGAACCAGCACCCGGCGCCCGGGAAGTCCCGCGAGGGTGGTCAGGACCTCGCGCACGGAGTTGAGCGAATAGCCGAGTTCCATCGCCATCTCATCGGCATAAGAGCGGATTCTGTCCTCCAGATATATGGCCTCATTCTGATCGGCGCGGGCCCCCTGGTTCGGAGCGGATTCCGCCACGGACTGCATATCGTGGATGAGGCGCCCCCGATTTCGATCGGCGTCGGTCCGCGCGCCGTAGACCCGGGTCAAGGATTTGAGGGCGTCCTTCACCGCCAGCGGATCGTCAGTAAAGGGCTGCACGATCTTCGGCGACCGCTGGACCGAAATCACCATCACCTGGACATGCGGTTGCATCACCTCGCTGATAAACCGCCGCACCTGGGACAGCACACGATTTCGATCGAAGGGCCGGATGTTCTCGTTGTCGACGTAGAGCACGATGTGAACCGGCTGGATGAGGTCGGCGAGGCCCTCGGCCTCTTCGGATACCACCCCGGCGGGCCCAGCCGGCAGCCCAGACATCGCCTCATCCTCCCGCGCCGCCATAATCTCCGAGATCACCTCCTGGGTGTAGGCGGCGAAGTGGCTCAGCTTGCGCTCCGCGCCGTCCTGCAACAAACGGAACTGCTCCTTCGAAAGGCCAGTCACAGGGTTGCCTTGACGGTCTCGAACAAAGACGTCGATGTTAACGACCGTCACCTGGACCTCGTCGACAAAGGCGAGGCCGCCCTTGGCCTCCTCCTGGTCAGCCGCCTGACCACTTGCCGTCAAAGCCGCTATGAGGAGAAGGGCGCAGACCAGCAATCGCTTGACCATCAACGTCTCCTTTGCTCTCAGCCCTGGGCGCGGCCCGGAGCCCGCTACCCCTTTTTGAATACGGCGGAACGATACCAGGGTTCTTCTGCGGCAACAGAAAAGGTCAGAAGAGGTCGACCCGTTCGCTCGATGCTCGATGCTGGATACTGGATGCTGGAGGCTGGATGCTGGATGTTCGATTCAAAGCGCTTCTCGCTTCGGTGTGTCAGGTGCCACCTTCACAATTGTCAGCAGCGCGCTCGGGGCATCAGGGCGCCGATGACAATTGTGAAAGTGGCACCGGTGTCGCCGACGCCGCAACGCGCGTCTAATGGTGCTCAATGCAGCAGCAACCAGCGTCAGATGTCGGCGGCAGCGATCAGCGTCCGCGACAGCAACAGCGTCCTGTCTGATTGGAATGGAGAACTGAAATCACGACCTTGGGTTGAGGAGCCTCCAGGTCATGGCTCGGACTTGAACGACCCCGAGGTGGCCATGCCGCCGCCGCTGAACCTGGTCACCGCCCGCTGCCGCTGTTTTCTGTCGCTGCCCACTGATTGCTGCCGCCGACGAATTGATGACGCGGGCATATCCAGAATCGAGAAACGAGTATCGAGGATCGAGTATCACCTCCCCGCCCCGACCTTCGTTCCCAGCTCCATTTTCCCTCTGCTCAGGAAGAAGGTTAGAATGTCCTTTCCGAAAAAGGGAGGCGTTGTGACACTGAATCCGGTGATAGAAATCGACGGCATCGAGCTTCACCTGGCTCGACCGGTGGAAGAGATCCCGCCCTGGATCGGTCAACGCGAAGTGCTGCTGCAGCTCCTGGCAGCGTGGTCACTCTTTGCCGAAGACGACGCACCGCTCAACCCCCGCCTTCTCGGCAAGCCCGGGGTCGGCAAGACCACTCTCGCCTGTGCCGCGGCAAGGGAGCTCGAGCGCGAGATTTATATCGTCCAGGCGACCACCGATACGCGGCCGGAAGACCTTCTCGTGACCCCGGTCCTGGGCCCCTCGGGAGGAGTCCGCTACATGGCCTCGCCTCTGGTCACCGCGATGGTCCGCGGCGGGGTCTGCATCCTCGACGAAGGCAACCGCATGAGTGAGAAATCGTGGGCTTCGCTGGCGCCGCTCCTCGATCACCGGCGCTCTGTCGACAGCGTTGTCGCCGGTATCACGATCCGCGCTCACGACGACTTCCGATTCGCCACAACCATGAACGAGGACGCCTCCACCTACGAGGTGCCCGAGTACATCCACTCGCGCCTGATGCCACAGATCACGATCGATTTCCCCGAGGAGGACGAGGAACGGGAGATCCTCCGAATCCAGGTTTCTGGGGTCGACGACGAGGTCCTCGACTATGTCCTCGGCTTTCTACGCGCCGCCCATCTCGCCGACCTCCGCTACTCCGTGCGGGACGGGATCAACATCGCACGCTATGCGATGAAAGTGCTGCGACGGCGCGAGGCCGACAACGCAAAGCAGGCCGTTGACATCTCTCTTCGACTCGCAATCGGAGAACAAGAAGCCGAGCCGTTCCGCTTTGCCACAGAATGAAAGAGGAATGAGGAATGAGGAATGAGGAATTAGGAATTCCCGTCCTCCCCCCCGATAACGGCATCGCGGGTGGGTGGGTGGCATTCTTAATTCCTAATTCCTACTTCCTAATTCACAGCCTGCGGGTCGCGAGGCCGTCTTGAGCGCGATCGATATCGACGTCGTCGCACCAGAGGCCATACCTGGCGTGCGAGTTATGCCCGTGCTGCACGAACGGCTCGACCTCGCTCCGATCATTCACCGGACCCTCGAGATGCTGCAACCCGAAGCGGTCGCGGTCGAGCTGCCGACGACCCTCACCGAAGCAGCCGTAAAGGCAGTCGCAAGGTTACCCAGGATCTCTGTCGTCATCTCGGAAGAACCCGGCGAGGACGCCCTGGCGTGGGTCGTGACACCCGGCGACCCAATGGTCGAGGCCATGCGGTGGGCGGCCGAGCACGAACGTGAGGTTCTTCTGGTCGACCCCGATGTCCGCTACGGCCACCGCCGCCACGACCAGCTCCCCGATCCGCACTCTCTGCACCAGATCGGTGATGAGAGGTATCTCGACCTCATCCGACGGCTCGCAGGTTCAGCGCCCTTCGACGACCGCGACACACTGCGCGAGCGGGGCATTGCGCACCATCTGCAGCAGGCGGCCGAGCGCCTCGACGGACCGATACTGAGCCTGGTCGGGGCCGCTCACGCCGAGCGAGTCGTTGCGTATCTCGATGGCCCGACTGCGCCCCCGCTCGCACGCCAGCGGAGAACGAAGGTCCAGGTCCGCCACCTCCACCCTGAGAGCCTCACCGCCGTCCTGCCGGACCCGCCGCTTGCACACTCTGTTTTCGAGCATTTACGCACAGGAAATCCGCCGGACGAGCCAGAATTCTCGGCGACCGTCGCCCCCCGGCTCGAGCTGCCGCTTGGAGTCCTCACGGTGGTCAGCGGCGGAAAAATCGAAGATCGGGCCGGGCGGGCACGCGCACTGGCGGCGTATGCGGCCCACCGCGGCAGCCGTGAAGCCCCGGATGGCGGCCTGGTCTGTGACAGGGCAGCTCTCGGTGTCGTGGTGTGGAAGGTCGGTGCCGCCTCATATACGGAGCAGACACGCAGCGAAACGCCTCCCTGGCAGCAGCGGTTGTTCTTCGATTTTGTGCACCGGTACGCGAGGATCCGGGGACAGCTGATCGGCGGCCTCTACGAGTGGGTGGTCGGGGCACGCGGTGTCGGTGATGACAATCTGGCCTGGGAGATCTTCGACGTCGCCCGCTGCTATCCATGGCAGGAGGAAACAGCCGAGATCGCTACTGCGCGAGTCGACGGTGAGTTTCTCGACCTCGGAACGCGCACCATCCGATTCCGGCGGCGGTTCATGCGGGTCAAACAGCGGCCGGTTGCGGTGCCGGTGCGGGCCAGGCCGACCGCCGAGGAGCCGGGCGAGTGGCTGCAGGCTTTCCAGGGGGACAGCATCTGTTCCTATCCGCCCGAAGATGTCGTGGTCGAGGACTGGGGACACCATCTCAAGCAGCGCGCGGTTTCTGTCCTGAGCGCCGAACGATCTCGCTCAGAACCTTTCACCACCAGCATGCTCGACGGGATCGACCTCCGCGAGACCTTGTTGCGGCTCCACGAGGGGCGCATCTGGGTCCGCGAACAGGGACGAGATGTCGGCGCAGCGGGGTCGGTTGTGATGACTTTCGACGAGGACATTGACGGCACCTCGTACCCGTACCTGATGAGCTGGCTCGGCGAGCACGAGCAGGAGTCGGACATGGCCCTTTATGCCACCGATCCTCTACAGCAGGTCGTCGGCCCGGGGATCATGCGGGCGACCTACGGTGGGTTCATGCTCACCTACCCGCCCGGCCGGCTCTACGACGTGTGGCAGGACTCCGATTATCGGATGGCGCGAACCAAACCGGAGGTGCTGTTGATGGCGGCGGTCGACTACAGCGTCGACAAGCTGGTGGTCCACGTCGGGCCGCAGCCCCCTGCGAGCCGGATACGCGATTACGCTGCGGCGCGCAACCGCAAGATCGTCCACCTCCCACTCGGCAGCCTGTCTCCCGTCAGCATCCAGAAAGTCCGTGTCCTGCATATCCTCGCCGGCCGCGACAAGCGGGAAATCGCGAAGGACTATGTGTGGTGAATTGCGCTTCTCGCTTCGACGTGCAAGGTACCACCTTCCCCATTGTTGGGAGCGCGGATCCAATTGGCTTTGGCAAAGTAACAATGGTGAAGGTGGTACCTGTGTCGCAGACGCGGCTTAGCGCTTCTCGTGGGCGGCGAGCATAGCACCACCAAAGCTCCCTCGCGCCTCTCACTTCGGCGTACAAGGTGCCATCTTTTGCATTGTTCGAATTCGTCGCTTCGCAACTCGGCAACGCGCTCCAGGCGAACAATGCTAAAGGTGGCTCCTGTGTCGTCGATGCACCTTCGCGCTTCTCATGGGCGCAAACCGGGAAGCTCTTCGCGTGCGCTAGAGTGAACGGCGCCGCTTTCCCGGGTACGAGTCGAAAGTCGGTTTGTCGTCGAGCGGCTCACCCGCCTCCATCCGCAGGGCGACTCCGCGATAGGTCTCGCTGCGACTGCCTTCTGCCTCCCGAGCCGCGCGTTCTTCGAGCGCAACAGCTTCCTCGACGGCCCCAGTCACGTAGAGAATCCGCGCCAGGGTATCTGCCGTTTCTGGATCGGCTTTGAGGGCGTAAGATTTCTGGGCAATCTCGATCGCTTTCACGAGCTCCCGATTCGAGAGGTAAAGCCGCCAGGCAACATCGTTGAGGATTGCCGGCTCAGCCGCCTCTCCCTTGACCTCATACCACCTGACATACAGATCTGCAGCAAAATCGTAGTGACCATTGCGGAACGCGAAATCGGCAGCGCTGAGCCAGTCTTCGCGCGGGCCATTTTCAAGGTCCGGAATCTCGAGGAGATCTGCTGCATCGTCGAAACGGGCCTGCCGCAACCGGCCGGCCTGTTCATCGACCGGCAAATCGGTGAGCCCCGCGGTCAGGATCGCATTGAGGTTGGAGGTTCCAGCCGTATCGGGCACTTCGAACGAGCGGGGCCATCCACTTCGATAGAGCTTCGCCGCCCTCTGGTAGACGCGGGCGTGAAGCTCGCTGCGGGCGGTGAACATGAGCTTCCGGCAGAGTTCGAGCTCATTGCCCTCGGTCGCCTGATGGAAAGCCTCGATGCGGCTGATCGCACCCTCCGGGTCCGATCGTTCGAGGAGCCCGCCGACCGACCGCTCGATGGCATTGACATCGCCAGGGTCCTCTTCGAGCTGACGGAGACATGCGAGGAAGGTGTCACCGGTACGGATCCGCTGGATGCGGTTCAGAAATGGCTCCGGAGGCAAGTAACCGATGATGCGGTCCATCTCATTGCCGGCAGAGTCGAGAAAGACCAGAGTCGGATAGCTATCGACAGCAAATTGGACAGCCAACTCGGCGCCGTCTTTTTCCGCGTCTCGCCTCAAGGAGACAATTTGCTCGAGCTCACTGCGGACGGCCGGTACCGAAAAGGTATCAGCTTCGAGACGCCGGCACCAGTTGCACCAGTCGGTGTAGAACTCGATCATGACCACGGTGTCGCGCCGTCCAGCCTCGGCCCGCGCGGCCGCCAGATCACCCCCGAACCAGGTTTTTGACGTGTCCTGTTGACAGGCGGCTATTGCTACCACCATCAAAGTCATCGATAGAACCAGGACTCGTCTCATTCAATCCTCCGGGCAGGCCTCGATCTCCTCCATACAACATTGCCGGAACTTCTCATCAGGTTGCGTCGTGGGAGTACACTTTCAGCAAAATTGTTTTCTGCAACCTTGAGCAAAGATACGTGTCGAGTGCGGGCGGGTTGCAATACCCGCCGTATGCAACCCGGGCTGTGTCTCAATTCTTCCGGATCACTCAGTACGGAGAGCGTCGATCGGATCGAGGTCCGCCGCCCGGCGGGCCGGAGCTACACCGGAAACTACACCGACGACCAGGCACATGGCTAGCGCGGCGGCGACCGCCATCGGCGGCGTGCTCAGCGGAAGACCAGGTATAGCCGCGCGCCCGAAACCAATGATGGCAAAGCCGGTCATGAGACCGAGAGTGCCGCCGCCCACGGCCAGCAGGACCGATTCGAGGAGGAAGAGCCCCTGCACTGTACTCCGTGGAACGCCGAGAGCACGAAGGAGACCGATTTCGTTGGTCCGCTCGTGGACCGAGATCCACATGATGGTGAGAATGCCCATTGCACCGACGAGCAGCGATACACCCGCGATTCCCGACACGGCAATCGTGATCATGCTGATGATCTTGCCAAAGGTGTCGAGCATTTCAGTTTGGGTCGTGATGGTGAAATCCTCCTCGCCGCGATGGCGCCGCATCAGCATCGAGCGAATACCTTCCACCACCTCGGGAATGACATCGGTGCTACTGGCTACGATGTCGATCTCCACCAACTCGTCAACGTCGAAGAGGTCCATTGCGCTGGCTACCGGCACGTAGACCGTATCGTCGAAGTCAAAGCCGAGCATTTGGCCCTTGGCCTCCATAACGCCAATGACGAGAAAAGTGGAACCACCGATGCGAATTCTCCTGCCGAGGGGCGACTCGTCATCGAAGAGCTCCTGCGCCAACTTCGCGCCGAGGATCGCGTAGGAGCTTCGCCGGCTGGGATCCATGCGCGGCAGGAAAGTACCCTGAGACACGTTGAGGCGGAAGCCTATGGCCGCCTCCCAGCCGACGCCCTGAACAAATACGCTCCGGCCGCGACCCCCGCCTTCGACCCTTGCCTGTCCGAAGGCCACCGGTACGACTTCGTTGACGCCCGGAATTCGCCGCAGGGATTCCGCGTCGTCGATGGTGAGCTTGTGGGTGGTGCCGCCGAGGGCCCCCGGCATGCCCATCGTTTTGACCTTCCCCGGATTGACAGCGATGATGCTGGTGCCGAACTGCGTGAACTGGGCAACGATGTAGTCCCTCGTTCCCTCGCCGAGGGAGGTGAGGAGAATGACAGCGGTGACGCCAATCGCCACCCCGAGCGCCGAAAGAAAAGAACGCAATCGCTGGCCTCGGATTGCCCCACCAACGAACCGGACCAGTTCGATTACATCCATCCCACCACCTGCCAACCAATTAGGAAGTATGAATTAGGAATTAGGAATTTCCATCGCACGGCCCGGCATTGGCGATGTGGGTGCGTGGGCGGCATTCCTAATTCCTCATTCCTAATTCCTAATTCGAGAATCATCGACCGACAAGCGCTTCCACCGGGTCGAGCCTGGCCGCCCGACGGGCAGGAACGACTCCAAAGAAAACACCTACCACCATTGACATCACCAGGGAAACAACGATCGCCCACAAAGGAGTTGCGGCGGGAAAGGTCGGATAGACGCCGACAAAGGCTTTGACCGCTGACCCACCCACCGCCAGACCGACGACGCCCCCGAGCGTCGACAGCACCGCGGCCTCGGCGATGAAAACCGCGAGAATCTGGGAGGTGCTGGCCCCGAGTGCCTTGAGAAGGCCGATTTCATGGCGGCGTTCGGAAACTGCCACCAGCATGACATTCATGATGCCGACTCCGGCCACGGTCAACGAAACCGACGCGATCGCGGTCAAGGCGAGGGTGAGCACGCCGAGGATGGAATCGAGGGTGTTGACGACCGCGTCCTGAGTAATGACCGTGACGTCCTCGGTTCGATGGCGCTCTGCTAGGAGGCCGAGAATCGCCGACTTGCCAGCCTCGAGATCTTCCCCAGGATGGAGTTCAATCAGGATTCTGAAGAGTGAGGTGCGGTTGAACAACCTCAATGACGTGCGCGCAGGTATGAATACCAGATCATCAAAATCGAAACCCAGCGAACGACCCCGAGGCGCCAGCACGCCGACGATTCGGAATCGCCAGTCGCCGAGCCGGACAACCTTACCCAGCGGACTTTCAGCGCCAAAAAGTTCTTCAGCTACCTTGATCCCGAGAACCATCTCGGCCCCGCCCTGATCCGGATCACCCGACGGCAGGAATTGGCCCGCGCCAATTTTCAACCTGCGCACCTCGACCAACTCCACGGTCGTGCCGATGACCGGCACCGATCGTGCCTTGCCGCCGAAGCGCAATTTCTCCTCGCCGGTCGCCAGAGGCGCCGCCCGCATGACCTCCGGAACCCTCGTCGTAACGGCTCTGTAGTCATCGATGGTCAGGTCATTGACAACCCCACCGAACGGCATCATGCCGGTGGTTTCGACCTTTCCCGGCATGACAATCAGGAGGTTTGTACCGAGCGCGCTGAACTCCTGCACGACGTACTGCCGCGCCCCTTCACCAAGCGCGGTGAGGGCGATGACCGCAGCAATGCCAACCGCCACACCGGCCACCGACAGGCCCGTCCGCAGACGATGGCCGCGCAACGCACCGACCGCAAAAGCAAGAAGCTCAGTCAGAGCCATGCAACCAACCGTCCAATTCGGAGTTCGGAATTCGGAATTCGGAATTCCCATCACAACCTGCCCAACGAACCGGGCAAAGGGATGTCATTCCGAATTCAAAATTCCGACTTCCGAATTCAATCTTCATCGTCTTTCCACAATCTCGCCGTCATCCATGCGTACGGCGGTTCTGGCCTTCGAGCCGACTTCGGGATCATGGGTGACCAGGACCACCGTTTGCCCGTCCGCGTTCATGCTTCCGAGCAATTCCATGACCTCGACCGCCGCTGCCCGGTCCAGGTTGCCGGTGGGTTCGTCTGCGAGCAGGAGCCCCGGCTCCATGACAACAGCGCGGGCGATGGCGACTCGCTGCCGCTGCCCCCCGGAGAGTTGGTCGGGTCGGTGGTGGACCCGGTCCGTCAGCCCCACTGCCTCAAGTGCGTGGGCCGCCCGTTCGCGCCGCTCGGCCCTCGAAACTCCGGCAAAGAGCATCGGCAGCTCGACATTGCCCTGGGCGGTCAGGCGCGGCAGGAGGTGGAAGAACTGAAAGACGAAACCGATGTCGGATTGCCGCAACCGGGTCCGTTCCGCATCCGACAGCAACCCCACGTCACGACCGTCAAAGGAGTAGCTTCCCGAGGTCGGTCGGTCGAGACAGCCGAGAATGTTGAGAAGCGTGGACTTGCCCGACCCTGAGGGGCCCATTACAGCCAGGTAATCGCCCTTGGAAATCTCGAGAGTGACATCGCGCAATGCGTGCACCTCGGAATCCCCAACATGGTACGTACGCCACAAATCGCGCAATACGATCACGGCGTTGCTCCACGTTCGCCCGTGCTCGAATTCTGAATTTTGAATTTTGAATTCTGAATTCCGGACCGTCCCCCCAGGTTTTTATGTACGGGTCGTGGGAATTCCGAATTCCGAATTCCGAATTCCGAATTCTCCATCATGGTCTCCGCTCCTCCGCTTGTGCTCCCGATTTGATATCGGGAGAGTTTCGGACTACGACCACTGCTTCGCCCGCTTCGAGTCCATTGACCACCTCGGCAAAGCGCCAGTTGCGGAGGCCAACCTCGATTTCCTTCTCGACCAAGACGCCTTCTGAGAGCACCAGGACCTTTCCGCCTTCGGCAACTGCCGAGGCCGGGATGCGCAGGGCCTCCTCCCGGCGGTCGAGGATGAGCTCGACGTCGGCCGAGGTCCCGGGCAGAACACCCACCATGGCCTCTGGATCGGCGAGTTCGACTTCAACCTCGACCGTGCGATTCTGCTCCAACACGTCGAGCACATACGGCGCCACTCGCGAAACGCGGCCTTCAAAGGTCTGGTCGGGTCTGGAGTCCACCGTCACCCGCACCGCCAGTCCAATCCCCAGGCGTTCCGCATCCACCTCGTCGATCGGTGCGCTGACAAAAATCGAGGCTGGATCGAGAAGGTCGATAACCGGTGGAATCGGCAACCCCGGCGGCGACGGCGTGATGTACTCCCCGACCTCGGTGCTGACCTCGGCCACCGTGCCTGCGAACGGCGCCCGCAGCTCGGTGAACTCGAGCTGGATCTCGGCGGCAAAGACTCTCGACTCAGCCTGCCCGACCGCCGCGCGGCCCGCAGCACAGCCGGCCCGTGTTCGGTCGCGGTCGGTGCTTAAGAGGTCAAGGTTCTGTTCGCTGGCGATGCCCTGTGCGTGCAACCTCTCGACCCGGGACAGCTCCTTCTCCGCCAATTCAGCCGCGAGACAGACCTCGTCCGCCTGAGCTTTCGCCGCATCAACCGCGGCTCGCGCCGAAACGAGCTCAGCTCGCTGGGCACGACTATCGAGCACGACCACCAACTCACCAGCTTCCACCTGATCACCCTCGCGGTGTGGAAGGGCGACCACTAGACCTCCGACCTGGGGGGAGAGCTCGGCTCGTAGTCGAACCTTGACGGTTCCGGCTCGGGTGTTGGTGACCGTTTCTTCCACCAATCCTTTTTCGGCAGCGGCGGTCCGCACCTCGACAATGTCGGGGGCAAAGACCGTGTACCTGAGCAGCACGACGAGGGCGACGACAGCAATCGCGGCAACAATCCACTTGGCTTTTCTCATGATGTTGAATTCTACTCCCCCAACCGGATCTTGGTTGCATAGCCGCAGGAGAATTTTGAGAGCACGGCGAAACAAGCTACAGTTGCCCGTCCACGAAATTTCGGAGGGAGTGCCGATGAGCGAGGAAATAAACCAGCCCAAAGCCGACGAGGTGGTCGAGGGGAAACCGACCTGGCGGTTCCCGCGAACCTTCTGGACAGGCAATGCTGCCGAGCTTTGCGAGCGAGCTGCCTACTACGGCACTTTCATCGCCCTCCGCACCTATCTCATCCGGGTGGTCGGTCTGGATGACGTGCAGGCCGGCGTGGTCGCCGGGCTTTTTGGCGGCTGGATCTACCTGGTCCCGTTCTTCACCGGCGCTGCTGCTGACCGGATGGGATTCCGCCGGGCACTGATCCTAGCCTTTGCCCTTTTGACCGTCGGCTACGGCACCCTGGGCGTCTTTCACACCCTTGGGCCGGTTCTGGCCGGATTGGCGCTGATCGTTCTCGGAGGCGCCTTCGTCAAACCGGTCATCACCGGCACCGTGGCCAAGTCTTCAGACTCCCTCAACCGCGCACGTGCCTTTTCGATCTTTTATATGGTGGTCAACATCGGTTCCTTTACCGGCAAGACGATCGTTGCGCCGATGCGCATCCAGATGGGCGTCGAGACCGTCCCGTATTTCTCCGCCGGCGCCTGCCTCTTCGCCCTGATCCTGGTCATTCTCATCTTCCGGCCGCCCGAAGACGGTGCCGCCCAGCCCAAGAACATGCGCGAGACCTTGCAGGGCATGTGGATGGCGATGAGCAATATGCGCTTTCTCGCCCTTATATTGATCACGGCCGGCTTCTGGGCCATCCAGGGCCAGCTCTATGCCTCGATGCCCGACTACGTGTTGCGGATGGCCGGCGAGACGTACAAGCCGGAGTGGTACGCCAACGTCAACCCGCTGGTGGTAGTGCTCTTCGTCGTTGCCATCACACAGATGGTGCGCAAGTGGAAGCCCCAGAACTCGATTCTGGTGGCGATGGCGATGATTCCGATGTCATCGCTCGCCATGGCCTCGTCCTCCTGGTTTCACGGCAACGTCCACATCTTCGGCATCGAGGTTCACCCGATCACCTTGATGATGGTCATCGGAATCGCCATTCAAGGTCTGGCTGAATGCTTCCTGTCACCGAAGTGGCTCGAGTTCGCCTCCAAGCAGGCCCCACCCGGTAAGGAGGGGGTCTTCCTCGGCTTTGCCCATATCAATACCTTCTTCGCGTGGATGTTCGGCTTCATCTTTTCCGGATACCTGCTCAGGGCATACTGCCCCGAACCCACTACTCTGGCGCCCGCAATCCAGGAACAGCACACTCTTGCGCTGGCCGGCCAGGCGCCGATGCCAGAGATTTACGCCCACGCCAACTACCTCTGGTACGCCTACGCCGGGATCGGCGTGATGTCGTTCCTCGGACTCCTGCTCTATATCTGGATCACGAATCGCATCGATGCGAGAACCGGAGTAGCCGAAGCATCGTAGTCATAAATGGAGGTTGCTCATGCGGAACGCTAGACTTCTCGCCATCTTCGCTGCCTGCACCCTGCTGGTCATTGGTTGCGGAGTCAATAAATCGATTCGCATTGCCGACGGAGAGACCGTCAACAGCGGCAAAGCAACGGTCAACGGCAACGTGTTCATCGGCGTCGACTGCACGGTTCGCGGTGACTGTCGAACAGTCAATGGCGGTGTCACGGTCGGTTCCGGTTCCGAGGTCGGTGGACTGCAATCGGTCAACGGTTCGATCAAGATCGCCGAGAACGTGAGCGTTGATGGCGAGGTCGGTACCGTCAACGGATCGATCCGCCTCGCCGAAAACGTATCAATCGAAGGCGACGTCGAAACCGTCAACGGGTCGGTCTTCTGCAAAGCAGGGAGTGTGACCTCCGATGACATCACGACGGTCAACGGCTCCATTCACCTTGCTCGTACTGAGGTCGGGGGCAATCTCGGCACAGTCAACGGTTCGATAACTCTTGAGGACGAATCAAGAGTTTCTGGTAACGTCCTCATCAAGGGCAAGTCCACCCGCTACGGCAAGAAAAAGGCGATCGAAATTTCCATCTCCGGCGGTTCAGTGGTGGAGGGCGACATCATTGTCCGAGATCCCAAGCGTAAGGTGAGGGTCATCCTCTCCGGTGGTGGCAAGGTCCTGGGCGAAATCCAGAATGCCGAGGTCATCGAGCGCGATTCCTGATTTCGAATTTCCGGTTTCCGCACGCCCGCCCTTTGGCCACCATCGAAGGGTTCATCAAACAGTCCTTATTCTCAGAAATCCACGAGGCAGGTGTCCTCTCGCCCGCTTCGTGGATTTCTGAGAGCGGACGCGAGCTGTGGATCGCCAAAGAGCTTCCAGCCATTGACACTCTCCAGGACTTGGTATTACGATGTAACACCGACTCCCTGGAGGAAATGAGATGGCGACCCTGGGTGGCAAGCAGCAGATCGTGACCTTCAAAGCCGAAGAAGCTCTCGTAGATGCGATGGACGACATCCCCAATCGCTCCGAGTTCATCCGCTCGGCAATTCTCGCCGCTCTGGAAGGCGTATGCCCGGTGTGCCACGGAACGGGGGTTCTGAGCCCCCATCAGCAACGGCACTGGAAGGAGTTCAGCCGCACTCACTCCGTGGAGAGATGCGACGAGTGCGACGAGGGGAAGCTCGTCTGCGTAGCGCACCGAGGCTGATTGGATTTTCGATGAGATATCGTCATTCGACGTCCCTCGGGATATTGATCCTCACGATATTGGCCCCGGTGACCTCCGGCGCTCAGGGGGTCTTTGTCAGTATTCCGCCACAGGCGTTTCTGGTCGAATGGCTGGCCGGGGATCTGGTTGACGTCGAGGTTCTGCTGCCACCGGGAGCGTCACCGGCGACCTACGAACCGACCCCGAAACAGATGGCCGCCCTCGATCGCTCACAGCTCTATCTGCAAATCGGAGCACCCTTCGAAGGGCCGGTTTTGGCGAAGATCTCGGATTTGATGCCCGACCTCCTGGTCGTCGACTGCCGCGCCGGAATCGAACTCGAGCCCATCGGGGGCGAAGGTCACGATCATGGATTCGGACTTCTCGATCCCCACATCTGGCTCGACCCGCGACGGATGAGGACCATCGCAGCCACGACGGCGAAAGCGCTGAAAACCATTCTCCCAGACGAATCGCTGGTGATCGAAGAACGCCTCGCCGCTCTTCACCGTGCGATTGATGAAACCGATGTCCGAGTTGGTGAGGCACTCGCCCCACTCGCAGGACGCACCCTGCTCGTCTTTCACCCCGCCTTCGGCTATTTCACCCGCCGTTACGGTCTGATCCAAAAAGCGGTGGAAGTGGACGGCAAGGCCCCATCTGCCCGGCGCCTGGCGACGGTTGTCGACGAGATTCGGCAGCAACCGGTGACAGCGCTATTTGTCCAACCTCAATTCTCACGATCTGCAGCAGAACGGGTGGCCGCCGCCCTCGACTGTGAGCTCGTCGAGCTCGACCCCCTGGCCATCGATTATCTGGCCAACCTGGAAACCATTGCTGCCAGAATCATCGAGGCGCTGCAATGAAACCCGAAAACACCGCACCCGTCATCGAGGTCGAGAATCTGAGCTTTCGTTTTGACGGCGGACCACCGGTGCTCGAGGGCGTCAACCTCGAGATTGCCGCTGGCGATTTCGCCAGCGTCATCGGCCCCAACGGCGGCGGCAAGACGACCCTGGTCAAGCTGATCGTCGGCCTCCTCACACCAACCACCGGTTGGGTGCGTATTTTCGGCCTGCCTCCTATCAAGGCCCGACCGCGCATCGGCTATATGCCTCAGCACGCAATGATGGACCCTCGTTTCCCGGTGCGAGCGACTGATGTCGTTCTCATGGGTCGGCTCGGGAGTGGTCGCCGGTTCGGAAACTACAGTCGTGCTGACCGCGACGCTGCAGCCGCCGCCCTCGCCAAGGTCAATCTCGAGGACATTGGTCCACGACCATTTTCTGATCTCTCGGGTGGACAGCGACAACGCGTCCTTCTCGCCCGCGCTCTCGTCACCGATCCCGAACTCCTGCTCCTGGACGAACCCGCCGCCGGACTCGACCAGAAAGTCGAGCACGACTTCTTCGAGCTGCTGCAGGAGCTCAACCGCCAGCTCACAATCGTTCTCGTAACCCACGATCTCGGCTTCGTGGCGGGCTTCGTTCGCACGGTGATCTGTGTCCATGGACACGTCGACATCCATCCCACAAGCGCGCTCGATGGTCGCGCGATCTCCGAGATCTACGGCGGCGAAGTGCGCATGGTGCGACACGATCACCGGATGGATCACTGATGGAATTCCTCAAGGCCGTCCTCCAGTTCGAATTCCTTCAACACGCCCTGGTAGCGGGCACGCTAGCGGGCATTGCCTGTGGTGTAGTTGGCTCCTATGTTGTCGTTCGGCGCATTACCTATATCGCCGGAGCGATCGCACACTGCGTGCTCGCCGGCCTGGGAGTCGGACGATGGTTGCAGGTGGTCCACAGGTGGCCGGTCACGCCCGCACAGGGTGCAGTGGTAGCGGCAGTGGCAGCGGCGCTGATTATCGGTATCGTGAGTCTTCGCATTCGTGAGCGGGAAGACACCATCATCGGGGCGGTGTGGGCGATTGGCATGGCGATCGGGATCCTCTTCATCGCCATCACGCCCGGTTACCACGAAGACCTCATGAGCTACCTCTTCGGGAATATTTTGCTCATCGGAAGCAGGGATCTGTGGATGATGGCGGCGCTCGACGTAGTGATTGTCGTCCTCGCACTTGGCCTTTACCCGCAGCTCGAAGCGGTCTGCTTCGACGAAGAATTTGCACGGCTTCGCGGTCTCAACGTCGAAGCCTACGTCCTGGTCCTGATGGTGCTCACCGCCCTCACCGTGGTGCTCCTGGTCAGCGTGGTGGGTATCGTGCTGGTGATCGCCCTCCTCACCCTAC
>Ga0316197_10000354_pt1 | contig 32641 bp, 33 predicted proteins | sample OudBiesiAoxic_MG_FD_204939 | JGI IMG/M metagenome (GOLD analysis project Ga0316197, IMG submission 204939) | Coastal sediment microbial communities from Oude Bieten Haven, Netherlands - site A oxic | ecosystem: Environmental > Aquatic > Marine > Coastal > Sediment | place: Netherlands... | reverse complement strand
CGTCCGTTTGCCGTCCTCGTTGCCCTGCTTATCGCTGCCGTGATCGGCACGGCCGCCTGTGCGTTCCCCGGCGACGCAATCCGCGACAAGGAGGGCATCCTCGGCACCTACACGGTCAACGGTGTCGACCCCGTCGGCATCGAGTACTCGGGCACCGTCACGATCGTCGAGACCGACATCGCCGACGAGTACGGCATCGAGTGGATCGTGACCGGGACCATCCAGCAGGGGACAGGTCGCCTCTCCGGCGACCGCTTCGACGTCGAGTGGGCGAGCACCACCGATGCTCGTGGGGAGTCGTCGGGGACTGCGACGTACGTCATCGACGACGACGGCGTGCTCCGCGGGACGCGGCTGGTCGACGGTGTCGTCGAGCCGGGGACCGAGGAGATCTTCCCGGAAGCCTGAGTTCGTCATCCGTCGCCCTCCAGGCTCGCCCCGCCGTCACGCAACGACAGAAGGTACTGCACGAGGGCATCGACGTCGTCGTCGCTGAGCCGCTCCCGATATGTGGGGAGCATCTGACCCGCCCGGTAGCCGTCGACGATGTACGCGTCCGGATCGAGGACCGACTCGCGGAGATACGCCTCTCCGTCCTTTCCGGGCACGCGGGTTGACGCGCGGTCGCCGACCCCGGCCAGCGACGGTCCGACCCCGTCATCGTCCGCTCGCGTCGAATGGCAGACTCCGCAGCCGCCGAGATTGCGCTCCGAGAACACGCGACGTCCGTCGCCGACCCCGGGTGGCGGTGGCACATCGGCCGCCTCGATGAGGAGCCGCCGACCGGACCCGACTTCGACCGGCCCAATGAAGAGTTCGGTCGTCGTGTCGCCCTCGACGAGACTGACCTCCACGCTCTCGGCGTCGCCGTCCAGCGCCACGTCGACGATTCCGACGGCGCTCGGACCGTCCATCGTGACGGTTTCGCGGGCCAGCTCGAGGTCGTCGGAGCGGACGAGCACCACGACGTCGTCCCCGGTGGCCCCCGTCGCCTCGGGTTGGCCCTGCAGCTGGAATCCGGGTGTGTGGTCGATCACGACGCGGACCGCTGTGCGATCGTCGGTCGACCGGAACGGTGCCTGGGTGGCGAGCGCAACGCCGATGACGGACAGACCGACGACGCCGGTGGCGGCAGCGAAGCGTCGTCCGGTGGGGGGCGCATCGTTGTCGACGGCGCGATGTTCGTCGGGGTGTGCCACCGCCCGTGCGAGTTCGGTCGGTGCCACCCAGTCCTCTGCCGCGAGCCCCGACCATTTCGCGGCAATGTGCGGCGCGCGCGCACCGGACAGCCGCTGATCGAGCAGCGTGTTGCCGAGCCCGTAGGCACAGTCGCCCGGCGCGCAGCCGACCGCCTGCACCGACGCCGCCCCCGCTCGCAGGAGCGAGCTCACTGCGTTGTGGTGGACCATGCCCGAGCATGCGACTTCGATCACCGCGGTGTCGCTGGCATGGTCGTCCGTGGCGTCGAGTGACGACATCCTGACGTGGCGGGCACATGCGAGCACGACGTGGCGTCCGGTGGGATCGATCGCCGGCATCGGGTCGAAACCCGGCAGCGACATCGCTCCGAACGAGCACGACCCGACGCAGATGCCGCATCCGACGCACGCGTCGGCATCGACCACGGCGAGCGGCCGACGCGGCTGGGTGCCGTCGTCGCCGTCGGCATCGGACCGCTCGTGCATCGACAGCGCGAGGTAGGGACAGTCGATGACACACAGTTCGCAGCCGGTGCAGAGGTCGTCGACGATGTCGACCACCGGCGTCGGTCCCGAGCGCACATGGGGTGCCACCGCCACGCCGACGATCAGAGCGACTCCGCCCAGGAGGACGATCCAGCCCCAACCCGCCAGCAGCGGTGGCAGGAGAAAGAGCACGAACGGGTCGAGCGGCATGTCGCCCACGAGCTGCCCGGGATCCGCTCGCTCGAGCAGGTCGGCAGGGAAGAGCAGTGAAACGACCAGGAGCGCGCCGAACATGATCAGCATCCAGTGACGCGGTGGCAGCAATCGCAGCCGTGAACGCCGCACGTGTCGCCACAGGAAGTAGGTGATCACCGCCGTCAGGAGCAGGTGCGCGACCCAGATGCCGAACATCACCGGCCATCCCGAGCCGGCACCGGAGCTGACGACATCGCGGACGAGGAGGGCCGAGACCCAGCCGACCCCACCGAAGACCTCGTTGACGGCCTCGGTGATGGCCTGCGCCCGGCGATCCCACACGAGCCAGTACCCGGTGACGCCGGCGAGCCATACGATCAACAGGGCAACGACGCCCGTCGTCCATCGCCATCGCCGAGGACCCCGGAACCGTCCTGCGACAAACACGCGCCAGGCGTGCACGACCGTGGTGAGGACCAGGCCAGCCGACGCATAGCGATGGATCGTGCGCACCGCCGATTGGATCGGATGATCCTGCATCTTCTCCACCGAGCGGTGCGACGCCTCGAAACCGAACTCGAAGAAGAGGGTGATGTAGACCCCGGTGACGATCACCACAATCAGGAGGAACACACTGATCGTGCCGGCGTGGGGGAGCGGGTTGAGTCGGTTCGACCCGACGAAACGTCGGACCGGGGTCTCGGCCCGATACGTCGCTCGTTCGAGCGACGAGACGACGTCACGATTCATGTGTCATGGCCCCGGCACCCGACTCACCAGGGGGTGAAGTCGGTGCCCGGCGAGTTGAGGCGCATGTTGGAGATCATGTCGAACAGCTGCGGTCCGTAGGCGAGCAGGACGAGCGCACCGGCGGCGATGAGCCAGGGCTTGAAACGGTCGAGCCACACCGGGGTCAGCTGCGGATGGCGCAACGATTCGGCGATCGGTGCCTCGGGCACGTCGGCCGGATCGGCCACCGGGCCCCGGGCCGTCTTGTACATGACGACGAGGTACATGAGCACCGAGACGAGGAGGATGCCACCGCCGATCGACACTCGCAGCAGATGACCATTCCACTCCTCGGGGACGTACAGCGCCTCGCCGAGCGGGGTGCGCCGCGGCGCTCCCAGCAGTCCGAGCATGTGCATCGCATTGGAGAAGATGATCATCCCGACGAACCATGTCCAGGCCTGCGCCAGCGCCACCTTCGGGCCCCACAGCTGCTTGCCCGTGAGGAGCGGCACCAACCAATAGGTGATGCCCATGAACGAGAGGGTCACCGCAGTTGCGACGGTGAGGTGGAAGTGGCCTGGCACCCAGGCGGTGTTGTGGATGACGAGGTTGATGTTGTACGAGGCGTTCGTGAGCCCACCGATCCCGCCAAAGGCGAAGAGGATGGCGGCGAGCAGCTGCGCGGCCACCGACGGGTCGCTCCATGGGAGGGCTCGGACCCAGCCGATCAGCCCGGTGCCGCCACGCTTGCGGGCGGCGTACTCCAGCGACGCAATCACCGTGAACGCCGTGAGCATCGATGGGAAGAACACCGCATAGGTGAGTGTTGCGTGGATCCACTTCCAGGCTTGCGGTACGCCGGGATCGACGAACTGGTGGTGGAAGCCGACCGGGACCGACACGATCAGAAACATCCAGAACGCAAGGCGTGCCAGGGAATCAGAGAACAGCTTGCCGCCGGCCTGCTTGGGCAGCATGCCGTACCACGAGATGTAGGCCGGCAGCAGCCAGAAGTAGACGAGTGGGTGGCCGGTGAACCAGAAGTAGGTGCGGGCCAGCGTCGGGTCTGTCCCGTCGGTGAATCCCCATGCCCAAGGGAGCAGCATCGTCAGGATCTCGACGGCAACGCCGAGTGTTGCGATCTGCCACATCGCGGCGTTGACGATGCCGCCGAAGGCGATGAACGGAGAGCGAACGCCGCGGTTGTCCTTGCGCCACTCGCGCAACGTCACGTAGAAACCGACGCCTTCGATCCAGCTGCCCACCACGATGAGTGCGAGGCCGAGGTAGAACGCCCAGCTGGCCTTCAATGGCGGGTAGAACGTGTAGAGCACCGTCGCCTGGTTCAGCAGCAGCGGGAAGGCGGTCATCACGAGGCCGACGACCATCGTGCCGAACCCGACCTTGTTGATGATCGGTTTCGCAAGCGGACGGCCGAGGCCGCGGATGGTGGTGAAGTTCGTGAACCCGACGATGAAGAATGTCGTCCAGACGAGGGCGTTGAGCACGCCGTGGATCGTGAGGCCCTGGTAGTAGCTCTTGAAGACCGGTTCGATGTACTGGTAGAGGTCGAGACCACCGAACTCGAACGCCTGGAGCGGGCCGAACAGACTGCCGACGCCGAGCGCGATGATTGCGATCAGCAGGTGGCCGCCGATGAATCGGCGCTCCCACTGCGTGAGTTCGTAGGACGGCAGATTGGCGGAGCGGACCGCCGGGTCGATGAGGGTCATGCGTCGTTCTCCGATGCTGCGGTGTCGTCGGTGTCTACGGCCTCGGCGTCGGCGGTGGCGTCCGTGGTCTCATCGGTGGACTGTTCGTCGGCTCGTGCCGCGTAGTCCGCTTCGGAGACGACTTTGATGGTCCCAAACATCGCGGCGTGTCCCTGACCGCAGTACTCGTGACAGATGTACGGGAACTCGCCGACCTCGTCGAATGTGAACGACATCTTCGACACCTGGCCGGGAACGACCATCACGTTGATGTTCGTGTCGGTGACCTTGAAGCCGTGCTGGAGGTCCGGAGAGGTGATGTACAAGGTGATCTCCGCACCGACGGGGAGGACGATCTCGCGTGGTGCGAAGTTCCAGGCCTGGGCGAGGACGTAGGCCTCGAATTGTCCCGGTGCGATCTCGGTGACCCCCGGTTCAGCCCACGGCCCGTCCTGGGTCACGGTGCGGGGGTCGACCTTCCCGTCGTCGCCGGGCAATTGGTAGCCGGCGGCGAAACCGGCCACCGTCACTGCGACGAAGAAGATCAGCAACATCACGACGGAGAAGCGCATCCAGTTCTTCTCCCATGGGTCGATGCCCATGGTCAGGCTTTCTTCGAGCTTCTCCGCATCGCCGTCCGCGTCGCCCTCGAGGACGTCGCTGCTCATACCGTGACGCCCCGGCTCAGCAGGATCACGTACACCGATGTCCAGAGCAGGATGATCGTGGCCACGAAGAGCACGAGGATGAACAACGTGCCGGTCGGCTTGAAGTGCTCCTCGTCGAGGATCTCCGCGGTGTCATCGGCCTCGTCGTCGTGGCGTGCGGTCGTCACAGTGATCCCTTCGTACGCGCACGCGGTCCGAGTGCCGGTGCGTCGCCAATCACTCAACCGAAAGGGGTTGAGCACCAGGTAGGGACCAAAGTCCCTACATCCGGACGACCTCCTTTGCGGATACTTGCGACAGGCCACGGCCCCCCACCCGCCCGAGGAGCTCGATGAACCCCCTTTCCAGAAGATGGCAGCGTCGCGAGCGCCCGTCTGACCGACGTCTGGGGCGGTTGTGGGCGCCGCTGGCGTTGATTGCATTTGCGTTCGCAGCAGCGCCGGTCTTCGCTCAGGAGGTTCCAAACGACGACGTCCTCCGTGCCGGCGCCGAGGTGTACTCGTCGGTCTGCTCGTCGTGCCACCAGCCTGGCGGCGTCGGTCTGTCGGGGGATTACCCGCCCCTGATCGACAACCCCAACGTGCAGGACACCGAGTACGTCCGCACCGTCATCGCCGAAGGGCGCAGCGGGGAGATCGTCGTGAACGGCGAGACCTACGACGGCGTGATGCCATCGCAATCGACGCTGAGCGATGCCGACGTCGACAACGTGATCGCGTACATCCAGTCCGGGTTCGCTGCACCGTCGACACCCGAGGTCGCCGTCGAGACCGGTCCCGCAGCGGGCACGGAGTTGCCTGCCTTCGCGACCATGACGATGATCGCCGCCTTCCTGCTGACCGTCGGGTTGTTCGTCCTCGTGCTGGGTCCACGGGTCGTTGGTGCCCACGATCGGCGAACACTGCCGTGGGTCGATGCCTGGATGAAGACGGCTGTCATCGTCGTCGGCCTGATCGTGGCGCTCGTCTTCGTCCCGTCCCGGGTCCTCGAGTTCGATGCGGTACGCGACCTCCCCAGGGCAGCCCAGGACTTGATCGCTGTGGGGCTGTGGTCGGCCGGTCTGGCCGCAGGCCTGTGGGCGCTGTGGTACGCGCATCGCGAGCAGCGGGTCTGAACGCGTTGCGATGATGGACGAACTCGACTACTACGACACGAACATCCCGTGCCTCGCTGCCTGCCCGGTGCACACCAATGCCGGTATGTACGTTGCCGCCATCGCCGATGGCGACGACGAACTGGCCTACCTCACGGCTCGACTGCCGAATCCGTTCGCATCGGTGTGCGGCCGGGTGTGCGCTGCGCCCTGTGAGGACGCCTGCCGCCGGGGTGCGATCGATCGTCCGATCGCCATCCGTGCACTGAAACGTTTCGTCACCGAGCAGTTCGGCCCGGAGAAGGGCGACAGTGCGACGTGGGATCGGATCGCGGCCCCTCCCGCGATCGAGCTCGCGAAGAGCATCGGGATCGTCGGTGGCGGTCCTGCGGGTATGGCGTGCGCACATGATCTGCGTCGCCTCGGATACCAGGTGACCGTCTACGAGGCCACCGACAAGCTGGGCGGCGCGATGTGGCTCGGCATCCCCGAGTATCGACTCGATCGTTCGGTCCTCAAAGCAGACATGGACGCGATTCTCGGTCTCGGGGTCGACGTCGAGTTCAACACGCGGCTGGGTGACGACGTCACCCTCGAGCAGCTGCGCGAGCGGCACGACGCGGTGTTCCTCGGGATCGGCGCCACGCTCGGCCGCGGCCTCGACATCGAGGGCGCCGAGGCAGACGGGGTATTCAAGGCGATCGAGTTCCTGATCAACATGAACCGCGGGTTCGCCGTCGACGTCGGTGAACGCGTCGTCGTCATCGGCGGAGGCGACGTCGCGATGGATGCCGCGAGGACCGCGCTGCGGGCCTCCGAATACGGCTCCGGTGACGCGGAGAGCGCCGACCATCAGTCGACGATCACGGCCGCCATCGACGTTGCCCGCACTGCTGCACGCGCCGGTGCCCGAGAGGTGACCGTGGTGTCGCTCGAAGCGCGCGACGAGATGCCGGCTCACGACTTCGAGATCGAAGAAGCTGAACACGAGGGCATCGACTTCGTCGCCCGACGAGGCCCCAAGCGGATCGTCGTCGACGACGGTCGTGTCGTCGGCATCGACACGGTCGGAGTCGAGTCGGTGTTCGACGCGGACGGCCGATTCGCCCCGGTCTTCGACGAAGACGACCGTTCGGTGTTCGACGCCGACACCGTCATCCTCGCCATCGGCCAGGCCATCGACCTCGAGGCCTTGGGCGACGCCGGCCCGGAGGTCAGCCCGCGCCGCACGATCCAGATCGACAACGACACCGGCGCCACGTCGATGGCAGGCGTGTGGTCTGGTGGCGACGCGGCGAAGGGTCCGCGCACGCTCATCGATGCGATCGCCGACGGCCGGCGATCGGCCGCCGACATCCACCGATCCTTCGGTGGGCATCTGGACGAACGCGCCGCGGGCACGATGGTCAAGCTGACGCAGTTCCATCGACTCGATGACGACTACGACCAGCACGACCGCGTCGCCGTCCCGACCCTCGACACCGGCCGTCGGATCGGCCTGGCCGAAGTCGAACTCGGGTTCACCGAGCAGCAGGCGCGCTGCGAGGCAGCGCGGTGTCTGCGTTGCTTTGCCAACATCATCCTCGACGTCGAGAAGTGCGTGCTCTGCGCGCTGTGCGCGGATGTGTGCCCAGTCGACGTGATCTCGCTGGTGCCGTCGGAGGAGCTCGATCCGACCTCCACCGGTGGCACCGCGTTGTTGCTCGACGAGGAGCGCTGCATTCGCTGCGCCCTCTGTATCGAACGGTGTCCGCCTGACGCACTGTCGATGTCGATGTGGAAAGGAGTCGGTGCATCAGCATGAGCGTGATCGAGAACAAGCGCGACGCGGAACCGGAGGAGGTCGGCGGCGAATCGTCGACGCTCAGCGACGCAGTCGACTGGGCCCGTGACACCGAGATCGGCCGGTCGATCGTTCGCTCGCCGAAGCGCGTCACGAAACGTGACCGCGCGGCTGGGCACTGGGCGAGCTTCCTGCTGCACATCTATCCCGTCAAGATCCGCAAGCGCGAGCTCGGATTCAAGTTCTCCTGGTACCTCGGCGTGATCTCGACCGTGCTGCTCGGCAGCCTGGTGGTCTCGGGTGTCTATCTGATGTTCTTCTACGTGCCGTCGCCCGCCTCGGCGTACACGAACATCCAGACGATCCAGACCGAGGTCGCGTTCGGTCAGTACGTCCGCAACGTGCACCGGTGGTCGGCGCACCTGATGGTGTTGGCCGTCGCTGCCCACATGGCCCGCGTCTTCTATCGCGGGGCGTACAAGCCGCCGCGCCAGTTCAACTGGGTGATCGGGGTCCTGCTGTTGCTGCTGACACTGCTGATGTCATTCACCGGCTACCTGCTGCCGTACGACCAACTTGCTTACTGGGCGGTCACCGTCGGTACCGAGATGGCCGCCTACGTGCCGTTCTTCGGCGACACGGTGCGCGAGACGCTGCTCGGTGGGGCAACCGTCGACTCGGCGACGCTGCTCCGGTTCTACGTGCTGCACGTCGCGGTGCTCCCGGTGGGGATCGTCTTCTTGCTGATGATCCACCTGTGGCGTTGGCGCAAGGACGCGATGTTCGACATGGAAGCCGAGGACGCCGATGAGCTCTGACACATCCGACGTACCACCCACGTCGAGTTCGGAATCGGGTACGCCTGTCGAACTGAGCGCAAAGCCAGCGGTCACCGGTGGCAAGCGGGTGCTCGGCGTGGTGCCGGGAAAGCCGGTGGCCGGCGAGAAGCGGGTCAACGACCCCGACGACATGGTGATGGTCTGGCCGCACCTACTCGTGCGCCACGCGGTGGTTGCGATGGCGACATTGCTGACCGTGATGATCATCGCGGTCTTCGCCGACGCGCCGCTGCGCGACATCGCCAATCCTCAGGTGACCCCGAACCCGGAGAAGGCGCCGTGGTACTTCGCGGCGTTGCAGGAATTGCTCGCACACTTCCATCCGTTGGTGGCGGGCGTACTCGTTCCTGGAGCGATCATCATCGGACTCGTCGCGCTGCCATACATCGACAACAGCAACTTTCTCAAGCCCAGGCATCGCAAGGTGGCCGTCACCGCGTTCACGACGTTCATGGTGATCTGGATCATCTTGACCCTGGTCGGCTTCATGTTCCGGGGCCCCAACTGGGGATGGGTCTGGCCCTGGGAAGAATGGCACGGTGAATTGTGACGACCCGACGACAACTCCTCTCCAATCTGTGGCGCGGTGGTATCGCGCTGATCGCAGGCGCCGGTCTCTGGACCACGTGGGATCTGCTCAAACCCGGAGCAGCGCGAGGGTTTGGTGGCGAGGTGCGCGCCGTCCCGCCGGAGTCGGTGCCGGAGATCGGAGTGATCGAGGTGCCGGCAGCTCGTTCCTACCTCGTGCGCGTCGACGGAGAACTGCGGGCGCTCTCCCAGAAGTGCACCCACCTCGGCTGTCGCGTCCCGTTCTGCGAGTCGTCAGGCCAATTCGAGTGTCCGTGTCACGGTTCGGTGTTCAACCGCGCTGGTGAATTGCGTTCGGGCCCGGCGCCGCGGGGTATGGACGAGCACCCGACCAAAGTCGCCGACGACGGATTGGTGTACATCGACACCGGAGCGCTCGAGGAAGGACCACCCCCGGGAACGGAGACGATCGACGAACCGGTGACCGGGCCGTCGTGTGCCACGGAGGGGGAGTGATGTACAACGATCCGACCGACGAGCAGATCGAACGCTCGACCAACAACTACATGGTCGCCGGCGTTGTGCTGCTCGGCCTGATGGTCCTGGTGTTCCCGCTCTATCGGTTCTACGAGCCGTCGGCGCGGGACGAGGCGCGGACGTCGCAGGAGGCCTCGTTGGCCGAGGAGGGCGAGAACCTGTGGGAGTTCAACTGCGCGTCGTGCCACGGCCTCGCTGGGGAGGGCGCGGTCGGTCCGGCGCTCAACTCGACGCAGTTCCTTCAGTCGGCAACCGACGAGCAGGGCCGCACCCTCATCGCCGTGGGTGTGCCGGGCAGCCAGATGAGCGCGTACTCGCTCGACTACGGCGGCCCGTTGACTTCGGAGCAGATCCGCTCCGTGATGACCTACATCCGGTCATGGGAACCTGACGCGCCCGACCGGCCCGACTGGCGCGACATGGTCGGCGGCTGAACCCGCCCCACAGCCCGGCCGCTCACCACCAGCTCCTCGAAATTCCGGCGGATCGTGACGCTCACCATCACGATCCGCCGGAATTTTTGGAGGTGGGTGGGGTGCGTGCGGCGTGTGCGAGGAGCGGAGGATGGGCCGAAACCGGCATGCGAGGCGACGGTAGGCTGCGGGAATGCTCAGGTATCTGACGGCCGGCGAGTCGCACGGCCAGGCGCTCGTCGTCATCCTCGAGGGTCTGCCGGCCGGACTGGAGGTCACCGTCGAGCAGATCCAGGCCGAGATGGGACGGCGGAGGCTGGGCTACGGACGTGGGCCCCGGCAGCGGTTCGAAGCTGACGAACTCACGCTGATCGGGGGCGTTCGCCACGGTCGCACACTCGGATCACCGGTGGCGATCGAGATCAAGAACAGCGAATGGTTCCGCAGCGACAAGTGGCACGAGGAGATGGACCCCGGCCCCGGTGCGACCAGCGCGCCGCTCACGCAGGTACGCCCCGGCCACGCCGACCTCACCGGCATGCAGAAGTACGGGTTCACCGACGCCCGCGATGTGCTCGAGCGGGCGAGCGCACGCGAAACAGCTGCTCGCGTCGCCGCGGGCGCGGTCGCCAAGCAGTTGCTCCGCGCCCTCGACGTCGAGGTCCTGTCACACGTGATCCAGATGGGCTCGGTGCGGGTGCCCGATGGTGCAGCGCGGCCGACGCCGGCCGAACTCGGCCGCGTCGATGACAACCAGGTCCGCTGCTTCGATCTCGAGACCAGCGACGACATGATCACCGAGATCAAGGCCTGTGCGAAGGACGGCGATTCGCTCGGCGGTGTGGTCGAAGTCCTCGGTTTCAACGTGCCAGTCGGGTTGGGGTCGCACGTGCATTGGGATCGCAAGATCGATGCGATGCTTGCCCAGGCGATCATGAGTATCCAAGCGGTCAAGGGCGTCGAGATCGGCGACGGGTTCGACGTTGCCGGGCGGCGCGGAAGCAACGCCCACGACCCGATCTCATGGGATTCCGAGCATTCGGCCTATCGCCGACGCAGCACGCTGGCCGGAGGAACCGAAGGTGGGATGACCACCGGTGAACTGCTGGTCGCGCGGGCGGCGATGAAGCCGCTTGCCACACTGAACAAACCGACGCTCGAAACGGTCGACACCGCGACCAAGGAGTCGGGCGTGTCGTTCAAAGAACGTACCGATGTCACCGCGGTGCCGGCCATGGGTGTCGTCGCCGAGACGATGGTTGCGCTGACCCTCGCCGCAGAGGCACAGCGAAAGTTCGGCGGCGACTCGGTCGACGAGTTCGTCCGCAACGCCGAGGCGTTCGCGGCGACGCTGTGAGCCTGTGTACCGACAGCCACATCGTGCTCGTCGGGATGATGGGAGCCGGCAAATCGTCGGTGGGGCGAGCACTGGCACGGCGCCTCGACCGGGAACTGCTCGACTCCGACGAGATGATCGAACAGCGCGACGGTCGCACCGTCCGTGAGATCTGGTTGGACGACGGTGAGCCGGCGTTCCGCAAACTCGAGACCGAGGTGCTGGCCGACGCGATTGCGGCGCCGACCCCCTCGATCGTGGCGGCTGCCGGCGGTGTCGTGTTGAGCGAGGAGAATCGAGCCGTGCTGAAGGGTGGGGGGGCGCACGTCGTCTGGCTGCTCGCCGACGTCGAGTTGCTGCTCGAGCGAGTGCGGAACGGGATGCATCGACCGTTGCTCGACGACGATCCGGAGGGCACGCTGCGGGCGATGTACGAGGAGCGTGCGGACCTGTACCAGGAAGTGGCCGACGCCATCGTCTCCGTCGACCACCGATCGATCAACGACGTAGCGGGGGCGGTGTTGCGATGCGCCGGGTGAGTGTTCCGCTCGCCGATCGCTCCTATCAAGTTGTGGTCGGAAACGGTGCGATCGCCGAGCTCGTCGACCTCATCCCCGCGAGCGCGCGCCGCGTCGCGGTGGTGACCCAACCCGACATCCCGATCCAGTTCCGTGAGGTCGGTGCGTACCTGCCGGACATGACGGTCGACGTCTTCGAGATCGGTGTTGGGGAGTCGTCCAAGTCGATGGCGACGATCGAGGAACTGATGCGATCGTTTGCCAGGATCGGGCTCACCCGCAACGACGTTGTCGTCGGCGTTGGTGGGGGGATGGTCACCGACGTCGCGGGGTTCGCCGCTGCGTCGTGGCATCGCGGGATTCCGGTCGTGCACGTCTCGACGTCGCTCCTCGGGATGGTCGATGCGGCAATCGGTGGCAAGACCGGCGTCAACCTGCCGGAGGGCAAGAATCTCGTCGGAGCGTTCTGGCAGCCCTCGGGCGTCGTCTGCGATCTCGATGCGCTCGCCACGCTGCCACCCCGCGAGATGCGCTGTGGTCTGGGCGAGATGGCGAAGTACCACTTCCTCACCGGCGACGACCTGCTTGCGATGGACCTGGAGGAACGGATTGTCCGCTGCGTCGAGATCAAGGCCGAGATCGTCTCCGCTGACGAGCGAGAAGGCGGTCGGAGAGCACTGCTGAACTACGGACATACGCTCGCCCACGCGCTCGAGACAGCCACCGAGCACGAGCTGGCTCACGGGGAGGCGGTGGCGATCGGGCTGATCTACGCGGCCGAGCTCGCCCACGAACTCGGCCGGATTGATGCCGGGCGAGTCGCCGAACACCGCGCAGTGGTCGCCGGGGAGTACGACTTGATGACGAGGCCACCCGGAGGTCTCGTCGCCGACGAGCTCGTCGCGCTGATGCATCGCGACAAGAAGGCGTTTTCGGGTCTGACGTTTGTGCTGGACGGTGCGGACGGCGTCGAGATCGTCACCGACGTCGACGAACGCCCGGTTCGAACGACACTCGAACGTTTCCTGTCATGACCAGCGCCACGAGGGGTCAGACACCCGTTGCAGGTTGGCGTTGCACCTGGAGTTGGGGTCAGACACCCGTTGCAGGTTGGCGTTGCACCTGGAGGGGGACACCGGGATGATCACCGACCTGCCACCGATCGATCACGCCGCGCGTGTCGCTGCGATGTGCAGGGCCGCCAACGGAACCACGCTGTACACCGACTTGACCGACGTGCGCTGGCTCACCGGATTCGTCGGCTCGAACGGTTGGGCGGTCGTGCGCGGCGACGAGCTCATCGTCGGTACCGACGGCCGATACGGCGACAAGGCCCGTGAGGAGACCGCCGGCACCAGCGCGACGGTCGTCGTCGAGCAGCAGGCGGCCGTATTGCACAACCGGCTCGTCGAGGTGCTCGGCAAGGACCCGGTCGGTCTGGATTCCGCGTCGGTTCCCCATTCGCTGTGGGAGCAGTTGGCGGACGAGGTGGACCTCGTACATCAGCCGTCGCCGGTCAAGGTTGCTCGTCAAACGAAGGACGAGGCAGAAGTCGCCCGCATCGAGGCGGCGGCCGCCTGCGCGGATGGCGCGCTTGCAGTGGTCGAACCAGATCTGTGCGGGATGACCGAGGCCGAGGTCCGCATGGAGCTGGAGTACCAAATGCGGCTACACGGCGCCGACGACCGCAGCTACGACACGATTGTCGCCAGCGGACCCGACCACGGGGCTCGACCGCATCACGGCGCGTCGGACCGGACGATCATCGAGGGCGACACGGTGATCATCGACGTGGGCGCACTCGTCGACGGATACCACTCCGACATGACCCGCTCGTGGGTGATGGGAGCGCCGACGGATCGTCAACGGGAGATCTACGAACTCGTTGCGATCTCACAACAGGCCGGGCTCGACGCTGTGCACCCCGGTGTCGCCGCCAGGGACGTCGACGCAGCCTGCCGCCAGGTGTTCGTCGACGCCGGCTACGGCGACTGGTTCATCCACGGAACGGGTCACGGTGTCGGCCTCGACATCCACGAGAGTCCGTTCCATTCGACGGTGAGTACCGACACCATCCTCGAGGGGTACGTGGTGACGGTCGAGCCGGGCCTCTATCGTGGCGGCTTCGGTGGCTTCCGGATCGAAGATCTGGTGCTCGTCACCGAACCGGTCAACGGGACCGGCCACCGAGTGCTGACACACTCACCCAAGCGAGAGTTGAAGTGAACATGCCCCAGATCTCCGTGAACGACTTGAAGAACGGCATCACGCTCGAGCTCGACAACAACCTGTTCCAGGTCGTCGAGTTCCAGCACGTCAAGCCGGGCAAGGGTGGTGCGTTCGTCCGCTCGAAGATCCGTAATGTCCGGACCGGGGCCGTGATCGACAAGACGTTCAACGCCGGAATCAAGGTCGAGCAGGCGATTGTTCAGCGCGAGGACATGCAGTACCTGTACCACGACGGCAACGACTACGTGTTCATGAATACGAAGACCTACGACCAGACGAACGTTCCAGAAGTCGCGCTCGGCGACGCGAAGAACTACCTGATCGAGCAGATGGTTGCCCAGATCGCGTTCTACAACGGAGAGATCATCGGTGTCGAGATTCCGGCGTCGGTCGAGTTGACGATTGCGATGACCGAGCCGGGTCTCCAGGGCGACCGGTCGAGCGGTGGCACCAAGCCGGCCACGCTCGAGACCGGCAAGGAGGTCAAGGTTCCGCTGTTCATCGAGACCGGTGACAAGGTGCGTGTCGACACTCGGACCGGCGAATACATGACGCGCGTCTGATGGCGTCGCTGCCCCGGCCTGACGAGCGGTCGGACGCCCGCGAGCGAGCGCTGTACCTGATGTACGAAGCCGAGTCGAAGGGGATCACGCCTGTCGAGGCGCTCGAACTCCAGGTGCTCGCGCCCGACGAGTTGACGCAGTCGATCGTGCGCGGTGTTGCCGAGCACCGTGAACGCCTCGATGCCGCGATCGATGACCGGGCGACTGGATGGACACTGGCGCGGATGCCGGTGATCGATCTCAATGTGCTGAGGATCGGCGCGTACGAGCTGGCTGAACGACCCGACGTACCGACCGCCGTCGTCCTCAACGAAGCGGTGAGCCTGGTCAAGCAGTTCTCCACCGACGACAGCGGTCGCTTCGTCAACGGGGTCCTCGCGGCACTGGTTGCCGACTTCCGTCCCTGACCGCGCGCCAAACTGGTGCGATGACGGAACTCGCCGAGGGAATCGACGCTGACGTCGAGTCCGTCGACGGTCCGGCCGAATCGGACGACAGCGCGCCGATCGAACCGCAAACGGGTCCTCGCTGGCGACGGGTCACGTGGCCGCAGGTCCTGATGGCGACCGTCGTCGTCGTGTACGTCGCGTACTTCACCCGTCGTTCGCTCGACATCCATCATGCGCTGGGAACGGCGTCATACGACTCGGCGCTGTACGACCAGGGTGTCTGGTTGTTGTCGCGTTTCGAAACGCCATTCGTCACGCTGATGGGCCGGAACTTGTTCGGCGATCATGCGTCCTTCGTCCTGGTCCTGCTCGTCCCGTTCTATTGGATCTGGCCGTCGGCGGGGGTGCTGTTCTTCAGTCAGTCGGCAGCGATCGGTGCCGGCGCGATTCCGGTCTTCCTGTACGCCCGGACGCGGCTCGGGAACGAATGGTTGGCGCTGTCGCTCGGGGCTGCGTACTTGATGCATCCGGCGGTTGGCTGGACGAACCTGGAGAATTTCCACCCCGACTCGTACCTCGGCGTTTTCGTTGGATTCGCGATCTGGGCAGCACTCGAACGTCGCTGGAAGACCTATCTCGTGTTCGTGATCCTGGCCCTGCTGGTCAAGGAAGACGCTTCGCTCGTGCTGGTGCCGCTCGGCGTATGGGTCGGTGTCAAGCGGAACTGGAAGATTGGATTGGCGACCGTGCTCGGCAGCCTTGCGTTCATGGCCGTCGCCATGCTCGTCGTGATGCGCGGCCTGATCGGCGTCCCGACGCGCAACGGCTGGCGAATCCCGTTCGGCGGACCGCGTGGTTTGGTCGATACCGCGCTCACGAATCCGACCGATCTCGTTCGGCACCTCCGTAGCGACAACCGCCCGTGGTACCTGGTGCAGATGACGGCGCCGTTCATGTGGCTCTTCGTGCGGCTGCCGTCGGTCGCGTTGATCAGCGGCGTCGTGTTGTTCACCAATGTGTTGAGCACCTTCTGGTACCAGTACCAGATCGAGTATCACTACAGCCTCGTGGCGGTCCCGGCGCTGAGCCTCGGCACGGTGTACGCGATCGGCGCGATGCGCGAGTCGAAGGAGATCCAGGGCTCGGATGAGGCCGGTTCGATCACGATCCCGGTGCGAGCCGTGGCGGTGACCATGGTGGCGGTCGCCGCGGTGATCACATCGCACCTCTGGGCCCCGGTTCCGTGGGGACGCTCCGAGTTGTTCTACGGGAACCCCGGCAACGACTGGGCGAGCGCAGCTCATGAGATCGTCGATCTCGTCCCGGAGGATGCGGTGGTCGCCGCGCACTACCGGATCACCCCGCACATTGCCCACCGAACCGAGATCTACCAGTTCCCGGTACCGTTCCGATCGGTGCTCTACGGACCCGACGGGATCACCGATGGCCCACGCATCCCGGACCGCGCCGAACGCGTCGAGTACATCGTGCTGCCGGTGCCCGGCGCCGGTCCGACGAGTTTCCCCTCGGCAGACTGGGCAATCGTGCGCCCCGCGTTCGAGCTGGTCGAATCGAACGACTACTGGGCGATCTACGAGCGCAACGTCGATGTTCCTCTCCCGGAGTGATCCATGATCGACGAGCACGGTCTGACGCGTGCTGGAGGCTTCGGTGATCGACTCCGGTCGTCGTTGGTCGGACGTGCCACCATTCACCGATGACCTTTCAGACGCAGATCACCGTCGGCCCTGACGGAGCGCTGACCGGGCCGTTCCGAGCTCCGGCGCAGATGCTCGCCGATCAGGAGTACGGCGGCCACGCCAGTGTCCACGACGACGCCGAGGCAGCGAAGCTGGGGCTGGCCGGCGCCCCGATCGAAGGTCCCACCCACTTCAGCCAATTCGACGCCCTCGCCGTGGCGCACTGGGGCCAGACCTGGTTCGAGCGCGGCTGTATCTCGTCGCACTTCCTCAACATGGTGGTGGAGGGGGAGGAGGTGCAGGCCTCGCTGACGCCGCACGGCGAGCATTCGGCCACCATCAACGCCGTCAAACACGACGGGACACCGGTGTTGACCGGGACGGCATCGATCGGAACCGACACCTCGACCGAACTCGATGTCCGCCGCGAGCGTGGCCTCGGCGACCCGGGCGAGCTGCACATCGTCGATCAACTCGAGATCGGCCTGACAACCGACCCGGTGACGGTCGCGATCGACTTCGACAGCCCCAGCGGCGCGCTCTACCCGTTCACGCTTGACGACAAGCTCGCACGGATCACCGAACGGTCGTCGTGGTATGACCAGGCCGGCGATTCGCCATGGGGTGCGCCGATCGTGCCGACGGAGATGATCAGCGTCCTCGCCCACCAGGCGGGCGCTCACTTCCCGGTGCGCGGTCCGGCCGTCGGGTTGTTCATCGACCTCGAGGTGCGGTTCGTCGACGGGCCGGTGCTCGTCGGGCGACCGTACGAGATCGTGCACACCCTCGTCGGGATCGGTCAATCACGAGCGGTCGAGTCGTACTGGACCGAGTCCACGATCACCGACACCACCAGCGGCCGCCACGCGGCGACAGTGCTGCTGCACCAGGGTGTGTTCAAGGCGTCGTACGCGGGCTATCCCTCGGCGTAGACGCGTCCTCGGACATCCGGCTGCCGCCGCCTCTGCTCGGTCGGGGCCGGCCCGTGCTGCACCGAAGGGAATGGGTCCAACGACCTCGAAAGATCTTGATTCATCCTGCCTGCTGCACCTTCGAGCAGGGTTCGACCGTGGTCTACTGGGTCGGCCCCGACAAGCGCACGGTCACTCGGAGGGATAGGTCACACCGAGCTGGCGGCGGATCTCGTCCATCAACTCCATGTTCGCCATCGTGGTGTCCCAGGTCTGGATGTCGCTCTCGATACGCCCAGCCCGGATCTGTTCGCCGACGTGTTCGGCTTCGTGCGCGAGACCACGGTGTGGGGCCTCGACGCGCGCTGGATCCGAGCCGTCGTGGCGGGTGATCGTGAACTCAGACGGACACCAAAAGGGCGCTGCCACGACAGCGATGCCCTCGGTCCCGACGACACGGGCGGTGAGATCGGACATCGCGTCGATCGACGTCGTGAAGGTCGTGACCGCTCCCGATTCGTGACTCATCACCCCACCGACCAACCCGTCGACACCCTGATCCGTGAGGCGGCCAAGCGCCTTGACCTCCGCCGCTTCGCCGAGCAGGAACCGGCCGATCGACAGTGGATAGATGCCGAGGTCGAGTAGTGCGCCGCCTGCAAGGTCGGGGCGTCGATGCCGTCCGTCCTCGTCGAGCGCCGGAATCGCGAAGTTCGCGTCAACGCTGATCACCTCGCCGATCGCTCCGTCGGCGATGCGGCGCCGGAGTTCATGCCATGCGGGCATGAACCAACTCCACATCGCCTCCATCAGGAACCGCTCGTTCCGGACGGCCGCGTCGATCATCTCGCGCGCCTGGCGCGCGTTGATCGCGAAAGCTTTTTCGCACAGGACATGCTTCCCGCCATCGAGCGCGGCGAGGGTCATCCGGTGATGTTCGCTGTGCGGCGAGCCGATGTAGACCACGTCGACGTCCGGGTCTGCCCAGAGCTCGTCGTAGGAGCCGTGCGCCCGCGAAATCGCGTGTTGCTCGGCGAACTCGTCGGCAGCGCGCTGTGTCCGCGATCCGACGGCGACGATGTCGGCGTCGTCGATCGAGGCGAGCGCTTCGGCCATTGAGTTGGCGATGTTGCCGGTCGAGGCGATGCCCCAGCGGAGTGTGTCGGTCATGCGGCCGAAGCTAGAGCAGCGCCCAGGCGCAGCAGCATCCGGCGATTCGGCTCATGCCGGTGTCATCCACGTCGACCCGTGATGCGCAGCGCGCTGAGCAACTTGGTGAGTGCTTCGAAGGCCTTGATGGATCCGGAGCCACCACTCATCGACACGAGGAATCGAAGTGGTGCTTCGCGGATCATTCGGCCGCTCAACTTCGCGACCACCGGATCGGGTTCGTCTCCCAGGAGCTTCTTCATCTGCCGCTCGGAGATACGGAGGAATCCCGCCTGGGTGGCGCGACCGAGACGAGTCGCGTCGAGTTCTTCGACGATCGTGTTGACGGTGAACGGCAGGACGGGCGTTGGCGATGGGATCTGGCGGCCGAGCATCGACTCGAACTCCGTTGCGGTGGCCACGAACCGCTTCCTGCCCGGACCGCGCGCACCCGTCGGCACCGACTCGATGATTTCGCCCGGAACTTCGACCGTGACCGTGCTCCGGATGTCCCGCGACGAGGCACCGACCAGGAGGTCGAATTCACCTGCCTCCACCCGCCACCGCGCCACGTCGACATCGAAGAACGCGAAGGCCCGCTCATCGAGTTCGAGGAGGACCCGCTCTGATGCACCCGGCTCGAGGTGGACCTTCGCGAAGGCCCGCAGTTCGCGTTCCGGTCGGTAGACCATCGACTCGACGTCTCGGACGTAGAGCTGGACGACATCGCTGCCTGGCCGAATCCCGGTGTTGGTGACCGTGACCTCGACGGTGAGGTCGCAGCCCGATCCGGTGATCGTGGCCTCGCTCCACTCGAACCTGGTGTACGACAGGCCGTGGCCGAACGCGAACCGGGGAGTCACGTCGGCGCTGTCGTGGAAGCGATACCCCACGAACAGTCCCTCCCGGTACTGAACCTGCCGCTTGCGTCCGGCGAAGTGCTCCTCCGACGGGAACACCATCGATTTGGGGAAGCTCTCGGCGAGTCGGCCGCCCGGCTCGGCGTCGCCGATGAGGACGTCGATGATCGCACTCCCCGCCGCCTGTCCGCCGAGATACGCCTCGACGATCGCCGCAGGCAGGTCGGCCCACGGCAGCAGCACAGGGGCCCCATTGACCAACACCACCACCGTGCGCGGGTTGGCTGCGCAGACCGCAGTGACCAGTTCGTCATGCGCTGGCGGTAGCGCCAGCGAAGCGCGGTCGCAGCCCTCGGTTTCATCGACAGCGGTCAGTCCGACGAACACGATCGGTACCGTGACGTTACGTGCGAGGTCGATCGCTTCCCGTAAGCGGGTTGCGTCCGACAGACCGGTTGCCGGGTCGTAGCCGACTGCGTAACCGACTCGGCCGGTGAAACGCTCCTCGGCATGCCGGCGGGCGTCGTCGAGGCGTGTCGGGACGACCTGCGAGCTCCCGGCGCCCTGAAACCGAGGGTGATCCGCGAATGCACCGATGATCCCGATGTCGGTGTCGTCGGCGAGCGGGAGCAGGCCATCGTTCGAGAGCAGCACCGTGCCGGCGCTGGCAGCTCGTCGAGCGAGCCGGTGGTGCTCGACCTCGTCGACGACACCGCGACCGCGTCGTGCGACCTCTTCTGTCGCCCGAGCGGCCAGCGAAGCGACTGCCGTTGCGCGGTCGAGGACGACGTCGGTGTCGAGTTCACCGGCGTCGACGGCGTCGATCAGCGCGCGATCGTATGCGCCACCGCTCGACGGCATCTCGAGGTCGACGCCAGCGCGGGTGGCCGCCACCCTGTCGTTCATCCCACCCCAGTCGGTCACCACCAGACCGTCGAAGCCCCACTCGGACCGCAGCACATCGTTCACGAGGCGTTCGCTGTCACCGACGTACTCACCGTTGACGAGGTTGTACGACGTCATCACCGCCCAAGGCGCCGACTCGGTGACGGCGATCTCGAAGCCGCGTAGGTACAGCTCGCGCAGCGTGCGTTCGTCGACGATCACGTCGCACACCATGCGATACGACTCGTGGTTGTTGGCCACGTAGTGCTTGAGGCATGCGCCGACGCCTTCGGACTGGATGCCGCGCACCATGGCAGCCGCAAGACGTCCGGACAGGACCGGATCCTCCGACAGGTACTCGAAGCTGCGTCCACCACCGGGATGTCGCTTGATGTTCATCCCGGGGCCGAGCAGCAGGGCCACGCCATCGGTGCGGCACTCGCGCCCGAGGGCCGCACCGACTTGTTCCAGCAGCTCGGGATCCCAGCTCGCCGCGAGGTTCGAAGCCGTCGGGAAACATGTGGCGGGCACCGAATCGCCGATCCCCAGGTGGTCGGTATCGTCGGGCTGGCGTCGCAGACCGTGGGGTCCGTCGGTCAGGGTCACCGACGGGAGGCCCAGCTGGTCGATCGGCTCGGTCGTCCAGAACCCGTCGCCCGAGAGGAGCGTGACGAGCCGATCGAGCGGGAGCTCACTCAGCTGGTTGCGCAGGTCGTCGGTTGACACCCTGTCCGGTCTAGTGCAGCCCACGGATTCCGTACCAGCCCAGGATGACGAGCGTGATGCCGACGACGAGCAGGACCAGGGAGAATTCCTTGCGGACGAGGACGCCGAGCAGCACGCCGAGCAGGATCGTCACGATCACCTGGACGACCACCCCGGCGTCGGTCGCGGGGAACCACCAGCTGGCGATCATCCGCGTCGGCGCCGCCGCCCGGCTCGGCCGCGCATCATGCCCCACCACTCCGTGGGGATGGAGGCCATGGTGTCGCGCGCGAAGTCGTCCGCGATCTGGCCGACGGCTTGCGCATATGCAGGATACGGATGCACGGTGCCGAACATCTTGCGGAGCCCGACCCCGTGATCGATGGCGAGCGTGAACATTCCGATGATCTCGGCCGCCGATGGGCCGACGATCGCTGCCCGCAGGATCTTCCCGGTGAATCGTTCGGCGTCCACGATGACGACGCCGTGTTCGACGTCGTCGGTATAGCCGCGGTCGATGTCGGCGACCTGCACGGTGTAACGGCGGCGACCCGCCGTGGGGAGTGCCTCGACTTCATCGACGCTCATTCCGACCGATGCGATCTCGGGTCGGCAGTAGACGGCATTCGGCAGCGCACGGGGCGCGCCGACCTTGGGAAGGTAGGGGAGGGCGATCGCGCGGATCGCGCGACGTCCGATCGAGTTCGCTCCATGGGTCGTCAAGGTGTTGCCGGTCACGTCGCCCACGGCGTAGATCCCGTCCACGTTCGTGCGCCCGAAGGTGTCGGCGACGATCCCGCGTTGCGTGTACTCCACGCCGGCGGTGTCGAGTCCGAGGTCGGCCAACTTCGGTCGTCGTCCGACCGCCATCGCGACCTGATCGACTCCGGCGATTCTCCGGCCGTCGACGAGGTGAGCCCTCGTGTCCTCGAAACGGTCGATCGACGTGCCGGTGAACACCTCGATCCCACGGTCGCGTAGCGCGGCCTCGATCGTCGATGAAACGAGCGGGTCCTCGGTGGGGATCAATCGGTCCTGCAACTCGACGAGCGCAACATCGGATCCGAGGTCGCGGAACGCTGTCGCCATCTCGAGCGAGATCGGGCCGCCGCCGATCAGCACGATCTTGGCCGGCACCTCGGTGAGTTCGAAGAGGTTCTCGTTGGTGAGGAGACGCGCTGGGTCGAGCCCGTCGATCGGGAACTCGACGGGCTGCGACCCAGCGCACACGATCACGTTCTCGGCGCGCACCTCGGTCACGGTGCCGTCCGCCGCGGTGGCCTCCACGACGTGGGGTTCGCGGCGACTGGTCAGACGTGCCCAACCCCGCACGAGATGAATGGTCTCGTGGTCGATCATCTCCTTGTCCTCGGTGTCGCTCAACTCGTCGCGCTTGTGCCGGACGTAGCCGAAGGGGTCGTCAACGCCGGTCGCGGCTGCGTGGAGCAACGCCTTTGAGGGGATGCACCCGACGTTCGTGCAATCGCCGCCGACACGGCCGGCCTCGATCAGTGCGACGTGGTGTCCGAACCCCGAGAGGCCGATCGCCAACGTGAGGCCGCCGGAACCGGCCCCGATCACAGCAGCTTTGTAGGTGATGGACGGGTCGTGGACACTCATGGTTGTTGCTTTCGGAGGAGTCGGGAGATGACGATGCTGACGACGAAGATCGCGATGCTGGCGACGATCGCCCACGCGTTGATGCCGTCGAGGCCCTGGTCGACGCGCTCGAGCGACGCTCCGAGGAGCACGAACGAGATGGTGCCGGGCAGCGAGCCGAGCGCCGTGGCAAGGAGGAACGACGTCCACCTGATCCGCAGGGCGCCACACAGGTAGCTGACGAGGTCGTACGGCAGGAACAGGAGGCGCATGATGAACACGGTCTCGAAGCTGTTGTCCCGCAGTCGCTGGCCCCACTTCTTGACGAATGAGAGGTTGTCGTCGTCGCCAGCTTCGGCGGCCGACGCATCCGGAACACTCCCCAGCAGCCGGCCCACGCCGTAGGCGACCATTGCCGAGCTGTTCGCGGCGAGGACGACGACGGCCACCCCGATCCACGGGCCGAACAGGACGCCTCCCATCACGGTGAGAACCGATGCGGGAAACAGCACGAGCGGTCGAACGAGGTAGACACCGATGTAGGCGAAGACTCCCCACCACGCTTCATCGACGGTCTCGATGAAGCGTTGGCCGGCCTCGGTCGTCGAGAGGTCGTTCGAGGTCTGATAGTTCCGCCAGAGCAGGAAGATCGCGAGCCAGAGCACGAGCACGAGGCCGCGTTGGATCCACACCCGACGGGAGTTCACGTCTGACTTGGAGATCGCAGCCGTCACCGCAGCGCGCCCATCGCCCACCGCAGCCGCTCGATCGCGGTGATCAGGACAGCGGCGGCCATGACCCACCAAATCGTCGCCGTCGCGCTGGTGAACGCCAGCGCCAAGGTGAAGAACACGATGGTCTCGGTGCCCTCCACGAGCCCCCGCGGGAGGGCGGCGCTCGTGGGCTGACCCTGCGCGGTGGAGCCGAGCGCGCGTTTTTCGAGGAGTGCCGCGATGTACCCGAGTGACACGGCGTTGAGGTAGAACGTTCCGAGCAGGACTGCTGTGGCGATCCAGGTTCCCCGCTCGTCGATGCCGAACGCGAGACCGAGCGGAATCACTGCGTAGCCGATCGTGTCGAACACGAAGTCGAGGAGCCCACCGATGTCGGACGACCGTCCGCTGGCACGCGCTACCGCACCGTCCAGACCGTCGGCGACGCGTCCGAACAGCCACAGCGACACGGCGAGCACCGGTATCGACTGCCATGCCGCGACCGCCGCTGCGATGCTGGCAGCGAGCCCGACCGAGGAGATCACCACCGGATGCAGTCGGCCGACCGACGTGCGCGTCACCGGAGTCAGCAAGCGGTCCTTCACGGGTCGCATCGTCGAGTCGAGCATTCGAGTCCAGCCAACCTCCCACACCGGGCCGTGCTTCCTGAACCGATCGGATGTTTCGGATTCGGCAACGAGCAACTCTGGAGTACCCCTCATCTAGCGTGGCCCGCACCGACTCTCCCCGTGACCGAATCAGCTCCTCCCCACCTGGAGACTTCATCATGGGACAACCCACCAACCTGGTCGTGTTGACGGGCCACGTCACGAGCCTGCCATCTCGACGCTCGCTGCGATCGGGCGTCGACGTGGTCAACTTCGACGTGGCCACGTCCGTCGACGGCGACACCACGTCCGTGCCGATCGCCTGGTACGACCCGCGCGATTCGGCGGTTTCGTCGTTCGAACCTGGCGACGAGATCGTCGTCGTCGGATCGGTGCGACGCCGATTCTTTCGTGTCGGCGGTCAGACCCAGAGCCGGACCGAGGTGGTGGTCGCCACGCTCGTCCCGACGCGCCGCACGAAGTCGGCGCGCTCAGCGCTCGCTGCGGCGGCGGCAATGATCACGCAAGGGGGCGAATGACCAGCCCGGTGAGCAATTTCGGGGTGAAGAACGTCGACTTCGGGGGCATCACGTCGCCTTCCCGGGCGGTCCGCTCGATCTCCGCCACGCTCACAGGTCGAATCAACACAGCAGCGTGAGCGTCGCCGCCTGCCACCGCCTCGACGACTTGGCCGACCCCATGCTGATAGGTGACGGAATGTTCCACGCCGGACAGGAGTTCCTCGAGCCAGAGTCCGTCGAGGGCGCGGAGACCGTCGAACACACCTGGTTTGGGTGTCAGCCACTCGGCGCTGCCGTCCGGGCGCACGAGGCAGAGCACACCGCGTTCGTCCATCTCGGCGAGCGTCTCAGCCGAGGGTGTCGCAGCTGGTGAACGATCGAATCCCTCATCGAGTGCGGCCACGAGGGCATCAACATGGATATCGGTGTAGAGGCGGTGGATCGCTTCGACGCTGAGCTGATCTTCGATCAACTCGCTGACGAACACCAACGTGTCCTCCGCATCCGTCGTGTTGCTGCCTGTCGCCTGACGCATCTCCTCGCGAAACTTTTGTGCCACGCCGTACCGATGGTGGCCGTCGGCGATGAGCACGTCGTCGGTGGCGATCTTGGCACTGATCGCAGCGATGCGGTCGGGGTCGGTGACCCGCTCCACGGTGTGTTCGACACCTTCGATGGTCACCGAGGCGACCGGTTCGCCGGGATCGGCCAGCAGCTCGGTGAGCCCATCGGCGAGCGACAGACCCCAGATTGGCGACATGTTGGCCCTCGTCGCCCGGGTGAGGTCGAGACGATCGGTTGAGGCTTTGGGGGTGATGCGTTCGTGGGGGAGGACCCCGCATTCGCCGTACGGCCCGACCTCGAGCCCGCCGAGAACACCAACGATGCTGCGCGGTGTGCCGCTTGCGTCGGTGAATCGCAACCGGTACAGCGTGAACGTGGGCTGATCGTCGAATGCCATGACTCCGGCCTCGATCCACTGTCGCAGCGTCTCACCTGCCCGTTCGTATCGTCCGGGGCCAGTCGACTCCCGCGGCACGTCGACATGGGTGATGTTGAACCGATGGCGAGCGTTGAGCTCATCGAGGTCGGCGTCCGACAGCACGTCGTAGGGTGGGGCGATCAGATCGTCGATCTCGGAGTCGCAGTAGCGGAGAGCTGGGAATGGGGTGAACCGTGGCACCATCACAGGATGCCACGTCGGATCTCCCATGTGCTGTGTGACCTCGATGGTGTCGTCTGGCTGGCCCATCGCCCGATCCCCGGTTCGGTCGAGGCGATCGCCGCGATCCGGGCTTCTGGTCGACGTGTCCTGTTCGTCACCAACAACTCCGCTGCGACACGCGCCGAACACGAAGCGGCGCTCGCAAAGATCGGAATCGACGCCACAGGCGATGTCGTCTCGTCCTCCATGGCGGCAGCATTTCTCGTGGAGCCAGGCGAACGGGTACTCGTGACGGGTGGCCCGGGAGTGTCCGAAGCAATCGCTGCTCGCGGGGCAGGCATCGTGGTGAACACCGGTGCCGACCTCGATCAGCCGGTCGATGCCGTCGTGGTCGGACTGCATCGCGATTTCGACTATGCGCGTCTGCGGATCGCCGGGCGCGCAGTTCTCGACGGAGCACGTCTGATCGGGACGAATCGGGACACCACGTTTCCGACACCGACCGGCCTCGAACCCGGCGGTGGCTCGATCGTCGCAGCGGTCGCCTCGGTCGGCGGTGTCGAGGCCGTGTTCGCTGGCAAGCCCGAACAGCCGATGGCCGATCTGGTGGGAGATCTCGTCGAGGCGGAACCGAGTGAGATGTTGATGGTCGGTGACCGACCCGAGACGGACGGTCTCTTCGCCGAACGGTTGGGATGTGACTTTGCGTTGGTCGAGACCGGGGTGTCGCCTCGGAGTAGCAGAACCCATCGCGATCTCGCAGCGGTAGCGGCTTCCCTGGATTAGCCTGTCGGTATGGCCAATACAACACTCCAACGACTCCTCGATGCCGGCGTGCAGTTCGGTGAGGTGTCTCGCAAGCAGGCCGAGTCGGTCGTCCGCCAGCTGGTGAAGGCCGGCGAAGTGCCCCGCCGTGATGCGGAGAAGCTTGTCTCCGGGCTCGTCGAACGTGGCAAGGACACCTCGGAGCGGATGAGTGAGAACATCCAGCGCGAAGTCTCGAAGCAGGTGAGCTGGATGTCGGAGCGATTCGACGAGCTCGAGGACCGATTCGAGGAACTCTCCGAAAGCCTGGCCGACCGCGTCGGTCAGTCGAAGCCGGGCGCCAAGAAGGCGCCAGCCAAGAAGAAGGCCGCGAGCAAGAAGGCCCCCGCCAAGAAGAAGGCCGCGTCGAAGAAGGCGCCGGCCAAGAAGAAGGCCGCGTCGAAGAAGGCCCCCGCCAAGAAGAAGGCCGCGTCGAAGAAGGCCCCCGCCAAGAAGAAGGCCGCATCGAAGAAGACGGCTGCGAGCAAGAAGGCGGTCGGCTCGTCGGGCGTGCCAAAGGTCGCGACGAAGCGCACGGCGCGCTGATCGCCCCGAGTCGGTGACCGCCCGGCGTCGGCTCGACGCCGAACTCGTCCGTCGCGAGCTCGCACCCAGCCGCACCGCGGCACAACTCCTGATCGAGGCAGACCGGGTGCTCGTCAACGGTGCGGTTGCTGCGAAGGCATCGCGACAGGTGGCCCCGGGCGATGCGCTGGTCGTCGCCGGTCCACCGGCCCGCTTCGTCGGTCGCGGCGCCGAGAAGCTCGATCACGCGCTGGACGTCTTCGGTGTCGATGTGTCCGGTCTCCGGCTGATCGACGCTGGCGCTTCGACGGGTGGCTTCACGGATTGCGCCCTCCAACGCGGTGCGGCCGAGGTCGTCGCCGTCGATGTCGGCCACGGCCAACTTCATGAACGGCTGCGGTCCGACGACCGAGTGGTCAACATCGAGCGGCAGAACATCCGGACGGTCACGTCCGAGCTCATCGGGGGGTTGGTCGATGGCGCCGTCGGCGACCTGTCGTTCATCTCGCTGCGCTTGGTGATCGCTCCGCTGGTTGCCGTGTGCCAGCCTGGGGCCTTCATGATCCTTCTCGTGAAGCCGCAGTTCGAAGCCGGACGCGCCGAGGTGAGCCGAGGGCGGGGAGTGGTGACCGACCCCGAGGTCCACGATCGAGTCCGTAACGAGGTCGAAGCGGCATTGCGTGATGCCGGATGTGACGTCGTCGCATGGACGACCTCGCCGATCACTGGTGCCGACGGGAACGTCGAGTTCCTCGTCCACGCGGTGACTCCCACGCCGCAACTGGGCGGCACTCCGTGAGCCCGAGCCGCCTGATCCTCGTCGCGCATCACGAACGGGGTGAGGCACGAGTCCATGCCCAGGAGGTTGCGGACTGGTGCCGGACGCACGACGTCGAATTCTGGATGCCCGTCCACGACAGCGTCGAGCTCGACCTCGCGGAGTACGGCAGCGACCGCCCCGCATCCGAGGCGGATGTCGCCGTGAGCCTCGGCGGCGACGGGACGATGCTGCGCTGCGTAGAGATGCTCGGCGGTCACGAAGTCCCGTTGATCGGCATCAACCTCGGTTCGCTCGGCTACCTGACCGAGGTCGAGCCCGACACGATGACCGACGCCCTCGACCGCTTCGTGCTCGGCGCCGTTGCGGGGGAGTGGCACCTCGACCGCAGGATGATGCTCGACGTCGCCGTCAATGGCACCGTCGTCGGCCGTGCGCTCAACGAGGCGGTGGTCGAGAAGAACCAGTCCGGGCACACGGTGCGGCTGCTCGCCCGGATCGACGGGCACCCGTTCACGCATTACGAAGCCGACGGTCTGATCGTGTCGACCCCGACCGGTTCGACGGCCTACTCGCTGTCGGTGCGCGGTCCGATCGTGTCGCCGCGGCATCGGGCGATCCTGCTCACGCCGGTCTCGCCACACATGCTGTTTGACCGGTCGTTGGTGCTCAGCCCCGACGAAGTGGTCGAGATCGAGGTTGCCGGCCACCGCCGGGCCGACGTCGCCGTCGACGGTCAACCGCGCAGTGTGCTCGAGCCCGGCGACGTCGTGCGCTGCAGCCCATCGGCGGCGACCGCCAACTTCGTGCGTTTCGGTGCCTACCGCTACCACCAAATCTTGAAGTCGAAGTTCGGCCTCTCGGATCGCTGAGACGGGCGCACGCTGCGGCGATGTCCGTGTCGGTGCCCTGACCAGGGGTGATGGTCTACTCGGCATGACTAGTTGTCACCAACGAGAATCAGTCAAGAATAGAGATCCTGAGGACTGTTTGAGGACTCTCCGAGCACCGTTTCGAGGGCCGCTTCGTCGACCCGTCGGGTCAAGCCGTCATTCGAGGCTCGATGCCGGGCGGCAAGGTCATACGGCGCGCACGGTGATGCCAATGGCACCGATCGAAGTCGTGATACCTCGGGTCGTCGCGCCCGTCGATGATGCAGGGGCCGGACGTTCTCCTCTATCGCTACCCACAACGCGGGCGCACCATCGCGGTATGGAAACGCAAGAAAGATCGTGCGCGACCTGCTTCCACTACGCCGCCCGCTTCAGCCTCGATAAGCCCCGAAGACAATCCGATGGCTGGTGCTGCGTTTCTCTGCCTGACGGTGGACACCGCGGCGTCAACCGCGACGAGGTCTGCAGCGAATGGGTTAGCTACCCATTGTTCAGAGGCTTCCTCCCCTAAGACGAACACCCCGGTCCGCGACCAATCACACGGCGGCCGGGTCATGCCGTCATTCGAGGCTCGATGCCCGGCGGCAACGCTATTCGGTGCGCCCGGTGGTGCCAGTGGCACCGATTGGTCTCGTGGCACCTCGGGTCGTCGCACCCGTCGGTGATGCACGGCGGTCGTTCGTCGGTGTCGGTCATCGCCTCATCATCGATGAGGGGTGTAACACGGTGCGCCTCTCACTAGTTGTCCGCGATCGGCTTCGAGGAGGAGCGGGTTGCGCGGCGTCCCTGACGGTTCGACGTCTTCGAGCGACGGTGAGCGGGCACGGCGAATCTCGTCGCGAGCCGACGTCATGATCGAACAGTTCGACTTCGGCTTGGCCTCAGGGGAAGCCGCAGCCCGAAAGGACGATTGCGTCGGGTGGGTCATTCAGATCGCTCAGCTGGCGCAATGCGAACGCGACCGAGCGGGCGGCAGCAGCCGGGTTTCCCGCCTCGAGTTCGGTTCGGGCCTGAGCGATGCCTCCTGCAGCGATCTGTATCGAGAGGGCGCCCGCTTCGCTGATGAGATCACCGGCCACGAGTGTTGCGCTCAGCTGTTTGAGCGACTCGACCGCTGCCGCAAGATTTGGAAGCGAGGCATCGCCAACCGAACTCGGCGATGCGATTGAGTCTGTGAGTTCGGCAAATTGTTCAAGTTCTGCGAACGTTGGTGCTCCCTCCGCATATGTTGAGCAGGCCGATTCAACCGTTGTCAGCGTGGTCGGAGTGGCCGGCAACGTCGTGAGCATTGTCGGTGGCGGCGGAACAGGCGCGCTGGGCGCTGTTCCGTCGCGGCGAGCGTTGACCAGAACCGCGAGGCCGACAAGTACGGCTGTGATCGACGCGGCTACGGCGAGGGTGTGGACCAACCCGCCCGTCCCCTCATGCGCCCTTACGGTTTTCCGGTTCGTTGTGGTCACGGCCTCGGCCGGTGGCGCGAACCTGGAGGGCCCGGTTGCATCGCGCTGGAGAGTGTCCTGAAGCTCGGCACGCAGCGCATCCTTGAACTGGGCCGGGTCGGCCACGGGGTCGTCGACCAGGCGGAGTAGACGGGTCAGTGTTGGATCATCCATCAGATCTGGTCTCCGTCGTAGTTGCGTCGGAAGGATGAGCGCGCACGCGCAAGAGCCGATTCCACGGATCGCGTTGACTCGTCGAGTGCAGACGCGATCTCGGGCACTGACATCCCGTCGACATGGTGAAGGATCAACAACGTTCGATGCCGGGTTTTCATCTGGTCGAGCGCGCCGAGCACCGCCTCGCGGGTTCCGGACTGTGTCCAATGCTCTGGAAATTCCACGGCATCTTCCTCTCTCGGCCACACCAGATGCCGCTTCGCCTTGTGTCGCTCAGCGCGTCGCCACCGATCAATGACCTTGTTTCGAGTCACGGCCATCAGCCATGCGGGGGTCACAGTCGACCCTTGACCGTCGGCGTGCGCGAGCGCGGCGGCGTGGAAGACCTCCGCTGTCACTTCCTCCCCGTCGCTGTGTCCGACACGCGCTCTCGCATATCGGTAAACGGAACCGAATTCGGCGTCGTACAGGGCATCGAACGAGGCATTCGACGACTGCTTCCGCTCTATCTTGGCGCCCATACGCTGGTCCAGCATCACAGGTTTCATCGTCTCTGTGGGCCGATCCCGCCGGTCTCGTCTCGATTTTCTTGTGCGTCGACCGACGGGATCGGGGGCCATCCCACGATGAACCGGTCCAACAGGAGGTTCCGAAGATGATTCGTACACGACCAATTCGACCGATATGGGGAGCAGTGGGAGTCGTCACGATGATGCTGCTCGCCGCGTGTGGAAGCGACGGCTCCGCGGCGGAAGACACGACTAGCGCTCCGGCGACTCAACAATCGATGACCGAGGTCTCCGCGCCACCATCGACGTCGGCAGCACCCGAGTCGACGACGCCGGAGCCGACCTCGGGCCCTTCGACGTCCGCTGCACCCGAGCCCACCACTCCCGCGGAGCCAATCGAGGACTGGGCGACAGACGTCGTCGCCGTCTACGACCAACTGACGGCGGCGCAGTTGGAGAACGCGATCGAGTTTGTCGAATGGTTGCCCGACGACGGAACAGAGCCCATGTACGACGATGAGGTTGACGCATACCTCGTGCTGACCACCGCGGACGCAGCCGACGTTGCTGCCGCAATCGACCAAATGCCCGAATCCAGAACAGACGACGCGGACCTGGCCACCCCGTACGAGGCATTCATCGACACGCTGCGCGCCGAAGCCGATGGTGCAGGTGAACTCGCCGAGCGGATCGAAGAGAACCTCGACGCCTACAGACAGGAAGCCATCGATTCGCAATCGAATCCGCCACCCGCTGGTGCGCCTCTCGCGGGTTCGTTCAACGAGGTAAGAGCAGACTTCGCCGCCCTGCAAGACGAAGTCACTTCTGCATGCTTTAAACTCCAAGCAGCATTGACCGAACGGAACCTCACCCTGATCAACTGCACCGGGTCCTGACCCGCCCCGACTCGAGACCGGCTAGCGAACGCCAGCGCGCCGACCGACACCGCTGAACGTCATCGCCACCGCGATTATCGGGCGCTGCACTTGGGCCGATATCGCACGCCCCTGCCGGTCACGGAGCGTGAATACGCGTGTCGATATGGGGCTGCGGCGTCCGAGAGTCGCTTGTACCGTCTGCGTTTCCGGCGCACCACCGGTCGAGCTGGGTGCGTCGCTGGCCTGGCTTCAGATCGGACAACGGGTGACGATTGCCGTGTGTGGAGATGTCCGGGGGGCGTCACGAGGTGGCGTGAGGTCGCAGCGAGCTGAGTGCGTCGATCACGCTCCGAGCGGTGCTCATGACCGGCATTCGTGCTCCCTCGGTGACGAGTCCTTCGTAGCGTTGCCCGAGTCGGCCTTCGAGTGACATTTTGGTTTGCTCGTAGATCGCAGCGTCGCGTGGGGCGAGGAGCATGGGGCCGGCTGCCCCGATCGCGGTTGCCGCTATCTCGTCGAGGCTGTCGTCGGCCAACATGATCGCCGCGTACGCGAACGAGCTCAACAGATTGCCGGTCTCGTTGTGGCGAACACTTTCGCGG
>Ga0316197_10000353_pt1 | contig 32674 bp, 27 predicted proteins | sample OudBiesiAoxic_MG_FD_204939 | JGI IMG/M metagenome (GOLD analysis project Ga0316197, IMG submission 204939) | Coastal sediment microbial communities from Oude Bieten Haven, Netherlands - site A oxic | ecosystem: Environmental > Aquatic > Marine > Coastal > Sediment | place: Netherlands... | reverse complement strand
CGGCGATCGTGGCAAAGTCGTCACGGCCGGGATTGTCGATACCGTCGACGGTCCCCGACTGGAGCTCGAGGAAGCGCTGCGCGGCCTCGGAACTCCACTTGAAGACCAGGGTCTCGGTCTCTGCGGGTGCGCCCCAGTAGTTGGGGTTCGCTCCCAGCACCAACTGGTTGCCCTTGTCCCACTCCGTGAGCATGTAGGGACCGGTGCCGATCGGCTGGTCCACAAGAGCCCCGCCGCCGCTGTTGGCGTCGAGGTATTCCTGAGGAACGATCCCGAACGCTGAGAACGCGACCTTCGACGGGAACGCCACATCGTTCGTACACAACTGAATTGCGACAGTGTGCGCATCCACTGCGGTGATGGTGTTGATGTTGCTCTTGTTCGTCGGATCGTCACAGGCCGCTTCGACCATAAGGCCGGCGTAGTCGGACCCGGCCGCGGCCGTGGTCGTCGTTTCGTCGGTCCCACCTGCGGTGGTAGTTGTTTCCGCCGCTGTGGTTGTCGTTTCGTCGGTTCCACCTGCGGTGGTTGTTGTGTCGTCCGAGTCGGAGCTGCATGCAGCCGCGATGAGAGCCATCGCGAAGACGAGGACGAGTAGTTTGCTGAATTGCTTCAAGGGTGCCTCCCTTACGTTCCGGGAACCGATCCGGTTGATCGGTCCGAACAACGGTAGTCGGTCTGCGCGTCGCGAGTCCGATTCGATGCGTCCGATGTTGATCGGGCCGGTCGGTAGGGTTCGCGCCGAATCCGAGGAGTGCCCCATCCGTACCGTCGTCACGATGATCGCCATCTCGGCGCTGATCTCGACCTTGACCTACATGTCGGCTGCTGCATTCTGGGTGGACCGTTCGGTTGTACGAGAAGCCGCCTTCCTCCAATCCGCCACGGAAGTCCTCGAAATCGACTCCTCTCAACAGGCGCTTGCCGAACGGCTGATGAATGAGGCTGTCGACGCTGTGCCGCTTCTTGCCTTCGTTCGCGGCGCCGGGGAACAGGCGACCGTTGCGCTGCTCGACTCCGGCGCATTCGATGAGGCGATCAACAGCCTCGTCGTTGCGGGCCACCGACATGCCATGGCACAGGAGGAGGGCCCGTTCACGGCCGATCTCACCGAGGTGCGTGCGGTCATCGTCGAACCGATCGCCCAGATCGCTCCTGAACTTGCCGAGCGGATCCCGGTGGACGCCTTCGAGGCGGTTGTGATCGCCGATTCTGAAGCGATCCCGGCTGTTGGGCGCGCCGCGGCTTGGGTGCCGGCCGTGTCGATGTTTTCCGCCGCCGGCGCCGTGTTCCTGGCCATCGCCCTCGTGATGCTTGCCCGGAGGAGATCGATCGCCGTGACGCTCGTCGGCGCTGCCGTCCTGATCTCCGGGCTCGGTGTTGTGCTGTGGAGCGCAGGCGCCGGACCACTCGCCGCCGCCGGAGTAGACGACCCCATCAGTCGTGTCCTCGTGGAGAACGCTTATACCGTTTTCTCACGGTCGCTTCGTATCGAAGGACTGTGGCTGACGTTGGCGGGCACAGCGCTCGCGTGCGCCGGTCTGGTCGGGTATCTCATTGGCGAAACGAGAGCCGAGACCCGAGACCCGAGACGTGAGACCCGAGACGTGAGACCCGAGATTGAGACGTGAGACCCAAGTCTGTCGTCAAGAACCCACCCCCACCCTCCCAAAGATGAGGGCTACGGACTGTTCCCTGTCTCGTGTCTCAGGTCTCAACTCAAGAACCCGGCCCGGCCCCTCTGAAGAGGTGGCCTGTGGACGGGTTCCTGTCTCGTGTCTCGAGTCTTCTGTCTTCTCTCGCTACTCGCTCACGGCACCGATCGCCGTCAGCCATTCTGCTGCGACCGTCTCCGGGTCCTCGCCGTCGATGCCGACCAGTTTGTTGAGAGCGATCAGTTCGGTGGTCGTCAGCTTCGCCGACACCGCATTGAGAGCGTTCGCGAAGTCATCGCCGTAGGCGTCGATGATCTCGGAACGCACTGCAGGTGCGATGTTTTCCGAAGGCTGGAGTGCCTTGTCGTCCTCGAGCAGCACAAACCCCTTGGCGAGGATCGTGCCGTCGCTCGTGAACATCAGCCCAACCTGGATCTCATCACCTTCGAGCGCAGCGACCGTGATCGGTCCACCCGCGTCGAGCGGACGGAACTCCGCGAACTCCAACCCGTACGCACTTTCGAGCCCCTTGAGACAGAACTGCCGCTCCGGGCACTCGGGTGGTCCGCCGAGCACCAATGTCCCATTCAACGCTGCGAGATCGGAGACCTTCGAGAGACCGAGCGAGTCGGCGGTGGCCTGCGTGACGGCAAAGCCGTTCTTGTCCTGGGCCGGTGCGTAGTCGAGCACCTGGATGCCCGCCGGTTCCCATGCCGCTTGAAGTGCTGCGAAGGTTTCGTCCGAATTCGTCGATGCGGTACCACCGAGGTAGTTGAGGATCGTCCCGATGTACTCGGGAACGAGGTCGAGCTCACCCGACTCGAGAGCCGGTGCGTAGATCTCACGGTTCCCGGTGTTGAACTTCCTTTCCACCTCGTAGCCCTCGGCCTCGAGGGTCTGCGCGTAGATCTCTGCCACGAGAGCGCTTTCGCTGAAGTTCGCAGAGCCGATCGTGACCGTTGGTTCTTCGCCACCCGACCCGCACGCGGACGCGATGAGCGCGAACGCGACAATGGCCGCCCCGGCGATAGTTCTGCGGATTGGTTTCCGCATGGGTTCCTCCCAATCGTCGATTGTCCGTCAACCTAGCGACGAAAACCGGCCAATCCGCAGGGTTCTTCCCGACTCATGCAACAACCGATTCGACGACGTCGGATCTCGACTGGAGGGTCGTCGGCACCACACGGCGCTCGACCCAACCCAGCAGCACTTCGAGGAAGATGGCGAGGCCCGCCACCAGAAGCGCACCGGCAAACACGAGAACGTTGTCGCGAACCGAGAATCCGTCCACGATGAACCGGCCGAGCCCACCCCAGCCAACGAGGGCACCGAGGGTGGCGGTTGCCGCAACCTGTACGGCGGCCACCCGCACGGCCGCGAGGATGACCGGCGATGCCATGGGGAGCTCCACTTTGGTGAGCACCTCCCGACCGGTCATGCCCATTCCCCGAGAGGCCTCGACGAGGTCCGGATCAACACCGGCGACGCCGGTGTAGGTGTTCGTGAACATCGGGGGTACGGCGAGGAAGAGCAGAGCGAGGAAGGTCGGCCAGAATCCGATCCCGAGCCCGAGGCGGATGCTGATCGGTAGGAAGAGAACGACGATCGCGAACGATGGGATTGCCCGGCCGATGTTGACGACGGCCACCACAAACGTCCCCCCGATTCGTCGATGGCCGAGCCAAAGCGCAGGAGGGATCGCGAGGATGGCGGCGGTGACGGTTGCCGCCGCCGTCAGCTGCACATGTTCGCGCAGGCGGTTGAGGATGCCGGACGGCCCGATCCAGTTGTCGGGGTTGCCGAACCAGGCAAGCACGTCTCCCAGGAATTCGATCACGCCGTTGCCCTCCGTCTCGACCACGGGGTGGCGAGGTGCTGGATCCCGACCAGCGTGAGGTCGACCGCCACGGCGAGCGCAACCGAGACCACGGTGCCTACGACAATCTGGGTCGTGCCGATGGGTGAGTAGAACAGGTTGAGGCCACGCAGGATGAAGAACCCGAGGCCACCCTGGCCGATGAGCGCGGTCACGGTCACGAGCCCGATGGTTGTGACGGCAGCGATCCGGATTCCGGCGATGATCACGGGAAGCGCCAAGGGAAGCTCGACGGAGAAGAAGAGGCCGCGGTTGGTGTAGCCCATGCCGCGGGCGGATTCGACGGTTGCCTCCGGCACGCCGTCGATACCGGCGACCGTGTTCCTGATCAGGATCAGCAGGGTGTACGACACAAGGCCGATCTCGGCGGTGAGGACCGACAAGCCCGTGATGGGAACAAGAAACGCGAACAGGGCCAGGCTCGGGATTGTGTAGAGGATGCCGGTGAACCAGGTGATCGGCGAGTAGGTCCATCGATACCGGAGCGCCACGACGGACAGCGCGAGGCTGATCAACATGCCGACAACAACGGCGATGGCGGTGAGCATGAGGTGTTCGACGGTGCGTGCCCAGATGTCGTCCAGATGGTTGACGACCCAATCCCAGGAGAAGAAACCGTCGGACGCCTGGGCGAGGTGAATCACTGGACGATTTCCCGGCTGATGGCGGCTGCTGTGACCATGCCGACCAACTCGTTGCCGTCGAAGATCGCTGCTACCGATGTGTGGGAGGACACCACAGCGTCGAGCGCCTCCTTGAGTGTGGCGTTGCGATCGAGCCGGGTCAGGAACGGCTCAACCCGAACGGACCTCACCCCTTCGGACGGGACGTCTGCGACACGTATCCAGCCCTCAACGATCGCCCCTTCTCCCACTGCAACCCAGTCCGTTCCGTACTCGAGAGCGGTGGCCACCGCCTCGGCGTGAGACGCCGAACGGTCGACGACGGGTCCGGCCTCAAGGTCGAGGTCGGAGATCGGGATGAGCGAGAGGCGTTTGATCCCGCGGTCGGTCCCCAGGAAGTCGGCAACAAACGGGTTCGCCGGCTCTCGGAGGATTTCGGCAGGGGAGCCGTACTGCTCGAGATGGCCGCCCTCGCTGAGGATCGCGACCCGGTCGCCGAGCTTGATTGCCTCATCGATATCGTGCGTCACGAGGGCGATCGTCTTGTGGAGCCGCTGCTGGAGGGCGAGCAGTTCATCCTGGAGGTGGGCGCGCACGATGGGATCAACCGCGCCGAACGGCTCGTCCATCAGCAGCACCGGGGGGTCGGCAGCGAGGGCCCGAGCGACCCCAACCCGCTGGCGCTGCCCGCCGGAGAGTTCAGCCGGATACCTGTCGAGCATGTCTGGATCGAGAGCGACGAGGTCGGTCAGCTCGTCGACACGTTCGTTGATCTTCGCCTTGTCCCAATCGAGGAGACCGGGAACGGTTGCGATGTTCTGCTGAATGGTGCGGTGCGGGAACAGGCCGATCTGCTGAATGACGTAGCCGATGCCTCGCCTGAGCTCGTGCACCGGGACCGATTCAACGGACCGTCCGTCGATGTTGATGGTCCCCGACGTCGGCTCGATCAGGCGGTTGATCATCTTCAGGGTTGTCGTCTTCCCGCAACCCGACGGACCAACGAACACAACGATCTCGCCGCGGTCAACATGAAGGTTGAGGCGGTCGACTGCGGGCGATGGGGAACCCGGGAACGTCTTGGCCAGGTTCTCGAGGTCGATCATCGATCGGGCGCGGTCGGGGCGATGGCGGCGACCGCCTCATCGACGGTGTCGACCAGGGTCACCAGAGAGCCATCCGTGTCGAGTTCTTCCGTGAGGAGCGGCACGAGGTGCAGCCACTGCTCTCCGACGGCGATGACCGGCTTCGGAACAGCGTTGGCAAACCGTGCAACATACGCGAGATTCCAGGCGACGAGGAGTTCGGTCGCCGTCCCGAGCGACCCGGGGAGTGCGATTGAGGCGATCGACACCTCGACCATCTCGTGGATGCGTTCCAGGAGCGTCGCGGCCCGCATCTCTTCCGTCAGGTGTTCGTTCCCACCCGGGCGATCAGGGAATACGTCGGGAACCGTCACCCCGATGACCCGACCCCCGGCGCGGCGGGCGCCGAGCGAGACGGCTTCCATGAGACCGGCATAGCCGCCGGTCGCCACCGCGAATCCCGCCTCGGCGAGCAGCCGTCCGCATTGAACGCCGACGTCGTAGCTGACGTCGCCCGGGCGTGGGGACGAGGCTCCGAATACTGCCACAACCTTCATGCCCGACGAGGCTAGCGAAACCGCGTACCCAGGGTTCTCCGCATCGCATACGGCGCACCGAGCCCGCGGTTCGCCGTTTCGTCCGATTCCGCGGGCCCCCAGCGCCGCATACGGGGTGGAGAACCCTGGGTACGCGGTTGTTCGGTAGGGTCGCGCCCTATGGAGCCACCAATCGCAGCCCGCCGACCGACTGAACGAACCCTCCACGGAGACACCGTCATCGACGACTACTTCTGGATGCGTGATCGCGAGGCCGCGGAGGTCGTCGCCTACCTCGAGGCGGAGAACGCCTACACGGAAGCGATGACCGATCATCTTGCGCCCCTCCGCGACAAGATCTTTCATGAGATAAAGAGTCGAACCCAAGAGACCGACCTCGCGGTCCCCGCACAACGCGGTGACTACTGGTACTCGACCCGCACCGAGGAGGGCCGGCCGTACCACCTGTGGGTCCGGATGGCCGGCGGTCCGGACGGCGACGAGACCGTGCTCCTCGACGAGAACACCGCTGCCGAAGGCAACGACTACTTCCGGCTCGCCAATTTCTCTGTTGCGCCCGACGCCGCCACGGTGGGGTACAGCGTCGACACCGACGGCGGGGAGCGGTACACCACTCGCTTCCGGAACACCACCACACTCACCGATCTCCCCGATGCGATCCCGGACACCTACTACGGGGCTGCGTGGGCCTCCGACTCCCTTCACTACTTCTACACCACCACCGACGCGGCGATGCGCCCGTGGCAAGTGTGGAGACATCGGCTCGGCTCGGATCAATCCACCGATGTGCTGGTGTATCAGGAAGACGACGACCGCTACTACCTGTCGGTGCGGCGCTCCCGCAGCGGAGGATTCATATTCATCGGGGCTGAATCGGCGATCACAAGCGACGTTCGACACATCCCCGCAGGTGACCCGCACGCCGAGCCATCCCCCGTTCTACCCCGCGTGGAAGGTGTGCAGTACGCCGTTGATCATCGTGGCGACGAATTCTGGATCGTGACCAACGAGGTCGCCGACGATGGTCAACTCTTCCGTGTCCCGATCACCGGTGGTGAGCCGACTCTGGTGGTTGCTCACGTCCCAGGATCAAAGCTCGAGGCTCCCGACTGCTTCTCCAACCACATCGTGGTGTGGGGGCGGCACGACGGCCTTCCCGCAGTCCTCATTGTCGATCCAGACGACGGATCGGCCTCCTACCTCCCGTTCGACGAATCCGTGTACGACGTCGTGCCCGGAGCGAACCATGAATTCGACACGGATCTCGTGCGGTACGGCTACCAGTCCCCGGTCACACCCGCATCGGTTGTCGACCACGATGTCGTGTCCGGGAAGCGCACCGTGCTGAAGCAGACGCCGGTGCTTGGTGGCTACGACCCGTCGGACTACGTGGCCGAGCGGGTGTGGGCATCGGCTCGCGACGGCGCTTTGATCCCTGTTTCCGTCGTTCGCAGCGCTGCCACACCGGTCGACGGCAGCGCACCGCTGGTTGTGTACGCCTACGGCGCGTACGAGATCTCGATGCCGGTTCGGTTCTCCATACCGCGCCTGAGCCTTCTCGACCGAGGGGTTGTCTACGCGATCGCCCATGTTCGCGGTGGCGGCGAGATGGGGAAGCCGTGGTACGAGAACGGGAAGCTGGCCGGCAAGATGAACACCTTCACCGATCTGGTCGACGCGACGCGACACCTCACGGACGCCGGGTACGGACATCCGCAGCGCGTGGCGGTACGCGGCGGCAGCGCGGGCGGGCTCACCGTTGGTGCGGCTATCAACCTCGATCCGGAGCGGTTCAGAGCAGCAGTCGCCGAGGTTCCCTTCGTCGATGTCGTGAACACGATGATCGACGAAACCCTGCCGCTCACCATTGTGGAGTGGGAGGAATGGGGCAATCCGAATATCGAGGAGGAATACGGGTGGATCCGTCCGTATACCCCGTACGAGAACATCACAACCGGTGATTACCCGGCCCTGCTGATCACCGCGGGTCTGAGCGACCCACGCGTCCAGTACTGGGAGCCGGCGAAGTGGACGGCCAAGCTGCGAACATTGCCGATCGGAGACCGCCCCGTGCTCCTGAAAACCGAGATGGGCGCCGGTCATTTTGCTCGGTCAGGCCGCTACGACGTATGGCGCGATGAGGCGTTTGTCCTTGCGTTCATCCTGGATGAGATAGCGGACAAGTAGTTGATAGTCAGTAGTCCGTAGTCAGTACCGAGATCCGAGACTCGAGACATGAGACTGGAGACACGAGACGTGAGGCCTCGGGTGCCCGGCCCGGGTGTCGGCTACTCGGTTGCTCCGTTACTCCTGGGCGTTCGATGGCTCGGAGCTTGCGAGGTCTGTTCCGGCGGCCTGCTCCCCACACTCGAACTTCAGGGTGTCTTCGTTCGCCTCATCCGGGGCAAGCCCGTGACCGAGGACGAACCTTCCCTGTCCTTTGGCGCAACCGGTGCCGTCCCGCTTCCACACCTTGAGGAGTACCACCGGGTCGACCCCGTCGGCTCCTGGAAGTGAGTTGATGCCCGCTTCCTGGACCTCCTGGTTCACGAGTTCGAGAATGTCGGGCTGCTTCGATGATTCACGATCGCTCGCGAGATCAGCTTGCGCCATTGCCTTGTGCTTGTTCTGTATTCGCGTGAGCAGAACGAGGACCACGATGACGCCGGCCACAGCTATGACGATTCCTACGGCCATCAATCTCTCCTGGTGTTTCCGTCGACATCGATATCGACCGCAATCTGGATCAGCTTGAGTACATCGGTCACGGAGGCATTCTTGAGCCGGTGTGCGGCGCCCGGCGGGGCAATCGCCGATGACCCGGTCGGCACCAGGCTGATGGTGTCACCGACGCGAATGCTGGCCGTCCCTTCGGTGATGATCCACCGAACCGACTGGCTGTCGTGTGTGCTCTCGGGAAGGGATGCGGCCGGTTCGACGTGCAGGTCGACGACGTCGACGCCGGGGGCTGAAGCGAGGGTGGTGCGTCTTCCCCACGCTCGCTCCTCACTTCCGTCGGTGTCGACCTCGGGCCGACCTTCTGCTCGAAGGCGATCGACCACGATCTTGACGTCCTGCGAGCGGTCTCGACGAGCGACCAGCGTCGCGTCGGCGGTGTCGACGACGACGACATTGTCGAGTCCAATCGCCGCAACGAGCCGACCTTCGCTCCGAACGTAGCTGTTGTGGACATCAACCAGCTCGACGTCTCCGATGACGACGTTGCCGCAGTCGTCGGGGTGCCCGAGTTCCCAGAGAGCCGTCCAGGATCCAACATCGCTCCAACCCGTGTGGATCGGCACAACTGCTGCTGACGCCGTGTGCTCCATGACCGCGTAGTCGATTGAAATCGACGGTGCGCTGGCGAACGCGTTGGGGTCTAGGCGGACCACCCGACCGTCGCTGTCGGCGTTTTCGAGGGCACGCCGCACGGCGGTCAGGACATCCGGGGCGTGGGCTTCGAGTTCCGTGAGGAATCTGGATGCGCGGAACATGAACATGCCGCTGTTCCAGAGATAGCGGCCGCTTGCAACATACGCCTCGGCGGTGGCGCCGTCCGGCTTCTCACGGAACTCCTCGACGCTGCGCACACCGTCGGCGAGGCGATCCCCGAAACGAATGTAGCCGTACCCCGTCTCGGGCCCGGTCGGATCGATACCGAATGTGAGGAGATAGCCCTTGTCGGCGAAATCGGATGCGAGGGCAACGGCTTCGGCGAAGGCATCCTCGTTCCTGATCACGTGATCCGCCGGCATCACGAACAGGATGGGGTCGGAACCTCCAGCCGTCAGGTGGAGCGCTGCCGCGGCAGTTGCCGGGGCCGTGTTTCTGCCGATCGGTTCGAGGATCAGCGCCGCGTCGTCACGATTGAGTTTCGCGAGCTCGCGCTGGATGCCCAGCCGCTGGTCCTCGTTGCAGACGACGAGCGGGGCGGCCGCAGCCGGCAAGGGCTCGGTGCGCTGGACGGTCATCATGAACATCGTGCGCTCGTCGACGAGTGGCAGAAGTTGCTTTGGGGTACGGCTGCGGGAGGCCGGCCACAGGCGGCTGCCGGCACCGCCGGACAGGACTACAGGAACTATGGAACGGTCGGTCATGGGCTGCAATGTATCGGCTCCGACTGGTCGCGCCAACCTTGGTCGCCACCGGTGAACAGCGTCTCAGCTCCGCCACTCACCCGTCGGAAGCTCGACCGGCTCCGTGAGATGGCCGACTTCGACTCGAGCCGTGCCGGTTCCGAAGAAGGTCAGTCGATCGCCGGGTTCGATCACGGTGTTGCCGTGTGGAATCAAGACGCTGGTGTCGCGGCGGATGGAAACGAGGATCGCACCTTCCGGCCATGGGACGTCTTGCACTCGTTTCGTGGCGACGGGCGACGCGCGAAGTATGGCAATCTCGAAGAACGCCGTCCCCGGCTGTGAGCGCAGTCGAACCCGCTCTCGGTACAGCTCGCGGCCGGTCGCCGTTCCAAGGGCATGGTGATAGGCGCGAACGACGGATTCTCGACGGAACATGCCGATGACCTTCGTAGGGTCGGCATCGTCGACGACAGGGAGCCGACCGAGGCCAAACGACGCCATCCGAGCCAGCGCCGCGGAGACCGGGAGTTCGGGCGTCACGGTGATCGGGTTTCGCGTCATCACCTCGCCGACCGTCACATGTTTGCTCGGGACGTGTACGCTCTCCACGTCGCCGAGGCTGATCACGCCGATGAGCCTGTCGTCTTCGATCACCGGCAGTCCATGGTGATGGTGGCGATTGAACATCTCAGCGACTTCGGGAATGGTCATCGACGGGACCGCCGCCTCGTCGAGGATCGTCATCACATCTCCAACGCTCACCGTGTCGAGGAGATCGATGTCCTGCGTCGTCGGGAGGTGGATCCCGGCCCCGGTGAGCGGGATGGTGTACGCGGAGTCGGTGTGGAGGCGATCGCCGAGGAATGTGGCGAGCGCCGCCCCGAGCATCAGCGGGAGAACGAGCCCGTAGTCGCCGGTGATCTCGAACACGATGATCACCGAGGTGAGGGGCGCCCTTGCCACCGCCGCAAACGTGGCGGCCATCCCGACCACGGCGAACGCACCCGGGTCGATATCGGAGAGGGACCAGATCGGATCGACGAGTGTCGCGAAACCGGCTCCGACGGAGCCGCCGATGAACAGCGCAGCCATAAACGTGCCGACCGATCCGCCGCCGGCACGGGTCAGCGATGTCGCGAGGATCTTCGTGATGGCGAGGAGGAACAGGGACCACCAGATCAATTCGGTTTCGCTGGTTGAGGCCAGCAAATCGGAGAGAAGCTCTTGGCCGGTGCCGAGGGCATCGGGTTCAACGAGGCCGATCGTGGCCACGCCAAGACCCGCCCCGACAGGGATCAGCCACTTCGGAAGTCGATCGGCGAGGTGGAATCCGCTTGTCGTCGCCAGCACGCGCAAGAAGACCACTCCGAAGAGGACGGCAACGAGCGCAAGGATTGCGTACAGGATCAGCTGGGCGGGGTCCTCCAGTTCGTGCGCGGGTGAGGTCAGGATTTGCTCGTCGCCGACCAGTGTTTGCGCCGTGACCGCTGCGATCACCGAGGTGATGACGATTGCGTTGAGGTGGCGAACCGAGAAGCTCCGAAGGATGACCTCCATCGCGAAGAGCATTCCCGCGATCGGAGCGTTGAATGACGCCCCGATCCCTGCCCCCGCCCCGGCGGCGACGAGGCTCTTGATGTGGTCTTGTCCGAACCCCGTGTAGCGGGAGAATGAAGAGCCGATCGCTCCTCCGATGAGCGCAATCGGACCCTCCCGACCGCCTGAACCGCCCGAACCAAGGGTCACCGCCGTTGCGATGATCTTCGTGGGAATGAGTCGCGTCGGAAGGTACCCGCCGTGGAGTCCCGCGGCGACCATCGTTTCGGTGACGCCGCCGCTCGCAACGCCCGGTCCGAACCGACGATCGAGGATCCACGAGATGAGGAGAGCGAGCGGGATGGCGAGCAGGATGAACCACTTGCCCCACCCGAGCAGATCATCGAGGGTTTCGAAAGCCGTGTGAGAGAACTCGATCGCCCATACCAGTACTGCCGCACCGAGCCCAACGAGGACTCCAAGCACAAGTGCCGCGATCAGGAATGCCGTCGTCCCTCGCTGCGCGAGCACGCCTGAAACCCACCTTCGAAACGACGACATGACCGGAACGGTAACCGATGCCGGAATTGTTGCGACGCCTCCGAACCGGCCGAACGGCCCTGCGTGCCGGTTCGACGGTTCAATATGCTGCGTCTGATGGGTGTTGCCCGTCCGAAGCGCCGAATCAGGAGGAACAGATGAACTTCCGGCCTCTCGTCGATCACGAGACCGGTGAACGGTATTTGCCAGTTGCAAAGCGCGGCGATGCGCTGCTTCACGATCCGTTCCTCAACAAGGGTGCGGCATTCAGTCGCGACGAGCGGAGAGCGTTCGGCCTGCGCGGGCTTCTTCCGGATCATATCCCGACGCTCGAAGAGCAGTTGTTGAGGGTTCGCACGCAGCTGGACGCGAAGGTGTCGGATCTTGGCAAGAACATCTATCTGAGCAGCCTCATGGACCGCAACGAGACGCTGTTCTATCGCTACGTGATGGACAATCTCGAGGAGACCGTCCCCATCATCTACACGCCCACCGTGGCTTCGACGTGCAAACACTGGAGCCGCCTGTATCGGACGGCTCACGGTATCTACATCACCCCGCGCGACCGCGGCCGGATCGCCGACATCCTGCTTGCGCGAGTCGTCGAGCAACCGCCGGTGATCGTGGTAACCGACAACGAGCGCATTCTCGGGATCGGCGATCAAGGCGCCGGTGGTCTGGGCATCCCCATCGGGAAGCTTGCGTTGTACACCGCCGCCGCCGGCATCAGCCCGGCCCGGTGTATACCGATCTCGATCGATGTCGGAACCAACAACGCTGAGCTGCTCGAAGATCCGCTGTACCTGGGATATCGAGAGACGCGGCTTCGCGGCGAGGCCTACGACGAACTGATCGAGGAGTTTGTACACGCCGTCAAAGAAGTCTTCCCTGCTGCGCTCCTCCAGTGGGAGGACTTCTCGAACCGCACGTCGTTCCACAACCTCGAGTTGTACCGCCGCTATCTCCCGTCCTTCAACGACGACATCCAGGGCACGGCGGCGATGGTGGTTGGTGGCCTGATTGCCGCAACGCGACAAAGTGGCGGCAAGCTCTCGGAGCACCGCGTGGTGATCGCTGGAGCAGGATCCGCCGGCTATGGGATCCGGGAGCAGGTCGCTCACGCCATGGCGGATGCCGGAATGGACCTCGACGAAGCGAGGGGACACATCTACGTCCTCGACAGTCGGGGTCTCGTGCTCGAGGACCGCAGGAACCTGACTGACATCAAGCAGCGGCTCGCAACACCAGTCTCGGATATCGCAGACTGGGATGAGCACACGCCGCTGCCGTCACTGGCTGACGTCGTTCGAAACGTGAAGCCGACAGTTCTGATCGGAGTTTCCGGCATGCCGGGAGTGTTCGGAGAGGAAGTCATCACGGAGATGGCGAAACACACGGACCGCCCCATCATCCTCCCGCTCTCGAACCCGACCAGCAGCACCGAAGTGATCCCGAAGGCCGCACTCACGTGGACGGAAGGCCGCGCAATCGTCGCGACCGGCAGCCCGTTTGGGCCCGTCGAGTACGAAGGTGTCGTCCACCGCATCGGTCAGGGCAACAACGTGTTCATCTTCCCGGGTGTGGGACTCGGCGTGTTGACGGTGAAGGCGCGTGAGGTGACCGACCGGATGTTCCTCGCCGGTGCCTATGCCCTCGCCGACCGGGTGAGTGAGGAGCTGTTCGCTCAGGGGCAGATCTATCCAGACATCAAGGACGTGCGAGCCGTGTCCCGAGCGGTGGCGATCGCCGTCGCTCAAGAGGCGATCGAAGAGGGCATGGCCGATCCGATCGACAACTTGGAAGAGGCCGTCGACGCCGAGATGTGGGAACCCGAGTATCTTCCCTACCGCTCTGCAGGCGATTGATCCTCAGACGGCCGGCACCGGCCGTGGTGCTGTTGCGAGGGTGAGGGCGAAGATCGCTTCATGGCCGTCGTGGTCGTACGTGAGGTCGCCTCCCATGTGGCGTGCAAGGCGGCGTGAAACCGTGAGACCGAGCCCGACCGACACCACCGAATTCTCGCCTTTGTCGGATCGGCCGTACGGTTCGAATACGACCGCCCTTCCTGCCGGGGGCAGGGAGTCGCCGTTGTCGCGGACCTCGACGACGCTTCTCGTCCCCTCCTGACCGACTACGACCCGGATCTTCGGTCCGCCATATCGCTTTGCATTGGAGACGAGGTTTCGAAGGATCTGACGGACGCGCTGCGGGTCGGCGACGACCGTGGTGTCGGACTCGATCTCGATCGGTATGTCCCGGCCGATCGTCGCCATGACCTTGAGTGCCTCTTCGCCGAGTTTGATCGGCTGCGGATCAACAACCAGGTTGCCCGCGTCGGACCGGGCGACGACGAGGAGGTCCTCGACGATGCGGGACACTTCGAGGCTTTGTTCGGCGATGATTCCGAGGAGTTCCTCTCGCTCCGCTTCGTCGATGGCGCTGCGGGGATCGCGTAACTCCTCGGCAATCCCGACAACCGCGGTGAGCGGTGTCCGGATCTCGTGCGAGATCGTTGCAACGAGTTGGTCCTTGGTGTTGAGGAGGCCGTGCAACTCTCGTTCGACCTCGCGTTGGCGGGTGATGTCAACGATGGCCACGGTCACGTTACCGAGGTCGAGTGCCCCGTCCACGCGCGGCGCGCTCCAGACCAGAATCGCCTCGATGGGACGACCGGTCACCGTGAGACCCCCGTTGAGCTCCGTAGAGACACTTTCGCGATCGTCTGCAATGGCCATGAACTGAGGAATGAACGACTCGAGTGCTCCGCGCGAGAATGTGTCCATCGAGAAACGTCCGATCAGTACATCGCGGCCTGGGGCTTCGGTGAGTGCAAGGGCTGCATCGTTGACTTCCTTGACCCGCACGAGTGCCGCCAGGCGACGGACCTCTTCCGGATTCGAGTTGAAGTACTCCACGAGGTCGCCGATTCCACTGTCCGTGAGGGCGGCGATCTGGGCGCCAACTTGCGAGAAGTCCTCCTGCCACATCGATACCGGGGCGGTTTGGAAGAGGCTCTGGAATCGCTGTTCGCGTTCGTCGAAGCCTCTCCGCACCCATGCGACGAGCAGCGCTCCGATAGCAACGGATGCCGCAGCGATGGTCGCCTGGAGCAGCTCCGTGTCGTTGTGCGACCATTGGTACCTGCTGACAAAGAGCGCACCGGCGTATCCCGCGGTGTAGGCGGCGACCCAGCGGCCCGGGACGAAAAACGCGCCGGCCACGGCGATGATTGCGAGCGGGATAGCTGAAGTGTTGGCAATGTCTTCGATGCCGAGCAGTTGGTTTTCGATCACGATCACGGCCGACGCAACGAGGAGGATCGGGAGCAGGCGTCCCTTCCCGATGCGTACCGAAGTGACACCCAAGAGGGCAACGAGCGCCGGTCCGATGGCTCCGGCGACGAATCTCAGGTCGCCGGAGCGCCAGCCCGCGAGGACGTACATGATGGACGTCGCGGCGGAGAGGGCCGCGACGAACCACACCAACGTCCGCTCCCCGGCGAGCGGAATGGGATCAGTAGCCGACGACATCGTGTCATATCGGCATCCAAAGCCGCATTGTGAAGTGAGAGTCTTCGCGACGTGGGGACGGCCTATGACTCGGACGGGACCACGAACAGGTCCGGACTGCTGCCCTCACTGACCGTCGAGTATGCGTTGTCGAGGAGAAAGGTGATCGCCTCGCCTTGCACTTCGTCCGGCGACGGGGCGTTGCATGGTTCCGTGGCGAGGGTTTCGGCGATCGTCGCTCCGGCGCCGCGATGCCACATCCATACGGAGTTGTAGCCCCTGAACGCGATCGTGGCTCCGTCCCAAGAGATGTCGGCACCGCTGACTTCGTCGCCGAGGGCAACAACGGTGACGAGTTCAAGCGTTTCGACATCCGAGTCGGTCCTGGTCGCGTTGCCTCGGTAGACGCGCGCTTCTTCCCGATCCTTCGTCACGATGTAGACAGACTCGTCTGCAACGAACAGGGCCTCGGCGTTGTAGGTGCCGTCCGGATAGACGAACTCCAGTGCCACGGCACCTTCGATGGGGCCCGCGAGGGTCGCCGGGTCGGGCTCCGGAGCCCGATATACCGTGATGCGTCCGCCGCGAATCGAGAAGTTGTCGCCGATATCTCCGAAATAGAGGGATGACGAGTCCGCGCCTGTGCCCGGTCCTGCCGCCATGTCCTCCCAATCAAATGCTGATGCGCCAGCGATGTCGAAGCCTCCGAGGTCTTCCCCGGTCGGACCGATCGCATACACCCGGGCGCCATCGCGCGAGTCGTTGTGGGCCCAGACAACTCCCGGTTGGGTGCGACTTGCAGCCATCCCCGATGCCTCTACGAGGTCGGGAGAAGCAACGATGCCCGCCGTGGTGATCGACCCGTAGGGGCTGCACGCAGTCTCACCTGGTGCCAGCGTCGGTGGAGCCGTCGCTGTGTCTGTGGGTGTCGTGGTTTCAGCGCCAACCGGCGAGGAAGTGGTGGACGATGGCGCGTCGGACGGGTCGATGGGCCCTGGTGTCGAAGGAGGAGTCTCTGCCGTGGTCTGCGTGGTCGACGGTGCCGCCTCGGTTGAGGTGTCGTCGCGCACCACGAAGAGGATCATCGCAGCCGCGAGTGCGGCCGTGGCGATGACGACGAGCGTGACGACGGAACGGCGATCCATGATGCGAGGGTACGGCGCCTGCCTCCCTGGCGATCAGCCGGCAAGCATTCTCAGAGCGATCGCTTCACCGAGGATGCCGGACTCGAGGTCGCTCAAGCTCTGGCTCTCGTTCGGCGCATGGATCTGGCTGGTCGGATCCATGACTCCGGTGAGGAGGATCGATGCCGTCGGGTATGCATCCTCGAACGCGGCGACAAACGGGATCGATCCACCAACGCCCATCTCCACCGTGGTGGTGCCATAGGCGGTGCGGAATGCCTCCTTGAATATGACGGAAGCATCGTCGGAGGCGTCGAGTTCGAACGCCTCCCCGAGCGCTCCTCGCTTGATTGCGATCTCGGCCCCCCACGGAACGGCAGCCTCAAGGTGGCCGACCAGAGCCTCCAGAGCTGCTTCCGGGTCCTGACCTGGTGCGATTCTCATCGAGACCTTCGCGCGTGCGACCGGGACAAGTTGATTGATCGCCTCACTGATGGGCGGAGCATCGATTGCGAGAACGGAGATCGCCGGCTTGTACCAGAGGCGCTCCGTGAAGCTCCCTTCCCCGATCAGGTCGAGACCCTCGACGGTACCCGCCTGTTCTCGGACCTCGGCTTCCGTGAGAACGAGGCCGCCTCCCGGCGCTTCGACGAGGCCCTGAACGGCGATGCTGCCATCGTCATTGTGGAGTGAGGCAATCACTCGCGCCAGGGCGATGATCGCGTCCGGGACGGCTCCACCGAACATTCCGGAGTGGACGGCGCCTTCGAGTGTGCGGACCTCGACGACGCAGTCGACGAGTCCCCGCAACGACGTGGTGAGGGCGGGTGTCCCAACAGCCCAATTCCCGGCATCGCCGATCACGATCACATCAGCTTCAAGCAGATCGCGGTAGGTGGCGAGAAAAGCTTCGAGATTCGCGGATCCAATCTCCTCTTCACCCTCCATGAACACCTTCACGCCGACCGGGGCGTTGCCACCGAAGGCTCGCACCGCTGCAAGATGCATGATGACGCCGGCTTTGTCATCCGCTGCTCCCCGTCCCAGGATGCGTCCATCTCGAACGATCGGCTCGAACGGGCTTGATTCCCACTCTTCAGCAGGTCCCGGAGGCTGGACGTCATGGTGCGCATAGAGGAGCACTGTCGGGGCACCGTCGGGCGCAGGTATCTCGGCATAGACGGCAGGGTGAGCACCCTCAATCTCGAGGAGGCGGACCCCTGAGAAGCCGGATTCCCGGAGGAGTTCGGTGATTCGCGTGGCGCTCCTTCGGACTTCATTGGGGTCGAATCCGGGGGCGGAGACCGACGGGATGCGCACGAGCTCCTCGAGTTCGGCCTGTGCCCGAGGAAAGCCGTCACGAACAGCTGCAGTGAGATCGGTATACATGGCGGGCAGTATCGAGTGGCACGTGGCACGTGGCAAGTCCAGGGCAAAGAGCAGAGAGCAGGGAGCAGGGAGCAGGTGGGCTTCGTTGTCCTCTGTCTTTGTTCTTTCGTCTTTGTTCTTTGTTCTCGTGCTGGATATCCCCGGCAAACTCGGTCACGCCGGGTACTGTCCTCTGCCACTGGGGCGGGCGGGCTGTTCCGGAGGAGGACCGGATGAAGACCGACCTAAGCGTGATTCTGCGGCGCCTCGCCGAGGTACCGGCTGTCGAAGGCAACGTGCGCACACCACCCAATGATCCGTCGGCCGGACCCGGTGTTTCTCGCTATCAGAAGCAATCGGCTCATTTGCTGACTCGGGATTGCTCCGTTGCGTTGACCGACTTCGACGGTGTCGACGTCGATCTGACGGAAGACTGAACGGCCAGCCCCCGTACACTCCCCTCCGTGGATGCGCAGCAGCAGGAGCGGCGGTTCCCGCGCGACGAAGTGGGAGACATCATCGACGTCGCCGCGCGCCTCGACGACCTTGTGGATGATCCGACTGATCGCGGCCTCACCCTCGATCAACTGATCCACGTGGCGGCAGAAGTCGGTATCTCCCGCGACGCCGTCCAGAAGGCCATACGCGAAGAAGGCAAGCGTCGCGCAGTCGACGATCGCCAAGCGAGAAAACGGATTCGACGTCGCATGCGATTCGTCCGCCACGCTCTCGTGTACATCGTTATCGTCTCGTCGCTGTTGCTCGTTGACGCACTCAATGGGGGCGGGTGGTGGTTCTTCTACGTTGCTGCTCTCTGGGGTGCCATCCTCGCGATCCAGGCGCTTCGATTCTTGACCCGCAAGAAGGGGCCGCTCGAGCAGGCAATGCTCGAACGCGGCACCTGAGCGGTTGGCGTAGCGGCGAGTCGGCTACCGACGTCCGGTCACCACGCGTTTGCTCCGTGCAGGGATGGCCTGCGGCAGAGATCCACGACCTGTTGTGCGCGTCGGCGAGCCGTCCGTCGATGAGACCGCGTGCGGCGCCCGGAAGTCCTCGGACCGCTGAGCCGGCGTAGCTACCGGGAAATGGATCATGGTTGTGGTCCAGCCGAGGGAACGATGTGTGTTCATCGTTGCCCCCTGATACTCGACGAGCGCTGGAACGATCCGATGCGACAACGGGGCGGGGGTCCCCAGGAGGTTCCCAGCGACGGGCTCTTCGGAATCGTGGCGAATCCGATCGTCGGTGACCGTGGCGACCGCGAGCCCGTTTCGTTCTTCGACGGCCAAGCGAACCGTTGCCGCTCCGGCTTCTCCGGCGATGTGGACCACATTGACGAGAATCTGTCGCACCGCCGTGGGATCGCACCATGCGATAGCCGACTGCACGTCGACGTTGATCTGGATCCGAGAGCGCCCAATGGCCTCGACGATTCGACCGACGTGTGTGCCGAGATCCACTGCGGTGGGGATCGGACGGTAGACACCCGCCTCGATCTGGGCGGCGGTGGCGATGTTCTCGACCTTCCGAACCGCCTCGGTGGCGTCGTGGGAGATGATCCCGATGAGTTCTTCGGCCTCCGAGATGTTGGCGATACCCGAATCGTCGAGGTGTCGTGAGAATCCGTAGACCGCGGTGAGTGGGGCGCGCAGTTCATTGACGAAGCGGCTGTAGATCTCGTCGTGAGCGCGTCGTTCGGCTTGCTCCTCGTCGAGCGCGGATTCGAGTTCCGCGACACGTCGATTGAGGGGGCGCTGTGCAGCGTACGCCCCGACGACCGCAGCGATCGGGACGAGTGCGCCGAGCGCGACAACCGCTGCGACGCGGATTGAGCCTTCCATCGTGAGGACCCATCGTCCGATTATCGCGACGCTCACCAGCAACGCGAAGATCGTGGGTATCCACGACGCGTAGGTTTTGGACGTTGAGCGGCGCACGCAGCTACCTCCTTCCTATGGAATCGGTCAAATGAGGGGGAAGACTTGAACGGGGTTTTCGACGGCGATGCGGTCACCGCCAGATTCCGGCGAAATCAACCGACTGCAGCCAATACGCGGCGGGTTGTCCTGCGCGGCTTCGCGTCCATGTCATCTGCGTGTTGCCGGTCGACCTGATATGGGCATTTGAGCCACAGAATCCGAGCGCGAGTACCAAATGATCCGACGGACCCAGGAGCGCCTCCCGTTCCGCGGGCTGACGGCGCCGTATACGAGGTGGAGAACCCTGGGTTCGCGGTTTTCCCGTTCCGCGGGCTGACGGCGCCGTATACGAGGCGGAGAACCCTGGGTTCGCGGTTTTCCCGTTCCGCGGGCTGACGGCGCCGTATGCGAGGTGGAGAACCCTGGGTTCGCGGTTTTGGTAGCCTCGCGGGGCATGGAAGCCCCGTTCACCGTCGCAGTCCAAATCCCGCTCGTCGGAGACGAGCGGCGGAAGAACTGGGCGAAGGTCGTGACCAGCGTCGATGACTCCCTCGCAACCGGATGGGCGTTCGATGGGGATTTCATCGCGACCGGCGGCATCCAGGACGTCGACCCCGGAAGTGTGGTCCTCGTCTACGGCGAGAAGGGAAGCCGAGCGAACCCGGCGATCGAAGCCCGCGTCTACACCGTGCACCCTGACGCAACGCTCAGCCTCCGTGCGAGCGCCCGCGGCCGGGCCTGGGCCAGGACACTGCGCGACACGATCGAAGACCTCCTCGCCGAGGTGGCCGAGGCGCCCATCGAGCAGGTTGGATGGAGCCCCGACCTTCTGCGCTATTCCGACGAAGCACTCGCCGAGGAGATCAAGCGCCGCGGGCTCACCTGACCGGCTAGAGCCCGGAGGTACGCATCAGCATCAACGCGGCTGTGATGACGTAGCTGGTTCCGACGGCACTCACCAACGACCAGAACCTTCGCCGCGACCCGGCGTTGTTTCCCACGTTCTTCCTCCCTGCAAAGCCCGCAGCCATTGTCGCGCATGGATCCATCTCGTGCGGCCGTAGGAATGTCGGCGAAACGAATACCAGAGCGACCGACAGCCCGTGAAAGAACAGCGGCCCGTGCGATCGCGAATCCCTACAGGACGCTGCCGAAGCGGCCGATCTTGTCCGGATGAAGGGATCCCTATCGGCGGCGCTGGTGGCCGTCCTGCTCTTGCTGACCGTTCCGACCGCCTCGGCCGACGACGAGCCGCCGCCGGAGCCTCCGATCACCACAACCACCACGGTTCCCGAGACGACCACGACCACAACGGCTCCGCCAACGACCACAACGGCTCCGCCAACGACAACCACGCTCCCGCCGGACCCGGTTGACCCGCCACCGGCTGATCCTCCTCCAGACACGCCGCCCCCCGCAGAACCGCCCTCCGCAGAGCCGCCCCCTGTTGTTCCGCCCGTCGACGACGTGATCGTCGACGCTGGCGACCCCTTCACGGTTCCCGGGGTGCCGAAGAACCAGATTCGGCGCGTTGACGTGACCCGCAAGATCGTGTTCCCGCTTGTTGGTGTCAACTACTACCGGCCCGGCTTTGGTGCCTGCCGCGACTACTGCGAGCGTGAGCACCACGGGATCGACATCATGACCTACGGGTGGAAAGGCGTCCCGGTCGTAGCGGCGCACGACGGCAGAATCAGGACGATCCGCGATGACGGCGAGTGGTGCAACATCGAGATCACCAGCAGCGACCGTTGGTACACGCGCTACATCCACCTGAACAACGACACCCCGGGCTACGACGATGCCAGCTATGAGTGTGTTGTCCCCGGCATCGCGGTCGGGACGCGTGTGGACGCAGGCCAGATCATCGGGTGGGTGGGTGACTCGGGCAACGCTGAGTTCACGCCGCCGCATCTCCATTTCGAGATCCGTATGCCGAGCGGTCTTCCCGTCGATCCGTACAAGTCGTTGAAGGCGGCAAAACGAATCCGCTACCAGCGGACGCTGGGTGACGATGCGGTCGCCACCGCGGCCCAGGTTGCGTCCTATGCCTACAGCGCCGGCGCGAGCGTTGTCAACATCATGGCCAAGGCCGACCACGAACTCCTGCAAGCCGGAGGATTCACGACCCTCGACCTCTCCGTTCCCCTCCTCCTCGCCGAGCCCGACTACCTCCCGCAGGAGACGCTCGACGCGCTCGACCTCTTCAACCCGAGTCGTGTGATCATCGTCGGGGACGGTCTTCGGCAATCCGTTGTCGACCAACTCGAGCTTCGTTTCCCGATCGTCGCGCGGACGGCGATGCCTGCCCGCCACCCTGATCCGATCGATGAGCCGTTCGTGGGGTTTGAGATAGAGGAATCGGAGGCGCCACCCGCGCCGTTCTCCGTGGTCTTCATCGGTGACCGGTCGGATCTGCCGGACGGCTTTGAGTTCGATCTCGCCCGCTGGTCGCGGCGTATGCCCACGACGGTCTTCGATGCGGCTGAACCGGGGCGGTACTTCGGCCTGGATATCTATCGCGGTCCGGGTCGCTCAGGCAACCGGAACACGCTCTACTACTCGACCGGCAACGAGTACACCCGGTTCCCCGCCAAGGAGCCGCCGGTGGTCCCACCGGACTATGGCGTGCTCGTGTTCGACACCAAGCGGACATCTGAAGCCACGGCGACGTTCTTGAACAGCCTCGCCGACCTCCCGGTTGTGCCGCTCTGGCGGTAGGCGACTCGTCAGGTGCTCAGGTACCTGGCGATCTTGTCCTGCGCCGCTTCCATGACCTGCATCTGAAGTCCGTTGAGCGCTCGCGCGAGAGCGAGTTCCTCTCCGACCACCGGCATCGGCTCGTCGATCGGATTCCTCCTCGCCCGGCCTTGCGCCTCGAAGTGATCACCCATGAGATCCAGCACGGTGCGAACCGTTGTCGTCGAGTCGTCCTCTTCGATGTGGACCTTGATCGTGATGTCCTTGTTCACGATGCTCCTCGTGTCGCGTGACCCCATTGTCGCCACCAACCGACTCTGTGGCTAGGGGGAGATCAGAGACCCGAGAACCGAGACAGGTCTGGCGTCTCGGTTCTCGGGTCTTGGCTCTTGCTACTTCCGACGTGCTCCTCCCGACCCGCCATCGTGACGATTCCGAAGGTGGGGCCCTGGGGATCGCTCAGGACCGCCATGCGGCCGAACGGCGAGTCCTACGGCTCGCGCTGAACCGTTACACCGAGCCCACGTGCACGTTCAACGGCCTCTTCGGTCCCGTCCACGGTGAACCGCACGAACCAGTGCGTGGTCGCCACCTCCGATGCAACCCTTCGTGCCGGGTGTCACACGAGCCAGAGGTTCCTCGACCTTGGTGGCGATTCGGGGTAGCGTTGCAGGCTCTATGGGTGAGCGATCGTTCCTTCGCGCGTCGGCCGTGTGCCTTGCATCCTTTGCAATGCTGGGTTCCGTGCTGTTCGTAGGCAGCCCCCGTGCGGAGGCAGCCTCGGGCTGGGCGATCGCCGGATGCCGCCTGTTCTCGCCCTCCGCGGTGGTCGACGGAGTGCTCACGCCCGGTCACCTGCCCGCCGCCGATCCCGCCATCATCGAAGACGACCCTGACGCCGAGTCCATGCCGATGGCCGCCGTCCGTTTTCCCGACGAGGCGAGCGTGTGGGCTGCTGCCGGCACCCGCGGCGTCGATCTCGCCGCCGCCGTCGAATCAGCGGACACGACAACCGGTTCCCTCACCGGAGCCGGCCCCGCACGGACCGACCGGGAGGTCTCCGATTCGGTCCTTCGTCTCTATTGCGGCCTGCTCGGCAGGGAGCCCGACGCCCTCGAACTCGAGTACTGGGCGCGCCGCTACTGGAACGGCCTGCCGCTCGCCTCAATCGCAGACGCGTTCACGACGAGCGCGGAATTTGTCGATCGGCACGGCGACCTCACCGACGAAGCGCTCGTGACCGTTCTCTATCACACCGTTCTGGCACGTGCGCCGGCCGCAGGCGGTGTCGACTCGTTTATCGACATGCTCCACAATGGGGAGATGTCCAGAGGGAGCCTCGTGGTGGCCTTCACCGATTCTCCGGAGTTCGTGTCGGCGACCGGAACGATGGAGCCGGAGAAACCCCCGCTCCCGTATCCCGCCGTTGGTTCTGGCCGTCGTGTCATCTACGCGAACCGGGAAGCGCGTGTGTGGTTCGTCGAAGCGACCGGAGAACTTGCGAAGACGCACCAGGTCTCCGGTCGTCGCGGCGTCCCCAACCCGGGTCGCTACAACGTCTACTCGAAGTCCCGGTACGCGTGGGCTCCCTACGACGGCATCACAATGGAGTACATGGTCCGGTTCGCACGTGAAGAGTGGCCGTACGGATTCCACTCGATTCCGATCAACCCTGACAACTCTCCGCTCCAGACGAAGGAGCAGCTTGGAACGCTTCGCTCCGGCGGCTGCGTCCGCCAGGATTTCGACGATGCGGAGTTCACGTTCGGCTGGACCGATGTCGGTACCAGGGTGATCATGCTGCCGTAGGCCGCAGTCCGTGGCCCGTGGCGTCCGAACAGGCGGCCTTTCACGGCTCGTGGGGCTCAGTCGCCTTCGTCGTGGGCTTCTTCTTCGATCTTGGGGACGAAAACGCCGTCCTTGAACTCTCCTGAGAACTGCGACTCGTGATGATCGCTCTTGAACTCGACTTCAACCTTCTCCGGCCCCGAGTTCTCGACCTCCATGCCGAATCCGGCCTTGGGTGATGCCCCGGCGAGGCCGACGGTGCTTGCACCGACTTCGACGGTGACCGAACCGCCGACGAGGTCGTACGAACGAATCTCCGTTGTTGGTGGGCTGGTTGTGGTCGGCGGGGGTGCCGTGGTGGTTGTTGGTGCCGTGGTGGTTGTTGTTGTGGTGGGTGCGGGCGGTCGTGTTGTGGTTGTGCTCACGTCGGGAACTGTGGTGGTCGACGCGGCGAGCGTCGTTGTCGTAGATGTTGTGGACGTCGCCGGGATGCTGGTTGTGGTTTCCCTCCCGGGTTCAGTCGTTGGAGTGCCCGGGCCGGCGAGAGACGTGGCGATCGTTGTGGTCGGGACCATCGCGCTCGGCGTGTCGGTGACCTGGTCGCGTACGCTGCCAACCGCGGCAGCCGCGACAAATACGGCGGTGGTGGTCACCGCAAGCCAGATCAGGACGTAGGTCAGGCGCCGCACACCACCATGATGCCCGAACCTGACGGTTCTTCGGATAAGGGTCGGTTAACGGCCGATGAAATCCGGTCCGGTTTTCTGTCGACGCTTGAGCGGTTCGGTATCGTGACTCCGTGGCGACCATCCTGATTATCGAAGACGATCAACGGATCCGGCAATCTCTGTCGAGTCGGCTTGCGGAGCGAGGCCACGAGGTCGACGCCGTCGCAACGGCCATGTCGGGTGTTGAGGCGGCGGTGTCGGGAGGATTCGACGTTGTGGTCCTCGACCTTGGCCTTCCAGACCTCGACGGCGCAGAAGCGCTCCGCATGATTCGAGCGGTCGCTGATGTGCCGGTGGTCGTCGCAACGGCTCGAGACGACGAGACCGAGATCGTCCGGTTGCTCGACGCGGGCGCCGACGACTACGTCGTGAAGCCGTATTCGGCAGAGCACCTCGAGGCCCGCCTCCGCGCCGTCCTCCGCCGGTCGGGATCGGAGCCGGAGCAGCGAACGATGACCGTGGGAGAGATAGCAGTCGACCTCGACGGCCAGCAGGTCACGTTTCGTGGTCAGTCGCTCGAACTCACGGCACGCGAGTTCGAACTGCTGGCATACCTCGTCGAACGGCCCGGTCGTATGGTCAGCAAGCGCCAACTGCTCGCGGAGGTATGGCACCAGCCGTATGGAGGCGCCGACAAGACCGTCGACGTGCACCTTTCGTGGCTCCGGAAGAAGCTGGGAGAGACCGCAGCCGAGCCAAGGTACATTCACACTCGCCGCGGCGTCGGTGTGCGCCTGATCGATCCGGACTCGTGAGGAGAAGCCTGATCCTCGTCACCGCCGGTGTCACATCGATGGTGGTCATCGCGTTCCTTGTTCCGCTCGGGATCCTGGTCAGCGCACTTGCATTCGACCGCGCCGTGACCGGCGCCGAGCGGGACGCCGAGAACGTTGCTCGTTTGGTGGCAGTCGTCGGCCCCTCGATGTCCGAGGACGCCGTGGTCGCGGCGATCGGTGAACCCGCCCTCATGGAGCGCGGCGCATCGCTCGTCTTCCCAGACGGGGAGGTAGCGGGCTTTCCCGTGCCGGCCGACGAGGACCTCGATGCCGCGCTGGCGGGCGCCGCGTTCCGTGCTGCCGTACCTGCCGGAGAGGCGGTGTATGTGCCGGTCGCTCAGGCAGACGGAACCATCACGGTCGTGAGGGTTGTTGCTCCGAGCGAGGAACTCACCCGGGGAGTCAGGAGGTCGTGGCTGATTCTCGCCGGTCTCGGCGTGGTGCTCGTCGGACTGGCCGTCCTGGCGGCCGACCGCTTCGGACGGTCGATCGTTCGTCCGGTGAACGAACTCTCCGTCGCGGCGGCCCGTCTCAAACAAGGAGATTTCACTGCTCGCGTCACCCCGGCCGGCCCTCCTGAGATCGAGGAGGTTGGTGCCGAGTTCAACCTCCTGGCGGGACAAATCGAGCACCTCCTGCAAGAGGAGCGAGAGACGGCCGCCGACTTGGCCCACCGTCTCAGAACACCCCTGACGGCTGCGAAGCTTGACGCCGAAGCACTCCCGCCGGGGCGTGAGCGAGACCGAATCGTCGAGGATCTGGACGAACTCGAGCGGACCGCCAACTTCATCATCGCCGAAGGTCGCCGGCCGGTTCGCACCGAAGTGGATCCGGGGTGCGATGTTGTCGAGGTAGTCGAAGAGCGGGCGGCCTACTGGCTGGCGTTGAGCGAAGAGCAGGGCCGTTCGTTCACGGTCTCCGTCGACGTCGAGGATGGCGTTGTGGCGGTACCCAGAGTGGACGCCGTTGTCATGATCGACGCACTGCTCGAGAACGTCTTCGCCCACACCCAGGAGCCTGTTCCTCTGGCAATCGGGCTCGCAGGATCTCCGGGGGAGCCGCTCCGGCTCGAGGTCGAGGACGGAGGAACGGGGATCGCACATCCCGACGCCGTTGACCGCGGCGCTTCGACCGGCGATTCGTCGGGACTGGGGCTCGACATCGTTCGTCGTACCGCGGAGGCGTCGGGGGGTTCGCTCGAGCTGACCACGTCCGCACGGTTGGGCGGTGCCTGCGTCGTGGTGAGGCTGCCGAGGAGGTAGACCCGAGACCCGAGCGAAGAGCGAAGAGCAACAAGAGCTGACCGTTGCACAGCAAAACCCCCACCGAAGTGGGGGTTGCTTGAACCTCGTGAGTTGGACCGATGCGGTCTTGGTTGGATCATCCCGCATGGGTACTACTTACCCCGCCGGCCGTCCCACCGGTTCAGGTACTTCATCGGCGTTTCCTTCCGTTTTCTTGAATCGTTCACCGGTCCGCGGTCCCATATGGGTCGAGCGACCCAGCCCGGTCACTATTCTGCGTGCGGAGGCATCGCGCATGCTGGAGTTTGTCGATCTCAAGAAGCGGTTCGGTAGCGTCGTCGCACTCGACGGCGCAGGGTTTTCCGTCGATCGTGGACGCATCCTCGGATTCCTGGGGCCGAATGGAGCAGGCAAGACCACCGCAATGCGTGTGGTGTTCGGGCTGGTCAAGCCGGATTCCGGATCGGTGCGATGGAACGGCGACGTCGTGGATTCGGCCGACCGGCTGCGCTTCGGGTACATGCCCGAGGAACGCGGTCTATATCCGAAGATGAAGGTCCACGACCAGCTCGTCCACTTCTCTCGGCTGTCCGGGCTGAGCAAGTCGGACGCCGAGACCGCTGTTGATCGCTGGCTCACCACGCTCGGCCTGGCGGACCGAGGTGGTTCGAAGCTCGAGGATCTCTCCCACGGAAACCAGCAACGCGCGCAACTTGCGGCGGCTCTGGCACCGGATCCGGAACTCCTAATTCTCGATGAGCCGTTCGCCGGCCTCGATCCGATCGGTGTCGAATCCCTTGCCGGGACACTGCGGGAGCTGGCTTCGGAAGGTGTGACGATCGTGTTCTCGAGCCATCAGCTCGATCTGGTCGAGGATGTGTGCGAGGACGTCGCCATCATCAACAAGGGGCGCGTCGTACTGTCGGGTTCTCTGGACGAAATCAAGAACGAATCCTCGAAGCGGCGGCTCACCATCGATGTCGACGGTGGGCCCTGGGTTCCCAAGGCAGCCGGCACCACGGTCATCGACGGCCAGGGTCGCTCCCATTCCATCGTCGACGGCGATGCACCCATCGCCGATCTGCTGGCTGAGGCAAATGCGGCAGGCACGGTGAGCCGGTTCATGTTCGAGCCCCCGCGCCTCACCGACCTGTTCCGAGATGCGGTGGGAACATGAGCCGGTGGAAGCAGGTCGCACTGCTAGCCAAGCGTGAGTTCAAGGAGCGCGCCACCAGCAAGCCGTTCCTCATCACGATGTCGATCCTCGTGCTCTTGATCCTCGCAGTGGGACCCGCGGCGAACCTGTTCATGAGCGATGAGGTCGAGGCGACTCGGATTGGACTCGTCGGAGATGAGCCGGCCGGCATCGATCAGGCGCTCGACGCGCAGGCAGCCGTGTTCGAGATGGAAATCGTGCTTGTTCGGTATCCAGATCGTGCCGCTGCAGAAACGGCCCTCACCGACGGTGATGTGGCGGTGGTACTGTCGGATGGGATCGAGATCGTCTTCCACACCGACGTTTCGTCCCGACTGTCCGCGCTGGTAACCGGAGCCGTCACCACGTCGGTGAAGTCGGAGGCGTTCGCGGATCTTGGTCTTTCAGACGGCGAGGTTGCTGCGATTGTCGCCCCGGTGCCTGTCACCATCGTCACCCTCGAAGAGGAGGACGTGGAGGAAGACACGAAGCGAGCGGCTGCCTTCGTCGGAACCCTCGCGCTCTACATCTCGATTCTCATGTTCGGACAATTCGTCGCGATGGGCACCGTCGAGGAGAAACAGAATCGGGTTGTTGAAGTCATCTTGTCTCGCGTCCGCCCGTGGCAGGTCCTCGTCGGGAAGGTCGTCGGCATCGGTCTCCTGGGATTGCTCCAGTTGGCGCTGCTGGCCGGTGCTGCATACGTCTCGGCTCAGATCGCTGACATCGGCGATGTCGACCTTGCTTCGATCGGTATCCCCATCATTGCGGGGGTGTTCTTCTGGTTCATCCTCGGCTACACGTTCTACGCATTCCTCTACGCGGCGGTCGGGTCAACCGTCTCTCGTCAAGAGGATCTGCAGGGAGCGATGATGATGCCGATCGTCCTGATCGTGCCGGGTTATCTCCTCGCCCTCGTGGCAGCTGAAAACCCCGACGGCCTGGTTCCCACGATTGGATCCATGTTGCCGCCGTGGGCACCGTTCGTGATGCCGGTGCGGATCGCATCGGGCGCCGCCGCGCCGTGGGAGATTCTCGTCGCGGTTCTCGGCACTGCTGCGGCTGCTGCGGCCCTGGTCTGGATCGGATCGAGGGTCTACGCCGGCGCGCTGCTCCGGACCGGCGGCAAGGTCAAGTTGAGCGAAGCCTGGCGGGCTGCCGGCGAGTGACGGTGCTCGGCGCACGTTCCGTTGGTTGCTGAGCCCGCGTCTCGTCGGACTCCTGCTATTCGATGACCCACTGAATGGAGCGAGTGGCGATCCCCGGTTTCTCCAGAGTCGGCGTGTGGACGAGCAGCGCCGGGCAGTCCACGGCCTCGGCGATCCTGTCGGCAAGGTCCGTGACCACGTGGAACCGGTGGGTGGGTGCGCCGAGAATGACGAGGTTGGCTCCTCGCGACAGGCCGGTGAGGGTCTCGATCAGGTGGTCGGTCGGCTGCACCCGGTCGTCCCACGGCACTGTCAGAGCCGCGCCAAGCTGTTCGTGATACCGGTGGATCGATTCTGCTTGAGCGGGTGGCGCATCGGTCGGCGTCAGGTGAACCAGCCGCAGCTCGGCATGCTCGTGCCGCGCAATGTGGTCGGCCATCTCGATCTTGACCGGGTCGTACGGTCCTCCGGTACCCAGGACCGCGATCCGGTCGATCTGATCAACCTCCCGATTGCGGAGAAAGACCGAATCGCAGGTCAAGTGTTCGCGGAGCCATCGCAGGTCCCTGTTGACGTGCCGCGTGGCTCTGAGCTCCTGTGGAAGGTCCGCGATGAAGAGGTCGACGCCTTCGCGCTCGACAAACGAGTGGACCATGCCTCGCCGGTCCTCATCGGTGTACTGCTCTGTCGTCACCTCGATCCCAAGCGCACGGGCACGGGCACGATCCTCGTCCGTTGGGATCATGCGCCGCGTCCTGGCATCGAAGTTGATGACGTGGATGCGCCCGCCGGGGGCCACCGCAAGGCGCAACGCGAGCCGGAACAGAGTGTGCTGACGACTCGGCCGAGTCGGCCTTCGGACGAGTACGAGTATGTGTCTTCTCCCGCCCGTCGCGACTGCCGCGGCGGTCGTTTGCACCAGGCGCTGGTCCTCACGGAGACGGAGCGCGTCGCGCGCCGCAGACTCCTTCACCGCCCGCGACCGGCCGAACGTCCGGTACCAGACCACGCCGGCGACGACGAAGAGGACCGCTCCGATCAGCGGAACGGTTCCCATCTGGGTCAGGAGCAGCAATGCACTGGCTATTCCGAAGATTTGCGTCGCTGGGTACAACGGCGATCTGAACTCCGGCTCGTACCAGTCGAGATGAGCTTCGCGGAAGGCGATCAGGGCGAGGTTGATCAACGCAAATACGAGGAGCTGGAAGGCCGACGCGAGTTTGGCGAGCTCGAGAAGCGGGACGAACATCACGAGGGCGAGGAGCATGACGCCGGTGACCGCAATCCCGGCGATCGGGCCCCCGGATCGTCGACCAATCGCGGCAAGCTGCCGGGGCGCGAGCGAATTCCGGGCCATCGCGAACGGGTAGCGGGCTGAGGCGATGATGCCGGCGTTGGTCATGGAGAGAAGTGCGATGACCGCGACGCCAGCGATGAATGCAACCCCGACCGATCCGACGAACTGCTCAGCAGCGAGGGTCATTGGAGTTTCGGTGCTCGTCAACTCGGCGGCCGGAGATACGCCGACGATGACCGCGACGATGGCCGGGTACAGCAGCATCATGAACCCGATCGACACGAGCATCCCCACGGGGATATTGCGACCCGGGCGGCGCACTTCTTCCGCGATCGAGGCGACCTTCGTGACTCCGGCATAGGAGACGAAAACGACGGCGGTTGCCGACAGGACCCCCTTGATCCCGTGGGTCATGAACGGATCGAACGAGGAGGATTGGATGTGTGGTGCGCCTATTCCGACGAACGCCAGCAGGACGAGGATCACGCCGGACACGAGCAGCATCTGGAACTTTGCCGTCTGTTTGATGCCGAGGAGGTTCACACCGATCAGCACAACGGCGAGCAGTGCCGCGACGGGCCGCTCGGGGTGGGGAATGAAGTACTCCAGGTAGGCGGAGAGTCCGACCAGGGCGAACGATGCCTTGAAGACGAGCGAGAACCACACCCCGAATCCTGCGACCGTGCCCATGAGCGGGCCCATCGCTCGGTCGATGTAGAGGTAGGTACCGCCCGCCTGCGGCATGGCTGTCGCCATCTCCGCTTTGGAGAGGGCGGCCGGGAGCACAACGATCCCGGCGAGGAAGAACGCGGCAACCACCGACGGTCCCGTGATCTTGAAGGCCAGCCCGGGCAGGACGAAGATGCCCGAGCCGATCATCGCGCCGATCGAGATCATCAGCACGGCGTAGAGTCCGAGCGAGCGGTGCAGTGTCTCGCTGTCTTTGTGCGCTGGGGCGGATTCGGGTGTGGTCACGGTTCCCGAAACCTAGTTGTGCCTACAGCTGTTCGTTTGGCGGTGGCTGCGGCGGGGGAGTGGTCCCGTTGAGTTGCCACCTGGTCCGTGAGGCGCGCGCCGTGTCGATATCAACGAGAGAGAGCAGCGTCCCTCCGATGAGGAAGAAAGCAGTGAGGAACAGGATCGACAGTCTGGCCGAGCCGGTAGCAATGTCGACCACCGCGAAGATCAGCGGGCCGAAGATGGCGCTGAACTTCGAGAAGACCGAGTAGAAGCCGAAGAACTCGGCAGAGGCCTCCTCGGGGATCATTGAGCCGTAGAGCGACCGCGATAACGCTTGGATCCCGCCGAGAACAAGCCCGGCAAGGACGCCGAGCAGCAGAAAGGGGGCAGCCTGTTCGGCCGGCATGAGATATCCACCCACCGTCACGAGTATCCATCCGGCGATGGAGACAAGGATTGCTCGTTTCACTCCAAACCTGCCGGCCATCCAGCCAAACGCCAGGGCTCCGAAGAAGGCAACAAGTTGGATGACGACAAATACGGCCGCGATGGTGGTTGCCGACAGATCGAGCGTCTCCGACGCGAAGACGGGTGTGATCTTGATGACCGTCTGGACGCCGTCGTTGTAGAAGAGGAACGCGACAACAAACAACAGGAGTTGAGGGAACCCAAGAAGTTGGCGTGTGGTGCGCCATGTTCGGTCGAGGCCGAGCCTGCCGTAGGCGAGGGGTCGGGGTGCTGATCGAAACCTGGCCGGGATCGGCCGAGCGACGCCGGCGTCGCGGAGCCGGGTGAACGAGAATGCCGCGAACCCTGCCCACCAGACTCCGGCCGACGCGATCACGATTCGCTGCGCTGTTGTCTCGGCAAGACCGAGCGGTTCGGCGAAGAACAGCAGCAGCAGCGAGAGGACCAGGTGGATCCCGCCACCGGCGTATCCGAATGCGAATCCTCGGGCCGATACCCG
>Ga0316197_10000351_pt1 | contig 32732 bp, 28 predicted proteins | sample OudBiesiAoxic_MG_FD_204939 | JGI IMG/M metagenome (GOLD analysis project Ga0316197, IMG submission 204939) | Coastal sediment microbial communities from Oude Bieten Haven, Netherlands - site A oxic | ecosystem: Environmental > Aquatic > Marine > Coastal > Sediment | place: Netherlands... | reverse complement strand
ACACCCGGGATCAACATCGCGAACGCGACCACCGTCGCGCTCAACGCAGCGGGCGAGGTGTGCGTCTACACCTCCACTACCTCCCACTACGCCTTGGACGTGGTGGCGTACGTCGCTGGATGACGTGAAGCCCAAACGCCCTCGTACGTGGTGTTGACTCATTCGCACACCATCAATCAGCGACGCAGATTCAGAGGCCCTGCCAGCATGATCAAGGTTGGCGGACCGCAGCGAACTCACGCAGACCAACGGTTAGGACCTAACTTCCCTCGACAAGATGGCCGGGCAGGCTGTCAGGTCCAGTTCTTGGGTTGGCGGGTTGCCCTCAGACTCACAGAGCGCAGGTGCGATCGCCATTCCAGAGCACGTTTCCTGCATCGAGCACGTCGTAGCAGCCCGGAAATGGCGTCGCCGTTGAGCGCGTGCCATTCGCCGGGTCGACCAGAATGAGATCTCTACGGCTAGGAGTCGAGTCCTCGAAGTAGTAGCTCGTCCCGGTTCCAGCCCAGTTCGCAAGAGCGGGACCAGCGATAGCGAGCGGGCGCACGGCCTCTGTGTACGACTGGCTGACGGGGCCGTCCGCCGGCCGTGATTCGAACGTCAGCGTGTCACTGGTTACGTCCTTCGGGCACTGGACGGTCTTTCCGATTTCTCCGGTGTCGAGCATCCGGAATCGCTTGACACACCCAGCCGATGGGGTTTCGAATATCCAATCCTGAGTTGCAGTGCTGATCGGCGTCGTTTCGAGACCCGAGATCCTCAGGATCTGGGCTGGGCCGAGATCGATCTGTAGGAGGAAGTCGTTTCCGGAGGATGCGTACTCAGCGTCCACCGTCGACGGAAGTCCACACACCTGATACGTCAGTCCTGAGGCTTCAAGCGCACTGTTGTCAGCGATCGGAACCGCTTTGATCTCAGATCCGAGACCGCCAGCACAAGGATTCGTCACAGTTGCAGCGACTCCACCTGACCAGAACGTGTAAGGCCCCCCGAAGCGACCGACCACGAAACGTCCTGAGTTGTCGATAACTGCCACATCCGTCGGCGGACCACCTCGAAAGACGCTCGAGCCGAAAAAGCCGTTGACCAGGGCCGGCGCCCTGGTCAACGTGGTGTCGAAGGGGGGACTTGAACCCCCACGCCCATTAATAGGGCACTAGCACCTCAAGCTAGCGCGTCTGCCAATTCCGCCACTTCGACGTGGTGTTGGGGATCTGATGATAGCTGCCCGGCCCGGCGCTCGCACGCGGACCGGCCAAGTGTCAGCCTCAGTCGAGGAAGAACGAAACGGCGAGCAGCGAGTAGATCCAGATGAGCGCCAGGACGAACGTGATCCGGTTCAGGTTCCGCTCGGCAGCCGTCGAGCCGAGCGCCGCACCGCCGCCGCCACCGAACATGTCAGAGAGGCCGCCGCCGCGCCCGCTGTGCAGCAGGATGCCGGCGATCAGCCCGAACAGCGAGAGCACGTTGATCACGAGGCTCACATAGGTCAATACGTCACGCACGGTTCGAGATCCTATCGACGCTTCGTGATGCCGCGACGGCACTCATCACTCGACGGCATGACATCGGTCAGTCCGGAAAGTGGCAGGCCACGGGATGCCCACGGCCCCGGTCGATCAGTGCCGGCTCTTCTTCGGCGCACTTCTCGGTCGCCTTCCAGCATCGGGTCCTGAACCGGCAGCCCGACGGCGGGTTGACGGGGCTCGGCACGTCACCCTCGAGCACGATCCGCTCACGCGACCGTTCCTGCTTCGGGTCGGCGACGGGAACCGCTGAGATCAGCGCCTGGGTGTAGGGGTGCGACGGGTTCTCGTAGATGTCGGAGCGGACGCCCTCCTCCACGATCTTGCCGAGATACATCACCGCCACCCGGTCAGAGATGTGGCGCACCACCGACAGGTCGTGGGCGATGAAGACGTATGCGATGCCCATCTCGTCCTGCAACTTCTTCAGCAGGTTGATGACACCGGCCTGGATCGACACGTCGAGTGCCGACACGGGCTCGTCGAGCACGATCACCTTCGGGTCGAGCACGAGCGCCCTGGCGATCCCGACGCGCTGTCGCTGACCACCGGAGAACTCGTGGGGATACCGGTTCGTGTGTTCCGGCGACAAACCGACAACCTGTAAGAGCTCCTTGATCCGTGCCTTGATCTCCGCATCCTTCCACCCGTAGTGGAGCTTCAGCGGCTCGCCGAGCGTCTCGCCGACGGTTCGGCGCGGATTCAGCGACGCATACGGATCCTGGAACACGATCTGAAGCCGTTGACGGATCTTGAACATCTCCGACTTGCTCGCGTCCGCAAGATCGGTCCCCTCGAAGTCAACGGTGCCAGAGGTGGGGCGAATCAGGTGGAGCAGCAGTCGCCCGGTCGTCGACTTGCCGCAGCCCGACTCGCCGACGAGGCCGAGGGTCTCAGCCTCATCGAGGCGAAGGTTGACGCCCGATACGGCCGACACTTCGGCCACAGTGCCTCCGAACACGCCGCCCTTGATCGGAAAATTCTTGACCAGATCGGTCGCTCGCAGAACCTCGGTACTCATTCGCCCGTCCAATCGACACTGGTGAAGTGACAAGCCGAGAGGTGCCCGTGGCCCTCGTCGCGCAACGTCGGCACCGTGTCGGAACAGACCCCGGGCACACGGGCGTACGGGCACCGCGGGTGGAACGCACACCCACTCGGTCGGTTGATCAACGAAGGAGGCGCCCCCTTGATCGGGACCAACGGTTCGCTGTGGTCGCTGAGCAGGTCGGGGACGCTGTTCAGCAAGCCCTCGGTGTACGGATGCGCCGTGCTGTAGAAGATCTCATCGGTGGTACCGAGTTCGACCTGGCTCCCGGCGTACATCACCATCATCTGATCGGACAGGCCGGCGACCACACCGAGGTCATGCGTGATCAACATGATCGCCGAGTCGATCTTGTCCTTGATGTCGACGAGCACTTCGAGCACCTGCGCCTGCACGGTCACGTCGAGTGCGGTCGTCGGTTCGTCGGCGATGAGGAGGTCGGGTTCACACATGATCGCCATCGCGATCATCGCCCGCTGCCGCATCCCTCCGGAGAACTCGTGCGGATACATCTTGGCGCGCTTACGCGGCTCGGGGATCCCGACGAGGCCGAGCATTTCGACGGCGCGTTCTCCAGCTTCCTTCTTCGACATGTCGAGATGGATCCGGCCCATCTCAGCGACCTGACGGCCCACCGTGTGCACGGGGTTGAGCGCGGTGAGCGGGTCCTGGAAGATCATCGCGATCTCCCCACCGCGAATCCGACGCATCTCGTTCTCGCTCTTGTCGAGAAGATTCTGGCCCTTCCACATGATCGAGCCGGAGCGCACCTTGACGGTCGGGAGCAGGCCCATGATCGTCATCGCCGTGACCGACTTGCCCGAGCCAGATTCACCGACGATCGAGAAGACCTCGCCCCGGTGGACGTCGAAGGTGACGCCATCGACGGCCTGCACGACGCCGTCATCGGTCTCGAACACGGCTTCGAGGTCCTCGAGCGACAGGAGGAGTTCGCCACTCCCCGATCCGAAACGGTTCGCGGACTCAGCCAGGGAGCCGGGCGCGCCGGGAGCATCTGTGGCGGTCAGATCTGACATCAGCGATCCTTCAGCTTCGGGTCGAGTGCGTCGCGCAAGCCATCGCCGACGAACACGAAGGCCAGCACGGTGAGCGAGATCGCAAGACCGGGGAAGAAGGTGAGATGCGGCGCATTGGCGAGGTCACCCTTGCCCTGTGACACCATCAAACCCCACGCCGGCGTCGGGTCCTGGGGGCCGACACCGAGGAACGACAGCGCCGCCTCGGCGAGGATCGTCGAGCCGATCGCAATGGTGCCGAAGACGATGATCGGCTGCAGCGCGTTGGGCAGGATGTGGCGATACATGATCCGGAACTTGCCGAATCCCAGAGCACGCGCCGCCTCGACGTACTCCACCTTCTTCAACTGCAGAAACGTCGAACGCACGATCCGGGCCACCGCCAGCCAACCGGTCAGACCGAGTACCAGGATCACCGAGTTCTCGCTGCGCCCGAACACGGTCGCGACGGCAATCGCCAACACGATGTAGGGAATGGCGAGGAACATGTCGATGAAGCGCATGATGAACCCCTCGGTCTTCCCTCCCGTGTAACCGGCGAACGACCCGACGAGGATGCCGATGAACATTGCGATGAACGTCGAGAAGATTCCGATGCGCAACGACACGCGGCTGCCGTAGACGATACGGCTGAACACATCACGACCGATGATGTCGGTCCCGAAGAGGTGATCCCACGAAGGACCCGACCGGAACTCGCCCGAGTCTCGTTCGGTGATCGAATAGGGCGCGATCAGATCGGCAAAGATCGCCACCAGGATGAGGCCGAAGATGAACACCATGCCGATGATCGCCAACTTGTTTCGACGGAACCGCTTCCAGGCGTCGACCCACAGCGATGTCGTTCGCACCTCATCGGAGAACATGTCCTCCCCGGCACCGGAGTCCGCGACTGCTTCGGGAAGACTCATCAGTCACTCCCCTCTCCGAGCCGAACTCGTGGATCGAACCACGCATACGAGATGTCGACGAGCAGATTGATGAATGAGAACACGACGACCACTGCCAACGTCAGACCGAGCACCACCGGGAGGTCACGGGCCGTGACGGCATCCGCGATCGTCGAGCCGAGCCCTGGCCACGAGAACACCGTCTCGGTGAGCACGGCCGAGCCGATGGTGACTCCGAGGTCGATCCCCAGCAGGGTGATCACGGGCAACATCGCGTTGCGCAGCCCGTGTCGCGCCACGACTTGACGCTCGTTGAGGCCTTTGGCCTTTGCGGTCCGCATGTAGTCGGCGCCTTGCACCTCGAGCATCGAACCGCGCATCATGCGGGCTGCGAGCGCCGTCGACACGCTGGCGAGCGTGATCGCCGGGAGGACCAGGTACCGCCACTGGTCGGGCCCGACCGGGATGAAGAAGAGGAACCACTCCTCCTCGGTGCGTGGCGCGGAGATCCCGGACGTGCGCAGCTGCATCCATTCCGGCCAGCCCCGCTTGTTCGGCAGCACGGCGAACACGTACTGCAGAATGAATCCGAGCACGAAGACCGGGATCGCCGACAGGGCCGCGGTGCCGATGGTGGTGATCTTGTCGGCGATCGAGTAGCGGCGAATCGCCGAGTACAGGCCGACTGAGATCCCCACGATCACCTCGATGATGAACGCCCAGATGCCGAGCCGGATGCTGTTCGGCGCCTTGTCTTTCAGAATGTCGTTGACGCTCTGGCCACGCTGGAACGACTCTCCGAGATCCCCCGAGAGCACGTCCTTCCAGTAATTGAAGAACTGCACCAAGATCGGATCGTCGAGGCCGTACCGCTCGGTGATCTGCTGGATCTGGATCGGGTTGGGGTTGCGTTCGGCACCACCGGCGATCAAGGTCGCCGGGTCGCCGGGAAGCGCATAGAAGAGAAAGAAGAGGAAGGAGATCGCAACGAACACCGTCGGGATGATGATCAGGATCCGACGGATGATGTAGCTGGTCATAGCGATGGCGTCCCAGGTTCGACAACAAGGCGGAGTACGGCGACGAGCACGGATGCCGTCACTGCAGTGTGACGACATCGGTCCCGCCCCGCCGAAGCGGAGCGGGACCGATTGTCACATGGTCAGTTCACCAGAGACAAAATCACTCAGCGAGAGTGATCTGCTCCCAGATGATCAGACCATTGTTGGTCGTCGGGAAGTTGGTGACCCGCTCCTGGTCGTAGGCGTAGTCGCCCTTGTACCAGTTGATCGGAATCGCCATGGTGTCACCGTTCAGGAGGATGCCCTCAGCCTCCTGGTACAGCGCAGCTGCAGCATCCTTGTCGGTCGTCGCCTTCGCCTCGTCGACCAATGCATCGAACTCCTCGTTGATGAACCCGAAGTTGTTTCCATCAAGCGCCGAGCTGTGGAACAGGTCGAACATGAAGTTGTCGTACGTCGGGTAGTCGGCGAACCAACCCGCACGGCAGATGACGCACGCGCCATCGGCCAGCTCGGAGAAGTAGGTCTCGCTCGGGAACGGCTGCGCCTCGGCCTCGATGCCGATGGCCGAGAGACCGTCGACGATCAACGCAACGACAGGCTCGTGACCGGCATCAGCATTGAACTGGATGGGCAGCGGCCCGTCCAGCGCGCCACCTTCGGCGACCCACTCGTCGAACAGCGTCTGAGCCTGTGTTGGGTCGTACCCGCAGTATTCGCAGATGCCCTCGACGAAGCCCGGGATGCCCGGCGGGACGATGCCCGTCGAGGTGGTCCGGCTGCCGTTGTAGACCGCTTCGTTGATCTCGTCGCGATCGATCGACGCCGAGATGGCCTGGCGGAGCTTGAGGTTCTCGTCACCGCCGATGCGCTCATCACGCTGGTTGATCACGAAATGGTACGAGCCGAGAATGTTCTTGTCGGTGGTCGTGCCCCAGCTGGCCTCTGCGTCAGCAATGCGTCCCGGCGGGATGTTGGCGTTGTCGCCTTCGCCCGCTTCGAACGCGTTGTAGCCGGTGTCGGGATCAGACTGCGTGCGGAACGTGATCGTGTTGATCCGGTCCGGCCAGGTCTCCCCGTCGAAGTCGCCCTGCCAGTTCTCGTTGATGCTGAGCTGGATCTCCTCGTCGGTGCGAGGGGCATCCATGATGTACGGACCATTGCCGATCATGATCCCGTTCTCGTACTCCGCTCCCGCCTCGACGGCGGCCTCCGGCATGGGGAACAGCAACTGGAAGCCGGCGACGGCGTCAAAGTTGGCGTACGGAGCGGACAGCGTGACGGTCAGCGTGCGACTCGCGTCGTCAGCTTCGACCCCCGAGATCGTGTCGGCTTCGCCGGCGAGACGCTCGGCGCCGCCCTCGATGAAGGTCAGCAGGTAGCTGTAGTCACCTCCGAGATCGGCAACGCGCTCCCACGACCTCTGGAACGTCGAGGCATTGATCTCCTCGCCGTCGCTGAACTGGGCACCTTCTCTGATCGTGAACGTCCAGACACTCGCGTCGTCGTTCGGCGTGACGGTGTCGGCAACCAGGGGGACGATCTTGACATCGTCCGGGTTGCTGGAATCAACCTCGGTCAATCCGTCGTACACCGCGTTCGTGACTTGGAAGCCGTCGAGCGTCGAGTTGAGCGCCGGGTCGAGGTGTTCGGGCGGGTCGCCCACGAACGTGCCGAGGTCGATGAAGTCGCCGCCGGCAGCGGCAGCGGCGTCGCCGTCGCCTTCTCCGGCGTCGCCTTCTCCGGCGTCGCCTTCTCCGGCGTCGCCTTCTCCGGCGTCGCCTTCTCCGGCATCGCCTTCAGCTTCGGCTTCGGTGTCGACGGTGGTGTCCTCGGTGTCGCTCGAGTCGTCGTCACTACCGCATGCGGAAATGGCGACGGACGCAGCGGCGACGAGAGACAGCACCTTGGTGGTGCGTCGTGTCGTGTTCACGTAGTTGTCCTCCTTGGACGTCAGAACGGGAGTTCTGGGTTAACACAGGAACCGCCCGAACACACGGAGTGCCCGGCGTTCAACTGCGTTTCCCCGGCAAGCCGGGACTCTGGAACCCTCCCCGGTGAACCAGAGGGAAATTACGATAGCAGCGATTGTTACCGCCGGGTAGCGATGCTGACTTCAAGCTCGTGAACTCTCACGGCCAGCGCGCCTCGTTTCCGGAACTGTCAGCCGTTGAACTGGATGATGCGGGCGAACTCATCCGGGTCGAGACTCGCGCCGCCGACGAGCGCACCGTCGATGTCGGGTTGGCTCATCAACTCGGGGGCGTTGCCCCCCTTCACCGAGCCGCCGTACTGGATTCGCACGGCATCGGCGGTGGCGTCGTCGGTCATCTCGCGAACCTTCACGCGGATCGCTGCGCAGACCGACTGGGCATCGTCGGCCGTGGCGGTCTTGCCGGTGCCGATCGCCCAGATCGGCTCGTACGCGATCACGAGCGTGGCGATCTGCTCGTTGCTGACGCCGGCGAGACCTGCCTCGATCTGACCGAGGACCTTCGATTCGGTCTCCCCCGCCTCCCGTTCGGCCAGGGTCTCGCCGCAACACATGATCGGCGTCATGCCGTGCTTGATGATCGCCAGCACCTTCGCATTGACCATCTCGTCGGTCTCGCCGAAGATCTCGCGCCGTTCGCTGTGCCCACAGATGACGTACTGCGTGTTGAGCTTGGCCAGGAACGTCGGGCTCACCTCACCGGTGAAGGCCCCGGACTCCTCGAAGTGGCAGTGCTGCGCTCCGAGCGCGAAGTCGAGATCCTCGCTCTCGATCAGTGTCTGGATCGAACGAATATCGGTGAACGGCGGGTGGATCGACACCTCGACGTCGTCGAGCACGCCTTTCGGGATCAGATAGTGCAGCTTCTGCACCGTCTGGATGGCTTCGAAGTGGTTGAGGTTCATCTTCCAGTTTCCGGAGATGAGTGGAGTGCGGGTCATGAGATGTCCTTCGTTTCCGTGAGAAGCGTTCGGGCTGGTTGAGGCGGGAGCTAGCGCAGCGCGGCGAGGCCCGGGAGGTCGCCGTTCTCGAGGAGTTCGAGGCTGGCACCGCCACCGGTCGACACGTGGTCGACCTCGTCGTCGAGTCGGAACTGGGCAAGCGCAGCGGCCGAATCGCCGCCGCCGACCACCGTGAATGCCTTCGTGTCGGCCATCGCCTGAGCGACCGTGCGGGTGCCCGACTCGAACCGTTCGTCCTCGAACATGCCCATCGGACCGTTCCAGAACACCATCCGGGCGTCCATGATCACATCGGTGAACGCGGCAGCCGCGCCCGGGCCGATGTCGTAGCCGATCGAGCCGTCACCGAGCCGCGATCCGAACTGCGCAAAGTTGCCGTCGGCATCGGTGCCGGTGATGTCATCGGGCAGGTAGATCGTTTTCCCCATGGCCTCCGCCTTCGCGAGCAGGTCGCGGCAGGTGTCGACCATGTCGGGCTCGAACAGCGAGTTGCCGATCGGCTTGCCCTGGGCCGCGAAGAACGTGAAGCACATCGCTCCGCCAATGATGATCGCATCGACCGTCTCCAGCAGTGCTTCGATCACGCCCAACTTGTCGGAGATCTTCGCCCCGCCGAGTACAGCGACGAACGGGTGCTTCGGCTTGTTTCGCAAGCCCAGAAGGACGTCGACCTCCCGCTGCAACAGCCGTCCCATCGCCGATGGGACCCGCTGCGGCGGCCCGACGATCGACGCATGCGACCGGTGGGATGCGCCGAACGCATCGTTCACGTAGGCATCGATGCCTTCGACGAGCTGATCGACGAACGCCGGATCGTTGGACGTTTCGCCCGGGTCGAACCGCAGGTTCTCGAGTAACTCCACGCCCGGGGCCAGCTCCGCGAGCCGAGCCCGAACGGGCGCCATCGAGTACTTCGGATTCGGTTCGCCTTTCGGCCGGCCGAGGTGGCTCGCCGTGACGACCGACGCGCCGCGTTCGGTGAGCCACTCGATCGTCGGGAGCGCGGCACGGATCCGGAAGTCATCGACGATCTGACCGTCGTCGTCGAGCGGCACGTTGAAGTCGGTGCGCACCAGGACGCGTTTGCCCGACAGGTCGCCGACCCGTGCTTCCAGATCCTCCAGGGTGGGGATCTCAGACATCGTGTGACCCGGTCAGCGCTTGACTTTGGAGCCGGTGAACAGCGTCATGTCGACGAGGCGGTTCGAGTAGCCCCACTCGTTGTCGTACCAGCCGTTGACCTTGACCATCTTGCCTTGGACCTGGGTCATGCCGGCGTCGTAGGTGCAGCTCGACGGATCGGTGACGATGTCGCTCGACACGATGGGATCCTCGGTGTACGTGAGCACATCTTTGAGCGCACCGGTCTTCGCGGCCTTCTTGAATGCCGCGTTGATCTCCTCGACGGTGGCCTTCTTCTTGAGATTGGCCGTGAAGTCGGTGAGCGAGCCGGTCGGGACGGGGACGCGCAGTGCGCCACCGTCGAGCTTGCCCTTCATCGACTCCATCACGAGTGCGGTCGCACGCGCTGCACCGGTGGAGGTCGGGATGATGTTGACCGCAGCCGCACGTGCGCGGCGCAGGTCCTTGTGCGGGCCGTCGACGATGTTCTGGTCGCCTGTGTACGCGTGGATCGTGGTCATCAGGCCTTCGACGACACCGAAGGCGTCGTCGAGCACCTTGACGAGTGGCACGATGCAGTTGGTCGTGCAGCTGGCGTTCGAGATCACCTTGTGCTGGCTGATGCGGAAGTCCTTGTGGTTGACGCCGTAGACGAAGGTGGCGTCGGCTTCGGAGCACGGCGCCGACACGATCACGAGCGGTGCCCCGGCGTCGAGGTGGGCGCTCGCCGCGTCACGCGAGTTGAAGAAGCCGGTCGACTCGATCACGACGTCGACACCGAGCTCTCCCCAGGGCAGGTCGGCCGGGTTGCGCTCGCTGAGCACTGTGAGCGTGTCGTCACCGACCTTGATCCCGCCCTTGACGGCTTTGATGTCGTCGGGCAGCACGCCGAGCACCGAGTCGTACTTGAGCAGGTGCGCCATCTGGTCGATCGAGCCGAGGTCGTTGACCGCGACGAAATCGATGTCGGCACCTTGCGCCTTTGCTGCACGGAAGAAGTTCCGACCGATACGGCCGAAGCCATTGATGCCGACGCGAACTGTCATGTTGAGGTTTCCTTTGGTGTGGTGCTTGCTGGGGGATCACATGCGTCGCACCCGTCGCGGGAGCGTCGCCAACACCCTCGACTGTAGCGGTCCCGATCGAAGCGCCTGTCGATCAGCGCGAGACGTCGCGATGGTTCACCCGAACCGCTACCCCGCGGTCGCGAAGGCGCCCCGCCACCTCCTCGGCGATCGCCACTGAGCGGTGGCGCCCACCGGTGCAGCCGATCGCCACCGTGAGGTAGGCGCGACCTTCCTTCTCGTACTGCGGAAGCAACGACGACAGCAGATCGTCGAAACGATCCACGAAGTCCGAGCCGGCGGCCGTCTCGAGCACGTGATCGCGGACCTTCGGGTCATGGCCGGTCAGCGGGCGCAAGTCGGGCTGCCAGTGCGGGTTCGGAAGAAATCGCACGTCCATCACCATGTCCGCATCGAGCGGCAAGCCGTGTTTGAACCCGAAGCTCTCGACCGACACCTGCAGCCGGGAGTCGGACGACTTGGCGAACGCCGCCACAAGACGCTCCTTCAGCTGATGCACGTTGAGGTCGGTCGTGTCGATCACCAGGTCGGCCGCGGCGCGCGCCGGGTCGAGTTGTTCCCGCTCGAGCTGGATCGATTCGACCAAGCCGTCGGCCTGGTCGGCCAGCGGATGGCGGCGGCGGGTGGCGTCGTACCGGCGCACGAGCTCGGCAGTCGACGCATCGAGAAAGACGACGGTTGCCTGGTGGCCGCTCGCGCGCACCTCGCCGACATGGCGGAGGAGTTCGTCGTGACGGCGACCGGCCACGAGGGCCAATCGGCCGATGTCGCTGCCGGGCTTCGCTGCGAGGTCGATGATGGTGTTGATCAACGTCGTCGGGAGGTTGTCGACCACGTACCAACCGAGATCCTCGAGCACGTCAGCGGCCGCTGATCGTCCCGCTCCGGACAACCCGGTGATGAGAACGATCTCGGCCATGAGGTCAGCGTAGTGCTCAGGCGGATTTCGTCAGCCGCAAGTACAACAGACGGGGGAACGCAGCGCTCTCCGCGTAGCCGGGGCCCTGCTCGAGGAACCCGGGAGGTGGAGCAGGCTCGAGCATCCTCGTGATCGTCAGCCCGTTCGCGGCGAGCGCGTTCACGTAGCGCGACATCGGCCGGTGGACGAACCGGATCCACACGTCCAGCTCGACTTCCTCGATGGTCTCGGTCTCGTCGAGGTAGGGGCCGAGGCGCCAGTACTGCTCGGGCGGATCGACCATGTGGTCATCGACCCACACACTGCCCGGCGCCTGGAGGATCGGATGGTTGAGGAAGAAGCAGAACGTGCCACCCGGGGCGAGCACTCTGCCGACCTCGGCGATCGCCCCATCGACGTCGTCGATGTGTTCGAACACCAGACACGCGACCGCGGCGTCGAACGAGCCGTCGGCGAACGGCAACGCGGCAGCGTCGGCACGCGCGTAGGCCGCTCCCCCACCTCGGTCGAATGCAACGCTCACGCAGTTCCACGTCGGGTCGATCCCGACGACGCTGGCCCCCTGAGCGGCAGCGAGGCGGCTGATCTGGCCATCACCGCACCCGATGTCGAGCACCTGCCGCGCCCCGTCGAGCTCGGCGGCCGCAAGCGGCATGATCTGCTCCACGTACTCAGGGTCCGCGCCTTCGGTGAAGCCCGCGATCCACCAGTCCGCATGCGTCTCCCACAGCTCCTCACTCATGCGTGCAGGGTACGGTCGAGCGAATGGAGTTCTCGGTGTGGCCAGATCCGAAGCGCCCCCCGCAGGAGGTGCTCGAGCTGGCCCGCATGGCCGACGCCGAGGGATGGTTCGCCCTCTGGTACGCGGACCACTACATGCCGAACACCGGAGACGAGTCGTTCAAGCCGGGCGACCTGCACGAGTGTTGGTCGGTTCTGCCTGCAGTCGCCGCGATCACATCGCGGATTCGGCTCGGGCCACTGGTGGCGCCGACCTCGGTCCATCACCCAGCACTGCTCGCGAACCGCGCCGCGACGATCGATCAGCTCTCGGACGGCCGCTTTGTGCTCGGGCTCGGCGCCGGCTGGCAGATCAACGAGCACGCCGCCTACGGCATCGATCTCGAGGATCCGGGCCCTCGGGTGAGCCGCTTCGAGGAATCGATCCAGGTCGTCCGCTCGCTCCTCGACAACGATCGCACCACCTTCACCGGTGAGTTCTATGAGATCAGCGATGCTCCGTGTGATCCCAAGCCAGTCCAGGACCGGTTGCCGATCCTCGTCGGAACGGGCAGCCCACGGATGCTACGGATCACGTGCACCCACGCTCAGGAGTGGAATACGTGGGGCGGTCCCGACCGGGCCCACGAGGCTCGGCGAGCCTTCACGACAGCGTGCGACGCCGTGGGGACCGACCCGGCGTCGATACACACGTCGGTCCAGGCACTGATCGTGATGACCGACGACCAGGCGACGATCGACCAGGCGTATGCGGGCCCCATGGGCGATCGGATGGTCGCCGGCTCCGACGATCACATCGTCGCAAAGCTCGGGCGTTACATCGAGCAGGGTTACGACGAGTTCGTGGTGTTCGACGGCACGCTCGGAGTGACGGCCGAGGAGCGACTCGACTCCTACCGCCGGTTTCGTGCGGACATCGCATCCCAACTCTGACCGCGTCACATAACGGGTCTGACCCATCGCGTGACGCGTCACGTGATGGGTCAGACCCGTTATGTGACGCGGTCGTTGAACTTCGCGTGGATGGCCTCGGCCACTGCATCGGGCAGGAAGCTGTGCGACTTCAACTCGACGAGTGAGGCGCGCTTGACTGCGTTGACCCCGCCCATCGCCTTGGTCAGCTTCTTCTTGCGGACCTCGCCGAGCCCGGGGATGTCGTCGAGCGCGCTCACGGTCATCCGCTTGCTGCGCCGCTCGCGGTGGAACGAGTTGGCAAAGCGATGCGCCTCGTCGCGAATCCGCTGCAACATGAACAGCGCCTCGGACCCGCGCGGGATCTCGACCGGCTCGGAGCGCCCCGGGACGTAGATCTCCTCGAAGCGTTTCGCAAGTCCCGCGACCGGGATCTCGTCCGCCAGGCCCAGCTCCTCGACCACCTTCTGGGTGGCGCTCACCTGCCCCTTGCCTCCATCGACGAGAAGCAGCTGTGGCGGATACGCGAACTTGCCGGGTTTGCGCTCCTTGCCTTCGCCGCCGGCATCTCCGTCACGTTCGTCGATCGGCTTGTCCTGTTCGGCGAGGTAGGCGGTCAGCCGACGACGGACCACTTCGGCCATCGCCGCATAGTCGTCGCTTCCGCTGCCGACCTCACTCCCCCCGACGTCGTTCACTTTGAATCGGCGGTACTCGCGCTTGGCGGGCAGCCCGTCTTCGAGGACGACCATCGAGCCGACATAGTCGGTGCCTTGCAGGTGGGCCATGTCGTAGCACTCGATCCGCAGCGGCGCTTCGGGCAGGTTGAGATGGGTCTGCAACTCGGTGAGCGCTCGGCTCCGCGTGTTGTGATCGCTCGCACGCTTCATGCGGTGGCGCGTGAACTCCTCCTGCGCATTCCGGGTGACGGTTTCGAGCAGTGCCTTCTTGTCGCCGCGCTGCGGTACCCGTACCTGCACCTTCGAACCGCGGATGAGTTGCAGCCACTCCTCGTATGTCGCGACGTCGTCTGCCTCGTACGGGACCAGCACCTGCTGGGGCACGCCCACCACTGGCTCTTCGCCGTACATCGACTCGAGAATGCGATCGATCAACAAACCAGGCGTCAGCTCCTCAACCTTGTCGAGCACGAAACCCTTTCGCCCCATGACCCGGCCTTTTCGGACGTAGAACACCTGCACCGACGCTTCGAGCTCGTCCTCGGCGATCCCGATCACGTCGAGGTCCTCGTTCTTGTCGGCGACCATCTGCTGCTTGGCGATCGCCTTGCGGACCGCATCGAGTCGGTCCCGCAGGCGCGCTGCCCGTTCGAACTCCAGATCCGTGGCCGCCGTCCGCATCTCGGTCTCGAGACGCTTGACGATCTCGTCGGTATCGCCGTCGAGGAACTGGCACAGCTCGGTGACGAGCTGGCGGTACTCCATCTCCTCGATCTCGCCGACACAGGGCCCCGAGCACTTCTCGATGTGGAACAACAGGCACGGCCGGCCCAGTCGCTCATGCTCGTCGAACTTGTTCTGGCTGCACGTTCGAATCGGGAAGCTCCGCAGCAACAGGTCGAGCGTGTCGCGGATCGCATACGCATGGGCGTACGGCCCGAAATAGCGGGTGCCCTTCTTCTTCGTCCCGCGCATGACCATCGCCCGCGGCCAGACATCGTCGTTGGTGACAGCGAGGAACGGATAGCTCTTGTCGTCACGCAGCCGGACGTTGAAGCGGGGGTTGTGCTCCTTGATCAACGAGTACTCGAGCATCAGCGCTTCGACCTCGTTGCGCACGATGGTCCACTCCACCGACTCGGCCGTCTGCACCATCTGTGCAGTGCGCGGATGCAGATTGCGCTGGTTTTGAAAGTAGTTGGAGAGCCGCTGCCGCAGACTCGACGCCTTGCCGACGTAGATCACCCGGCCGCGCTTGTCCTTGAACTGGTACGAACCGGGCTCGTCGGGGATGGTGCCGGCTGGCGGACGCGTGACCATGACGTGTTCAGGATACGGAGGTGCCGGTACCGTGGGCGGCTGATGTCGCAGTACTTCGCCGCCCTGTTCCGCCGACGCCCGAACGACGGATGGTTCCGCGTGGCCCGCTACGACGTCACCACCGTCGACATCGTCACTGCGTTCGCCGTGCTCTCGATGTTCGTGTGGGCGGCCAGCCCAGCGCTCTTCGAGCGGCTCGTGTTCGACGGCGCCGAAGTCCGCAGTGGCGAGGTCTGGCGTGTCGTCACCTGGCCGATCGCCGAGATCCCGGGCTTCTTCGCACTGATCAGCATCGCTTTCTTCTGGTCGTTCGGTCAGCAGTTGGAGGGGTTGTTCGGACGTGGGAAGTTCCTCGTTTGGATCCTCGCAGTCACGATTGTCCCGGCCGTGCTGTTGTCGGTCCTCGGCTTCTTCAACAACGAGTTCGACTTCGACAGCGTTGCCTTCGGGCTCGGGCCCCTGTTCCTGGCCGGCATCTGGGTGTACGCCGCCACGTATCCGAACGTCCGCTGGTTCGAGATCATCCCGATCTGGGCGATTGCGGCCGTGTTCACGATGCTGCAGCTCCTCCAGTTCACCGGTGAACGAGCGGCGGGCGGGATCCTGTTCCTCCTCACCACGGTTGCTGCAGCGCTCAGCGCCGGACGGAGCCTCGGCCTCGCCACGGCGTGGCCGATCCCGCACATCCCGCTCGGCTCCGGTTCGTCTGGAGGCCGTGGGGGCCGTTCCCCGAAGCCCGGCCGACGGTCCAAGCCGACCAAGCCCAAGCGGCCCAAGCGTGGCAGTACCGGGCAGCGCGTCGTGGAGGGGCCGTGGCGCAAGGATACGAATGCATCGATTCCCAAGCCCCCGACGCCCACCGGCCCGTCGCCCGCGGATCAGATGGAACTCGACGGTCTGCTCGACAAGATCAGCGACCAGGGCATGGACGCGCTCTCGAGTAACGAGAAGCAACGCCTGAACGAACTCAGCAAGCGCCTCCGCAACCGCTGACGCAATCCCCTCTCACTGCGCTGCGGTGAGCCAACCGACGCCGTGGCGGTGATTGCCTCACCGAGCTCCGCGATCCTGCGATCGAGCGCCACCGAGGTGAGCGAATCAACGCCCTCACGGAGGTTGACTCACCGATCGAGCGCCGTACGCCGCCGATATCCTGCACGCCGCCGACTCTCCCCCTGACGCACACGATCCGGGAGAACACGATGACGAAGCTGCCAGCCGATGCGCATCGGCTCATGTCTCGGCAACACGGAGTGGCATCGACAAGCCAACTCTCCGAGACCGGGCTCTCGCCCCGCCAGATCCAGCACCTTGCCGACACCGGGCAGTTGATCCATCTCCGGCGCGGGGCCTATGCATCGCCCAGCGCCGAGATCAGCGAGTTGGCACGATGCGCTGCGCTGTGCCTCGCTCGGCCTGACCTCACCATTGCAGGGCCGACCGCTGGTCGCATCTGGAGCTTTCGGCACGTTTCCCCCGATCGGCGTATCCACGTGATCGCACCGCCCCACGCACAGCCCGCGAGCGATCGCGCCACTTCGGTGTATCGAACGGCTGCGATTCATCTGGAGGACGTGATCGTTCGACCAGACGGAATCCGTGTCACATCGCGTGCCCGAACGGCTCTGGACCTGGCGCGCCATCTCGAGCCGCAACGACTCTTGTCGATCATCGAGCAGGCGATGCGCGACGGCGGGGTGACGGACAGCGACATGCGCCGGACGGCCATCGATTGGATCTCCCCGCGACGACCTTGGATCTCGAAGTTCCTCGGCCAGTTGGACCGACGCGTCCCCGGCAAAGCAGCCGACTCGAAACCCGAGGTCGACCTCGGCCAGGCATTGCTCGAAGCCGGCGTCCGGGGCATCGAACGACAGGTCAGCATCGACCTCCCGGGATACGGTCCGGCTCGTTTCGATCTCGCCGTTCCCGATCTGCGTTGGGCGATCGAAGTGGATGTGCACCCGAGCCACGAGGAACACGGAGGCGCAGCATCGGATCGGCGCCGCGACGCGGGCGCCGTGGCACTCGACTGGCTCGTCAGCCGCGTCCCACGCGAGCGTCTTCGCGGGTGGTTTGACGACGTCGTCGACGAACTGCTCTGCGTCTTTCGAGCACGAACCGCCGCCCTGCGGTGAGCGAATCACCGCCCGAGCGTTGGCTGGCTCACAGCGCGCACGGACACAACCAGTGGTGTGAGCGAACCGCCGCCCTCGCGGCGGTTCGCTCACCGCAACCTGCGGCCGTAGGTGTCAGGCTGCGGGGGTCGGGGACGGGCGAGAGGCGGTGAACCAGGCGAGCACGAGGAGTGCGGCCGCGAGGCCGGCGGCGACGTTGGCGAGCAGGTGGAAGCCGAACGACTCCTTCACGAATCCCGAACTGAACGCAGCCACCGCCCCACACATGCTCATCGTCAGATCGGCGGTGCCCTGCACTTCGACCCGAGCCGAGTCGGGGACCGACCCCGTGAGGAGCGTCGATCCGCCGATCAGCCCGACGTTCCACCCGAGCCCGAGCAGGAACAGCCCCACGAACATCAGCGCGGGGACGTATCCGGCCGCGACCGTCGAGACCGTCCCGCATCCGAGCACGACGGCACCGATGCGGATCGCTCGATTTGCGCCCATCCGATCGACCTGACGCCCGACGACCGGCGCCAACCCGTACATCCCGACGATATGCACCGCGATGACCATTGCCGACAGGTCGCCATGATCGTGATCTTTCATGTGTGGCGGCGTCATCGTCATCACACCGACCATCGCCCCCTGCGAGATCGCCATGGCAGCCAACCCGAGCCGTGCGTTCGCTGACGCCGCGATCACCGAGGCACTCCGGCGGACCTGACGCAACGGCCGAACCCGTTCGGCATGCGGATCGAGGGCGCCCAGCACCTCCAACGGGTCGGGTCGGAGGCGCATCGAGATCACGACGGCGGCGACGGCGAACAGTGCCGCCGCCACAATGAAGGGCCCGACCAACTCTTCGAGACCGATCGCTTCCGCCATTGCCTTCTCGACCGGTGTGAGCATCGGGCCGAAGACCGCTCCGAGCGTGCCAACCCACACGATCGCAGCGATCGCGGTCCCCGCCTTCGACGGCTCCGCCAGATCGGCGGCGACGTATCGCCCCTGGAGCGTGGCGGCCTGACCGGCCCCGAACGCCACCATGCCGATGAGGAAGATCGGGAACAGCCGCGTCTCCCCTCCCAACGCTGCGACCGCGGATCCGACAGCACCGATGGTCAGCGCTCCGGCCAACCCGCGGCGCCGGCCGTGGCGCCGCATGTACGCAGCGAGCGGAATCGACGTGAGCGCAGCACCGACGGTGAACGAGGCACTGCCGAGTCCGGCCAGGCGATCCGACCCGAGCAGGTCACCCGCCAGCAGGGTCACCACGGCGACCATGCCGGCCACCGCCGCCTGCCCCGGCACCTGGGCGAAGCGCAGCGAGTTCAGCGTGCGACGCTGCAACTGCTGTCGCTCGGGGGTCGCAGCCACAGCTGCGTCGATGGTCACCCGCTCAGTCTGACGGGAGGAGCTCTCGCAGGTAGTGCCCGGTGAACGACTTCTCGGACGCCGCGATGTGCTCGGGCGGACCCTCGGCGACGATCGTGCCACCGCCCGACCCGCCGTTGGGGCCGAGGTCGATGATCCAGTCGGCGGTCTTGATCACGTCGAGGCTGTGCTCGATCACCAGCACCGTGTTGCCCTGATCGACCAGCCGCTGGAGCACCGTCAGCAGACGGCGCACGTCGTCGAAGTGCAGGCCCGTGGTCGGCTCGTCGAGCAGGTAGATCGTGTGACCCGTCGACCGTTTTGCGAGTTCTGTCGCCAGCTTCACCCGCTGCGCCTCGCCACCTGACAGCGTCGGCGCGGACTGACCCAACCGCACGTAGCCGAGGCCCACGTCCATCAGCGTCTCCATGTACCGCGAGATCCCCGGCTGGTTCGCGAAGAAGTCGACCGCCTCGGCCACCGGCATGTCGAGCACCTCGGCGATGTTCTTGCCCTTGAACTCGATGTCGAGGGTGTCCCGGTTGAACCGCGCTCCCTTGCACACCTCGCACGGCACGTACACGTCGGGAAGGAAGTGCATCTCGATCTTGATCGTGCCGTCACCCGAACACGCCTCACAGCGGCCGCCCTTGACGTTGAAGCTGAACCGACCCGGCAGATACCCACGGATCTTGGCCTCGTTGGTCGACGAGTACAGCTTGCGGATCTTGTCGAACACACCGGTGTAGGTGGCCGGATTCGAGCGCGGGGTGCGCCCGATCGGCGACTGATCCATGTCGATCACCTTGTCGAGGTTTTCGATGCCGTTGATCCGCTTGTGCTTCCCGGCTGGAGTCTTCGACTTGTAGATCCGCTGCATCAGGACGGGGAGCAGGATGTCGCGGATCAGCGTCGACTTGCCGGAGCCCGAGACGCCGGTGACACACACGAAGTTGCCGAGCGGGATGTCGACCGACAGATCCTGCAGGTTGTGCTCGCGAGCTCCGACGATCTGCAACCGGTCGAAGCTCTGAGAACGACGTTCGGCCGGGACGGGAATCGACTTCTTGCCGGACAGGTACTGCCCCGTGACCGACTCCTTGACCTTGGTGATGCCCTTGACCGGTCCTGCGTACACGACCTCGCCACCGTGCTCACCGGCGCCAGGGCCGATGTCGACGATCCAGTCGGCGGTGCGGATCGTGTCCTCATCGTGCTCGACGACGATCACGGTGTTGCCGAGGTCGCGCAGACGCGTCAACGTGTCGATCAACCGCTGGTTGTCTCGCTGATGCAGGCCGATCGACGGCTCATCCAAGACGTACAGCGTGCCGACGAGGCCCGAACCGATCTGCGAGGCGAGGCGGATGCGCTGCGCCTCACCGCCGGCGAGCGTGCCTGCCGATCGCGACATGGTGAGGTAATCGAGCCCGACGTCGAGGAGGAACCCGAGCCGGGCGTTGATCTCCTTGGTCACCCGTTCGGCGATCAAACGATCGCGTTCGGAGAGTTCGAGCGCAGCGAGGAACTTCGCCGACTCGCCGATCGACATGTCGCAGACGTCGGAGATGTGCTTGTCGTTGATCGTGATCGCCAACGTGGCGGGCTTGAGGCGAGCGCCGCCGCATGCCGAACACGCGACGAGGCGCATGTAGCCCTCGTACTGCTCACGTGCCCACTCGCTGTCGCTGCCCTCGTGGCGCCGCTTCAGCCAGGGGATCACACCCTCGTACTCGGTCGAGTAGGACCGCTGGCGCCCGTACCGGTTCTTGTACTTCACCGTCATCTTGCCCGTGACGCCGTGGAGTACGACCTTCTGCTGTTTGGCGGTGAGATCCTCCCAGGGGGTGCCGAGGTCGATGTCGTTGACGTTGGCGACCGACTCGAGCATGCGCGTGAAGTACTGCGTGTTGGCGCTGCGCCACGGAGCGATCGCACCGTCGGCGAGCGAGATCTCACCGTCGGGAATCACGAGCTCGGGATCGACTTCGAATGTGGTTCCGAGCCCGTCGCAGGCCACACACGCACCGTAGGGCGAGTTGAACGAGAAGTTGCGCGGCGCTGGTTCGTCGAAGCTGTTGTCGCAGACCGGACACGCCAGGTGCTGACTGAAGGTGATGACCTCGTTGTCGGCATCTTTGTTGACGATCTCGATCTCGGCCACGCCGTCGGCAAGCTTGAGTGCGCCTTCGAGCGAGTCGGTCAACCGGCGCTCGATGCCCTCCTTCAGCACGAGACGGTCGACGATGATCGCAATCTTGTGGTTCTCGTACTTGGCGAGGCGCTCGTCGCGCTTCAGGAACTCGTCGATGTCGACGGTCTCGCCGTCGATGACCGCACGCACATACCCCTGGCCCGACAGGTCCTCGAGCAACGTGTCGTACTCGCCCTTCCGGCCGCGCACGACCGGGGCGAGCACCTGGAACCGCAACCCGTCGTCCATCTCGAGGATCCGATCGACGATCTGCTGCGGGGTCTGCCGCTGCAGCAGGGTCCCGTCGTTCGGACAGTGCTGCACGCCGATGCGGGCGTAGAGCAGACGAAGGTAGTCGTAGACCTCGGTGATCGTGCCGACGGTGGATCGCGGGTTGCGCGACGCCGACTTCTGGTCGATCGAGATCGCCGGCGACAGGCCGTCGATGACGTCGACGTCGGGCTTGTCCATCTGACCGAGGAACTGGCGGGCGTAGGAGCTCAACGACTCGACATAGCGACGCTGCCCTTCGGCGTAGATCGTGTCGAAGGCCAGGCTCGACTTCCCCGAGCCGGACAAGCCGGTGAAGACCACGAGCTTGTCGCGTGGGAGCTCGACGTTGACGTTCTTCAAGTTGTGCTCACGTGCCCCCCGGACCACGATCTGGGGATCGGTGGCGGCGGAGCGGGCGCTGCGCTTCTTCTTGGCGGGGGTGGCGGTCGTGCTTGGAGCCATGAACGCTCCACTCTACCCGGCGAACATGTGTTCCGAAATCGTTTGGATCGCACCGCCCGCGCCCGGCTCGGGGCGGTCAGACCGGAACGGGTGGGTTCGCACGGAGGAACTCCATCGCCTCCGCCGCGGTGTCGGCCGAGCCGATGAGTGCGGCGACGACGGCGTACGCATCGTCGGTCCGGCGCATCGAGTGCCCTCCCATGACGGCGATCACCTCCGGTCGGTCAGCGAGGTGCGAGCCGAGTGCATCATCGATCGCGTGATCGTGCAGCCGTTGCGCGAGGGCATCGAGCACGGGTGGTGGTGTGCCCTTCGGATGGCTGGCCGACCATCCACCCGCTCGACGTAGGCGTCGAACTCGGCGAGGTCGTGGATCTCCAACAACGACGACGCGTCGGTGGTTCCGATGTCGAGCTCGGTTCTCGACCCTCATTCGCTCCACCACCTGATACCGGTCAGGGCCGAGAATCGGGAGGGCGCGGCGAACTCAGCCGGCGTCGACGACCTGTCGGCGCAGGTCGTTGATCTCGTCGCGGAGCTTGGCGGCGTACTCGAACTTGAGGTCGGCCGACGCCGCGTGCATCTCCTCCTCCAGCGTCTGGATGAGGCGGGTGAGCTCCTGCTGCGGCAGGTTCTTGAGCTCGGTCTTCACCTTGTCCCGCTCGCGCTGACGACGGCGGTCCTTGCCCGGCACCGCAGCGCGGTCCTCGGGGCCGCGCAGCATCGACAGGATGTCTCCGACCGCTTTGCGGATCGTCTGGGGGTCGATCCCGTGCTCTTCGTTGTACGCCAGCTGGACCTGGCGGCGCTCCTGCGTCGTCTCGATCGCCTTGGTCATCGAATCGGTGATCTTGTCGGCGTACATCACGACCTGGCCGTCGACGTTGCGCGCGGCGCGCCCGATCATCTGGATCAGCGAGGTCTCGGAACGGAGGAACCCCTCCTTGTCGGCATCGAGAATGCACACCAACGACACCTCCGGGAGGTCAAGCCCCTCGCGGAGCAGGTTGATGCCGACCAGCACGTCGAATTCACCGAGCCGCAGCGCCCGAAGAATCTCGATGCGCTGGATCGTGTCGATGTTCGAGTGCAGATAGCGAACACGGAGGCCCTGTTCGAGGAGATAGTCGGTGAGGTCCTCAGCCATCTTCTTCGTCAGCGTCGTCACCAGCGCTCGGTCACCCATGGCGATGCGACCGTTGACCAACTCGATCAAGTCGTCGATCTGCCCCCTCGTCGGCTTGACGATGACCTCGGGGTCGACCAGCCCGGTTGGGCGAATGACCTGCTCGACCAGGTTGGTCGACACACGCGTCTCGTACTCGGACGGGGTCGCGGACACGAAGATGCCCTGGTTGACCCGCTCCAGCACCTCTTCGAACGTCAGCGGCCGGTTGTCCCGCGCTGACGGGAGCCGGAACCCATGATCGACGAGCATGTCCTTGCGGCTGCGGTCGCCGGCGAATTGCCCGTGGAGCTGCGGAACGGCAACGTGGCTCTCGTCGATCACGAGCAGGTAGTCGTCAGGGAAGTAGTCGAGCAGCGTGAACGGCGGCTCGCCGTACTCGCGGCCGTCCATGTGCATCGAGTAGTTCTCGATGCCGTTGCAGTAGCCGACCTCGCTCATCATCTCGAGGTCATACGACGTGCGCATCCGCAGGCGCTGCGCCTCGAGCAGCTTCTCCTGCTCCTCGAACTCCTTGAGCCGCACCTGGAGTTCCTGTTCGATCTTGCCCATCGCCGTCTGCAACCGCTCGGCCGACGTGGCGTAGTGGGTCGCCGGGAACACGTAGGCGCGGTCGAGATCGCGCAGGTTCTCACCGGTCACCGGATCGATCGTCGTGATCCGCTCGATCGTGTCGCCGAACATCTCGACCCGGAGCACGTTCTCCTCGTAGGCAGGGTGGATCTCGATCGTGTCGCCACGGACACGAAAGTTGCCGCGTCCGAGCGTCATGTCGTTGCGGTCGTACTGCATGTCGACGAGCCGCCGCAGGATGGAACGCATGTCGTAGTCGACGCCGACGTTCATGTCGAGCAGATGGCCCTTGTACTCCTCCGGGTTGCCCATGCCGTAGATACACGACACCGACGCAACCACGATCGTGTCGCGTCGGGTGAGCAGCGCTGCGGTCGCCGAGTGGCGGAGCCGGTCGATCTCGTCGTTGACCGACGAGTCCTTCTCGATGAACGTGTCGCTCGACGGGATGTACGCCTCAGGCTGGTAGTAGTCGTAATACGAGACGAAGTACTCGACGCGGTTGTTCGGGAAGAACTCGCGCATCTCCTGGGCCAACTGAGCGGCGAGCGACTTGTTGGGCGCAAGGATCAGCGTCGGGCGTTGGACCTGCTCGATCGTCCACGCGATGGTGGCCGACTTGCCGGAGCCGGTGATGCCGAGCAATGTCTGGAAACGCTGCCCCTCCTCGACACCCTTGGCGAGCGCCGCGATCGCTTCGGGCTGCGCCCCGGCCGGCTCGAACTCGGACTCGACCGTGAACGGACGGTCGTCGCCGACCCCGTAGTTCTCCGCCTGGATGTCGCCGCCGAGCAACGCAAGATCCTGGTCGACCCCGATCTTCTTGGCGGCGCTGTCGACGACGTCGGTCATGCGCCGAGTCTACCGACAGCGAACAGGCGTTCGCTATGTCGCGGTACTCGTGAGGCGCACGCGGAGCGAGTCGATCGCGTAGGCATCCATCGAGAGCACTTCGAACTGTCCGATCTCGGTGTGGACACGGTCGCCGACAGCGGGGATCTCGTCGAGCGCTGCGATGACGTAGCCGGCGACGGTCTGCCACTCCCCCTCCGGAAGCGAAACCCCGGTGTACTCCTCGAACTCGTCGTGACGAAGGGTTCCGTTGACCCGGAACGATCCGTCGTCGAGCCGCTCGCACTCCCCGACACGCGAGTCGGACTCGTCGTCGAAGTCGCCGATCAGTTCCTCGATCACGTCTTCGAGGGTCACGAGCCCGACCACCGTGCCGTGCTCGTCGATCACCAGCGCGATGTGCTGGCGTTCGGTCTGCATCTCGAGCAGCAGATCCTCGAGCCGATGGTGTTCAGGCGTCACCATCACCCGCCGCGTGATCCCACCGACCAGGGTCGACGCCCAGGTGCCATTCGGCAGCCGGAGCAGGTCCTTCGCGTGGACGAACCCCTTGACATGATCGAGATCGCCCTCGAACACGATGATCCGACTCCGCCCGGTGCGATGGGCTTCGGCCGCTGCCACCTCCGCGGATGAGTCGGCCGAGACAGCGATGATGTCCCTGCGGACCGTCATCGCGTCGGACGCGGTCAATCCCGACAGCTCCAGCGATCGGGTCAGCAGCTCATGCTCGGTTGCGGCGAGCCCGCCGTGGCCGGCCGATTCGTCGAGCAGCAGCAGGAGGTCGCCCGGCGAGTGTGCCATCGCCCGCTCGTCCTGTGGCTCGACACCAACCGCCTTGACGACGACGTTGGCGATGCTGTTCATGAACCAGATCACCGGGCGGAACACCGTGACGAACACACGAAACGGCCGGGCGAGCTTCATCGCCGAGCTCTCCGGGTGCGAGATCGCCCAGGACTTGGGCGCCATCTCGCCGACCACCATGTGCAGGAACACCACGATCGACAGGGCCAGCGTGAAACCGATGAGGTGGGTCCAGGTGTCGGACAGGCTGAACCACTCGCCCAGCGCACCTTCGAAGATCCCGGCGACCGCTGGTTCGGCGACGAGACCGAGGCCGAGCGAACACATCGTGATCCCAAGCTGTGCGCCCGCCAGCATGAGCGTCAGCTCGCGGATGCCGGCGAGTGCCGACTTCGCGGCGCGGTTGCCGTCGGCTGCGAGCTGCTCGATGCGCGACCGCCGCGACGCAAGCAGCGCGAACTCGGCGGCGACGAAGAACCCGTTGAGGGCGAGCAGCACGATCGCGAGCCCGAGCGCACCCCACGCGACACGGATGCCCTCCTCCGCAGCGAGCAGACCAACGGTCACGAGCCCGCCTCACCCTCGGCATCGACCACGGCGTCGAAGCCGGTCGCGTCGACCTCGGATGCGGCCTCACCGACATGCACCTGGAGCCGCACCTCTTCGATTGCATAGCCGTCGACGTCGGTGACCTCGATCAGCACGCCATCGACGACCACCGAGTCGCCCGCCTCGGCCAGCCGCTCGAGCCGGTCGAGGACGAGCCCGGCGACGGTGTCGTACTCACCGTCGGGAAGTTCGAGACCCGTCGCCCGCTCGATCTCGTCAGGCCGCGAGGTGCCGGAGATGACCCACACCCCCGGCGCCGTCTCGGTCTGCTCCGAGCTCTCGGTCGGGTCGTACTCGTCCTCGATCTCGCCGACCAGTTCCTCGACGATGTCTTCGAGCGTCACGATGCCGGCCGGTCCACCGTACTCGTCGATCACGAGGGCCATCTCCGTCGAGTGCGTTCGTAGCTCCGCGAGGACAACCGTGAGGCTCGCCGCCTCGGGAACGGCGATCACGTGGTGCATCAGCGAATCCACGAGCACCGTGTCGTACTGGGTGCGATCGACGCCGAGAAGATCCTTGGCGTGAACAATGCCCTGCACCTTGCCGTCGGGGTCGACCACCGGAAAGCGCGAGCGGCGTGAGGCCATCGCATCGCGCAGGTCGGCGGCGGTCGCAGTCCCGTCGATCGTGACGACCTTGTTCCAGGCGACCATCGCGTCGGAGGCTTCGAGTTCGCCGAAGTCGATGGCCCGCTCGAGCAGGCCGGCTTGCGAGACGGTGAGGTGCCCCGACTCGGCCGACGAGTCGACGATCAGGTCGAGCTCTTCGGTCGACACGGCCCCGTGCAGCTCTTCGACCGGCTCGATGCCGAACAGCTTCAGGAGCCGGTTGGCCGATCCGTCGAAGAGCCGGATGACCGGACCCGCCACGTTCATGAAGAGCAGCGTCGACCCGGCAACCGCTCGCGCCACGGGCTCCGGCTTGGCGATCGCCAAGTTCTTCGGAGCCAGCTCACCGAACACCATCTGCGCGATCGTCGCCAGCACGAACGCGATGACGAGCGAGACGCCGAACGAGGCGTTCGCACCGACCCCCACTGCTTCGAGCAGCGGTTCGATCGCTCCGGCGATGGCAGGGCGGGCGATGAAACCGAGAACGAGCGACGTGACGGTGATGCCCAACTGGGCACCCGAGAGCATGAAGCTCAGCCGTTTGTGGACGGCCAGCGCCCGAATCGATTTCTTGTCGCCGTCCTCTGCGCCCTCGGCGAATTTCGACCGCCGAGACGCGACGTACGCGAACTCCGCGGCCACGAAATACCCGTTCGCAGCGATCAGCAGGACAACGGCGACGAGTCCGAGCGCGGTCAGCAATCCGTCCGACATCAGGTCAGCAACTGGGAGGGTGATGGACCGCGCGGAGCGAGCGGGCCATCGAGGGTTGATCGTCGTCGGACATGTGAGGACCGCATGATATCCAGCCGGAGCCAACCCCGTGCGACTGTTCGAGTGGCCAGGGGCTACCGTCGGCCTTCATGAATTTCCACGACATCACGATGACGTCCATCACCGGTGACCAGGTGGCGTTCGACGACTACAAGGGCAAGCTCGCCCTCGTCGTCAACGTCGCCAGCGCTTGAGGCCTCACGCCTCAGTACGCAGGTCTGCGTACGCTCCACCACGACAATGACGATTTGGTCGTCCTCGGCATCCCCTGCAACCAGTTCGGTGCGCAGGAGCCCGGCTCTGATGCCGAGATCCTCGAGTTCGTCACATCGAAGTTCGATGTCGACTTCCCGATGTTCTCCAAGATCGACGTCAACGGCGAGAACGAAGCGCCCCTGTACTCGCTGCTCAAGGGCGCGCAGCCAGGTAGCGGCGACAGTGCCGACATCACGTGGAACTTCGAGAAGTTCCTCGTCGACGGCGACGGCAACGTGGTGAAGCGGTACGCACCGCCGACCACGCCCGAAGAAGTCGCCGCCGACCTCGACCAATTCCGCTGACTCCCCGCGCCCGCTGACGGCAACCGTTTCCGGCTGTCGTACGACGACGTGCGACACTGGACCCGGGTGCCGCCATGACCATCGACTTCGCACACAACGCCCGACCCACGGTTGGCGTCGAGATGGAACTCCACCTCGTCGATGTCGACAGCGGCGACCTCGTGTCGATCGCCAACGAGGTCCTCGACGAACTCGGAGCCGGTCATCCCGGCGGCGAGCACCCGAAGGCGAAACACGAGCTCTTCCAGAGCACGGTCGAAGTCATCACCAGCGTCTGCGACACGCCCGCGCAACTCCGCGACGACCTCCAGACCACCATTGCCGAGGTGCGCGCCACACTCGGCGCCCGCAATGCCACGCTGATGAGCTGCGCGACGCACCCGTATGCGCTCGCGGCCAATCAACTGATCAGCCCCGATCCTCGCTACCACGAACTCGTCGAGACCATGCAATGGCCGGCACGACGGCTGCTCATCTGCGGCATGCACATCCACGTCGGCGTACCCGACGGCCAGCAGGCCATCCGGGTGATCAACGAACTGACGCGCCATCTGCCGATCTTCCTCGCGCTCTCGACATCCAGCCCCTACTTCGAAGGGGAGGATTCGGGCATGTCGTCGGCACGCTCGCTCGTGTTCGAGTCGCTTCCGACAGCCGGTTTGCCGCCACAACTGGCCGAGTGGACCGACTTCGAGGACTTCATGAAGACCCTGATCGACACGGGCTGCATCAGCACGGTCCGCGAGGTCTGGTGGGACATCCGCCCGCACCCCGGCTTCGGGACGGTCGAACTGCGGATGTGCGACGCCATGCCGACCGTCCGCGAGACGGTGGCCGTGGCGGGGCTCGCACAGACCCTCGTCGCATGGTGCCTCGACCGCATCGCCGAGGACCGGCTCCCCCACCCGCCGACGCAGTGGTCGGTCAAGCAGAACCGATGGCTCGCCGCGCGGCACGGGATCAACGCTGAGCTCATCGTCGAGCAGGACCGCGCCGACCCACCGACCGGACACGCCCCGAGTTCGGCGGCGTACGAAGTCGGCGGCCGGCTGGTCGAGCGGGCACCGCTGCGACAACTCCTCGGCGAACTCGTCGATCTACTGCGTCCGACCGCCGAGCGGCTCGGAACCACCGGATCGCTCGACGATGTGATCGCCATTGCCGATCGTGGATCAGGGACCGACCGTCAACGAGCGGTGATCGCGGCCGGCGGTACCCTGCGAGACGTGGTGACTCACCTGGTCGACGAATTCGCCAGCGACACTCCGACGATCCGATGACCGCATCTGCGGCCACCGCCAGCGAGGTCGTCCGAAGCTGGGTCGACACCCACCAACAGCAACTCGTCGCCTTCCGGCGCGACCTGCATGCCCACCCGGAACTCAGTGGGCAGGAGTTCCGCACGACGAATGTCGTCGAGCACACGCTCATCGAAGCCGGCTACGACGTGCGTCGGCTCCGCGTGGGGACGGGACTGATCGCCGACACTCCCGGCGGCGAAGGCGAGCGCCGGGCGATTCGTGCCGACCTCGACGCCTTGGCGATGCACGATCAGAAGACCGTCGACTACCGCAGCACCATCGACGGCGTCGCTCACGCTTGCGGGCACGACGTCCACACCACCGCGGCGATCGGCGCCGCATTGTTCTTCGCTGACCACCGCGACCTCGCACCCGGCCCGCTGCGGTTCATCTTCCAACCGGCAGAGGAGCGCGTGCCGGGCGGCGCGCTCGACGTCCTCGCCGACGACGGGCTCGTCAACGTCTCGTCCGTCATCGGGCTCCACTGTGAACCGAAGCTCGACTGCGGAACCATCGGGCTCCGAGCGGGTGCGATCACCTCGGCGGCCGACATGGTCACGATCGACCTCTCCGGACCGGGCGGCCACACCGCCCGCCCCGAACTCACCGTCGACCTCGTCTCCATCGGTGCCCGCCTCGTCACTGAGGTTCCTCGACTTGTCGCCGACGAGCTGGTTCGCCGCGGACATGGCTCCGACGCGGTGAAGCTGGTGTTCGGCGCCATCCGCGCCGGCGACGCGGCGAACGTGATCCCGACCGCTTGCCAGCTCAAGGCGTCGGTCCGCACCCCGTCGCTCGACGTGTGGGAGAACCTCGAGAAGACCGTCACCGTTGCCGTCGACCGAGTACTCGACGGGACCCGAGCGGCCCGCTCGATCGATTACGTCCACGGCGTCCCGCCGACCGTCAACGATCCCGACGTGATCGAGCGTCTGCGAGACGCGGCGACGGCCATGGGCGACGTGACGGTCGTCGAGCCTCAGCAGAGCTGGGGCGGCGATGATTTCGCGTGGCTCACGCGCGAGGTGCCGGGCGCCTACGTTCGGCTCGGGGTCCACGCCGTGGGAACGACCCGGCTCGACCTCCACGCCGGCTTGTTCGATATCGACGAACGCGCCATCTCGGTCGGGACCAGGCTGCTGATCAACACCGTTCTCACATGAGCTCTCGCTCCGTGACATGGATCTTCGGGTACGGCTCGCTCGTCTCGCCGTCGTCGCTCGCCTCGACGATCGGCCGGACGGTCTCGGTCGGAAACGGGATGCACGTCGCCGAACTCGCCAACTACCAACGGGCATGGAACTACGGTTCAGAGGTGCTCCGCGGCGACTGGGTCGACGATGACGGCGCTGCGACGATCGGTGGGCTCGTCGTTTCGCTCGGCATCGTGGCGGCGCCCGGCGACTCCATCAATGGCGTGGTGTTCTCTGTCGACGACGATGAACTCGCCGACCTCGACTGGCGAGAGCGTGCCTACGACCGCGTCGACGTGACCGACCGGATCACGTTGATCGATCAGAGCGCAGCGGTCCGACTCGACGACCCGATCGCGGTCTACGTCCCTCGCCCTGTCGCGATCACCCGGTACGAGCGCCATCGCGACGCCGGCACCGCGGGCATCCGTCGCTCCTACTGGGACATCGTCGATGCTGCGTTCGCCGAGCTCGGCGTCCACCACGCCGAGTGGTACCGCCGCACGCCGGCACCGGATGTCCCGGTGGTCGACATCACGCTTGATCCGCTGCCGGCGCGTCGCCCGCGATCTCGCTGAGCTCGGCCCAGGTCGTATCGACCTGCGTCTCGAGCGCGGCGAGGTCACCGCTGTTGTCGATGACGTGAGTCGCCACCTCGAGGCGCTGCTCCCGGGTGATCTGGCTCTTGATCCGATTCCGGACGTCGGATTCGTCCATCCCTCGAGCAACAGCGCGTTCGACGGCCAGATCGTGCGGGACGTCGACGACGATCGTGGCCGCCAGCCCTTTCCGGGGGTTCTCACCGAGCAATGGGAAGTCGAGGACGACGATGCGGTCGGTGCCCTTGTGAGCGTCGATCTGGGATTGGATCTCGGCCTGCATCGCCGGGTGCACGATGCCGTTGAGGTCCTCGAGCGCCTGTTCGTCGCTGAACACGATCGCAGCCACCGCACCGCGGTCGAGCGCGCCGCGCTCGTCGATGATGTGAGCGCCGAAGCGGTCGGCCATCGCATCGAGCAGCGGTGCCCCCGGGGCCTGGAGATCGCGGGCGATCTGGTCGGCGTCGACGATCGCCGCGCCGCGCTCGGCGAGCATCGTCGACACCGTCGACTTCCCCGCTCCGATTCCTCCGGTCAATCCCACCACGATCACGAAAACGAATACTGCCCGACTCCGCAGAGCCGGGCAGCATTCTTCTTCGTCGAGATGGCGACCGTCACTCGGAAGCGGCGGGCTCCTCGGTCGCTTCGTCGGCCGGAGCAGCGTCTGCTGCAGCATCGGCGGCCGGAGCAGCGTCGTCGGACGGAGCATCATCTGCTGCGGCATCGGCGGCCGGAGCAGCGTCGTCGGCCGGAGCATCATCTGCTGCGGCATCGTCGGCGGGCGCTGCAGCAGCGTCAGCCTCGGTTGCAGCGTCGGCCGGGGCACCGTCGTCGCCGTAGTACTCGCTCCAGGCGGCCTCGGCCTCGGCCGACGCTTCACCTTGCACGTAGTTGCCGGCTTCGTCGATGTCGAAGTGCTCACGGTATTCGGCTGCGAGCTCGCCACCCTCGGCGGCCTGCTTGATCGACAGCGAGATGCGACGACGAGCGAGGTCGAGATCGATGATCTTCACCCACAGCTCTTCGCCCGGTGTGACGACCTGCTCGGGGCTGTCGACGTGGTGCGCCGACATCTCCGAGATGTGCACGAGGCCCTCGATGCCGTCGCCGACCTGGACGAACGCACCGAACTGGACCAGCTTGGTGACCCGGCCGTAGACGAGCTGACCGACCTGGTGGCCTTCGGCGAACTCCTGCCACGGATCCTGCTGCGTGGCCTTCAGTGAGAGGCTGATGCGCTCCCGGCTGAAGTCGACATCGAGCACCTGCACCTTGACCGGATCGCCGACGGTGACAACCGAACCGGGGTGATCGACGTGCTTCCAGGAGAGCTCCGACACGTGGATGAGCCCGTCCATGCCGCCGAGATCGACGAACGCACCGAACGACACGACGCTCGACACGGTGCCCTCTCGGACTTCGCCGACCTTGAGGTTGTTGAGGAACTGATCGCGGGTCTCCTTCTGGTTCTCTTCCAGGTAGGCGCGACGGGACAGGACCACGTTGTTGCGGTTCTTGTCGAGTTCGATGATCTTGGCGTGCACCTGCGTGCCGATGTACGGCGCGAGGTCACGGACACGGCGGAGTTCGACGAGCGACGCGGGCAGGAAGCCACGCAGGCCGATGTCGACGATGAGACCGCCCTTGACGACTTCGATGACCGGGCCGGAGACGACCTCGTCGGCTTCCTTCTTGGCCTCGATGTCGCCCCACGCCCGCTCGTACTGCGCACGCTTCTTGGAGAGGACGAGGCGCCCTTCCTTGTCTTCCTTGGTGAGCACGAGCGCTTCGATGACCTCGCCGATGGCGACGACTTCGCCCGGATCGATGTCGTTGCGGATGCTGAGCTCACGGCTCGGGATCACGCCTTCGCTCTTGTAACCGATGTCGAGGAGGACCTCGTCCTTGTCGATCTTGACGACGGTGCCGTTGACCATCTGGCCGTCTTCGACTTCGACCATCGTGCCGGCGATGGCCT
>Ga0316197_10000350_pt1 | contig 32753 bp, 31 predicted proteins | sample OudBiesiAoxic_MG_FD_204939 | JGI IMG/M metagenome (GOLD analysis project Ga0316197, IMG submission 204939) | Coastal sediment microbial communities from Oude Bieten Haven, Netherlands - site A oxic | ecosystem: Environmental > Aquatic > Marine > Coastal > Sediment | place: Netherlands... | reverse complement strand
TGGCGGCGGCACCTCGCGGTGGGTGACAATGACCTCACGTGTTTTTTCGGGGGTGAGCGAACCGTTGTAACCGGCGACAAAACTGTGGCCGTATGGGGATGGTGGTTCGTAAGGCCAGTGGGGGTCGTTGTAATGGACAAAAAGGAAGAAAGGTTCTTTGAGTCCGACCCGCAGCCATTCGAAGACCCGCTCGTTGGTCACCTCGGCGCGTCGTTTTACCTCCCCCTGTTCGAAATTGTAGTCCGCGTATTCGTCATCGAAATGGTCGAAGCCCTGTGCGAATCCAAAGATCGAGTTGACATAGAGGTTGGAGACGAAACCAGCAGTCGAATAGCCGGCTTGGCGAAAGACCTCGGCGAGCGTCTGATGACCGGGCGGTAGGGCTTTCTGGACCGCAAAGGGAAGGTCACTGGCGGAGGGGGTCGCCCTTTCACCCCAGACGATGCCTCCGTCGAGACCATGCACCGAGGGATACAGACCGGTGAACAGAGAGGCCATGGCCGGCGCGGTCCAGGGCGCCTGGCTGACCACCGTCTCGAAGACCGCTCCGCGGTCGGCGAGGAGGTCAATATTGGGGGTAGTGGGAAATCCGTAACCGTAAGCCCCAACGTGGTCGGCCCGAAGGGTGTCGATCACGACCATCAAGACATTTGGCATCTCCGCCCGGGCGCGATCGCGAGGTATCGACGCGGAGGCCCTGAGCAACGCCTGTCGGCGAGCCTCGTAGAGTGGTGATTCCCCGTTGGTGGCGGCCAGCGCTCGCTGCAAGATGTTGAGGGCTTCACCGGGACGTCCCCTGTCAAGATATGCGCGACCGAGGGCCTCGAGCACAGCGGGGTCGTCCGGGGCGATACTCGCCGCTTGCTCGTTCCTCGTCAGCGCCTCCTCCGCATGACCCTCCTGCTGAAGGGCGCTGGACCAGTCGAGAAGAAAAACTGCGCTCTCAGATGCTCCGAGCTCTGCAGCCCGCTGGTAGGTTGCGATGGCCTCTGCGTTGCGCCCGAGAGCAGTCAATACCCGAGCGAGATCGACCGCCGCCTCGGCAGAAGGCGAATCCGATGCGGCGGCGCGGTGAAGGACTTGCCGCGCCTGTTCGAATCTGCCGGTGGCCGCAAGCAGTCTGCCCCACCCTGCGAGTACCATCGAGTCGTCAGGATAGCGATCGAGGAGGGCCTCAAAGCGCGCTTGGGCCGCGTCGACCTGGCCGCGCGATGCCGCGATATTTGCGAGTTGCACATGTGCTTCAATCGACTCGGGGTCGAGCCGTACGGCTTCTTCGAACTCGGCGGTCGCCGGTACGATCCAACCCTCAGCCAGAAGCTGATTGCCGGCCCGCACATGCTCTTGTGCCGACTCTGGATGAACTTCAGGGCCGCATCCAAATGTGAAACTCATGAGGATTGCGGCCAGGGCGGCCGAACGTGTGTTCGAGGTGCTGCTGAACACCGGTCATTCCCCGATCATCGGTAGGATCACAGATGCAGATTGGCGATGCTCTGGTTTCGTGAGTTCCAGTGAAAGCCACGAGCGAAGTTCGTCGCCTCGCGGGTGCTGCGACAACAGTCGAGCGGCCGTGTCTGACAGGGGCGCATAGCCCGGATTGCGGTCGAGGCTGTCGACGAGACGTAACGTGGCCTCATCCCAGCGGTCAAGCTCCATCAGAGCGGTGACGGCCACCTTCGAGCCGGGTGCAGTCGGCGGATGGAGCGAATTCAGTATTTCGAGCTGCTGGAGGGCCTCTGCCGGACGGCCGCTATAGAGCAGGGCCGCGGCCAGGTTGTGGCGTGGACGGAAAAGTTCCGGGCCACGCTCGGTCGCTTTTCGGAAACACTCCCGCGCCTCCTCGATCTCACCTTTTTCGATATGGACATTGCCCAGCCATTCCCAGCCGTCGGGCCCGTCGGGAAAAATCTCGATCGCGGTGCGGGCGACGTTTTCTTGGTTGGCGTAGACCCACAATGCGCGCCGTAAGCCGACCTGCTCGACGACCAGCGCGGTCACCACAATCAACGGCACAGCCCACCACAAATGGGGCCGAGTGGTCTTGAACGCACGGTGGGTCCCCAGTCCGAGCTCGGCCAACGCGAGGGCGGTGATTGCCAGGGGCACATAGAGATAGCGCCCAAAACCGCCCCATCCCGGGACGGTAGCGACCAGCGCGATGGGGAGGAGCATCAGGCCGGTCGTGAGAGCTGCGGCGAGCGCCAGCGGCAGAGTCTTCCGTAGGGCAAATACGGTCACCAGCAGGGCCAAACAGAGTGCTGCTGCACCAGCGCTGGCGCCCAAACTGAGAGTCGCGTACTCCCACGAAAGATGGCGGATACCGATCGGCTGCATGGTGAGCATCGCCAAGAAGCCATCCAAAACAAGAACTGGATAGAATTTGAGGGCAGCCAAACGCTGAATGGAGTCGGCACCGGTGGCCTGGAGACCGGAGAGAGCGGCCATGCGCAACGCGACAAAAACGACACCGGCGACGGCAGCCGGAACCAGATACCGCAGCCGAACACCGCGCACCACGACCAGGAAGAGGCCAAGGGCCGGAAGTGCCGCCAGGACGACCTCTTTGGCAAAGAGACCGGCGAGGAAGACCAGCCCGGCCGCGACGGCGGAAACCCAAATGCGCGGTCCGTCCCGACCTCCCGTCGTGCGGCGATCGAGGATCAGGACAGCGCCCAGAAGCCCCGCCGCCGCTAAGGGCTCGGGCAGGGCGGACGACCACAGATAGGCCTCGGCGGTCACCGGGTGACAGGCGAAGAAGAGGACCGAGATCGCGGCTGCAGGCCGCGAATCGAGCCAACGGATGCCAAGGAACCACAGCAGCAGACATACCACCAGGTGAGCGGTAAGAACCGCGAAGTGGAACCAGAACGGATCGGGCCCGTTGATCTGGTAAATCGCCGCCAGGGCAACCATGAACAACGGCCGGTAAGTGTCGACGCCGTCGGCGCCCCGCCCCTCTCCGCCAGCGGACTGAACGACGTTGTGGGTGAAATAAAAGGGGATACGCGAGGGGTCGCCGATGGTGGTGGAATTGACGATCTGTTCGAAATCGTCCCACAGAAACTCGGCCCGCAGCGCCGGCGACAGAAGCACGGCGATCAGGGCAAGTAGCAGAACAATCTGCAGCAGCCCGTTACTTGCGACCCGTGCTTTCAGGGTTTCGAAAACCTCACTCATCCCAACCATTGTCGCAGCTTCTTCTTCTTCTTCCTCCTCCGCTCTCAGGACCTCAGGTCTCAAGCCCCAACTCGCCGCCGGCAGCGATGTGTGGCCGAGGCCGGATTTGCGGAATCGATGCGGGCCGGCCATCGGCCACTCGCTGGCGGGGGTGAGTCGCGACGGCCGAAGGCCGTCAGCAAGCCCCAAGCCCTTATAATCAATTGATGTCCTGCCTCCCGCGTTTCTCATCTCAATCAGGAGCTGTGTGGTGACCATTGGTGCCGTGGTGGTGAGCCACAACTCCGCCGATGACCTCCCGGCCTGTCTCGAGGCGCTCCGCGGCGCGGCCGCCCTCGGGCGGGTCGTGGTGGTGGATAATGCTTCGCAGGATCAAAGCCGCGAGCTCGTGCGAGGCTTCGACGACCCCCGGATTCAGCTGGTGGTCGAGGAGGTCAATAGCGGTTTTGCCGGCGGTTGCAATCGGGGTTTTCGCGAGCTCGGCAGTGATTTCGAGTACCTCGCGTTCCTCAACCCTGACGTCGTCGTATCTTCGAACTGCTTAGAGCGAGCCGTGGACACGCTGGCGGAGGATCCGGGTCTTGGCGAGGTGGCTCCGCTGCTGATGCGATCCGACGGCGAAACGGTTGACACTGTCGGCCAGGTCTTGGAACCCTGGACGTTGGAGGTCTCGGACCGTGGTTATGGCAAGCCGCTCACATCGGAGCTGAAGCGGACTACCGACGTGTTGGCCGCGTGCGGAGCTCTGGCGGTATTCCGCCGCCAAGCGTTGGCATCCGTGGCGGACGCAAACGGTCCGTGGGCGCAACACTATTTCTGTTTCTGGGAAGACCTCGAGCTGGGGTGGCGGTTGGTCAACTCGGGTTGGCGAATCCAAAGCTGTCCCGATGCAGTGGCCATCCACCGCCGCGGCGCCGGAGCTGATTCCGGCGAAGGCCCGTTGAGATGGCGACGGCCGCCGGAGCTCGAGGCCTGCATCCTGACCAACCGCTGGATGACCCTCATCCGACACCTCCACCCACTTGATCTCGTGCGGCACCTCCCCCTACTCTTGTTATGGGATCCGGGTCTGGTTGTGGCCGGCGCCGTGCGCCGGCCGTCCCTCATCGGGCACGTGCGGCGGCGTTGGCCGATGGTGATGCACGAGTGGAAGAACCGAAGCCGAGACCGCCGACGGAGGTTGCACGAGCTGCCATGACGATCCGCCTCATCCTCGGGTTTTTTCTTGCCTACTTCCTCGCCATTGTGGGAACTCCCATGGCACGCGAGGCGGCACTGCGCTTCGGCGTCGTCGACCGGCCCGACGGAGAACTCAAAAACCACCAGCAGCCGGTCGCCTATCTCGGGGGACTGGCGGTCTTCATTGCCTTCCTCCTTTCCATCGGCATGACCTTCGAGTTCGACCAGGAGCTGTTGGCCCTATTGCTCGCGTCGACGATCGTGACCACGGTTGGTCTGATCGACGACTTCGGGGCCCTGACGCCGAAGCCTAAGGTGATCGGGCAGGTCGTGGCAGTGTTCGTTCTCATCAAGTCGGGGATCATGGTTCAGGTCGCGATCATGCCGTGGTGGCTGCAGCTCTTCATCACCGTGGTGTGGTTGGTAGGGCTCTCCAACGCATTCAATCTGGTGGACATCCTGGACGGGCTGGCAAGCGGGCTCGGAGTCATCTCCGCAACCTTCCTGCTGGTTGTGGCGCTGCTCAACGGCCGCCTGATGGTGGCCGCCTTCACCGTGGCACTGATCGGCGCTCTGCTCGGTTTTCTTCGTTCCAACTTTTACCCCGCCACCATCTACCTCGGTGACTGCGGCAGTCTTTTTATCGGCCTCACGCTCGGCGCGTTGGCGATGGTGATGGATTACACGACGCACAATCCACTGGGCTGGTTGGCGCCGCTCTATATCCTCGCCGTGCCGATCATCGACACCGTCTACGTGATGGTGCTCAGGGTCAAGGCGGGACGGAAGATCTACTATGGCAGCCCAGACCACTTCCCGCTCCGCGTGCGGCGGCGCCTCGACGGCTGGACCGCAGGCACGGTCGTTGTCAGCTACGCAGTGGCGGTGGTTTTTGGCGCCATCGGTCTGGTAGTGCTATTCCTCGATCCCGTGTCCACCTTGATCGTTACCGGGGTCGTTGGAGTCACTGTCATTGGTCTCCTGTTTTGGCTGGCCACGGTCCCGATGGAGTCATGATGGAGCCGGTTCTGATCGTCGGTGGCGGCCTCACCGGTTTGGTGGCGGCGGAGCAGCTGGAGCGGGCGGGGACGCCAACGGTGGTGCTCGAGCGCGAGGCCGAACCGGGGGGCGCCTGCCGCAGCCTGTCAGGCGACGGATTTGTCTTCGATTACACCGGCCATCTGTTGCACGTGGCGCGACACGAGACCGAGGCCTACCTTGAAGAGCTTGGTCTGTGGCGGCAGCTCGAGATCCACGGGCGTCGGGCTGCGGTGGTCATCGGCGGCCAGACGACTCCGTATCCGGTGCAGATCAACACGCACGGCCTCGCACCGGAGGTTCGGCGTGACTGCCTGCTCGGTTTTGTGCGCGCGTGGGCGGACGAGGCGGCCGACGAGCCCGCTGATTTTCGTGCCTGGGTCCTGGATCGATTTGGTGAAGGCCTGGCCGAGCATTTCTTCTTCCCGTACAACAGCAAGCTTTATCGAGCCCGCCCCGAGGAGTTGAGCCTCGACTGGGTCGGGCGCTATGTGCCCAAGCCGAAGCTCGAGGAGGTCGTCGACGGCGCCCTCGGTCTGCACGACGAGGATGTCGGCTACAACGCCACCTTCCGATACCCAAAGAAGGGAGGCATCAGCCTGCTTCCGAACGGCGTCGCCGACCGTTTGCGCGGTCTTCGGCTCGAACATGAGGTCACAGGGGTCCATCTCAAAGAGCGCCGGGTGGAATTTGCTGGCGGCGAACGGTTGGCGTGGCGGAAGCTGCTATCAACGATTTCGCTGCCGGCCCTCATCGATCGCCTCGTTGATCCTCTGCCGGAGGAAGTCGCGGAGGCCAGACGCTCTCTGCGCTGGGTTCGGGTGCTCAACCTTGCCCTTGGTGTCGAGGGCCCGGCGCCGAGAACCGAGCACTGGCTCTATTTTCCCGATCCGGAGCTGCCCTTTTATCGAGTGGGATTCCCTTCCAACCACGGTGACCTCGCTCCCGCGGGCTGCCATACGGTGTCGGTGGAGGTCAGTCTTGACTCGAATGCCGGTGACGTGGAGGCCCTTGCTGCCGACGCACAAAGTGCCCTGGTCAGTGTCGGTCTCCTCGATGAGGGCGCGGTGCGGGTGCGCAGGGTGACGGTCCTCGATCCGGCCTATGTGGTCTTTGATCATCCCCGGCGGGAGGCGGTGGCGCTGCTGCGCGGCTACCTCCGCGAGCATGATGTGACCCTCGCTGGGCGCTGGGCCGAGTGGAAGTACTCGGCGATGGAGGACGCCGTCCTCGACGGCATGCGGGCTGCGCGCAGCCTCCGCGGCTCCGGGTAGGAATTATGCAGTGACCGAAACAGAGCGCATCCGGGTCCTCCTGGCTATCACCAGACTCGAACTCGGTGGCGCGCAGCGGGTTGTGCTGCACACCGCCAGAAAGCTCGATCGGAGGATCTTCGACGTCGCTCTGTGCTGGGGCCCGGGCGACCTCCTCGACGATGAGGCGGCGGCCATTCGGGACCTCGAGCGTATCCCGGTGCCGACTCTCGTCCGTCCGGTAGCGCCGATTTCGGATCTCCGCGCGCTCTTCTCGCTCCGCTCGGCGGTGCGCTCTTTTCAGCCGCAGGTCGTTCACACTCACTCCTCCAAGGCGGGCATTCTGGGCCGTCTCGCGGCTCGATTGGAGGGTGTGTCGACGGTGCACACGGTGCACGGTTTCGGCTTTACGCCGCTACAGGCGGCACCGACGAGATTTCTCTATCGGGCGGCTGAGAAGACGATGGCGCGATTCACCGACCATTTCGTGACGGTGTCGGAGACCGACCGCCTGCGTGGTATCAAGATGGGGCTTTTTACGCCTGAAGAAGTAACGGTGATAAGGGCCGCTGTCGATCTCGGCAGGTTCCAGGCGGCCGCCGACGGCGATGCCGTTCGCGAGAGATTAGGGGTGCCGATCGGTCCTCCAATGGTGACCCAGGTGGGCAACTTCAAGCCGCAGAAAGCACCGCTCGATTTCGTGCGGGTCGCTGCCGAGGTCCACCTAACGCATCCGGAGGCCTGGTTCGTGATGGTTGGCGATGGGCCCTTACGGGAGCTCGCCGAAAGGCTTGCGCGCGAGCTCGGAATTGCCGACCGGATGGTCTTCAGCGGCTGGTGGAATGATGTTCCCGGGCTCCTGGCCGCGACCACGGTGTCCGTATTGACCTCTCGCCACGAGGGTCTACCCTGCTCTATCGTGGAGTCGCTGGCGGCTGGAGTGCCGGTGGTGGCGACCGCAGTCGACGGCACGGTCGAGGTGGTACGCTCTGGCAATAACGGGCTGCTGGCCCCCGGTGGAGATATTGCGGGGCTTGCCCAATCGATTGGACGGTTGCTGGCGGACCCGGGTCTGCGGGAGCGGATGGCGGCGGCCGCACGAGAAGGTCTTGGAGAATTCGATCGTGATTTGATGGTGCGGCGGCAGGAGGATCTTTACGGATGGATGTGCTCGCACAGCCGCTCATGATGGCCTACGTCTTTGCCTTCGCTTGGGGGGCGGTAGTGGGGAGCTTTCTCAACGTGTTGGTCTACAGACTGCCGCGAGAGATCTCGGTTGTGAAGACGCCACCATCATCGTGTCCGGCCTGCTCGACTCCGATAGGGTGGCTCGACAATATCCCGCTCATCTCCTGGATGATCCTGCGCGGCCGCTGCCGCCGGTGCCAGGCCCCAATATCGATCCGCTATCCGTTGGTCGAGCTCATAGCCGGGATGCTGGCGGTCGCCGCGGTGGCGCGCTGGGGTCTGAGCGTGACCGGGCTCGAGGTGTTGATCTTCGCCTGGGTCTCGCTCGCGCTCGGGCTCATCGATCTCGACTACCAGATCCTGCCCAATGTGCTCACCTACCCCTCGATCGTCTTCGGACTCGTCTTTTCGTGGCTCGGTGGCTACACCTGGTGGCTCGACGCGCTGGCCGGCGCTCTCGTTGGCGCTCTGTTACCGACCCTGGTGATTGTCGTTTATAAGCTTTGGCGGGGCATCGAAGGGATGGGATGGGGTGACGTCAAGTATCTTGCGGCCATCGGCGCGGTGGTCGGTCTGCGCGGTGTCGTCGGGGTGCTGGTGGTGGCTTCGATAATGGGTGCGCTGGTCGGTCTGGCCCTGATTGCAAGTGGTCGAGGCTCCGGCAAGACCGCGCTACCGTTTGGAACCTTCCTGGCCCTGGCGACGATTTTGTGGCTTTACGCCCCGGCCTCGTGGTTGGCTTTGAGCCCGCTATAGGCGGCGACCAGCGCCTCCTCGAGGGTGCGGTCCTGCTCAGGAAACACGGTCCGTAGATCGAGCACGACCTCGTCGTCCTCGATGCGCGCCACCACCGGTGGTGATTGCGCGCGCAGGCGATCGGCAAGACCCTGGCCGCCGGCGAGACCGAGACCGTAGCTTGCCAGGGTTTCCTCAGGAGTCGTGCCGCCGCCGAGAGCGGCGCGGGTTTCCCGACCGCGCACTGGTACGCCTCTCTCGCGCAGACGGCGACCAAGACGCCGGGCGCGCCCCATCAGGGCATCAATCGGCGTCTCGAGCATCGCATAGAGTGGTATCTCCTCGAGACGTCCGCTGTGGTGGGCACGGAGTGTTTCCTCCATCGTCAAAAGCGCGGTCTTGTCCGGGCGAAGCGCACGGTAGAGCGGGTGGCGGGCGAGTGGCTCGACCCACTCCGAACGCCCGACGACGAGACCTGCTTGCGGCCCACCGAGGAGCTTGTCACCGGAAAAGCACACCATATCGGCGCCGGCTTCGAGGAGTTCCGCAACCGTGTGCTCATGCGGCAGTCCCCAACGCCTGAGATCGTGAAGGGCGCCCGAGCCCTGGTCGACAACCAGGGGGAGGCCACGGGCGTGGGCGAGTCCGGCAAGCTCATCGATCGACGGTTCGGTGGTGAAACCGACGATTCGGAAATTTGACTGGTGGGCGACGAGGAGGGCCGCGGTGTGTTCGCCGATCGCGGCAGCGTAGTCCTTAAGGTGGGTGCGGTTGGTGCATCCGACCTCGACGAGCTTCGAGCCTGAAGCTTCCATGACGTCAGGCAGTCGGAACGAGCCGCCGATCTCGATCAACTGGCCGCGGGAAACCACCACCTCGCGCTGCTCGGCGTGGGCTTTGAGGATGAGAAAGAGGGCCGCTGCATTGTTATTTACCATCACCGCGCTGGCGGCACCGCAGACCCTGGCGATGCGATCTGCCATAGCCGCCAGACGTTGGCCGCGACGGCCCTCACTGACGTCGTACTCGAGGGCGAGGTATGATTTCAGGGATGGCGGGAGGTGTCGCGGGAGCGGTGCCCGGCCGAGGTTGGTGTGTAGGAGCACACCGGTGGCGTTGATCACCGCAGGGTAGGCGGAGGCGACGCCGGTGCGCAGCGCGTCGAGGATATTGCCTCCGAGGGACTCGCACGCTGCGTCGATGTTCGGTCCGGTAACCTCGCCGGCGCTGATTCTCTGCCGGAGTTGGTCGACTGCGATCCGGCACGCCTCCATGACTGGAGCGTGGCCGTAGTCGTCGACTGCGGCCCGCAGCACGGGGAGGTCGAGGAGACGATGAATCGCGGGGATGCGCCGATAGTCAGATGCCACGAGTGGCATTCTAGCGGAGACTGGAGCATTGGACATCCCATCGGCTGGAGGCATGGATGGAGCTGATCGAACAGATCGCAATGCTCGAAGGGGTGCTGCAGAGGCACATCAGAAAATGGGAGATGTATTTCTCCGGCGTCGAGAGGTTGCCGCCTCAGGACGAGCGCAAGCGGATTAACCGCCGGATCAGATTGCTGGCGGAGCAGACGGTCAATCGTCGCGCCGAGCAGTTCCGGATCGAACAGTTACAGCACCGTTTCATGACCTACTCGCAGAACTGGGAGCGGATGTTGCGTGAGCGTGAAGAGGGACGGTCTGCCCAGTCCCACACCGATCACGAGCTCCGCGGGCCGGAAGCGGCAAACGACACGGCAACCCCATCCGTAGACAAGTCTGAAGAGGGTTCGCTCTTCGATCGCTACCGGACTGCAAAGTCGGAGCGAGGCCTCGAAATCGGCGTCGACCGGAAGACATTCGATCAGCAGATCGCCGAGCAGCGCAAAAAAATCGAGGAACGGCTCGGGCGCAAGGTTCGATTCGATGTTCAAATCGAAAATGATAAGGTCAGGGTTGTGGCGCGCAAAGAGAAAAAGAAGGTGTAAACCAGAGGTGGTAAGAAATGCGGGCTAAGTTTGGAAGCCTGTTGTTCGTGGTCGTCGCCATTGTCGTGTTTTCGGCGGCTGTGGCTGTGGCCGACGAGCCGATGTTTGTTCGTTGGTTGGTGATGGACGATCCGGGCGATGAGACCATACGCGACTATTGGGAACGTGCAGAGCGTGAAGAACTCGATCCGGCCGCCATGGTCGATCTCGGGACGATGCTGTTTTATCGCGGCTATCCCAAAGACGCCGTGCGGATTTTCAAAAATGCCCTCGATCTCGATCCCGATCTCTATGAGGCGTGGTTCCGAATCGGCTTGGTGGAGCACAGCGAGGGAGATTTAGATAGTGCCAGGCAGGCCTATAAGCGCAGCCTCAAAAAGCTCACTGGGCACGGTTGGTGCAATTTTTACCTCGGTCTGCTCGAGGAACAGCTCGGACACAGCTCAGACGCCCTCTATTACTTTCGGCGGGCACTCAAGTTTGCTCCCGAGTTGGCCAATCCAAGGGTCAATCCCGAGGTGATGACGTCACGGCTGATGCTCGGCGTCCAGCTCCGAGATCAAGATCGACGGCGGTTCAAAGCCTCGTTGCCCATGCCGTACCTCCAACCAGCCAAGGTCAATGGGGTCAGGCGGCAGTACGAGCCGACACTACCTCCCGAAACGGGGGGAGTGCCCGAGTCCGAAGCGGCGGCACGTGCACCGCAGAGCGAAGAGCAACAGGCCAAGCCGCAAAGCGAACTGCGACAGGCTCAACCGCGATCGACCCCGGCACAACCAGCGCGGCCGCCTCGACCAAACGCGCCGCGTCGCGCACCGACTCCAACTTCCTATGCGGAATCACTATCCTGATTCGAGCAACACTCAGACGTTGAAACGGAAATGGACGACCTCACCGTCCCGGACGGGGTAGGTCTTCCCCTCCAGTCGGAGCGTGCCAAGTTCGCGACACGCAGTGAGTGAACCTGCCTCGAGCAATGCGTCGTGGGGCACTACCTCTGCGCGGATGAACCCACGCTGGATGTCTGAGTGGATGACTCCCCCCGCCTCAACCGCCGGAGTCGCCGTACGGATCGACCATGCCCGACACTCGTCGGAACCGACGGTGAAGAAGGAAATTGACCCGAGGAGGCGGTAGGACTCCCTGATGATGCGATCAAGGGCGCGGTCTTCGATGCCGAATTCCGCCATGAATGCCCCAGCATCGTCGCCCTCGAGCTGAGCCATCTCAGCCTCGAGAGGCGCGCACACCTGGGTAAAGGCCATCCCTGGACGCTCGATCCACTCGGCCCAACGAGGCTTGGTAAAGGGCTGGTCCGAAACCTGGTGATCATCGACGTTGAGAACGACCAGCATCGGTTTGGCGGATAAAAAGGTGAACCCGCGAAAGATCTTCTCTTCCTGTACGTTAAAGGTTTCCGTGCGGAGCGGCCGTTGGTCTTCGAGGACCGCCTGACAACGTCTGAGCATGTCCGCCTCGCGTTCGAGTTCCGGCACCTTCCGCGTCCTGAGATCACGGCGGATTCGCTCCAGGCGCTTCTCCACCACCAGCTGGTCTTGGAGGATGAACTCTTCCTCGATGAATCGGAGGTCCCGTTGCGGATCGATCGACCCCTTGGGATGTGCAACCGCGTCGTTTTTGAAGGCTCTCACCACGACCATCAGCGCGTCGACGGCGCGAAGCTCCGGAAGGTTGAAAGCGGCCTCCTGGCGGTGCTCCTCGGGAATGCCGGGCACATCTACGTACCTTACCGTAGCGGGCGTGGTCTTTTCAGGATGGTACATTGAGCTGAGCGCATCGAGCCGGGGATCCGGCACCCTGGCGATACCGATCTGGACGCTGCCGTGGCGGGCCGCCGGCGCATCGGGGTCCTGGCCGGTCAGCAGACCGAACAGGGTCGACTTGCCGCTCGCCGCCAGTCCCATGATGCCCACTTCCATCTCGATCCTCCACCCTTTGACACAAATCTGCCAAAGGCTGCATAAGATAGCACAATTGCGCCAAATCACGCACTTTGAGGTCTCTTCTGTCCCCGTGTGTGCGATCTTTTTCTCAGAGGAATGCGCTTTCAGCTTCGACGCACCCTTCTCTCGGCGATTTCCCCGAGAGGGTGCCAGGCACGCCGATTCGCGGCGAATCCGGATGCCAGGCAACTCCGTTGTACGCGCCCTTTCAGACACTCGTTTGGTGGGTGATTGGAGAATTCGAAATCCGAAATCCGAACTCTCGCTCTACCCGATGACCGGTTGCCGGCGGACAAGCAGGGACGGCGCTCCAACGAATCCACGATTGGTCTGGAACCAGCGCAGATCGGTGCCGACAGCCTCGATCCGGCGCAACAGCCGGCCAAGGCTCCCACGCAACTCGACCACCGGGTGCCAGCCGCGTACCTTGTGACCGTCGAGCCAAACTCCTGAGGCGATGATGCGGTAGGTGTCTGAAGCTGGTTCGAACCCGATTGGGGCGAGGGGGCGCAGCAGGTACAGTGCATGGTCGGCCGATCCCAGAAGCTCGGTCGCCGCGACACCGCTGCCGGTGGCCACTTGGAGATTTGCGATGCCGGTCTCCGGATAGTCTCGGTATGAAAGCCTGAGGGCGCCGCCGCGCGAAGCTTCGGAGTACCGCACGGCATCCCGGTGGCAGGCGAGACGGTGGCGCGGCACGCCCTCATCGACCAGCAGGGTGCGCCGGGCTGGAAGCCCTTCGCCGTCGCACGGCCCTGTGATCGGGGCATTGGGGTCGTTGCGATCGTCGACCAGGGTCAGCGCCGGAGCAGCCAGGCGACCCTCACGGTCAATGACCTCCACCAACAGGTCATCGTCATCGGCGGTCACGAAGAACAGCTGTGCGATCGCCGCCAGAAGTCCTGCCGCGACTTCTGGATGGAGAATGAGATCACGCAGTCCGGAATCTGTGGCAATCCGACTTTTGGTCAGCAGGGCACGGTCCGAGACCTGGGCTGCAGCTGCCTCGATATCGAAGGCCTCGGGATCCGGTATGTGAACCCAGTCCCGCCATACGCCGCTGCGCTCTCCCTCGATCTCGACTTCAGCGAGGAGAGAAATGCTGGTGTCCTCATGCCGGGCCACCCACCCGTCGCCGTTCGCCAGGATCCAGGCAAACGCGCCTTCCTGAATGATGGTACGACGGAGCCGGGCATGACTGCCAGTTGCGCCGGCAAGGACTCGTGCCAGTTCCTCACCGACATGGCCGGCCCAACCTGTCGGCGGCAGGGGACGTGGCGCCCGGACCTTGGAGGTGCCGAGCGCCCGCGGTGGCGGCAGCGGGTCGAAAGGGATCGGCAGCTCGGTGCCGAGTGCGCCTTCCACTGCCCGCCTTGAAGCGTGGCCCTGGAGGCCCGAAGCAGCGGCGAAGCCGGAACGGCCATCCCGAGCCGAGCGCACCGCGACCCCGGTCTCCTCGACGTTTATGACATCAAGGGGGTTTCCGGGAGCCACACCCACTTCGCGCGTGAAGGAGGCCTTGGCGAAGAACTCCCAGCGCCCCGTCGGCTGGTTCTCGAGCTCGGTCCGGGCAGCGTCGGCTGCGGCGTTCAGACGATCCAAGTAATCGTGGGAACTCATAAGACCTCGAGACCTTCGACGAGCAGGGTGGGTGCCTCAGACCCGGTCGCTAACGGCAGGCCATCCTTTACGCACCATCCCAGGCGCCAGTCGGAGGTCGGGTCCGAGCCGATGTGCGAGTCAATCCTGGCCAGGATCTCGAGCGCCCCACCGGTGAGTTCGCAGGGTGCGAGGGGGCGTCGTCGACGGCCGTGCCGCACCTCCCAACCCCGTTCCACTCGCAACACGGTCCTCGACGACACCGGATCTACCATAGCGCCGCCAACTCGCGTCACGACGAGGGCGTGATCGAGGTCTCCTTCCAACTCCTCAGGGAGATATTTTCCGGGCGCGATGACGAGGTTCGACTGACGGGTGATGGGCGGCCGGCTCCAGCCTGACCTCCGGCCCCGCCCGGGTTCCTCGCCAAGACGCCTGCCACCCTCTCGATCACACAGATAGCCCTGCAAGCGCCCGGCCACGACGAGGGGAACGGGTCGTCCTTCAACGCCCTCGTCATCGTGGTCGAATGCACCGGCCAGATCAATTCGCGTCGGGTCATCGATGATGTCGAGGGCCGAGGTGGTGATCGTTGCTCCCTTCATTCCTGCCAGCGGCGACCCAGCGGCCAGGACAAGGTCGGACTCGGCCAGATGACCGACCAGCTCATGCATCAAGGTCCCCGCTGTGCCGGCCGTAAAGAGCACGGGGAGGTGAGAACCGGGGCTTGGCTCCCACGGCTTGGTAGGTGGCGGTTCGAGGAGCCCTGAGAGCCAATGACCGAGCTGTGGATGGCCCCACACCGCGAGCAGCGCGGTCGGCCGATCGCCAGATCGCTCCACGCGAACCAGAGCGGGGCTCACCGCCTGCACCCACCCGTCGCTCCGGACCACCGCAGCTCGACGGCTGAGATAGCGAATGACTGATGGAGCCGGACGGAGCCTGTTGGCGACATCCCGGGCCCACCCCAACCAATTTCTCGGTGGATCGATCTCTGCTGCCGGCAGCGGTCGCGACGGTGGCAGCGCCACCCGATCTGCCTGCCGGCCGAGAAGTTCCGCAATTGCAGAGGTTGAAAGGCCGGTACGTGCGTGAAGAATTGTCCTCGACGGCGATCGCCAACGGGCTGCTGCTCCCTCAAGACGGCACGACTCCATTTGGAGTTCGTTGTCCGTCGCCACCGCGCGCACCTCGAGTCGTTGTTCGAGGTAGATGTCCTCGAAGCGCGCACCGCCACCCTTGAGGTCGGCGCAACGCTCCGAGAGCAGCTGCAGCCACTTCGAATCGAGCGGGGATTCGGGGCGCGGTGCGTGACGCATGCGCCATGGTACCTGCGCCTGTTGCAGGTCGGGGCGGTGGCCGAGGTAGAATGCCGGGGGCGAGTGCCCGGGAGGTCGGGGATGAGCCGTGAGGTTGTTGATCGATTGCAGGAACGGTTGGCTGCCAACCGCCGCGGTGGCGGAGAGAGCAAGACCGACCGCCAACACGAGCAGGGAAAGTTGACCGCCCGCGAACGAATCGAGCAGTTCCTCGACGAGGGCAGCTTCGAGGAGACCGACGCGCTGGTCGAGCACGGCTGCACCGATTTCGGAATGGAAGAGCGAAAGACTCCTGGAGACGGTGTGGTCGCCGGGCACGGGCGAGTGCATGGCCGTCCGGTATTTGTCTTCGCCCAGGACTTCACGGTCTTTGGCGGTTCGCTGTCGGAGGCCAACGCGGCCAAGATCTGCAAGATAATGGACCTCGCCATGAAGGTCGGTGCGCCGGTGGTTGGCCTCAACGACTCGGGCGGTGCGCGGATCCAGGAGGGGGTCGCCTCACTCGCGGGCTATGCCGACATTTTTCTTCGCAATACCCTCGCCTCCGGCGTCGTGCCCCAGATCTCTGCCATCATGGGCCCGTGTGCCGGTGGCGCCGTCTACTCGCCGGCTATTACCGACTTCGTGTTCATGGTCGAAACCACTTCCTACATGTTCGTCACCGGCCCGGAGGTCATCAAGACGGTCACCCATGAGGAGGTCACCAAGGAAAAGCTTGGCGGCGCCATGAGCCACAATTCAGTCTCTGGGGTGGCGCACTTCGCTTCGCCGGGGGACACCGAATGTCTGGCATCCATTCGCCGGCTGCTCTCCTATCTGCCGTCAAACAACGCCGAGCGGTCGCCGGTGGTGGCGACCGAGGATCCTCTCGATCGCGAGATCCCGGAGCTTGATGACTTCATGCCGTCGGACCCGAACAAACCTTACGACATCACGAAGTTAATCCGCTGGGCGGCGGACGAGAATGAGTTTCTCGAAGTCCATCAACACTACGCCAAGAACATTGTCGTCGGTTTCATCCGCCTCGGTGGACGCACGATCGGTGTCATCGCCAACCAGCCGGCCCACCTGGCTGGGGTCCTCGATATCAACGCTTCGGTCAAAGGCGCTCGCTTCGTGCGCTTCTGCGATGCCTTCAACATTCCACTGTGGATCGTCGAGGATGTGCCGGGGTTCTTGCCCGGCACCGAACAGGAATGGGGCGGCATCATCCGCCACGGCGCAAAGCTCCTCTTTGCGCTCGCCGAAGCCACTGTGCCCAAGGTCACCGTGATCACCCGCAAGGCATATGGCGGTGCGTACTGCGTGATGGGTTCCAAACACATACGCACCGACCTCAACTTCGCCTTTCCGACCGCCGAGATTGCGGTCATGGGAGCTCAAGGGGCTGTCAACATTCTCTACGGCAACGAAATCAAGAACGCTGATGACCTCGAGGAGGAGCGCACGAACCGGGTGCAGGAGTACCAGGACCTCTTTGCCAATCCCTTCGTGGCTGCCGAACGAGGCTACATCGACGAGGTCATCATGCCGAGAGTTCTGCGTCGCAAACTGGTGTCGGCCTTCGCCATGTTGCAGACTAAGAGGGATTCGATGCCGGCGAAGAAGCACGGGAACATACCGTTATGAGAATTAGGAATTAGGAATTAGGAATGCCCCGAAACGTCTCATCAATTTCGGATTTCGGATTTCGGATTTCGGATTTCCGCCCGTCCCGACAGCGTTCCGTACGGCGAGACAAGGGCGCGCTCAACGGAGGTGTCTGGCATCCCGATTCGCATCGAATCGGCGTGCCTGGCATCCTCTCGGGTAGTGCGACCATAGAAGGCCTTTTAGAATTGAGGAGCGCAGGACAGGAACCCGGGCACGGTGGTTGGCGATGAAGCTCCTGATCGCAAATCGGGGAGAAATCGCGGTCCGCATCATCCGGGCGTGTCGTGAAATGGGGATCGGCACAGTCGCAGTCTACTCCGAGGTCGATCGGCTCGCGCCGCACGTTCTCATGGCTGACTCGAGCTATCCCATCGGGCCGGCGCCGGCAGCCCAGAGCTACCTCGACATGGACAAGCTGCTCGCGGCGGCATCCGAAAGCGGCGCCAGTCTCCTCCACCCCGGTTATGGTTTTCTAGCGGAAAACGCAGATTTTGCGGAGCGGGTCGAAGCGGCCGGTTTGACGTGGGTCGGCCCACCGCCCGACGCGATGCGGGTGATGGGATCTAAGACCGAGTCCCGCAAGCTCGCCCAGTCCGCAGGGGCGCCAATTATTCCCGGGCTCATGGAGCCGATCACCGAGATCTCAGAGCTCGAGGCCTTCGTCGACGAGCACGGGTTGCCGGTTCTGTTGAAGGCGGTTGCGGGGGGCGGCGGCAAGGGAATGCGGGTGGTGGCCGAAAGAGATGAGCTGGAGAGCTCTTATGAGCGGGCGTGTTCCGAGGGGAAGGCCTATTTCGGTGACTCCCGGGTCTACGTCGAACGCCTGGTCGACTCGCCCCGTCATATTGAGGTGCAGGTGGTGGCCCATCGCGACGGTAACGCGGTCTACGTCGGCGAACGGGAGTGCTCGATCCAACGGCGCCACCAGAAGGTGGTCGAAGAATGTCCGTCACCGGTGGTCGGGCCCGAGCTGCGGAAACGCCTCGGTGAGGCTGCGTTGGCAATCGTCAAAGCCTCTCGCTACCACTCGTTGGGAACGGTTGAGTTCCTGCTCGATCCACACGGCGAGTTTTTCTTTCTCGAGATGAACACCCGCTTACAGGTGGAGCACCCGATCACCGAAGAGGTCTATGGAGTGGATCTGGTGCAGGAGCAGATCAGACTCGCTCTCGGCGATCCCCTGTCGTTGCGACAGGAGGAATTGGTGCCACGCGGCCACGCTATCGAGTGCCGGATTTACGCCGAAGATCCGCTTCGGAACTTCGCACCTTCTCCCGGTCGGATCTCGCTCTGGGTGCGCCCGGGTGGTCCGGGTGTGCGGCTCGATTCCGGCGTTATGGCCGAGAGCGTGGTACCGCTCGACTACGATCCGATGCTCGCCAAGCTGGTGGTGTGGGCGCCTGATCGCCCGACTGCGATAAAGCGCCTCGACCGTGCGCTGTCAGAATTTCAGGTCCGCGGGGTGGCCACCACCCTGACTTTGTTCAGAGCGTTAGTCGGGATGAAGGCGTTCCACTCTGCCGATTTCCACACAGGATTTCTCGACCAGCTCCTCGCATCGGGCGACCTCGAGAAACTCCACAGTCAACAGGACCCCGAGGCCGAGCAGGCGGCGATAATGGCTGCCGCTTGTCTCGCGACAACATCCGCTGGACGCCTTCCCGATGACCTCTTCATACACGGTGACGATAGCGCCTGGTGGTACGAAGGAACCCGACTCTTGCACGGGAGGTTCCCGAGATGAGGTGGGTTGTTCGCGGTGGTGGATCATCACACGATGTCGAGGTGGAGCGCCGGGGTGACGAGTTCAGTATTGAGATGGATGGGCAACGCCACGAGCTTGAGCTCGTCAGTCTCGATGGCGCTGTGGCTTCGCTGCGATTTCCGGCAACTGGTCGCAGCCTTCAAATAACCTACGATCACGTTTCCAACGGCAGCTGGCGAGTGACCGTTGGACAGCGGGAGTTTGATCTCAATGTGCTGACCCCGGCGGAGGCGGTAGAGGCGGTGAGCGCGGCGCGCGACTCCGGACCCAGCCGTATCGTGGCGCCAATTCCTGGCAAGGTGGTCGCGGTCAAGGTCGAGCCGGGAGACGAGGTCGAGCCCGGGCAGGCATTGATCGTGCTTGAGGCCATGAAAATGGAAAACGAGCTGGCCGCAGACCAGGCGGGGAAGGTGGCGGCGATTCACGTTGCCGCGGGCGACACAGTCGAAGGCGGTGAGCTGTTGGTCGAACTGGAATGACCGAACGTAACTGCGACTGCTCGAAACGCATAATCTACAAACGAAAATGACGATACGGCTCCACCTTGATGTCCTGCAGGTCGCCCGCTTGGAGATCTGGGATAGTCTGTGGGGCCCATGATCTGGTTTTTTCGATTCCTGATTTCGGTTGTTGCCGCCACGGGGGTTGTGGCTGTTGCGCCCATGGTCGCCGGGTTCGAGGACGACGGGAACGCAACCCCGGCCTCGTGCGTGCACGAGACGATCTACGAGCCCTTTGCCGGCCTCATCCTGGTGTCGGTGACCATTGCCGGCTCACCGCCTCTGGATTTTGTGGTCGATACCGGTGCCACATCGTGCTCCATCACCGACCCCCTGCTCGCCGGGGCCTTCAGTCTCGAAATCAAGGAAACGGGTCTCGCGCGGGGAGTGGGTGCGGGCGCGACCCGAGTTGCGATTGTGGAGGATACCTGCATCAGAATCGACGGTGTCGAGGTGCTGCGGGCGCCACTCGTCATTCATGATATCGGCGCCCGGCTGGCGGCGACCGCTGGCCGCGAGATCCACGGCTTTCTCGGCGCCGACCTCTTCGAACGGTATGTGGTCGAGATCGATCCGGTTGGTCACCGTCTCCTGCTCCATGACCCGGAGACTTTCGTTTACCGGGGTGCCGGGTATAACGTGCCGCTCGAGGTGGTTGACCGGCGCCCGGTCGTGCGTGGTGCCGTCGTTGTCAAGGAGGGCGGGAAGGAAGTGCCCGTAAAGTTGGTGGTAGACACCGGCTCGGGCCGTTTTCTGTCCCTGATCACAAAATCACGGCGGCACCTCAAACCCCCGGCAGAGCAGAGAAAGGGCGCGAGCATCGGTGTGGTAGGTGATTCCACTGTCGTGGTGGCCTTGACGCAGCAGCTGCAGCTTGGTTCGATTGTCGCCAGGCAGGTCGAGACGGCGTGGATGGAGCCATTTGGCGCTGCCGCGGTGCGCAACATCGAGGATCTCAACGGCATCCTCGGTAATCAGATGTTGGGCAGCTTCCGGGCGTTTTACGATTACCGCGGTGGCAGGCTCATTCTCGAACCGGTCAACCGGAGCGCCCGCTGAGTTGGTATGGTCGGAACGCCTGTTGGACGTCTGAGAGGTACTTCTTGGGATGAACCGCAGTGCTGATAGCCTGATATGAAACCTGACGGGTCAGGGGGTCGAGCAGGGCTATCGCGATCTTGTATCTTCCCGCCTCCTCCGTATCTACCTGCCGAGGTATGATCGTTGGCCGTGACGGAAAAGACACGGCAACTTTCGGACGAGCGCCTGGTCGAACTCTCCCTCGACGGCGATGAGGGTGCTTTTGGGGTCCTCGTGCGGCGCTATGAGCGGCGCCTGACAGCATTTCTCAGTCAGCTGGTGGGTGACATAGAATTGGCGCGCGAGCTTTCTCAGGAGGCCTTCGTCCGCGCCTGGTCGGCTCTCGAGCGGTTCAACCCGAAGTATCGATTCTCGACCTGGCTTTTTCGAATTGCCCACAACCTCGGAATCGACCAGCTTCGTAGGCGTCGCCTCCTGACAACCCCGCTCTATCGAACTGACTCCGAGGGCGGCGAGGTCGAGGTGGTGGTCCCTGATCTCGACAAGGATCCGCTTGGTCATCTCGAGAATCGGGTCCTCGCATCGGAGTTGCGCGAGGTGATCGACGGACTTCGGCCCGAGTATCGGGAACTGGTGTTGCTGCGGCATTTTGGTGGTCTGAGCTATCAGGAAATAGCAGATTTCACGAAAATGCCGCTTGGTACGGTCAAGAACAAACTTTTTCGAGCCCACTCCGTATTACGTAAGGCATTGACCGATTTCCTATGAGGAAAACGGTATGATTCGAGGGGAGGCCCGAGTGGCTACGAACTGTCAGACAATCCAGGAGATGCTCACCGAGAACGGCGGTGGTCTCGAACATCTCGATGGCGCGGAAAGCCGGCATCTCGAGGTGTGTCCGGGTTGCCGGGAGGTTGCCGCTGCCGAAAAGGCGTTGGGACTGCTCTTTAGGAAAGCGATCCCGCCGGCTGACCCCGTCGTCGAGGAGCGCGTACTAGCTGCCCTGCGGCCGGTTCGGATTCGCCGCCGCATCGTGGCTTTTCTGCCGGTTGCCGCGTCCCTGATGGTCGCGCTGGTGGGGGCCGTCATGGTCGGAGGTGTGCCTGGGAGCGGCATCCTCGGCCTGTTGCCCGAATTCTCGACACAGGGATGGATGGCATTCGCCACCGGTGTTTCAGATTGGGGCTCTGCGGTCGCGACGGGCGCGCGCGCTGCGTCAACCACCCTCGATCCGGCGGTCCTCGCCGGTGCTGGCCTGGTGAGCATCTTCGGTCTCCTTGGGGTGGTGCTGACCGCCCTGCGTTGGCGGAGGGTCTCGCTGTGGCGCGACGACCGTTAACCCGCACATCTCACCAGCTTCCTGCTGCGACCAGCGATGCATCGCTCCCAGCGGTATCTTCTCGCTTCGGGGTGCTCGACGTACCGCAAGTACGCGCTCCGCGCCCCTCGGGTCGAAAACCCCACTGGGCACCGCGCCTCGCCGGCCTCGCGACGAAACCCGGTGAGATATGCGGGTCGCATCTCTACCAGATTTACGTTTTCCTGCTCTTCGCTCTGATGGTTTCCGGAGCGGCTGCAGCTTCCTCCGCGCGAACCACGGTTCTCGCTGACCTCAGGGTCGATGATCTGGTAGCGGGAGATGTTGTGGTCTTTGGCGCCGATCTCGAGCTCGGGCCGAACGCACGGGTCGAAGGCGATGCGGTGGCGATCGGTGGCGATATTCGCGTCGCGGCAGGCGCCGTCGTCACGCGTCACGTGGTTGCCGTCCTTGGTGGAGCCGAAGTGCCCGCGGAGGCCGACATCGGCGGCAGGGTGCTCTGCTTCTCCTCGCCGGCAACTCTCCTCTCAGCCCCATCTGCGCGGAAGCCCTCGCTCAATGCCGATGTCGCGATGCACCTCTTGGCTGCTGGTGGTTGGCTGCTGGTGACTACCGGTCTTGCCTTTCTTTTTCCGACCAGGATGCGCTTCGGGGCGTGGGCTTTGCCCGCTCTCGGAATCAAGGTTCCGGCTCTCGGGATGATGGCAGGTTTGACAGTTTTCGCGTCCCTGATCGCGGCCCTCGGTCTCGGTCCCGTCCTTGGCGTACCTCTTGTCGGGGGGTTGATGGTGATCTTTTTTGTAGCCAGGGCAGTGGGCCTCACCGTCCTCGGTTGCTGGATCGGGGCGATGGTGCTCAAACGTTGGGTCCGTCATCCCCTTCCCATCAGTCTTGAAGTATTTATCGGTGTCCTCATCCTGCTTGCCGTGAGGTTTCTACCGGTTGTCGGCGAAACCACGTGGACCCTGATCTCTCTGGTAGCACTCGGAGCCAGCATAGCCGTCACAGGGGTATCGACCGATGTTACGCGGGCCGAGGTCTGAAAGGGTTTCCCCGGCGAGGCCGAAGCGCTGACTGGAGTCAATCCGAGACCTTTGCTATACTCCCCGTCCCTTGCGGGGAGAGGTGCGTGTGAAGATCGACATCTCAAAACTCGAACACGAGCCGCTGCGCTTCGATGAGGAGCTTTTAGTAGAAGCCGAACGGCTCGGCCCTGATCAGGTAGCCGGCCAGGTTTCGGTTCGCCTGGCGGGTGAGGTGCGCCCGCACGAAGATATCTTCTCGATCGCCGGCAGCTGCGCAGCCGAAGGCCCGTTGTTGTGCTCGCGGTGCCTGGAGCCTGTGCCGTGGAGCGTCGCGGAAGACTTCTCGTTCGAGTACCGCCTGCCCGAGTCGGCACCGCTCGACGCCGAAGCCGGAATCGATGAAGGCGACCTCGACGTTTCATTCCTGCACGGTCAAGAGCTTGATTTGACCGAGCTCGCGGCCGAGCAGGTCTTGCTCGCCATGCCGATGCGGATCCTGTGTCAGCCAAGCTGCGCCGGGCTGTGTCCTCGCTGCGGAACAAATTTGAACGAAGTTGATGATTGCGGTTGCAAGCCCGAAGTTGATCCGCGATGGGGAGCCCTTGCGGACCTCGCCGGTGGCGCCCGCGAGAGTTGATTCCCGAACTGGAGACTGATGATGGCTAATCCGAAACGTAAGATCTCGAGGACGCGCCGCGACAAGCGTCGCTCCCACCACGCTCTTCAGACCCCCGGCAAGAGCCTGTGCACCTCATGCTTCGAGCCGAAGCCACCCCACCAGGTCTGTCCGCATTGCGGCAGCTACAAGGGTCGCGAGGTCATCAGAGTCGAGGAACTCGACTGAGAATTTATGACTCGATGTGACGGGGCCCGCCGGCTGATGGATGAGCATGCCAGCTGAAGGACCGATCGCAGTCGACGCCATGGGCGGCGACGGCGCCCCGCAGACGATCGTTCGCGGAGCCCTCGAGTCGGTCACCAATTCCGGAATTTCGGTCAGTCTCGTCGGTCCCCAAAAACGTTTGCGGCGCGAGCTCGGCAGATTCCGGTTTCTGCCGTCCGGTCTCGAACTTGTGGACGCCCCCGATGTGGTCGGCATGAACGACCCGGCTATCAGCGTCCTGCGTGGCAAGAAACACTCGTCTCTCAACGTCTGTGCTGAGCTTGTACGCGAAGGTCGGGCAACCGCCATGGTGACCGCCGGCAACACCGGTGCCGCCTGGGTTGCCGCGAAGGCCGCCCTCGGGATGATCGACGGTGTCGACCGGCCGGGTCTGGCAGCAGTGGTACCAAAGAAAGAGGGTCGTACCTTGGTCCTCGATGTTGGCGCCAATATGGAGTGCAAGCCGCACCAGCTCGTACAGTTCGCCGTCATGGGCTCGCTCTACGCGGAGGCGGTTCTCGGTGCAGATTCGCCGAAGGTGGGCCTGATGTCGGTCGGAGAAGAAGAGAGCAAGGGCGGCCCTCAGGCGCGTGAGCGCAACCGGGTCCTCAAGGCAGCAGGGATCAATTTTATCGGCAACGTCGAGGGCGGCGATGTATTCAATGCGGACGTCGACGTCATCGTCTGTGATGGTTTCACGGGCAACGTGATCCTCAAGGTCGCAGAGGGCTTTGGTGAGATGGTCGTAGGGATGCTCATGGACGAAGCCCGCCAGTCACCGATGTATGGTGCGGGCCTCTTGATGGCGAAGGGCGCCTTCCGCAACCTCCGCTCCCGCGTCGATTACTCGGAGTACGGTGGTGCGCCCTTGCTTGGCGTCAACGGCGCCTGCCTCATCGGGCACGGCAGATCGAGCGCCAAGGCGATCCGAAATGCGATTCGCTTCGCCGCGTCCTACGCCTCATGCGGAGTCATCGAGCGCATCGGTGACAAGATCCTCGAGGTTCTCGCGAGCTCCCCTACTGGGAGGAAGGGCTGAAGATGGTCAACCCGGCGAAGATCGCCGCACTTTTTCCGGGCCAGGGTTCGCAGGCAGTCGGCATGGGCCGGGACCTTGCCGAGCGCTGGCCGTCAGCGGCGAGAGTCTTCCAGGCAATCGACAACGGTCTCGATGCCAGCCTCTCCGAGCTGTGCTGGAACGGCCCCGAGGACGAGCTCAAACTGACCGAGAACACCCAGCCGGCGTTGCTCTCCCACTCGGCTGCGGCTTGGACCGTGCTGTCCGACGCTGGTTTCAAAGTCGGTGCGGTCGCCGGGCACAGTCTCGGCGAGTACTCGGCGGTGGTGGCGGCCTGTGGGCTGGACGTGGCTGACGCAGCTCGCACGGTCCGGCTGCGTGGTCGTCTCATGCAGCAAGCTGTGCCGGTTGGTGAAGGGGCGATGGCAGCGGTGATCGGTCTCGACGATGAAGAGGTGGAGGCAGCATGCAAAGAAGAAGAGGCGTCGGGAAGCGGATCCGTTAGGGCTGTCAACTTTAACTCTCCGGGGCAGGTCGTGATTGCGGGGTCGGCCGCAGCGGTTGCCGGTGCCGGTGAGCGCTTGAAGGAGTCCGGTGCGCGGCGCGTGCTGCCGCTGCCGGTATCGGCTCCATTCCATTCGCCGTTGATGGCGCCCGCCCGCGAAGGGCTTGAACCGACTCTGCGAGAGCTCGACTTCCGGCCATTGGCGGTGCCTCTTTATCGCAACATCGATGCTGGCAGGGTGGGCGAGCCTGACGAGGTCCGCGACGGCCTCGTCCGCCAGGTGGACTCCCCGGTCCTGTGGTCGGAGATCGTACGCCGGATGAGGGCGGACGGATTTGAGATCTTCGTCGAGGTCGGTACCGGCAACGTGCTGTCGGGCCTTGTGAGACGTATCGACCGGGACGCAGTCTGCTATCAAGCCGGGACGGTCGAGACCGTCGAGAACGTCATCGCCGATCTCATCGGCTGAGAATCACCACCAAGATATCAATAACACCAAGGAAAGCCTTTGTGGTTCAATACGACGATCCAAGGAATGAGCGCGAAGACAGGAGTGGCAACAATGAACGAGTTTGACGGGCAGGTGGCGGTGGTGACCGGGGGGGCGCGCGGGATCGGCGCCGAGATCGCACGGCGGTTGGCGGGTGGTGGCGCGAAGGTGGTGTGTGCGGATGTCCTCGACACCAACGAAATCGTCGATGAAATCAACGCCACCGGCGGCTCGGCCGAGGGCCGTGAACTCGACGTCACCGATTCTTTGGCGGCAGCCGAATCAATCGCCGCGATCCATGAGGCGCACGGCAGCATCGATATTCTCGTCAACAACGCTGGCATCACCCGCGATCAGCTGCTGGTTCGAATGAAGCCGGAGGACTGGGACCTTGTTCTCGGAATCAACCTCGATGGCGTCTTCAAGGTCACCCAGCCGGTGGCGAAGCTGATGATGCGCGCAAGAAGCGGTCGCATCGTCAACGTTGCTTCAGTAGTTGGGCTGATGGGCAATGCAGGGCAAACCAACTATGCCGCCTCCAAGGCCGGCCTGATCGGTTTTACCAAAAGCCTTGCCCGCGAGCTGGGTCCGCGTAACGTGACTGTCAACGCGGTTGCGCCCGGCTATATCCAGACGCCGATGACCGACAAACTCACCGATGACCAGCGCGAAGCGCTGATGAAAACCGTTGCAATCCCTCGGCTCGGAACGCCGACTGATGTGGCCGATGCGGTCGCCTTCCTCGCTGGTCCGGGCGCCTCCTACATCACTGGTGTGGTGCTTAATATTTCTGGTGGTTTGTACATTTAAGACCAGTTTTGAGTTATCAGTTTTGAGTTTTGAGTTCCCACTCCACCCCCGGGTGGGAGCGGGCCTCTGTCCACTACTCAGAACTCATAACTCAAAACTCAACACTTGGCTCCGATCGTCCAAGGTACACTGATGCTTGGAGGTGGCCGATGCCGAGCGAGATGAGCGTCGCGGATCTCATGACCACCGATGTGGTCACCCTGACCGAGGATGAGACCCTAGCCCTTGCCCAGCGATGCATGGCTCGTGGCCGTATCCGTCACTTACCGGTGGTTCGCGAGGGGAAGTTGGTTGGCCTCATCACTCACCGAGATTTGCTTGCGGCCTCGTTTTCGATTTTTGCTGAGGTCGAAGCGAGTGAGCAACGAAGGATCTTCGACACTTTGCGAGTGGTAGAGGCTATGCACCGCGACGTGGTAACGGTGTCGCCCGGCCTCGCGGTCTCCAAAGCTGCACGGATCCTGCTCGAGAACAAGTACGGCTGCCTGCCGGTGGTGGATAGCGAGCAGCAGCTTCAAGGCATCGTCACCGAAGCCGACTTTCTGCGCTTGACAGTGCAACTCCTCCCATGACCGTTGTCGATTGGGTGCTGACTGTCGTGTGGCTCGGCCTCACGCTGGGAGGCTTCTGGAAGGGCGCGGTGCGCATGATCTTCGGTGGGGGCGGTCTCGCGGTCGGGTTGTGGTTGGCCGTTGTCGCCGGCGCCGATGCCCAGGCAGCCCTCGAAAGTGTGATCGGCATTCCATGGCTTGCTGCGGCCCTCGGACGGCTGTTGCTGGTGTTGCTGACGACGGGTCTGTGCCTGCTCGCCGGGTGGGGCATTGAACGTACTCTGAAAGCCCTGCACCTCGGCTGGCTCAACCGCCTCTTCGGTGCTGCGCTGGTCGGGCTGGCGGCCGCATTTCTGCTCGGATTGGTGGTTGTGATTGCGATTCAGTTTTCACCTGAACTCGCGCAACTTTGCCGCGAGTCGCAGGTCGCACAGTATCTCCTGTGGTTATCAGAGATGCTTCTTGGTGCGGCAGAGTCCCTCTGAGTACGAATCGCCGGGTCGAGATGAGAGCATTGATTACCCTCCACACGCGGCAGAACGCTACCAGCGGGCAGGAGGTTTGGTTGTTTCAATGTTTAAATGACGGATGTGATGATCCCGGCTCTACGACGGCGGCGCTCGACCCTGATTCGGTACGTACCCTCGTAGGTCGAATACGAGCAGCTCCTGGCTGGCGAAAAGGAGTGGAAACCGTACGAGGAGTTGGGCCAGATCATCTTGCTTCTCGAGTTCTTCCAGATCAGTGACTACAAAGTACTCGGCGTCCCCTTCGGTCAAAAGACGACTCAAGGTCCTTTCGGCTGTTTCTTGGGGGTGTCCAACCCGTTCGGCGAGATCGAAATCACTCTGGGCTGGCCATGAGTACCCTGCAAGCTCACCGTGATACTGCAGAGGTTTGCCGTACCAGCGGGCGAGGAAGATCGTCCGAGAGCTGTGGCCGACCACCCCCCCGGCGTCGCGCCAAACCTTGACGATTGGCAGCCCGCCGATAGCCGTCACACGAGCCATCACGCTGCCCGCAGCGAGGAGAACGGCGAGTAATAGGATGCCGGCAAGGAGCAACGTGCCTGTCCGGTCGGGCCAGACCTCCTCAGCTGCCGAGACTACCTTCCCGGCGAGCACGCCGATCGACAGAGAGGCGGCCACCAAGACGGGTAGACCATAGTAGTCGTGGGTGTAGAAGTGATACGTGAAGAGGAAGCCGACAATCGGGTAGCCGCACCACAGGGCAAAGAGAAGCCTCCGGATCTGTCCGGGCGGCGACACCGCGAGACCGGCGAGGCCGCCGACAAGAATCACGAATCCCGGTAGCCTTTCGAGCAACGCGACCCAGCCTCGCCAAAACTCCGCCGTTACCAGGGGCGTAAGGCTAAAGCTGTTAAGGGCTTGCGTGGTTAGACCGTCACCCAGAAAGAGAGCTGGAATGTAGTACAACAACGGTGCGGAGAGGACCATCACGGAGAATGCGGACCCTGTGAGAAGACGACGCCGAATGGTCATTCTGTCTTCGGACAGAATGAGTGTGAGGAAGGGAATGATGGTGAAGATCCACGCCGTAGGTTTGAGCAACGCAGCGACGCTTGCGGACACGCCGGCTGCGATCAACAAGGTCAATGAAGGTTCTTCTCGAAAACGCCAGGTTATCCAAAGGGTCAGTACGATCAGACTGACCATCGTCGGGTCAGGCTGAAAACTGCGGGATGATACGACAGCATAGGGGTTGAAGAGAAAGACCGCCATTGCCGTGATGCCGCCAAAATTGCCACCGAATCGCCGGCCAAGGGCGAGGATGAGAAAGCTTGCGCAAACCCAGGAAAGGACCGATAGCAGGCGGCCGATCCAAATCCGTTCCCTTCCCGAGACTCGGTAGACCGTTGCCGCGGCGAACTCGATGAGAGGTGGCTCGAGAGCCAAGGTGCCTTCGGCGGCGGCGCGCGCTGCGGCGCTGGACGGAGACGTGGCGTTGCTGGGCAACGCGAATGATCGCGCGAGGATCAGGGACCTGTACTGGCGGGTGGGTTGAAACTCGATCGGGGCCTCGTCGATCCCCGGAATGCGGATCACGACGGCAAGGATGGCCAGAGCGAAGGCCGCAAACAGGACACCGAGGCGGCCCCTCGATCCCTGCGGGACGTCTAGACTTGCGGGCTCGGCTGCGTCGTTGTTGGCACTCTGGGCCACGAACGATTCGTACCACAGCGATTTCGAGGTGTCACCCATGGTTCGATACTACATGGTGTTACGGTAGCGCAAATCCCGATCTGAAAAAATCAGTTCATTCGACGCGATTCGAGCCCGGAGGGTTCGGCGAGTTGTGGTGATCTACCCCTTCAGGCTACGACCGAGGTGTCATTTATCGGTCGATAGAGCGTGTCACGTAAGACCGGTATTCTGCGGGCTTCAGTGATCAACCGCTCGAGCCTGCGGCGCGCCATGCCGGTACCGGCCGTGCCGCCCGCGGCGTGCGTGATGCGTTCGTCAAAGATGGTGCCGTCGAGGTCGTTGGCGCCGAAGTGGAGGGCGATCTGGGCGATCTTCTCACCCAGCATGATCCAGTAGGCCTTGAGGTGGGGGACGTTGTCGAGCACCAGACGAGAAACCGCAAGGGTCTGCAGATCGAGCCGGCCGCCGGTTGGCGGCAGATGGTCGAGGGCAGTGTTGTCAGGGTGGAACGCGAGCGGGATGAGGCACTGAAAACCGCCGGTCTCATCCTGTAGTCCGCGCAGCGCAAACAGATGATCGACCCGATCCTCGGCAGTCTCGACATGACCGTAGAGCATCGTGCAGTTCGATTTGATGCCGGCGGCGTGGACCGTCCGTGCGGTTTCAAGCCAACGTGCTCCATCGGTCTTGTGGTCGCAGATCTGGTCTCGTACCCGCTCGGCAAATATCTCCGCTCCTCCTCCCGGACATGAGTCGAGACCCGCGTCGCGCAATCGCGCGATGAGGTCCTCGAGGGTGAGGCGTGAAGCTTTGGCGATAAAGTCGAGCTCGACCATCGTCAGGGCCTTGATGTGGATCCAAGGGAAACGCCGTTTCAGGCAGCGGAAGAGATCCTCGTAATAGTCGACCAGGAGCTTGGGGTGGAGCCCGCCGACGATGTGGAGCTCGGAGACTGTCTCGTCGACGTCGCGAGCGGCGATTTCCACCGCCTGATCGACGGTGTAGGTCCAACCCTCGTCTTTCTCGCGCCACGGAACGTAAAAGGCGCAGAGCTTGCACGAGGCAACGCAGACATTGGTGGGATTGAGGTGGCGATTGATGTTGTAGTAGGTGGTGTCCCCATGCAAGCGCTCGCGCACCAGATTGGCAAGTCGCCCGACTCCCACGAGATCGTCGGTGGTCGCTGCGAGCAAACCGTCCTCGCGGTCCAGCCGCTCGCCGGCGAGCAACTTTTCGGCGATCGTCTCGATGGCCGGATCGCGGAGCCGAAGGTGATGAGTTGCAGTCATCGCCCCGGCATTATGCCTGCGACTGGATCTCGTTTCAAGCCATCGAATTATTTGAGCTGTAGCGATGACAGAAACTGAGCGTTGGATGGGAACTCGCGCACCTTTTGCAGGAGCAGCTCCATGGCGGCCTCGGGCGAAAGTGACGACAGCGCCCGCCGCATCAGGTGGAGCTTTTCGACCTGTTCCTTGGGGTACAGCTTCTCCTCCTTGCGGGTCCCTGACTGAGGGATGTTGATGCAGGGAAAAATCCTCTTATCGAAGAGCTTGCGATCGAGCACCAACTCCATATTGCCGGTGCCTTTGAACTCCTGGAAGATGACCTCGTCCATCCGCGACCCGGTGTCGATGAGACAGGTGGCAACCACCGTCAGGCTGCCGCCGTCCTCGACGTTGCGGGCCGAACCGAAGAACCGACGCGGCTTTTCCATGGTTCGGGCGTCGATACCGCCCGACAGGATCCGCCCCGAGCCCTTTTGAAGGTTGTTAAAGGCTCTCGACATGCGAGTCAGCGAGTCCATGAATACGACCACATCCTCGCCCATTTCCACCAACCGGCGGGCGCGCTCGAAGACCATTTCCGAGACCTGAATGTGGGACTCGAGAGACTGGTCGGTGGAGGAGGCGATGACCTCGCCACCGGCGATGCTCCTCTTCCAGTCGGTGACCTCCTCGGGCCGTTCGTCGACTAGCAGTACGAAGATCGTCGTATCGGGGTGGTTGATTGCGATCGCATGGGCCATCTGCTGCAGAAGCGTTGTTTTGCCGGCCTTTGGTGGCGACACGATCAGGCAGCGCTGGCCCTTACCGAGTGGGGCGATCAACTCGGCGACTCTCGGCTCGACGATCTCCGGTTCGGTTTCGAGGTTGAACCTTTCGAGCGGGTCGATGCTGATCAGCTCGGTGAACGGAACCGCACTGTTCCGGTACGCCTCGGGTTCGAGTCCCTCAATTGTCTCGATCGCGGACATTCGTGGCCGGTCGCCAGAGTGTGCCTGGCCGGTGATCATCAGGCCGCTCTCGAGGTGCAGAGGCCGCACCAGCTCGACCGGGACCGTGGGGTCCGAGCGATCGGCGACGAAGTTGCGTTTTGAAGCCACCAGTAGCGGACTGCCGTTGTCTCGGACCCAGAGATAGCCCTCGACCTGGATCGGCGGCCCCTTCGGGCCCCCACGACGACGCGGTCGGCGGCGGCGACGGCGCGAGCCCGAATTACGTTGTTGGGGTTTTTGCTGGTCTTGCTGGTCGTTCATTCATTCCTCTTTCGGGAGATCAGATCCTAACGGTTCGCTGAGTACGCTGAGGGGTGACCATAGACGCACTCAAGCCGTTGAACTCATCGAGCAAACCAGACGATGCACTCGTTTCCTGTCGTGTGCTCGACCGTCCGGAGCGGGGCGGCCCGGGCGCCGACGCCTCATGCGAGGGGCGGGCGTCTTCCGCGGGCTTCCAACTCCACCCTACCCGGAAACATCGTTGTGCGCAACACCCCTCACGGTTTTTTCCGAGAGGAGAGTTTATTGGTAGAGACCATTTTCGAGGACGAATCACCGACCCGGCCAGGTGAATGGTCGGTGTCAACGCCGGGCTGTTGTCGTCGTCCTCAGTTTTTGCCGATCATGATCGACACGCCGGTGAGCTGCTGATTGCTCATCTCGATCGCCAGCGGCTTCTCCTTTTTGTTGCCCTTCTTGACCACGACCTTGTTGCCATTTTGCTTGACCTTGTAACGGCTGCCGGCCGCCAGGGTCAGCTCCTTCGCCACATCCGCGGCGATCTTCTTGGCGCCCATGCCCTTGACGACGTTGACTGTGAACTCGGTTCCGTCCTCGCCGTGCGGTGTGAAGACCATCGAAAAGGTCCCGTTGGCATCCGGCTTGCCAGTGACAGTAATTTTGTAGGCGTCGCGGTAGACCGTTGGAATGGTGATCTCGCCTGGCTTTTCTTCTGCGCACACTGGCAACGCGCTGAAAGCGAGGCAGACGAAAAGACTGAAGACAACTACAGTCGACATTTTCGAATGAATGCGATTCACAGAATTCATGGTGTCCTCCCTGGCAATGTGCGTTGCGTGAGTATACCAATTCGTCTGGGATCGCGGATCCAAGATCCCGATTTTGTGATATCGGCCACCGCTGAGGACCGTGGAGCCGTTAGAATCGAGCGCCGCTTGGTATGAGCCTGCTGGTAGAGAGGTTTGTTGTTGTTCAAGAAAATAATATCTGTTGGATTGTTCTTCGTCTCTCAATTGGTGGGATCAGGCGGTGCATCTGGGGCCGATCTACCGTGTTCGGTCTGTGCGGGTGTCCGATGTGC
>Ga0316197_10000349_pt1 | contig 32830 bp, 26 predicted proteins | sample OudBiesiAoxic_MG_FD_204939 | JGI IMG/M metagenome (GOLD analysis project Ga0316197, IMG submission 204939) | Coastal sediment microbial communities from Oude Bieten Haven, Netherlands - site A oxic | ecosystem: Environmental > Aquatic > Marine > Coastal > Sediment | place: Netherlands... | reverse complement strand
GGCTTCATCTGCGGCGGCGACGAGTGCGCTGAAAGCTTCCATTGGGGTGCTTCTCCTAAGTGGTTTCTGTGTAGTGGGAGATCGTTGAGAACGAATCGGTGTGACGGGGTCAGTGCTCGTCGCCGTGGCCGGCGGTCGAGTTACTGATGTACACCGCCGCCAGGATGGCGAAGATGTAGGCCTGCAAGAAGGCGACGAGGATCTCGAACGCCGTCAGGAAGACGAGCATGCCGAACGGCAAGATGCTGGCTGGAACCAGCAGCAACTGGCTGGTCTCGGCCGTGGCGAGCGCATGTGTCAACAATGCGAACGTGACGAGCAGGATGTGCCCGGCGAGCATGTTCGCCATGAGTCGGACGGTGAGGCTGAACGGCGTGACGATGATGGTCGAGATGAACTCGATCGCACCGACGAGGGGCTTCAGGGCCGTGGGGACTCCGGGAGGCCACAGGAGGTGGCCGAAGTAGGCGGCACCCTGGTGCTTGAGCCCGACGCCGATGTAGATGACCCACACGAGCAGCGACAGGGTCAGCGGAATCGCGATGCGTGCGGTCGCCGGCATCTGGAAGAACGGCAGGATCCCGGGGATGTTGCACAAGAAGATGAAGATGAAGAGGCTCATCAGGAACGGTGTCCACTTCAACCCCTCCTTCCCGAGGGTCTGCATCACGATGCCCTCTTCGACGAACTCGATCGTCTGCTCGGCGAGGTTGCGGGTACCCGTCGGAGCGACCATCGGGTCAGCTCGACTGGCGAGCAGGAACAAGCCGATGCCGATCAATGACGCAAGACACGCGATGAGCGCGATCTTGTTGAATGTCGGGAAGATGTCCTGCCAACGAAGCAATTCGTTGATCGGCGGGAAGACGAGTCCTTTGGCAGCGAGCACGTTGATTCCGTTTCAGTCGTGAGGGTGGATGAGTCAGGCGGGGTGATGTGCGTGTTCACGCACGATCAGGTTTGAGTCCGGGATGGGCGAGCGACAGGGCGACGAACTTCATCTCCCAGAACAGCAGCCCGAGGTGCGTCACGATGATGGTCGATCCGAGTGCCGGAAGTGAAATCCAACTCGCATCCTTGACCAGCAGCACGGCGAGGAAGATCAGCCCGAGGCGGATCAGGTAGCCGAACAGCGTGGCGCCCATCATCAAACCGATCGAGATCCGGGCGGCGCCGGCGATCAGCGCGGCGGCCAGTGCGAAGTTCGCGAGCACGATGGCGATGCCGTACATGCTCGACCAGGCGCCGTCGGCACCCCAGATCACGGCGCACACCGCGATCAACAGCGGGGCGACGAGGAGCCCGCGCTTGATCATGTCCTTCGAGACGCCGACTTCAGGTGCCGGGCCCTCGAATCGGGTCGCCATGATGTTGACGTCGGGTGTGGTGGCCACGGTCACACCACCTCAGCGTTCGAGTCGGTCGATCCGGCGGGACCGGCGAGCTTTGCCAACCGCCGCTCGTCGTGCTCGTTCATCTTCGCCTCGTACTGGTAGTAGAAGCGGGCGAAGAGACCGATGGCGCCGATCACCGTCATCACGATCATGAACACCGGCATCGTGCCGAAGAGACGATCGAGCCCGAAGCCGGCGCCGAGGAAGATGGCCAGCATGATCACGGCGTCCATGCCGTGGCCGAGCGAGTCTTCGGTGTTGACGCGAACGTTCTTGGGCGGGCGGGGAAGGAGCTTCATCGATCCAGGGTTCTCACTGCGGGCACGTGACGACTTGCCGCTTGTGAATGCATGCACAACCTAGTGCCGCCGCCCTGGTCCGGCAACCCGAACCACACCATCATCGCGGGATTCAGGTCTGCGGTTCGCTGTCGAACAACGTCGGCTGGTCGGGATCGGCAGCGGGGCGCTCGATTCCATCCGGCGGCGTGTTGTTGCGCCGTCGCTGTTCGATGACGCTCGGGTGCAACAGCGTGAAGAGCGCGATCGCAAGCGCGGCGATACCGAACGGCAGGTACTCGGGGTTCTGATCGGTGAGGATCGGGTACAGCACGAACGCCGACAGCAGTGCCGTCCACGTCCAAAGGATCAAGACGCTGCGCCGGTGCCCGTGCCCGAGGTTCATCAGTCGGTGGTGCAGATGCCCCTTGTCGGCCGTGGCGAGCGACGATCGACTCGTGGCGCGTCGAACGATCGCGAAGGCCGTGTCGACGATCGGCACGCCGAGGATCAGCAGCGGAATTGCGATCGGCGCGAGGAAGAAGTACGTCGTGCCGATCGTCTCGGCACCGAACGAGTCGGCACGCCCACCCACCACGCTCGTCGACACCGCAAGCAGCAGCCCGAGCAGCAACGCTCCCCCGTCGCCCATCATGATCCGCGCCGGATTGAAGTTGTGCGGGAGAAACCCGACGCAGACACCGACGGCGATGATCGCGAACAGCGGTCCGACGTTGCTCGGCAGCAGCAGGTCCCGCGCTGTCAACTCCTGGCTGTACAGGAAGAACGCGAACGCGCCGATCGCGACGACTCCAGCAGCGAGGCCGTCAAGGCCGTCGATGAGGTTGATCGCCTGGCTCATTCCGACCAGCCACAACACGGTGACGAGTGGCTTGAGGTCGTCGGAGAGAATCGTCTCACCGAGATACGGCAGCCGGAACGAGTCCATGACCACACCGAAGTAGACGAGTGCGACCCCAGCGAGCACCGTGCCGAACACTTTGGCCGGCGCGCTGAGCTCGCGGACGTCGTCGATGAAGCCGGTGCCGAAGATGATGATCGCGGCAACGAGCACGCCCAACGGCTCTGAGTTCGACGCGAACAGCGGGTCGAAGACATCGAGCGCCCATGCCGTCACGAGCGCCACCACGAAACCGATGAACATCGCGAGCCCGCCGACGTCAGGCAGCGGTTCGGTGTGCACCGTGCGTTCGTTCGGCAGGTACACCCACCCGAACCGGCGAGCGATGCGGCCGACGATCGGGGTGGCGCCGAACGTGACGACAGCAGCCAGGCCACCGATCAGTAGATACGCGGCAACCCCTGGCACGAGGCATCACCCTACGACACCACATCGCCCTGGTCCCGACGATCCGCCTGGTCAGTCCCGAACGCCCAGCGTCGGCGATCGTCGATCCCCTACTCTCCGCTCCATGTCACACCCCGCAGACTGGTATCCGGACCCCGCTGGCGACCCAGCACTGTTGCGTTGGTGGGACGGCAACCAATGGACCGAACACACCCAGCAGCGTGATACGGGCGACATGGTCGCCGGGATCCGATCCGATCTCCTCACCGGCGGGTACTCCGAAACAACCGACGCCCATCAGGTCGTCCTGCAGAACAGCCGGATGCTGCGCGTCCGCCTCGGCGACCCCTTTCTCGCCCGCCAGGGAGCGATGGTCGCATTCCAGGGCCAGGTCGACTTCGATCACCAAGGCTCCGGGGGCATGGGCAAGATGCTGAAGAAGGCGACGACGGGCGAAGGAGTCCCGTTGATGCGCTGCACGGGGCAGGGCGACGTGTTCCTCGCCCGCCACGCCGACCAGATACACATCCTCCACCTCGAGGGCAGCGCCGTGTCGATCAACGGCCGGAACGTCCTCGCATTCCAGCCGTCGCTGGAGTGGGACATCCAACGCGTCCAGGGGGCCGGCGTCCTCGGTGGCGGGCTGTTCAACACGAGCCTCAGCGGCACAGGCTGGATCGCCATCACAACCCACGGTCAGCCGATGGTGCTGCACACCGACCAGCCCACCTTCGCCGACCCGCAGGCGGTGGTGATGTGGAGCGCGAACCTCCAGACGAGCCTCAACAGAACCGTCAAGGCGAAGTCGCTGGTCGGCATGGGTTCGGGCGAGGCGTTCCAAGTCGCGTTCCAAGGTCACGGCATCGTGGTGGTCCAGCCGTCAGAGGGCGGCATCGTCGCGGCCGCGCAGTGACCGGGGCGGCCGCGTATGGTGTCGCCGTGAGGTCGTCGCTGCCCTCGTTCCGTTGGACTCGCGCCGGAGCCCACCTCGTCGCCGCGTCCGCAATCGTGCTGACGGCGTGCGGGTCGCTCAGCGGCTCCGACGATGCCGAACCGACCTCGGGTCCGGCCGAGCCGAGCGCCCAAACGGCCGCCACATCGACGACCAACTCGTCGTCGACCACGGCCACCGATACCGTCAGCGCTCCCGCTGCCATCTCGTTCGCCGACGAGGTACTCCCGATCCTCGAGACCAACTGCGCGTCGTGCCACACCGCCGACGGACCCGGCACGGCCCACCTGACCCTCGAAAAAGCCGGCGACATCACCGATTTCGACGCCGAATACATCGCGGCCGTGGTCGACATCGGATACATGCCACCGTGGCCCGCCGACGACGGCGACGTCGCGTTCCACGGCGATCGGCGCCTCGCCGACGACACCCGAGCGACCATGGTGTCCTGGGTCGAAGAAGGTGGGATTCTCGACGTCGATCCCGACACACCGATCGTCGCCCGGAACGATCCAGCGGCACTCGAGGAAGTCGATGCAGCCCTCACGGGCGCGCCATACAAGGGAACCGTCGGCAACGACGCCGACGACTACCGCTGCCAGATCTACGACCCCGAACGCGAAGCCGACGGTTTCCTCACGGGCTATGCGTTCGAACCCGATCAGACCGAAGTCGTCCACCACGCGCTGCTGTTCCACGTGGAAGCATCGGCCCGAGAGGCAGCCGAGGCCACGGCTGCAGCGAACGCCGACATCGGATGGGGATGCACCGGCCTCGCCGGGTTCGGCGCTGCCGGCGACACGAGACAGATCATGAGCTGGGCGCCCGGTCAGGATCCGACGGTGCTGCCGGACGACGTCGGGATCGCCGTCGCAGCGGGCGACTTCTTCGTCGTCCAGATCCACTACCACTATGAACCGGAAACGGCCGACGTGCCGCCCGACGAGTCGACCCTGCTCCTCGATTTCGCCGATGCGGACGACCTCGCGGCCGCCGGCGGATCGCTCGACCCGATCGATCTCACCCTCTACCTCGGCCCGGCAGAGATCCCGTGCTCGACGAGCGAGACCGGCCCACTCTGCGAGCGAGAGGCCGCAGTACAGAAGCTCATCGCGGAGCAAGGCCCATTCGCCGGCTTCGTCGGGAACGGGCTGATGGCGATGTGCGGTGCAACGGTCGCCGATTTCGCCGACATGACGGAGGGCATCGCATCGTCATCCTGCGACCACCGAGCGCAGCCTGGCGAGATCATCTCGATCTGGGGCCACGAGCACGAGATCGGTTCGTCGTTCACGATGACACTGAATCCCGACACGGCCGACGAGCGGGTGCTCCTCGACATCCCGCGGTGGGACTTCGACTGGCAGCTGAACTACGAGCCGATCGAGAAGATCGTGCTCGAACCCGACGACGTCATCCGCGTCGAATGCGAATGGAACCGTTCGAAGATCCCCGACGACGCCGAGCCTCGCTACATCGTCTGGAGCGAAGGCACCAACGACGAGATGTGTTACTCCCAGATAGTGACGAAGCCCGTCTGAGTCGGTCCGATTCCTCCGATCCCTGCGTTGCGAGAGCTCCTCACCGACTGACGGACAGACAGAAAGCTGGCACCGCTCAGTAGGCCGGGAACTTGGCGCAGAGGGAGGCGACTTCGCCCTTGATCGAGGCGAGCGCCTCGGCGTCATCGACATGGCGCAGCGCCCGTGCGATGAGGGCGGCAATGACCGGCATCTCGTCCTCGGTCATGCCCTGGGTCGTAACCGACGGAGTCCCGATCCTCACACCGCTCGTGACGAACGGGCTGCGCGGGTCGTCGGGGATCGTATTCTTGTTCAGCGTGATCCCCGCCTGGTCGAGCGTGGCCTGCGCAACCTTGCCCGTCAGCTCGGCGTCGAACGGGGTGAGGTCGACGACCATCAGATGGATGTCGGTCCCTCCCGACACGAGCCGGAAGCCTTCCTGCACGAGCGCGCCGGCAAGCGCTGACGCGTTCGTGACGACTTGTTGCGCGTAGTCCGTGAACGACGGGTCCATCGCCTCACGGAACGCGATCGCCTTGCCGGCGATGACGTGTTCGAGTGGGCCACCCTGCCAGCCCGGGAAGACGGCCTTGTCGATCGCCTTGGCGTGCTCGTCCTTGCACAGGATGCAACCTCCGCGCGGACCGCGCAGCGTCTTGTGCGTCGTGAACGTGACCACGTCGGAGTACGGGACGGGATTCGGATGGGCACCTCCGGCGACCAGCCCGGCGAGGTGGGCGATGTCGAACATCAGCAATGCACCGACTTCATCGGCGATCCGCTTGAACGGCTCGGGATCGAGACGCCGCGGGTACGACGTCGTTCCGGCAACGATCATCTTCGGACGATGCTTCAGGGCGAGCTCGCGCACCTCGTCCATCTCGATGCGATCTTCAGCCCCGGTGCCGTATGCGACGAAGTTGTACAGCAGCCCGCTCGCATTGACCGGCGACCCGTGCGTGAGGTGGCCGCCGTGGTCGAGGCTGAGACCGAGGACTGTGTCGCCCGGCTCGAGCAGCGCCTGGTAAGCGCACATGTTCGCGTTGGCCCCCGAGTGCGGCTGGACGTTGGCGTGATCCGCGCCGAAGAGTTCCTTCACGCGGTCGATCGCCAACTGCTCGATCGAGTCGACGATCATGTTGCCGCCGTAGTACCGCTTGCCGGGGTACCCCTCGGAGTACTTGTTCGTGAGGACCGAGCCGGTTGCTGCCATGACCGCGGGCGAGGTGAAGTTCTCGCTGGCGATCAGCTGCAATCCAGTGGTCTGGCGCTCGACTTCGGCGTCGAGCAGGCCCAACACCTCGGTGTCGGGATCGGTGTCGGTGGGAAAAGGCATCAGGGTTCCTTGTCGGGGCGCGGAGTGGGACGGGTTCAGAAGTCGGCTTCGAGGGCGGTGATCTGGTCGACGCGGCGCTGGTGACGGCCACCTTCGAACTCGGTGCTGGCGAACGTCGTGACGATCTCCTCGGCAAGACCGATACCGACGACGCGCCCGCCCATCGACAGCACGTTCGCATCGTTGTGCTCCCGCGCCATCCGCGCCGTGTAGAGGCAGTTGCAGAGCGCAGCACGGACGCCGCGGACCTTGTTCGCAGCGAGTTGCTCGCCCTGACCGCTCCCGCCGAGGACGATGCCCCAGTCAGCCCCACCGCCGACCACGGTCCGGCCGACGCCGGCGCAGATTTCGGGATAGTCGACCGAATCGGTCGAATGGGTGCCCTGGTCGTCGACCTCGTGGCCCTGCAAGGTGAGGAACGTGACGAGGTGCGTTTTGAGGTCGTACCCCGCGTGATCGGATCCGATTGCGATTCGTGCCATCGCCGGTCGAGTGTACGGCCGGAATCGTGGCGGGGAGCGCTCGGTTCCTACAGTCACGGCTCGTGACGCTCGATCCTCGTACTCCCGTGATCGTCGGTGTCGGCCAGTACAACCACCGTGCCGATTCCCTCGACGATGCCCTCGAACCCGCCGCATTGATGGAACGGGCGGTACTGGCCGCGAGTTCGGACGCGGGACTCGATGGACCACCGAGCGCCGATGTCGTCCGGGTCGTGAGCATCATCGGCTGGCGCTACCGCAACGCGCCGCGCTTCCTCGCGGAACGACTCGGGATCGAGGGCGCCCGCCTCGGCGAGACCACCCCGGGCGGGAACAGCCCCCAGGCGTTGGTCAACACGACGGCGCTCGACATCCTCGCCGGCGACGTCGACGTGGCGGTGCTGGCCGGGGCCGAAGCATTCCGCACCTACATGCGAGCCCGCAAGGAGGGTGTCACGCTCGACTGGCCGAAAGCCGACGACGATGACCGCCCGGAACGGATCGGCAAAGAGCTCGACATGAGCCATCCCGCCGAGCGCGAGCTCGGCATCATGATGCCGGTCCAGATCTATCCGATGTTCGAAACCGCGTTGCGGGCTGCGGCCGGCCGGACCGTCGAAGAGCATCAGGCTCGCCTCGGCAAACTGTGGTCGGACCTCAGCCACGTGGCAGCCACGAACCCACATGCATGGATCCGTGAGCCCAAGTCCCCCGAGGAGATCACAACGGTCGGTCCGAAGAATCGAATGATCGGGTTCCCGTATCCGAAGCTGATGAATTCGAACAGCGACGTCGACATGGGCGCAGCGGTGATCATGTGCTCGGTCGAGGCAGCCCAACGCCTCGGGATCTCGGAGGACCGGTGGGTGTTCCCGCAGTCGGGGACCGACTGCCACGAGCACGACTACGTCTCGAACCGCGACACGTTCGCCCGCACGCCAGCGATCGAGCTGGGCGGAAAGCGGGCACTCGACCTCGCCGGCACGTCGATCGACGAGGTCGAGCTGATCGACCTGTACTCGTGCTTTCCGTCGGCGGTCCAGCTGGGTGCTCAGTCGCTCGGAATCGATCCGATGGAGCGGCAATGGTCGCGCACCGGAGGCCTCCCCTTCTGTGGCGGACCATGGAACAACTACCCGATGCACGCAATCGCAACGATCGTGACCGAACTGCGCGAACGACCGGGTGCACGCGGTCTGGTGTGGGCGAACGGCGGCAATGCGACGAAGCATGCGTTCGGCATCTACTCCGCCACACCGCCGCCCGCCGGGTTCCGGCACGAGTCCCCGCAGGACGAGATCGATGCACTCCCCAAGCGCGACCTCGCCACCGGTTCTGACGCGGCCGGTCCAGCAGACATCGAGGCGTATTCGGTCATGTTCTCGCGGGACGGCGCTCCGGAAACCGCGTACGCCGCGTGCCTCCTGGCCGACGGCCGTCGGGCGTGGGGCCGATCCAGCGATCCGTCGATCACCGCGGCGATGTGCGACGGCGAATGGGTCGGGGTCACCGTCGGGATCGACGCGGACGGCACCTTGAGGGTCTGACCACCTGACCCTGCGAAGCTTTCGCCATGACCGCGGTGTTCTGGATCTTCTTGGGTGTTCCAGCGATGAGCGGGGTCACCTTCATCGGCGGCCGCCTACTCGGCGCTCGCCGAAGCTGGTTGGCACTCGTCCTGGCCGGGGTCGTCGGCTGGGTCAGCGCTGTCCTCCTCGCCGGCGAGATGACCAACTGGGGGTGGGACACCCTCGACATGGTCGTCGTCGCGTTCATTCTCGGCACCATCTTCACGATGGCAGTCGCGCTCGGTCTCGACCTGATCGCCCCCGTCGGGTCGCTCGCCCGAGGCGAACAGGCCGGACGGATCACGATCGGCAACCCGATCACGGCGATTCGCCGACGGCTCGACCCGTTTCGTCGATATCGGCAGGTGCTGTCCATCGCTCGTCAGCAGGGGGTTCTCTCACTCGACATCACGTCCGAGCAACTGCCCGTGCGCGTCCGGCGAACGTTGGAAGCGTCGGGTGGCATCTTCGTCAAGCTCGGCCAAGTGGCTTCGACCCGATCGGATGTCCTGCCGCTCGCCTGGTGCGACGAGCTGTCCCACCTCCGCAGCAGCGCTGAGCCCCAGGCCGACGACATTGTTCACGAGCGGCTGACCGAAGAACTCGGAGCCGATCCCGACGACGTCTTCGCGACCTTCGACTGGGACCCGCTCGCGAGCGCGTCGATCGCGCAGGTGTACCGAGCGACTGTCGGCTCGGGCGAAGACGTCGTCGTCAAGGTGCAGCGGACGGGGCTCGACAAGACACTCGAACGCGACAGCGCGGCGATTCGACAGATCGCCAACCTGATCCAACGTCGCACCTCGCTCGGACTCGCCGTACACCCGGCCGAACTCGCCGACGAGTTCCTCGAGGGGGTCGCCGAGGAACTCGACTTCGACATCGAGGCGAACAACGCCCGCGAGCTCGCCGAGGGCCTGTCGAAGATCGAACGGGTTCGTGTCCCGAAGATCCACGAGTCGCTGTCGACCAAGCGGGTCCTGACGGAGGAGTTCGTGTCCGCCCCCGACATCGGAGACGTGGCCGCAATCGAGGCGGCGGGACTCGTGCCGGCCGAGATCGCCGATCGACTCATCGACGCCTTCATGCATCAGATCTTCGATGAGGGGGTCTTCCATGCCGACCCGCACCCCGGCAACATCCTCGTCGAGTCCGATGGCACCATCGTGCTCATCGACCTCGGCTCGGTCGGCCGCATCGGACCCGGCCATCGCGCCGCCGTCCTCGACATGCTCGCCGCCGCGTCGACGGGCAATGCCATCTCGCTGCGCCAGGCACTGACACGGATCACCATCTTCGATCATCGCCTCGACATGCGGCGCCTCGACGCCGCCCTCGAGAGCTTCCTCGCCCGGCACATGCGTTCGGGCGGCGGCATCACCGCCGCCGCATTCGAAGACCTCGCTGCGTTGATCGGGACGTTCGGAATCCGGCTGCCGCGCTGGTTCGGCACGCTCAGCCGCACGATGGTGTCGCTCGAAGGCACCCTGACCACGGTCGACCCCGAGTTCTCACTCGTCGACGCAGCCCGCCGGCATGCCGCACACACGCTGGGCATTCCTGCGCCCGAGACCGTGAAGTCGGTCGTCGAGCAAGAGCTCATGCAGCAACTCCCCCGCCTGCGCCGCGTCCCAGAACGTCTCGACGAACTGCTGGAACGCACGCTGTCGGGCCAGCTCTCCGCGTCGGTCTCGTTCCTGTCCGACGAGCGCGACGCCCGGTTGCTCACCCGTCTCGTCGACCGCATCGTGCTGTCCCTGATCGCTGCTGCGACCGGCATCGGCGCGACCTTGATCCTGCGTGTCGAGGCGGGGCCGACCCTCGGCGGATCGGTGACCCTGAACGAGGTGCTCGGCTACTTCGGAATCGCGTCTGCATCGGTTCTGGCGCTGCGCGTCGTCGCCGGCGTCATCCGTGACGGGGAGACCTGAGCGTCACGAGCCGCTCTCGATGACGTCGTTCCCGGCGAGCGTGCCACGGTCGGGACAGTTCTCGAAGATGTAGTCGAGCGACGGCGTGAGGTCGAACTCGGTGGTGTCGAGCGTCGGGTCCTCGAGGATCGACGGGGTGTCCCCGAGGAATGCTTCGGCCGCGGTCGAGAGCTTCGGCTCCACGCCGGCCACCACGATGACGCTGACGTCCTCCGCGTCCAGCCCTGCCTCAGCGATCGCCTCGATCCACGCTGAGCCCAACTGCTCGATTTCGGCGTCGGTCGCACCTGCGTCGATCAAGGCCTCACGCGCTCGCTCGGCGCGTCGGAGGAACGGGCCGGGAACATCGACGGTCAAGGCCTCGCGGTTCGATTCGATCTCGGTGGGCAGCTCGGCCGCCATCGCTGCGACTGCGCTCGACACCGCGTCCGACGCGGCGACTTCGAGCGTGGCGGCAGCGACGGCGGGCTGAACTGCCCAGGCCAGGGACAGTGCTTGGACCGAGCCGGCGTACTCGCTCCAGGCTCGGCAGAACAAGTCCTCGCTGGCGATTCCGGGGACGCCGGTCTCGGGCACCGGAGGGATCGATTCGACGACGGGCGTCGCGTCCTGCTGGGCCTCGACCGGTGACTCCTCCGAACCGTCCTCGGTGAACAGGTCACCATCGTCCGGCCCGGCGGCTGAAGTCGGCGCATCAGGCGACGACGGGACGCTCTCGTCGCCGTCACCGGAACAGGCCACGAGAATCGAGCCGGCACAGGCAAGCGCGGCGACCCGGCGAAGCGGAGCACGTTCCATGCCGACAGTGTGCCCGACCGCCTGGCAAGCTCGGCGGCATGACCGCACGACCCAGGGTGATCATCGACTGCGACCCGGGGCACGACGACGCCGTGGCCATCGTCACGGCCGCACACGTCGCCGACGTCGCCGGCATCGTCACGGTGGGCGGCAACGTCGATATCGACCTCACCACCCACAACGCGCTGGTGATGCGTGACCTCGTCGGTATCGAAGCCCCCGTCCATCGGGGTTCCGGTCATCCGATCGTCGCGAAGCCGCATCACGCTGCCGCGATCCACGGCGCTTCAGGCCTCGACGGCGCCGATCTCCCATCGCCGACCACCCCACTCGACGGCACGGACGGGGTCGAATTCATCATCGACACATGTCGGTCGGAGGAGGGCTTGTGGCTGGTACCAATCGGCCCGCTGACCAACATCGGGATGGCGTTCCGATTGGCGCCCGACCTCCCCGAGCGGATCGCGGGCGTGTCGCTGATGGGCGGCGGCAGCTTCGGCAACCGGTCCGCCGTCGCTGAGTTCAATCTCTGGGCCGATCCGCACGCGGCGGCAATCGTGTTCGATGCCTACGACCCTGCCACGCCCGGGTCGGCCGCGGGAAGGCTGATCATGGCGGGACTCGACGTGACGCATCGCTTCCAGCTGACCCCCGAGCGGATCAAACGCACACGTGAACTGCCGGGGCGGCTCGCCGAGATCCTGGCCGGACTGTTCGAGTTCTTCTCCGGGACCTATCTCTCCCGTCACAGCGACGGCGCGATGCTCGGTGCGGCGCTCCACGACCCGCTCGCGGTGTTGGCGGTCACGAACCCCGACCTGTTCGAGCGCAACGAACGCCACGTTGTGGTCGAGACCGTCGGCGAGCACACGGCGGGGATGACCGTCATCGACGAGCGGCTCCTGCTCGAACGTGCCGCACCGAACTGCGAGGTGCTGGTCGACGTCGACGCCGATGCTGCCTTCGACGTGATCATCGAGGCGGTCCGCGCCAGCGCACCCCGCGTCTGACCTCCCACGTCGAAAGCTGGGTGTCGTCCTAAGGTGACCAACGTGAGCGATTCGTTCCCCCGCCAGTACGCCCGCACCCAACGCTTCACGTTGGGCGAACCGCGCAATGTCTCGGTGTCGCCCGACGGCGAGCGCGTCGTGTTCCTCCGCAGCAGCGCGGGGAATGATCCCGTCAACGCGCTCTGGGTGCTCGACGTCAGGACTGGCGAGGAGCGTCTCGTCGCCGACCCGCGAACGCTGCTCGGACTCGACGATCCGTCCGACGGAGAACTCACCGACGAAGAACGGGCCCGGCGGGAGCGGACACGGGACGGGTCGACCGGAATCACCGCCTATGCGACCGACGCAGCGTGTCAGGTCGCGGCGTTCGCGCTCAACGGACAACTCTTCACCGCCGGGCTGCTGAGCGGCCAGGCCCGCCGCCTCGTCGTCGACGGACCGGTCGACGATCCGCGACCCGACCCGACCGCCTCCCGACTCGCCTACGTGAGCGGCACAACGTTGCGAATCGCCGAACTCGACGGGTCGTCGCGGGTGCTCGCCGGCAACGACCCGAAGGACGGTGTCACCGTCTCATGGGGAAGCGCCGACTTCATCGCCGCCGAGGAGATGCATCGATTCCGCGGGTACTGGTGGAGCCCCGACGGCCGATCGATCGCAGCGTGCCGCGTCGACGAGGGCCCGGTTGCCGAGTGGACGGTCGCCGACCCGTCCGACCCGTCGCGGCCGGCCCGGACGGTGCGCTACCCGGCGGCCGGCACCGAGAACCCACTCGTCACGCTGCACGTGCTCGGGCTCGATGGCTCGCGCCTCGACATCGACTGGGACCGCGAGTTCTTCCCATACATCGCACACGTCGAGTGGACCGACAACGGATTGTTGATGTCGGTGCAGTCGCGGGACCAGCGGGGGTCGATGGCGATGCAGGTCGACATGGCGACCGGTGAGGCGATTGCGCTCACGAGTGACTACGACGACGCCTGGATCGAGAACGTTCCCGGGGTTCCCTGCCTGCTCCCCGATGGCTCACTCCTGACGGCATCGGACCGCGACGGGATGCGCCGGCTGTACGTCGACGACCGACCGATCACACCGCTCGACCTCCAGGTCCGCTCGGTGGTGTGCGTCGCCGACCCCGACGAGAACGAGGAACCGGACATCGTGTTTCTCGCAAATGATCCCGACGAACCAACCGAATTGCACGTCTGGTCGACCACGGCGAGCACCGATCCCGAGGCCGAACGCTCCGAGCTGGGCCGGTTGACCGAACTGCCGGGTCTCCACGGGGCCGCGATCGGTGGCAGAACCGTGGTGGTCCGATCGGTCTCACTCCAAGCACCCGGTGCGACCCACACCGTGCTCGTCGACGGCCTGTTCGACGGCCCGGTGCTCACCTCCCACGCCGAGACACCGGCGATCACTCCGAACGTCACGCTGGTCCGCAGCGGCGAACGAGACCTCGCAACGGCGGTGCTCCTGCCGAACGACCGCGATCCGGATGACGACACGCCCCTGCCCGTCCTGCTCGACCCCTACGGCGGTCCGCACGCCCAGCGAGTCACGTCGGCGTACAACGCGTATCTGTCATCGCAGTGGTTCGCCGACCAGGGGTTCGCGGTCATCGTTGCCGACGGCCGCGGCACCCCAGGTCGTGGTCCCGAATGGGAACGCGCCGTCCATCTCGATCTCGCCAATCCACCACTCGACGATCAGATCGACGCACTGCATGCCTGCGCCGAGCGTTCCCCGTTCCTCGACCTCGACCGAGTGGCCATTCGCGGCTGGAGCTTCGGCGGCTACCTCGCTGCGCTGGCCGTGCTGCAGCGCCCCGACGTCTTCCATGCCGCGATCGCTGGGGCTCCGGTGACCGAGTGGCGGCTCTACGACACGCACTACACGGAGCGTTACCTCGGCGACCCTCACATCGACGACGGCGAAGCGGTGTACGACGCCAACTCGCTACTCCCGCTCGCGCCACAACTCGAACGCCCGCTGCTGTTGATCCATGGCCTCGCCGACGACAACGTCGTGGCTGCGCACACGCTGCGGCTCTCGTCGGCTCTGCTCGCCGCCGGGCGACCACACGAAGTCCTCCCGCTCGTCGGCGTCACCCACATGACACCGCAAGAAGTCGTCGCCGAGAACATTCTCCGACACCAACTCGACTTCCTGTCGCGCGCGCTGGCGTTGGATCTGAAATCATCGACGACATGACCGACCGACTCGCCGAGCTGTACCGCGGTATCGCCGTCCACGCCACAGCCGACGCCGAACACCGTGCCGCGCTCGAACTCCTGACGTTGGTGATGCTCGCCGACGACCACATCGACGACGTCGAAGTCGACGTCGTCCGCGAGATCAGCGAAGAGTGGCGCGGCGACGACTTCCCGTTCGAGGACTACCTCCGGCCTGCGATCGAGGCAGCCCGACGAGCGATCGAAACCGATCGGACCGCCGAGTTCCTCGACGACATCGACGCCACGATCAGCAGCCGCGTGCTGCGCTCCGCGTTGTTCTCCGCAGCCCGCGACGTCGCTGGTGCGAACGAGGCGGTCAGCCCGGAGGAGGGCACGATCCTCGCCGAAGTCGCCGTCCGATTCGGTTGACGACCGGCCCGATGCGCAACGAGCCCCAACTCATCGCGTACGCGGACCGGCTGGCGGGTGACCTGGCAGGCCTCCGAGATGTCCTGACCGGCGAGCTGGCCGGTGCGTTCGGCGGCGTCCACGTCTTGCCGTTCTTCGTCCCGATCGACGGCAGTGACGCCGGCTTCGACCCGGTCGACCACACCTGCGTCGACCCGCGCCTCGGCACCTGGGCCGACGTGGCTGAGCTGGGCGGCGTCGTCGACGTCATCGCCGACCTGATCGTCAACCACATGTCGATCGACTCGGCGCAGTTCACCGACTGGCGCCTCCGTGGCGACGAGTCGGCGTATGCGTCGATGTTCCTCTCGCCGCTCGACGTGTTCGATGGGAGAATGCCGAGCGACAGCGAGCAGACGGTGATCTATCGGCCTCGCCCGACACCACCGTTCCACGACGTCGAGTTCGCCGACGGTTCGGCCCGCACCGTGTGGTCGACGTTCACGCACGAGCAGATCGACATCGACGTGGACAGCCAAGCCGGATGGAACTACCTGGCGGGGATCCTCGACCGCTTCGGCGACAGCAACGTTGAGCTCGTCCGCCTCGATGCAATCGGGTACGCGATCAAGCGCGCCGGGACCTCCTGTTTCATGATCCCCGAGACCTACGAGTTCATCGACCGGCTGGCGGCGGCGGCGCGGGCGCGGGGGATGGACGTCCTCGTCGAGGTGCACGGTTACCACCGAGATCAGATCGACGTCGCGAGCCGGGTGGACCGGGTATACGACTTCGCACTTCCGCCGCTCGCCATCGACGCGTTGACGACCGGCGACGCCGGACCGTTGCGCACGTGGATCGGCATGCGGCCGAACAACGCCATCAATGTGCTCGACACCCACGACGGGATCGGCGTGATCGACGTCGGGGTCGACCAGCGGGATCGGTCGCGGCCGGGACTGCTGCCACCGGAGCGGATCCATGACCTGGTCGAAGGGATCCACGAACGCTCGAACGGTGAGAGCCGGCTGGCAACCGGCTCGGCCGCGTCGAACCTCGACCTGTACCAGGTGAACTGCACGTTCTACGACGCGCTCGGTTGCGACGACGCCCGATACCTCGCAGCGCGGATGATCCAGCTGATGTTGCCGGGTGTCCCGCAGATCTACTACGTCGGGCTGCTGGCCGGGTCGAACGACATGGAGCTCCTCGCCGCATCCGGTGTCGGTCGGGACGTGAACAGGCACCGGTACACCACCGCCGAAGTCGATGCCGCGCTCGCACGCCCCGTCGTGCGCGAGCTGCTCGAGATGCTCCGTTGGCGTGCGTCCGATACGGCGTTCGACGGCGACTTCGAGTTGATCGAATCACCGGCCGGAACGCTACGGATGCGCTGGACGAACGGAGCCGCGGTGACCGACCGCACAATCGACCTCCGGACGGCCGAGATCATCGCCCACTGACGGCCTTTCACGGGCGGTAGTGGAGGCGAAGGGCGTCGCGCATGACACCCTCGTGCAGTTCGTGCTCGCGCACGACGTGATCGTCGACGAACCCGGCGGCGCGACACGCAGCGATCGCCCGCTCGTTCTCGACGTGCGGGAGAATGACGACGTCGCTGGCGTTGCGCTCGGTGATGAAGTGCTCGGCTGCTGCTCGACAGACAGCACGACCGACACCACGGCTGAACAGGTCGGGGCGGCCGATGTACAGATCCAACGACCAGATGCCCCGACCATCGTCGAGATCGAAGGATGCGGCATCGGCGGCATCGTCGAGTTCGTACAGCTGGACGTACCCGATCGGGTCCCCGTCGAGTTCGATGATCCCGGGGATCGTGCCGTCTCGTTCGTGCTCCCCGCCCGGGCCGTACTCAGCGAGGATCTCAGCCAGGTCGAACGTCGTGTCGCGACCCTCGTACCACTCGAGCACCTCGGGCGTCGTCAGCCACTGCAGGAGGTGTGCGTAGTCGGAGATCGTGTTGTGGAGGTGCCGCACGGCGAGGTCGCCGCCGTCCCACGCAACGTCGAAGAGATGAGACGGGAACGCGCCGAGCGATACGCGATCGAGGCCCGCGAGGTCACGTCGCGTCTCGGCCTCGACCAGGCCGGCGGTTGTCATCATCTCGCGCACGACGGACCCCTGGTCGTGGCCGTGTTCGACGACGAGCCAGCCATTGGGTCGGAGGTGCCGAGGTGCCTCGTCGATGATGGTCCGCAGATCGTCGAGCCCGTCAGGTCCGGAGAACAGCGCAGCCGACGGCTCCCAATCGCTGACGATGTGTTCGATCTCCACCGAGGAGTCGGCGACGTACGGCGGGTTCGAGACGATGACGTCGAATCGCATCTCAGCGGGCAGCGCGTCGAACCAGGATCCTTCGGCGACGGTCACGTTCGCTGCCGATCGACCCAGCCCTGCGAGATTGTCGCGAGCAACCGCCACGGCGTCGGCCGAAACATCGGTGATCCAGACGTTGGTGCCGTCCTGCGGGAGCTCGTCGGCCATCGCGAGACCGATCGCTCCCGATCCGGTGCCGAGATCGGCGACATGGCGGATCGGACCGGCAGCGGCGGCGAGCCCGATCGCAAGCTCGGCGACGAGCTCCGTTTCCGGGCGAGGGATCAGCACCCGTTCATCGATGGCGAGATCGAGGTGGCGGAACGCCCAGCTGCCGAGGACGTACTGGATCGGTTCGCCGACGCGGGCGCGGGCGACCATCGCGTCGAGGTGCGCAACCGCTCGTTCGGTCGCCGGCTCGTCGAGCAGCCCACGGAACTCGACCGGGCTGGTCGCCGTCGCGGTTTCGCAGACCCAGCGCGCGTGTGTCGACTCGTCGAGCAACGCGGTGGTCTCGGCGAGCAGCTCGCGCCAGGTGACGGCGTGCTCGCCGCCACCAGCGCCGTCGTCGTCAGCCCGCGTCGGCAACGCTCGAACCCTCGGCGAGCAGGCGGGCCCGTTCTTCGGCGGCCAACGCGTCGACGATGATGCCGAGGTCACCACCGAGGACGTCGGCGAGGCGATAGACGGTGAAGCCGATCCGGTGATCGGTGACCCGGTTCTCCTTGAAGTTGTAGGTCCGAATCTTCTCGCTGCGACCACCACCGCCAACCTGGGAGCGCCGCTCGATCGACAGCTCGGCCGCGCGTTCGGCCTCGGCGCGTTCGAACAGCCGGGCGCGGAGCACCTGCATCGCACGATTGCGGTTCTGCAGTTGCGACCGCTCGTCCTGCATCGTGACCACGACACCGGTCGGAACGTGGGTGATCCGCACCGCCGAATCGGTCGTGTTGACGTGTTGACCGCCGGCTCCGCTCGAGCGGTACACGTCGATCTCGAGATCGCGGTCGTCGATGTCGACGTCGACGTCGTCGACATCGGGGAGCACGGTGACGGTTGCAGACGAGGTGTGGACTCTCCCCTGACTCTCGGTCACGGGCACCCGCTGAACGCGGTGGGGGCCACCTTCGTACTTCAGGTTCCGCCATGCGGTGTCGCCACTGACGACAAAGGTGATGTCGTTGTAGCCACCCATGTCGGAGACCGCTGCAGACAGCGTCTCCGTCTTCCACCTCTTCGAGGTGGCGTACGCCGAATACATCTCGTACAGGTCACGGGCGAACAGATTCGCCTCCTCGCCGCCCTCTGCGCCACGGATCTCGACAATCACGTCGCGGCCGTCATGCGGATCCTTCGGGATCATCATCTCGCGGAGTTCGGATTCGAGCGCGGCGAGTTCGACGGCGACATCGTCGATTTCGTCAACGAGCATCTGTCGTTCGTCGCCCGACGAGCCGTCGAGCATCTCACGGGCCGCCTCGCCGTCACCGCGACGGGTGTCGAAGCGGCGGATCTTCTGGACGACGGGGCCGAGATCGTTGTACCGCTTGGAGACAGTGCGGAGCTGCTCGGGGTCGGCGAGCACTTCGGGGTCGGCGAGTTGATGTTCGAGGGTCTCGTACTCGTCGACGATCTGGGCGAGCCGGTCCATCATTGACATGTCACATCCCGATCAGTTCGACCGGGCGGTCGAGGAGCGCCGCCAGATCCCGGGTAGCTGCGACGAGGTCCCGCTCCGGGACGACGATGAGCACACGGTCGATCTCGTCGGGCAGCGACAACGCCACGTCGGCGACGAACGGGATGAGGTCGAGGTCGACACCGGACGAGATCACGACCGCAACAGGTGCGCCGGCAGCGTCGACGCCGCGAGCGACGCACGGTTCCGGGTATTTCATGCTCTGCCGTGGCACCGGCGGGTCGACCGGAGCGAGGTCGGTGAGCCCCAGAAGGCTCGGGTTCTCCTGCACCTGCCAGCGCAAGAAGCGTTCGGGCGCCATGCGATTGAGCGGGTGCTGGATCGCCTCGACGCTGCGGTAGTCCGTGACCGCCGCGACGACATCGGCGAGTGCATCGACCTTGGGGACGTGTCCGTGGATGAGCTGGAACGCCTCGCGGTCGGTGGCCCCAACGCCGACTTCGAGGATCACACCCTCGGAAGGCGTCGTGATCATGTCTGCGGGCACGTCGTTGAGTTCGGCGAAGTGCCCGACCGTCGGCTCATCGACGACCCGACACACCTCGAGGCCGCGGACGTCGCCGGTGACGATGCCGCGCTCGACCAGCGGCGTGGCCCCTCCTGCTTCGATCAGCGGCACCAGCTCGAGGTGCTCGGCCGTGGCTTTCGGGATCGGTGGTGCCGCCTCCGCGATGACCGGGAGAAGCGTGCGCTCCGCGGGGAACCAGATGCGGATCGGGAAGTCGAAAGCAGCGACGCGGCGGGCGAGCTGGCCGCCCTCACGGTCGACGACAACATCGAGCGAGGTCGCGTGCTGGCGAATCGCCCAGACGAGGCTTGCGCCGAGTGTCCGACTGGCCGGACCGTCGACGATCACCCATGCGGCGCCGGCGACAACGAGCCCGGCACCGGTGCCGAACTCGATCGGCTCCGCGTCGACCCTCACTCCCAAGTGCTCCGAAACCAAGGCGCGCAGCTTGATCCCGAGCAACCTCCGCCGCCGCTCGCTCGTCGCCGGTGCGCCTCCATCACTCATCGGCAACGACGCTACCGACGCTCCGGCCATGGACGTCCTCGGTCGGAGCGACGTGCTAGTTCTGACGGGCACGAGGCAACGGCCGCAGGAGGCTTGCATGCACACCATCGTCAATCCACTCAGACGAGCAGAGCTCACGGCTGGCAAGGAGGAGGGTTTCGTTTCGGGCGGACGCCGGCTCACGTTCGGCGAGTTCGTGTCGCGATGTCGCCGACTCGGGACCGTGCTGTCCGATCTCGGTATCGGCCGCAACGATCGAGTCGCGATCGTTGCGTTCAACTCGATCGAGCTCATGGAGTTGTACTGCGGCATCCCGGCCGCCGGTCGGGTGCAGGTGCCACTGAACTTCCGCTGGGCCGATCCCGAGCTCGAGTACGCCATCAAGGACGCTGGGGCGAACGTGCTCTTCATCGACCGCGACCCCGGCCCGCTCGCCGAGGTGGTCGACACCGTGGTCCGCCTCGACACGGGCGACTACGACGCTCGGCTCGCCGCAGTCGAGGAGACCGACTTCGATGTCACCCTCCGACCCGACGATCTGGCCGGGCTGTTCTACACCGGTGGCACGACCGGTGCATCGAAGGGCGTCATGCTCACCCATGGGAACCTGATCGCCAACGCGTACAACTCTCAGATGTTCTGGCCCGTCGGACCCGGCGACGTGTTCCAGGTGATCGCCCCCATGTTCCATGCGGCGGGTTCGACCAGCGTGTTGCAGTGCATCTACCAGGGCGTTCCGCAGGTGCTCGTGCCGGTCTTCGATCCGGCGGCGATTCTCGACCAGATCGAGACGGAGCGCGTGACGGCCACCTTGGGTGTTCCGTCGATGCTGGCTGCGCAGGTCGAGACGCAGCTCGCCAGCCCTCGGCACGTGTCGTCACTGCGCATCTACGGTCACGGCGGCTCACCCATACCGACCGAGGTACTCCGACGAGCGACCCAGGCGTTTCCGACCACCGAGTTCGCGCAGGTGTACGGCGCGACCGAGACCGCACCGCTGGTGACCGGCTTCCGCCACGAGGAACTGCACCTCGAGAGCGAACGCATCCGAAGTTGCGGCCAGCCGATGCTCGGCGTGGAGATCGAGATCCGCCGACCGGACGGAACCCCGAGTCCGATCGGCGAGGCCGGCGAGGTCACCGCGCACGGCGACAACATCATGGCCGGCTATTGGAACAAGCCGGAGCAGACGGCGAGCGTGCTGCACGACGGGTGGTACAGCACCGGTGACATCGGACGCGTCGATGAGAAGGGCTACCTCTCTCTCCTCGATCGCTCGAAGGACATGATCATCTCGGGCGGCGAGAACGTGTACTGCACCGAGGTGGAGGAGGCGATCTACACACACCCTGCAGTCCTTGAGGCCGCCGTGTTCGGGATCCCCGACGAGCGTTGGGGCGAAGCGGTGCACGCGGTCGTCGTCGCCCGGACTGGGGTCGTCGTGACCGCCGAGGACATCATCGCCCACACCCGAAAATCGATCGCGGGTTACAAGGTGCCGCGCTCGGTCCAGGTGCGCGCCGCCGAACTTCCGAAGTCAGGTCCGGGCAAGGTGCTCAAGCGGGAGCTCCGCGCCCCGTTCTGGGCAGATCACCAAACCCAGATCAACTGAGCCTCCTCAGATGAAGTAGGCCGTGACGTCGGCGAGGAGGTCGACGTTGCCACGGTTGTTGAAGATCGTGATGTTGCCGTCGGTGCCGACCTTGGCGATCACGAGGTTGGCTGAGACGGCACCGGGATCGGGGTTGAGGCTCGAAGCCTCCGGCCGCCGCTCGCCGGTCGGGTACACGGTCAGGAAGGTCTGCTTCGTCGGACGCACGGCTGACACGTTCAGTGCGACGGCTTGCGCTCCTGCAGGGACGCCGGCGATGCCGGTCACCTTCAACGTCACCTCGCCGCCGGCACGGACGCGCGCCTTCGCCGCGCCGATACCCGTGCGGGTGTCCAGCAGGCGTCGCGGCGCGACGGGCGACAGCTGGGCGCCGGTGTCGGAGAAGCAGCCGACCACATCCGCGACCAGATCGACCTGTCCCGTGCTGGCCTCGACGTTGATCTTGCCGTCGGGGCCCACCTTGCACATCGCCAGGTTCGGGATGGTCCGACCTGCTCGATAGGACAAGCTGGCCGTGTTCGGTCGATCCTCACCGGTCGGCCATGCGGTGACGTATCCGTTCTGCGTCGGACGCACCGAGAGCAGATTGAGCACCACCGCGTCGACCCCCGACGTCGGGACACCGCCCTCGCCGAGCACCTGGAGCGTGAACGTCTTCCCCCCGCGAACGCGCGCCTTCGCGGCACCGACCCCACTCCGCGTGTCGAGAATCCGGCTCGGCGTCAGCGGCAACATTTTTCCCGGACTCGACGCTGACGAGGACCCTCCCGATGGCTGGAAGTAGCCCATGACATCGGCGGTGAGGTGAACCTTCGAGGTGTTGTTGTAGACCGAGATCGTGCCGTCGTTGCCGACTCCCACGATGGTCATGTTCGGCACGACGGATCGAGCGCGCGGGTTCAGCGTGGACGAATCAGGACGACTCTGCCCGGTGGGGAACGCCGTGAGATAGGTCTTGGTGTTCGGCCGGATCGACGTGAGATTCACGGCGACAGCAGTGACGCCGCTGGCCGGCACCGTCCCGGCACCGGCGATCTTGATCTTCACGGTTTCGCCCGGGCCGATGGCGGTCGTCCGACCTCCGATGCCGGACCGGCTGTCGTACAACCGCTCTGGTGCCATGGCGACGAACTCACTGCGCTGGCTGGTCGGCGGGAACACAGGGTTTGCGTCGGGGCCCTTCGTGAACAGCCCGAGGTCGTTCCGATTGCCGGGCAGCACGTCGGAAGCACCGCCACCCAGCCAACCGTCGATGACCGAGCCGTAGTAGTCACGCATGTCCACGTGCGTCGGCATCCGCTCCCACCGTCGGAGTCCAGCGAGCGACGGGCGCTGTCCGTAGAACCCACCCTTGACGCCGGCACCGAACACGAAGTGCGGAGCCGACGATCCGTGATCGGTGCCCCGTCCATCGTTCGAGAAGGGGGTGCGACCGAACTCGGAGAACGTCATCACGGTCACCCGTCCGACCCACGCCGGGTCCAGCGTGGCGAAGAACCGCTGGACAGCCGAGTTCAGCTCCTGCATCCGTACGGGGTGCTGATTGGGCTGGCCGGCGTGACTGTCGAAGTCACCGAAGCCGGCACTGATCACGCGGAAGCCGAGGTTCGCGTTGATCAGTCGCGCCGCTACTTCGAGCTTCGCGACGACCTCGGTGTCGGGCAGTTGCTCCTCGTCCGGGATGACTGGGCTCAACGTGGCCGAGAGTTCAAGCTGGTCGACCTGCGACTGGCCGACGCGGCCGAGCCACGAGTTCGATGCACCCACACCCGCAAGGTCACGAACCGCACCGAACAACGCGATGTCAGCCTCGGTGCGCCATTCGCGCGGCACGCCGAAGCCCGGGCGCCCCGTCGGCACGGTCGTTGCGATCGACTGCTCTCCGATCATGTGCAGCGGGATGGAGTGGCCGATCTCGGCCGCGGCGAAAAGGTCTTTGTTCCCACCGAGGTAGCCGTCGAGCCAGCGGCCGAGCCAGCCGCTGCTGGTGAGACCCGTCGGCCGACCCGACATCCACTTCGCCATCGAGTTGAAGTGGCTGAATTCGTCCTGCATGTGGCCGACACCCTCGACGATCGCCAGCTGGTCGGCATCCCAGAAGCGTTTCAGTTCACCGAGATCGGGATGCAAGCCGCTGTTCGCATCGAGCGGCAAGGTCTGCCCCGCGGGGATCGCGAGCGAACCGTGTTGGTCGTAGTACAGACCGTCGCTGATCGGCACGACCGTGTTCAGTCCGTCGTTGCCTCCGTACATACCGATGACGACGAGAATGCCGTCGGTCGGGCCGATCGGACCGAGTGCCCAGGCTGCCGGGTCGTGGCCGGGCAGCACCGAGTCGAGAAGCGACGTGCCGGGACCGGCGACGAGGCCGGCACCGAGACCCATGCCGATCGCTTGCAGAAAACGTCGACGATCGATCGAGAATGGGTCGTCGTTGGCGACTGCACGCGAGAGGAGCCGGACGGCATCGGCGGTGGAGATGTCTGGGTCGAGCATGGTGGCCTCAGGCGATGTGCATTTCGGGGGCGGACAGGAGAAGGAACAGTGCGTCGAAGCGCATCCATGCAGCGACATCGGGATGGCCGAGATGTGCCAGCACGCGGTCACGCGTCGACGCCGGCGGCCGGAGCCCGGTGTAGAGGATGACCCGATCGACGAACTCCTCGTCGGAGATCGGGTCGATTCCGTCCTGCCAGCGACCTTGGATCTCGATCTTGGTCAGGCGGTTCGCATTGTTCTCGCCGAATTGGATGTAGCCGGCATCGCCAGCCCAGGTGTCACCCTGGAGCGCCCAGAGGCACCCCTGCACGATCAGCTGGCGAGCACCCATCGCACTCGCGTTGACCCAGTAGCCGTTGGGCTTCCAGCCGCTGACGTTGGGCGGATAGAGCGGTTGCTGTCCAGCCTGATCGAGGAGCCAGAGTTGTCCGGCGCGTTCGGAGTCGAGCCCGAGCGCGATCATGTTGGCGACCAGGAACTCGACGGGTTGACGAACGAGACCGGTCTTGGTGGCGGTGGCGTAGAAGTCGTCGTGCGTGAGCATCGCGGCAACCCACGGCCTGATCGCAAAATCGTTCTCGATGAGGGCCCTGCGCATCGCTGCAGCCACGCCGCTGGGAACCGTCCGGCTGGCCGCCTCGCCGAACTCCTGCCAGAGCTTGTAGCTGAGGAATTCGGCGGCGACCTCGTTCGAGGGTCGCCCCTGGTTCTTCTCCGCCCCCGGTGGGATTTTTCCGACGCCAAGTGGGCCGAGACCGAGGATCACGTTGATCGTGTCGTTACCACCCTCTCTCGGGTCGCCCTGGTTGATCTCGCGGCCGAGGAACTGCTGCGGTGTGGAATCGTGTCGCTCCTCGTCGAAGACGTATTCGTTGATGTCCCAACGAGGCCGGTTGTGACCGGTCCAGGCAGCGGTGGCAGCCTCCACGTCGGCTTCGGTGTAATTGCCGACGCCGAGGAGGAACAGCTCCATCAGCTCGCGTGCGAAGTTCTGATTCGGCGAATTCGCGTAGTTCTGGTCGTTGTCCAGGTAGCGCAGCATCGCCACCTGGATCGCCATCGTCTTCACGAGTTCCGCGACGCTGCTGCCGGCGGCGGCGGGACCGAGGCCGCGGCGTCGGAACAGGTCGACCTGCTCTTGCATCGCCAGCGCCGACTCGACCTTCCCCAGCTCGGAGCAGATGTGGCCGTGCCAGAAGAACGCCATCCGCTCCCCGAACGAACGCTCGACAGAGGCCATCTGATCCATCCAGTGCTCCGACAGACGGACGCCCTGCCGCCAATTGGAGTTGGCTGGGATCCCGGCGAACGACGCGCTGGGCGGATTGGCCGGCACATTCATCACGTCGTCGACGGCGGCTTCGATGGTGCCGAGGGTGAGCAGGTGCGCAACCCGATCCGGGCGATCGACGATCTCCGTGCGACGCAGGAGGTGTCGCACGTTCTCTTGGTTCAGTGTGGGCACTCGTTCCTCCGGATGGTCGCCAGCGGCCTGGTGATCATCGGACCCTCGAAGGAGTCCAATACGCTGTCATCGGTCCACCGCGCTCAGAGGTTGAGTAACCCCTTCCATAAACTACTGTAACACAACTGTCATGTTTGACTGGTCGCCCGGCGCAGAAAAACGACAGATGCCGCCCCGAGGGGCGGCATCTGCACATCGGATGAGCCCGGCCTCGTGCCGGGGGTCGGATCACTCCTCGAGGTTCGTGGGCTTGCCCTCGCGACGGCCGTAGCGCTTGTTGAAGCGCTCGACACGGCCACCTGAATCGACCAGCTTCTGCTTGCCGGTGAAGAACGGATGACACTCATTGCAGAGTTCGACGGTGAGATCACCCTCGACCGTGGACTTCGTCGTGAAGGTGTTGCCGCACGAGCACTTGACGGTCGTGTCGGTGTAGGTGGGGTGGATGTCGGTCTTCATCGTGGTTCCTCTTCTCGATCCTGTTGTGACGGCTGAAGGCTCGACCCCACGGGATTGTGGTGCCGGCGATCGTCGTCGAGATCAGCGCCGAGTGACGCTATCTGAATACAACCGAACGCGGCTGCCCTTGTTCCAGGCACATCCAACGCAAACGTGCAACGGGTGTCTGACACCCAGTGTCAGCGGGGTGTCACATGCCGGGTTGTTTGGCGATCTCGTTGAGGAACTCGCTGTTCGACTTGAACGTCTTCAAACGGTCCATCAACAACTCGAGGCCCGGAGCGGCGTTGCCGTCGGCGGCGAGACCGCTCAACACCCGGCGCAGCTTCCAGACCATCTGGAGTTCCTTCCGGTCGAACAGCAGCTCCTCGTGTCGGGTCGACGATGCATCGACGTCGATCGCCGGGTAGATCCGGCGTTCGGCGACCTTGCGGTCGAGGCGCAGCTCCATGTTGCCCGTTCCCTTGAACTCCTCGAAGATCGCCTCGTCCATCCGGCTGTTCGTGTCGACCAGCGCCGTGGCGAGGATCGTGAGCGAGCCGCCCTCCTCGACGTTGCGGGCCGCTCCGAAGAACTTCTTCGGTGGATACAACGCGCCGGCGTCGATACCACCGGAGAGGATGCGGCCACTCGCCGGGGCCGCGAGGTTGTACGCCCGGCTCAGGCGGGTGATGCCGTCGAGCATGATCACGACGTCCTTGCCGTCCTCGACCATCCGCTTCGCCTTGGCGATCGTCATCTCGGCGACGGCGGTGTGCTCCTCACTCGGCCGGTCGAACGTCGACGAGATGACCTCGCCCTTGACGGTCCGCCTGATGTCGGTGACCTCCTCGGGCCGCTCGTCGATCAACAGCATGATCAGGGTGACTTCGGGGTTGTTCTTCTCGATCATCTTGGCGATCGTCTTCATGATCGTCGTCTTGCCGGCCTTGGGCGGCGAGACGAGGATCCCGCGCTGGCCCTTGCCGATCGGTGAGATCAGGTCGATGATGCGAGCGGTCATGTTCGTAGGATCGGTCGGGTCCTCGAGCCCCAGCTTCTCGTCGGGGAACAGCGCCGTCAGGTTTTCGAACCGCGGCCGCTTCTTGGCCGCTTCCGGGTCGCCGCCGTTGACGGTGTAGACCTCGAGCAGCGCCGGGTTCTTCTCGTTCCGCTGGGCCGGGCGCATCTTGCCCGTGATCTCATCGCCCTTGCGCAGCCCGTACTGCCGAGCCAGCTTCACTCCGATGTAGGCATCCTGCTTGCTCGGGAGGTAGCCGTTGATCCGCAGGAACCCGTAGCCCTCGTCGCGCATGTCGAGATACCCCGACACCTCGACCGGCTCGTTGGACTGCGGCTGGCCATCTTCGTCGAGAATCTCGAGATCCTCGCCCTGGGGCCCTTCTTGCCCGCGGCCGCCACCGCCCTTGCGTCGCCGACGACGACGCTTACTGTTTCCGCCGCCGTCCTGATCATTGCTGCCGCCGCCCTGGCTACCGCCCTGGCCGCGATTACCACCGTCGTTGCGGTTGCCGCCACCCTGATTTCGGTCCTGGTTACGACTTCCACCTTCGTTGCGATTCCGGCTTCGTCCGTCGCCATCGCTGCGGGAGCCGTCGCCCTTCGAGTCGTCGCCGCCCTGTGCGTCACGTTGACGATCGCTGCCGCGCTGACCGTCACGGTTGCTCCGCCGACCGTTCTCGTCACGACCTCCTCGGGAGCGCTCCTCGTCGTCACGCTTCGGGTCGCTCGTGGCCTCGGGGGCTTCCGACGTGCCCGTCGGGACGCCCTGCTTCGTGAGCTCGATCTCCCAGTCGGCGAGCGGCTCACCATCCGGGCCCAGAACGACGCCATCGTCGGACGCCACATCGGTCGTGGGGCTGACGATCGCCTCGCCACCTTCCGCCCCGCTCTCGGCGTTGGCGCCGGGCTTGTCGGCGCCGTTCTTCGAGGCTGACGTCCGGTCGGGTTTCGACGCGGCTGACGTGTCGCCGCTGCCGCTGGCGGACGCCGACGGTGTCGGGTCGGGTTCGGCCTCGCCGGCTCCGCCGGTCGCATCGATGATCGCGCCGATGAGGTCGGCCTTCTTGAGTTTGGAGATGCCCTTGACGCCGAGCGCCTTGGCGATCTGGAGGAGTTGGTCCTTGTCCTTGCCTTCCAGCGCGGACTGTTCGAGTGCCTGTGCGGCCATCGGATGCCTCTCTTTCGCCGTCGGTGGAGAGCGACGGCGAGGTCTGGTTCAGGAGATGAGGTCGAGACGCACCACGATGAGTGTGACGCGCCGGCGTCAGCTCCCCTGAGAGATTCGCACGCTTCGAGAGATCGAGGTGCGGTCCGGTGAGAACCGAACGACATTGACGTTAGTTGGTCGTGGCACTCGATTGCAACGTCAGGCCGATTCAAGCCGATTCGGGATGGTCACCGGGTCAGCGACTCGACGAGCGCCTGCACGGTCGCGAGGTCGTTGGCAACCGTCTGCGTCCGCTCCTCACGGTTGAACAGGTCGGCGAGGTGCGGCGGCAGCGCCGGGCGGGTCCCGGTGGCCCGCTCGACGGCATCGGGGAACTTCGCCGGGTGTGCGGTGGCGAGCGTGATCATCGGCCCCGCAGGCCCCGTTGGCCCACCGAGAAGCCGGGCGGCAGCGGTCCCTGTGGCCGTGTGCGGGTCGACGAACATGCCGGTGTCGGTGCGCATGCGGGCGATCTCCTGAAGTGTTGCTTCGTCGTCGAACGCGGCCGCCCGGAACGTGCCATCGATGAACGCGGCTCGTTGATCCGGCTCGATGTCGAGGCGGCCGACCTGGCGGAATCGGTCGAGCTGTTCGGTGGTCATCCCACCGTCGCGACCGTTCATCTCGAACAGCAGCCGCTCGAAATTCGACGACACCTGGATGTCCATCGAGGGACTCAAAGTCGGCACCACGTCGCGCGCCGTCATGTCGCCGTCGTTCACGAAGCGGGTGAGGATGTCGTTGGTGTTCGAGGCCAGGACGAAGCCGTTGATCGGTGCGCCCATCTCACGTGCGATCCAGCCTGCCAGCACGTTGCCGAAGTTGCCGGTCGGGACGACGAACGTGGATGGATCCGCGAACGTCTCGGCTGCAACGACGTAGTACACGGTCTGCGCCATCACCCGCGCCCAGTTGATCGAGTTGACCGCCGACAGGTTGTTGCGATTGCGAAAGTCGGCGTCGTTGAACATCGCCTTGACGAGATCCTGGCAGTCGTCGAACGTTCCCTCGACGGCGACGGCGTGTGCATTCGGCGCTTCGACAGTCGTCATCTGCCGACGCTGGACGTCGCTCGTCCGCCCAAGCGGATACAGGATCACGATGTCGACGTTGTCGCAACCGGACACCCCGTCGATCGCCGCCGAACCCGTGTCGCCACTCGTGGCGCCGACGATTGTGACCCGCTCACCACGCTGGGCGAGCACGTGATCGAACATCCTTCCGACGAGCTGGAGCGCCACGTCCTTGAACGCGAGCGTCGGCCCGTGAAAGAGCTCCTGCACCCACTGGTTCGCACCCACCTGTATCAACGGGACGACGGCCGGGTGTCGGAACGTGCCATACGCCTCGGCGCAGAGGTGGGTGAGGGTCACCTCGTCGATGTCCGGCGTGACGAACGGCAGCATCACCTCGACGGCTCGCTCGACGTAGTCGTGGCGACGCCCGCTTCGGTTCGTGAGCTTCGGCCATGTTGCGGGCACGTACAGCCCGCCGTCGTTTGCGAGACCGGCGAGGAGCACGTCCGCGAAACCCAGTTCGGGAGCGCGGCCGCGGGTGGAGACGTATTTCATGAGCGCTCGCCCTCAGCTCCCGATGACGCGGATGAGTCCGCCGACCTTCAGAACGACGTCGAGGCCGTTGAGTTCACGGACGGTCGCCTGGACATCCTTCTCGCGAGCCTCGTGCGTGATGAACACGAGGCGGGCATCTGGCCCGTTGCCCTCCTGTTCGGCGACACGAATGCTGACCCCGTGCTCGGCGAACACGCCGGTGACGGCATGCAACACCCCGGGCTGATCGGCGACGTCGAGCCCGAGCAGATACTCGGCCGACGTCTCGTCGATCGGCTTGATCGTCGCCTTGCCGAGCGCCCCCACCGAACCATGCGTCCCGGCGCGCAGATTGATGGCGGCGTCGATCACGTCGCCGAAGACCGCACTGGCGGTCGGCGCTCCTCCGGCGCCGCGACCGTAGAACAGCGCGGAGTCGACGTAATCGCCCTCGACGAACACGGCATTGAAGCTGTCGCGCACGGTTGCGAGTGGGTGATGGTCTGGGACCATCGTCGGATGCACGCGGACGCTGACCTCGTCGGTCTCGGGGTCGCGTTCGACGATGCCCAGCAACTTGACGACGTAGCCGAGACGACGGGCGATCGCGATCTCCGACGCGGTGATCTCACTGATGCCCTGGTGGTAGACATCTCCGGCGACGACCTTCTTACCGAATGCCACGGTTGCGATGATCGCCGCCTTGGCGCCGGCGTCGTAGCCCTCGACGTCGGCCGTGGGGTCGCGTTCGGCGTAGCCGAGACTCTGTGCGTCCTTCAGAGCCGCGCCGTAGTCGGCGTCGCCACCGGCGTCGACGGCATCGGTCATTTTGGTGAGGATGTAGTTGGTGGTGCCATTGATGATCCCGAGGATGCGGGTGATCGGTTCGCCGTAGAGGCTTTCGCGCAGGACCCGGATGAACGGGATACCGGCGGCCACCGCCGCCTCGAACAAGAGGTCGCGGCCCGCTGCGTCGGCAGCCGCGTACAACTCGGCACCGACGTTGGCCAACAGTTCCTTGTTCGCGGTCACCACCGGCTTGCCGTTGGCGAGCGCCGTGAGGATCAGCTCGCGGGCCGGCTCGATGCCCCCGATCGACTCCACGACCAGGTCGATGTCGGGGTCGGTCACGACCCCCATGGCATCACGGGTCAGCACATCGTCACCGACCTCGACGTCACGCGGCGCGGACATGTTGCGGACTGCAACGCTGGCGATCTCGAGGCGGATGCCGGTGCGTTGCTCGACGGCGTCGGCACGGGTGCGGACGATGTCGACGAGCGCAGCGCCGACGTTGCCGCAGCCCAGGACACCGATTCGCACGGTCAGCGGCGCATCGGATCGGTCGTGATCGAGATCGTTGGTCACGCCGTCAGGCTACGGGATCGTCACCGATCGTTGCTGAGGTCACGTCCGGACGAGATCGTGGAACCTCGCGGCGTTGCCTGATCCACTTCGACATCGAGCGAATCGTTGCACATCTCCCCGCTCCCGGGAGACGCAGCCCCCACGGCCGCACGAGGGCGTCGGCGGGTGCCGGACTCCCGGGGCGGCGAGTCTCAGTCGGGCAGTTTGTCGACGGCGTCCTTCGCCATCGTCGCTCCCTCGTCGACCTTGTCGGCATGGCCGCCGGCCTTGTCGCCGATCGCGTCGGCCCCCTTGTCGATGCCATCCTTGATCTGCGGCTTCTTGCCCTTGGTCAAGTTCTTGATCGAATCCATCAATCCCATGTCTGCAGCACTCCTTCAGGTTGTCTCGCGTGCTCGCAGTATGGCCGATCCTCGAACGAAAGTCGTCACACCATCGGGACGAACCCGTCCCCGGGCCGATCCGAAGGTCATCGCAGGTCCGCGTCGAAGACGTCCGTGGCGAGCAGGTCGTCGAACGACTCGCGCCTCACGACCAGACGCGCGTCGCCGTCCGCACAGAACACGACCGGGGGGCGCGTGATCTTGTTGTAGTTCGATCCCATCGATTGGCCGTAGGCACCCGTGACCGGCATCGCCAGCAAGTCGCCCACTGCGACATCGCCCGGAAGTCGCGCGTCGAACGCCAGGACGTCGCCGGACTCGCAGTGCTTACCGACGAGTCGAGCGCTGAGATCGCGTGGATCGTCGACAGCGCGCGGAAGAAACGACTCGTAGCCGGAGCCGTACAGCACGGGACGCGGGTTGTCACTCATCCCGCCGTCGACCGACACGTAGGTGCGGACGTCGGGGATGTGCTTGATCGTGCCGACGGTGTAGACCGTCATCGCCGCAGCGGCAGCGATCGAACGACCCGGCTCGACGCTGACGCGTGACTTCACGCCGAGCGATTCGCACGCATCGAGCAATACGTGTCCCCACTGCGTGATCGAGGGCGCCTCTTCACCTTCGACGTAGGCGACGCCGAGCCCACCCCCGAGCACCAGTTCGGGCAGGTCGAGCGGAACCGCGAAGTCGGCCATCACCTCGGCGGCTTTGGCGAACGACGACGCCTCGAACACGTTCGAGCCGATGTGGCAGTGCACGCCGACGAGGTTGACCGACGGTGAGCGTCGGGCGCGATCGACGGCGCGATGGGCATCGCCGTTCTCCAGGTTGAAGCCGAACTTCGAGTCGTTCTGACCGGTGGAGATGAACTCGTGGGTGTGGGCGCTCACGCCGGGGGTGATTCGCAGGACGACGTCGGGCGCCGAGCCAACCCCGGCAGCGATCAACGCATCGATGCGATCGAACTCGTCGAACGAGTCGACGATCACGTGCTTCACACCCGCCTCGATCGCCTGTCGCAGCTCGGCAGACGACTTGTTGTTGCCGTGGAGGGTGCAGGCAGAC
>Ga0316197_10000348_pt1 | contig 32846 bp, 35 predicted proteins | sample OudBiesiAoxic_MG_FD_204939 | JGI IMG/M metagenome (GOLD analysis project Ga0316197, IMG submission 204939) | Coastal sediment microbial communities from Oude Bieten Haven, Netherlands - site A oxic | ecosystem: Environmental > Aquatic > Marine > Coastal > Sediment | place: Netherlands... | reverse complement strand
GCCCTTCGCCGGGCCGGTGACGTGCTCGACCGCATGCTGAGGTGCCCCCCATATCGGAAGATCGTTGAGCTGCGCGGCAACGTCCAGGAGGTCATGCTCGGCTACTCCGACTCGAACAAGATCGGGGGCATCACGACATCGCAGTGGGAAATATACAAGGCGCAGCGTCACCTCCACAATGCCGCCCAACGCCACGGTGTTTCGCTTCGTCTGTTCCATGGCAGGGGCGGCACGATCGGGCGCGGCGGCGGGCCGACCCACCAGGCGATCCTGGCCCAGCCGTTCGGCACGGTCGACGGGCGCATCAAGGTCACCGAACAAGGTGAGATCATCTCGGACAAATACGGGCTGCCATCCCTCGCTCATCGCAATCTCGAACTGGCGCTCTCCTCGGTACTCGAGGCATCGCTCCTTCACCGCGGGTCCAGACAGCCGAAAGAAGTGCTCGACCGCTGGACGCTCGCGATGGAGGATCTCTCGGGGGCCGCCTACGCCGGCTACCGGGAGCTCGTCGAGGCTCCCGGCTTGATCGAGTACTTCCTCGCTGCCACACCGGTCGAGGAATTGGGCGAGATGAACATTGGATCACGCCCGTCCCGCCGGCCGGGGGGCGGTGCGGGGCTCGACGACCTGCGGGCCATTCCCTGGGTATTCGGCTGGACTCAGTCGCGCCAGATCGTTCCGGGATGGTATGGGGTCGGCACCGCCTTGGAGGCGATGCGCCGTGGCGGCAAGTGGAGCATCGTCGAAGAGATGTTCGATGAGTTTCTTTTCCTGCAAACGTTCATCTCGAACGTCGAGATGACGCTGGCAAAGACCGATCTCGATATCGCATCACGCTACGTGCGCGAGCTCGTCGATCCTCGCCATCAGCACCTCCTCGACCTCATTCGCGAAGAGTACGAACGGACGGTTGTCGAGGTGCAACGTCTGACCGGTACCGGCATCCTCGATCGCCTGCCGATCTTGCGGCGGACGCTCGCTGTTCGTGATTACTACCTCGATCCCTTGAACCTGCTGCAGGTGTCGCTCCTCGCACGGCGCCGTGATGGTGAAAGTGATCCCGCCCTGGAGCGGGCGCTCCTGCTCACGGTCAACGGCATCGCGGCGGGGATGCGCAACACCGGTTGACCGCATCGACCGCAGCCTTGGGAACGGTCAGCCGTCCACGGTCACGAAGTCGATGAGCTGTTCGACCGCGTTGACGAGCGGTGTCTCGACATCGCGGTAGGACGTCACCGAGTCGAGAACCTCTCCCCAGAACGCCCCGGACACGGTGTCGAGGCCCAGGCGATTGATCACGCCTTCCTTCCACGGCTCGCCCATCGGGACCTCGGGCCACGCGGCGATACCGAACGTCTCGGGTTTGATAGCCGCCCAGATGTCGACGTACGGGTGACCACAGATCAACACGTTGCCATCGCGAATCGTCCCGGCGATGCGCGACTCCTTAGAGCCGTCGACGAGACGATCGAGCAGGATTCCGAGTCGGCGGCGGGGCCCGGGGCGGAAGCTGCCGACCAATGCAGTGAGGTCATCCGCACCGTGGAGTGGTTCGACCGCCACGGCTGCCTCCCGGAGGTCGTCACCCCAGATCTTCTCGATCAGTTCGGCGTCGTGGATGCCCTCGACCCATATGCGGCTTGCCCGGGCGGTGCGTGCTCGCGACGCTCCCGCGTCGATCGAGCCTGAGGCGGTGAATTGAGGCTTGCTTCCTTTGGTGGCGGCAGGCTCACGCATCGCGACGCGCGATCCGTTGTGCATGAAGGCACCGTCGTGGGCCGGGAACGACTGCTGCTCGCCCCATTCGCTGGTGAGCACGACATCGCCGCCCTGCGTGAACTCGGCGACGATGCCGGTGAACCCGGACCCGGTGTGTTTGAGCGTCATCCCAACCCTGACTTCGAGTAGGCGGTACTCCCGCTTGTTGAAGTCGGCGAGTACGTCGTCCTGAGCCCATCGGTCCTGCGTCGGCATGGCCGGGCAGCGTAGCCCGGGTCGGGCCAACCCCTGCGTATCGGTCGGCGGTTCCGCAGCGGTCGCGACCGGTGCGTCTCGTTGACTAGGCCAAAGGCGCTGCGGCGAACGGTTCGGCGAACCGCACACACCACACCATCACCGTGCGATGCACGGCCGGGTCGAACTCCGCTGGCAGCTCGTAGTTCTGGCCGCCGACGTTGCCCTTGATCTTCCCAAGGTCGAGGTAGTCGGCCGGAGTTCCTCCCTCGTAGTCCTCGGTTGGGAGCACCCACACGAACAGGTCGGGGCCGTTCTGGATGTCGGTGTCGTCTTCGAAGCGGAGAACGTACCGCCCGTCTTGTTCGTAGACGGTTGCGGTGCCTTCGGCGGAGTGATTGATTCCGTAGAAGCTGCCGGTGCTCACCTCCACCGGTCCCGATGGTGCTGCGGTCGTGGTTGCGGGCGCCTCCGTCGTCGACGTCTCCGTGCCCTCCGGCGCCGTTGTGTCCGTGGGAATCGTCGTTGTCGTCGTGGTCGTTGGCGGGACGGTCTCCGTCGTCACCGTGGTGAACGCGTCGGCGAGTGATTCGTCCACCGCGTCGTCCACAAAGAGCTTGTCCGGTCGGAACGCCAGGAAAGCAAGGATGACGACGGCAATGCCGATCCCGGCCAGCAGCCACCGGTAGCGCTTCAGAAAGTTGGCCATGTTGGTCCTCTCGTGATCTCCTGATGACAACCGCGAGCGTACGGAGGAGTGTTCCCGATCGAGCGGGTGTTCCGCGTTTGTTCACATACGCGCAGAGCGTTCAGTCGACGTGCGGTAGCCTCCTGGAGCCATGAATGAATTCATCCTCACCCTGACCTGCGCTGACGCCCGCGGCATTGTCGCCAGCTTCGCTACCGGCCTGCTCGAACTCGACGCCAACATCATCGCGAACAAGCAGTTCACGGACCATGAGACCAACACCTTCGTGATGCGCACCGTGTTCGAGGACGATCTCGACGAGCCAGGAGCGATTGCCGCTCATCTCGAGGATCGCGTGCGGGAGTTCGACGCAACGCTGCGCGTGCGTCGTGCGGATGATCAGCCTCGTGTCATGATTCTGGTCTCGAAGTACGACCACTGTCTCCTCGATCTGCTCATTCGGCACCACTCCGGCGAATTGAAGGCTGACATCCCGATCGTCGTCTCCAACCATGAGGACCTCCGGTCAACGGTTGAGCGCGAGGGCATCGAGTTCCGCTACATCCCGATCACTCCCGACACGCGAGATGCAGCCGACGCCGAGCTGCTCTCCCTGATCGACGAACAGGACATAGATCTGGTTGTGCTCGCCCGCTACATGCAGATCCTCAGTCCCGAGGTCTGCGACCGCCTCGCCGGGCGCATCATCAACATCCACCACTCGTTTCTGCCCGGTTTCAAGGGAGGTCGGCCATACCACCAGGCATGGGAACGCGGCGTGAAGCTGATCGGCGCAACGGCCCACTATGTCACCGCCGAGCTTGATGAGGGCCCGATCATCACGCAGGATGTCACGCCCGTCAATCATGCCGACACCCCCGTCTCCATGGTCACGGCCGGGCGCGATATCGAGCGTCTGGTGTTGTCAAGGGCGGTGCGCGCTCACGTTGAGGAGCGCGTGTTCCTCATCGGTCACCGGACCGTGGTGTTCTCCTAGGAGGAGGGTGGCGACGACTGCGCTTCGGCAGCGGCGGCGATGTCCGCGAGGTCCTGTTCGAAGGCCTTCTTCGTGGCTTTGGTGAACAATCGCCCGACGGTCGCCGACATGATCTTCGAAATCGTCCCGGTCGCCGTGCCGCTGAAGGTCATCGTAAGGACGCTTCCGTCCCCGTCGGGTTCGATGCGCTGTGAGGTCCGGTATTCGGCGCCGTGGGAGTTCGCTTCGACCACATAGGAGCGACCAGGCTCGAACTCGGTGACCCACATGTCTTCGGTGGCCGTGCGACCGAACAGGGTGCGGGTCTCGCGCCACGTCGTGCCAAGCCCGAATCCGGTGCCGTCATCGAGGCGCTCGACGCTCTCGATTCCGCCGACCGTCTGAGGAAATGCCTCGAGATCGGTCATCAGGACCCACACCTTCTCGGTCGGTGCGTCGATGTGCCTCGTACAAGTGACTTCCACGTGATCCTCCCCAGGTCGCGTCCAAAGGATATCCTGCCACGGCAGTGACGCAAGAGCGGGTGCCCCCGGTCAGCTCCGATGGCTACCAGCGGGCGCGGGCCTCTTCGGCGAATCCGAGGGTCCGCTCGACGCGGAGGACCGAGCCGTCGCCATCGGGGACTGTTCCCGTCCAATGACCAAAGACCTGATGGACTTCGTTGGTGAGCACACCGAGGTTGGTGTTGGCGTGCCGGTCGTGGAGCGGCGTCAACGTCAGGTCGAGGGTCTGATCTTCCGACCGGACCCGCCACGGTTCGAGCGGCTGATCCCAGTCGTAGAGCCACTCGAGATCCTCTCCGATCTTGATGAGGCGCCCGTCGATGAAGACCCCGTTCTCGGTGAAGCCGGTGTTGTCGGTCCACTTCCCACCGACCTGCACACCGATGACTTCGCCGCTCGTCGCGTGGCCGGCACCGCCGCCCCAGTTCCATTGCGTCTGATAGGGCCATCGCCCCCGGCCGATATCGAGAATCCCCCATGCGTCGCCCGCTGCTCCCCCGAGTTCGTGTGTTCGATCGCCGACGGTGACGGAACCGGTCGCGGGGCGCGCCTGATGCTTCGAGGTGAACTGGAACTGTGTCTCCGACCACGGGATCACGACGTTGAGGGATTCGTGCCCGGGTGGCGCTGCCACGGATGCTGTGAGACTCGCGTCGATGCCACCCTTCTCCGTCCAGGAGGCCACGAAATCAGTTGCGGCTTCGCCGTAGTCGATCGCGATGCGGAGGTTGCCGCTCGAGAATTCGAGGTGGTCCGTGGCTGCTTCGTCTGGCAATGCCACGCCGCGGCCAAGGGGGGCCATGACGGACCTGCCACCTGAGCGGTGAGTCTTGGGCTCTATCCAGTCCACGATGGCGAGTCCCAGGTAGTCAATGTCCGCGATCGTGACCGCGACGATGAAGTCCTCGGACTGGATCGCCCAGTAGTCCCATCGCTTGGTCCGGCCCCACCGACCCGCGAGGTTCGCTCGATGAAGAATCGACCGCGACCATCCCTTGGCCGCTGGATTGAGGTGGTGTCCGTCGGTCGCACACAGATCGACCGGTGCCGTGATCTCATGTTCATTTGTGGTCATGGCTTCAGTCAACCACGCCTGGATATGCCCTCAGTCGTCCTCAGGCATTGAGTTCATCGATCTCGGCTTGCGCTGCTGCTGCAAGATCACCACGGTCGACCCCCATACTCGCGAGGGCCCGTGCCGTGCTTCCGTACTCCATCTGCGACGCGACGAGCAGCAGATAGGCCCCCGAGAGTCGCGACTTGTCCCGCTTCACGAGCTTCACGACCTCGGGGAATACTTCGCGAGCGGACGGTGCGCTGCGGTAGACGGGGGCGGGTCGGTCCGGCGGCCCAGGAAGCCGATCGTCGATCCCCGCGTCGGCTTCGTCGATGTCGACCGAACGCAGGGCCTCTTCGTGCTGTGCGATGATGGCCGCTCGGAACTGGTCGGGATTGGCCCCGATGCGCTCGAAGACGCGGCGAGCCGAGCCTTCCTCGAAATCGAGAGACACCAGGATCAGATGTTCAGCCCCTGGTTCCCTCTCCCCCATTGCAGCAGCCTCAGCCTCCGCTGCTGGGAAGAGGGCCTGCATGAATCGAATGTCGTACATCCCGGAGCGCTTCACGAACCATCCTCTCCTTCGGGTCCCGTACGAACGCGACGCGCGTGGCGCTTGTGGGCCGCCTGACGTGTCACACCGAGCGCCTGGGCCACCTGTGTCCAGGTCCATCCCTGATCGATCGCACACTGGACGGACGCGAGCTCGAGGCGATCCGCGAGACGACGGAGCGACACCACCGCCGCGAGCGCCTCGGCTGGGTCCTCCGGGTTCGGGATCGAGCGGAGTTCGTGCATGACGTCAACCGTAGTTGACGTCTCGCGGTGTGTCAACGACAGTTGACGGTCGACGCCCTCCAGTTCCGAGCGCTCCGTCGATTCGCCGCGGCCGGTCACGCGACCGGGAGCGAGATCTCGAAGCGGGCGCCACCGGCCTTCGCCTGACCAGCCACCACCCCGCCGCCGTGGGCCTGGGCCACCGCGGCCACGAGAGCGAGCCCGAGGCCCGCTCCCCCTTCATCGCGGGTTCGGGCGTCCTCGAGGCGGACGAACCGCTCGAAGACGCGTTCACGGTCCTGCGACGCGATGCCCCGGCCATCGTCTTCCACGCTGAGCAGCGCACGCTCTCCAGCTTCACGGAGCGTGATGAAGATCCGAGTGTTCGCATGTCGGGCGGCGTTGTCGATCAGGTTGCGGACCAGTTGAGTCAACTGACGCTGGTCGCCCTGGATGCGCGTCGGTCTCACACCCGTGACGTCCACTATGACGCCGAGAGAGCGCCCGGATTCGATGAACACGATGTCGTCGAGGTCGACCTCCTGCCGATCGAGCGCCTGGCCCTCGTCGATGCGTGCGAGGAGCAGGAGATCGTCGACCATTCTCCCAAGGCGTTCCTGTTCCTCGAGCACGACGGTGGCGGTCTCTTCCCAGTCGACATCATCGGGATGTGCAAGGGCCACTTCGAGCTTCACTTTGCTTGTCGCTACCGGATTCCGGAGCTCGTGGGAGGCGTCCGACACGAATTCCTGCTGACGGCGTCGGCTCGAACGCAAGCGGTCGAGCATCGTGTTCATCGTGGAGGCGAGATGGGCCACTTCATCACCCGTGTCGGGCACCGGGACCCGTTCGTCCAATCGCCCGTCCGCAATTCTCTCGACTTGCGCGGTGATCGCTGCGACGGGTTGGAACGCCCGGCCGGTGACGAACCACGTCGTGGCGCCGACACCAAGGGCGAGCAGCGGCACCAGGAGCCACAGGATGTCTCTCAGCGCGTCAACGCCGGCCTCAACCGGCTGCAGCGAAGACATCGCGGCGAGTGTGACGACTCCCTGGTCGAGGCTCACATCCAAGGTCACCGTCGTCACGTCTCCAAGCATCGCGACGCTGGGATCGCCCGCCATCATCCGGTCGATCACCACATCGGGTACGGCTCCCTCGGGCAGGACACCTTCGACGATCACGCCGCCGCTGAACACGTCAACGGGGGTCGCTCCGATGAGCGCCCCGCTCGAGTCCATGAGGGTGAAGCTGGTCCCGTCCACACCGACCGGGAGCACAACGCCGTCTCCGATGATCTCGAAGGCTTGCAGGTCCGCCGCGAGCATCTCGAGTTCCGCGAGGTCCCGTGCCTCGATGTCATCGATCCAGGCTGACTCCGCCCGATTCAGGATGAACCAACCCCCGAGCACCATCACGAGTGCGAAGACGACGGTGACCACAATCGTGATCCTGCCGCGAACCGAGGAGAACCATGATCGCAGGGCGCTCATGCCGTCACCCGGTATCCGACGCCTCGTACGGTCTCGATCGTGGTGCGCCCGAATGGCCGATCGACCTTGTTCCTGAGATAGCTGATGTACACCTCGACGATGTTGGGCGGACCGTCGTAGTCCAACCCCCACACCGAGTCGATCAGTTCCTGCTTGGTCCGCACCCTGCCGGGTTCGCCAACGAGCGCTTCGAGCAGCGCAAACTCCCTCGGGGTCAGGTGAATCGCCACATCGAAGCGCGAGCACTCCCGAGTCGCGGGGTCGAGGGTCAGGTCCCCGACCTCGATCACCGCGGGCCGCACGGTCTTGGCCCGCCGGAGGATGGCCCGAAGTCGAGCGAGCAGCACCACGAACGAGAATGGCTTCGTCAGATAGTCGTCGGCGCCGGTATCGAGGCCCTCAGCTTCGTCGTACTCCCCGTCCTTCGCGGTGAGCATGAGAATCGGCGTCCAGATTTCCTCTTCGCGCAGTGTTCTGCAGATGACGTAGCCGTTCACGCCGGGGAGCATGATGTCGAGCACGATCGCATCGAACTGGCCCTCGCGTGCCCTCCAGAGGCCCTCCTCGCCGTCATTGGCGACCTCAACGCCATAGCCCTCAGCCTGAAGGCCTTGGGCAACGGCGTTTGCCAGATTCACTTCATCTTCCACCACGAGGATTCGCATGGGGAGCAGTATTGCCGACCCTCCCTGAAGAAATGCTGAGAACCCGCTCAGGCACTCTCAGCGGAATCTCAGCGGTGTTCGGGCACAGTGCCGGCACACCACCGACAGTGGCAACCACGGGTTGCCCGGAAGGAGTCCCAATGATTCGACCACTCATGTCGCGCCTCGCCTTGTTCGCGGGGCTGATGCTTCTGCTCGCGGCGTGCGGAAGCGCCACGGCTGAGACCACGCAACCAACCTTGCCGTCGATCGAGACCGAATCGGCCGCCGATAGCGGGGCGACCACGTCGACGACCGAACCCGTCGACCCGGACGAAGCATTCCAGGAGCACGCCGCCTGCATGCGTGAGATGGGCATCGACACGCCTGATCCGACGAGCGATGGCGACAGCGTCATGATCGTTGGGGAGGGCTCTGATCCGGAGGCCTTTGAAGCCGCCATGGCCGAGTGCGACCCGATTCTGGAAGCAGCCTTCGGCGAGTTCGAGATGACACCGGAGCAGGATGCGGAGCGTCGCGACATGGAGCTGGCCTTCGCTCGCTGCATGCGCGAGAACGGTGTCGAGGACTGGAAAGACCCCAGCCCCGACGGATCGGTGGTCATCGATATCGGGCCCGACGACGACACCGAGACGCTTGAGGCCGCCATGGCAACGTGCTCCACAGAAGTCTTCGGAGATGAGGCATCCTTCAGTATCTCGGAGGACTCCGCATCGTGAAGGTTCTTCCGATCGTCGCCGGCGGCGCGCTCGTCCTTGGCGTCGTGTTTGGGGCGCAGTGGGTGACGGGCGCCGCTGAGCCGTCGGCCGCAGCGAACACCGAACAAGCCGTGGCGCCGACAACCGACACGGTGACGCGGCGCACCCTGGAACACGCCGAGGAGTTCACGGGGACCATCGGGTACGGGGAGACCTTCTCCCTTCCCGGCACGGCGACGGGCACGGTCACCTGGGTACCGGACAAGGGAGATGTGCTCGCCCCCGGCGATCTGCTCTACCGGACCGATGATCGGCCGACCTACTGGACGAAGGCGGGGGTCCCGATGTATCGCGAACTGTCCTCCGACTCCGAAGGTGGGGATGTCGCTCAGTTGCAGCGGTACCTCATCGGGGAGGGGTTTCTCGAGGCCGACTTCGAGGTCGAAGGGAAGTTCAACTCCGCAACGCGCACAGCCGTGAAGGAGTGGCAAGAAGACCGTGGCCTGAAGAGGTCCGGTCGAGTCGATGCGGCACAGTTGCTGTTCCTTCCATACGACGCGCTGCGCGTCGAGTCCGCCCCACGGCTCGGTGACCAGGCCAGCGGCGGCGTACTCGACGTCACACTGTCGGACCTCTACGTCACCATCGATGTCTCGGGTCGGAAGAAGGACGTCTTTGACGATGCCACTGAGATCAGAGTCGAGACGGCCAATGGAGAGATCCACACAGCCGGGGTGGAATCGATCAAGGCCCAGCCGTCCCAGGACGAGTTCAGCGAGCAGGAGTACCGGGTGCGCCTCACCCTCGCAGACGAGACCGCACAAGACACCGGGCAGGCAGGGATCGAGGCTGTCGATATCCTCGCCACAGACGTGCTCACCGTGCCAGCGCGAGCACTGATCGCCCTCGTCGAAGGTGGCTTCGGCGTCGAGGTCGCGCTTGACGACACGACCACCGAGTACCGGGCGGTCGAGGTCGGTGCGTTTGCCGGCGGCTGGGTCGAGATCACCGGCGACGTTGCCGAAGGCGATCTCGTCGTGGTGCCGGAATGACGAACGTTCTCGAACTCATCGATGTCGTGAAGGAGTATCCCGGCAATCCACCGGTCCGAGCGCTCAATGGCGTGAGCCTGGCAGTGGCGCAGGGCGAACTCGTCGGGATTGTCGGGTCCTCGGGGTCCGGTAAGTCGACCCTCCTGAATGTTGTCGGAACGTTGGCTCGGCCGACCTCGGGCGTGATCCGACTGGAAACGCGCGATGTCACGCGTGAGCGCGATCGCAGGCTTGCCGGTCTGAGGGCCGCACGCATCGGGTTCGTCTTTCAACAGTTCCACCTCATGTCCGGGCTGTCGGCCACTGACAATGTGGCGACCGGACTCGTACACCGTGACGTGGGGCGCCGGCAGCGACGAGAGGCAGCACGCGAAGCACTCCAGCGGGTCGGCCTCGAACACCGGTCAACGCACCGGCCAAGCGAACTATCGGGGGGCGAGCGTCAGCGAGTCGCGATCGCACGTGCGCTCGTCGGGCGACCGGCCCTGGTTCTGGCCGATGAGCCCACAGGGAACCTCGACTCGCGGACGAGCGATGAGATCGTGGATCTCCTGCTCGATCTGAACAGCGACGGCGTATCGATCCTCGTCATCACGCACGATCCCAAGGTTGCCGCCCACTTCCCGAGGACAATCGAGATCGAGGACGGAAAGGTCGCCGCCGACAGCGATTCGAGCCTTGTCGGTGTGGGCTCATGAACCGAGCACACACCCGTCCCCGCAGCAGGCTGAGGCCTGCCGATCTCGTGCGGAACGGCGCCCAGGGCCTCCACACGCGCCGCATGCGGACTCTCCTCACGACGTTGGGCATCGCCATCGGCATTGCCGCGATGATCGGCGTGCTGGGGATCTCCTCCTCGTCAAAGGCGGCCCTGCTCCAGAAGATCGACGACCTCGGAACCAACTTGCTCGCGGTGCAGGCAGGCCAGTCGTTGTTTGGTGAGGCGGCGAAGCTTCCAACAGATGCGCCGGCCATGGTTCGCCGCATCCCGCCGGTCGAGCAGGCCGCTGCCGTGAGCACTGTCGACGCCTCGGTGCGCCGCACCAACCTGATTCCGTCGGCTGAGACCAGCGGCATCGCCTTGCTGGCGGCTGAGCCTGAACTCCTCGACACGCTCCAGGCGACCGTTGACCAGGGACGCTTCATCGACGAGGCGACCGACCGGGTTCCGGCGATCGTGCTGGGCGCGATCGCTGCTGAACGACTCGGTATTGCCGACCTCGCAGAGGGACCGATGGTGTACGTCAGTGGGCACTGGTTCAACGTTGTCGGAATCCTGGAACCCATGGAACTCAACCCCGATCTCGATCGGGCGGCATTCGTCGGGTATCCGATCGCCAAGAATCTCTTCGGAGCGGAGGAGAACGCGACGACCATCTATCTCCGAAGCAACCCGAATCGGGTCGACGGCGTCCACAGCATTCTCGCCCGAACCGCCAATCCGGAGGCACCCAACGAAGTCACGGTCTCACGTCCGTCAGACGCGCTCGAGGCAAAAGCAGCCGTTGACACCAACCTCACCCGCCTCTTGCTTGGCCTTGCCGTCGTGGCACTCGTCGTCGGCGGCGTGGGTATCGCAAATGTGATGGTCATCTCGGTGCTCGAGCGGCGATCCGAGATCGGACTCCGGCGGGCACTCGGTGCAAAGCGGAGCCACATTGCGGGCCAGTTCCTGACTGAGAGTCTCCTCCTCTCGGTGCTTGGCGGTGTGACGGGTGTGGTCCTGGGAGCAGGGATCACCTACCTGTACGCGACCAGGCAGGGCTGGACGCTCGATATCCCCCTCGGGGCCATGGCTGCCGGCGTCGTAGGTGCACTTGTCGTCGGAGCGATCGCGGGCCTCTACCCGGCGATCCGCGCGGCGGGAATGGACCCGGCTGAGGCGGTCCACCCGACCGGGTAGCCGCACTCCCCCACCGACCGCACGATCGGTCGGGCGGTCTCACTCCTCCCGGACGGTCGAGGCTCCCCGATCGCTGTAGCGGATGTCTGGCAATTGGGTCGAGAGCAGGAAGCCCAAGAACACAAACGCAACGGCAACGAAGCCCGTCGTCTGGGCGGCCGAGGCGAAGGCATCGGACACCGCTATGACGACGGCTTCCGATCCAGGCTGATCTGCCAGTGCAGGGAGCACCTGCCCGGCCGAACCCGCCACCGCTTCGACGATTCCTTCTTGAGCGACCGGGGGGAGGCCCGGAATGGTCGCAAGGTTGTCGATGGTCCCGCTTCGGAGACCTGCCGACAGGACCGTGCCGAGCAGAGCGATCCCGATTGCGGCTCCGACCTGACGGAACGTGGACTGCATCCCGGAGGCCTGGCCCGACTCTCGCGGCGGCACCTCTGACAGGATCACGCTGGTTAGTTGTGCACTCGCCAAACCCACACCGACGCCGTAGACGAACAGGGGAAGAATGAACGTCCATCCGCTCCGCTCGGGAGCGATCAGGAGCGCAACGCCCAGGATCGCGACAGCCTCCATGCCCATGCCGGCGCTGACGACTCGCCGCGGGCCGATCTTGGTGGCGAGCATCCCGGCCGTCGGCCCACCGATGAAGGCTCCGATCGCCAACGAGAGCAGCAGCAAGCCGGTCTTGAACGCCGAGTAGCCGAATACGGCCTGAAGAAACAGCGGAAGTACGAATACGAGTCCGAACTCCCCCAGACTCAGAATTGCTGCGGCAGAGTTGCCGAGCGAGAACGACTTGAACCGGAAGAGGGAGAGATCGAACAGCACGGCCTGGCCGCGCTCAGGCCGTACCTTCTCGTTGAGGACAAATGCGATCAGGAGAACGACCCCAAGCAAGAAGGTCGCAACCACTGGTGAGATCCAGTTCTCCGGCCAGGTGAACGGCCCTGCGCTGAAGGTGTCAATCTGCTTGAGGAATCCGAGTCGGGGCCCTTCGATCAGCGAGAACACGACCGCTGCCATGCCGATGCCGGACAGAAGGATGCCGGGGATGTCGAATCCGCGTTCCAGTTCGGTGTCGCGAGTCTCTTTCACCCACAGCACCGTTCCGATGAGGGCGATGGCCCCGATCGGGACATTGATGTAGAACGCCCACCGCCATGAGTGCTCGGTGGTGAGCCAGCCTCCGAGCAGCGGCCCCAACGCAGCCATGCCACCGATGACCGAGCCCCACACTCCGAAGGCAATTCCCCGTTCCTTGCCTTGGAAGGTCGCATTCACGGTTGAAAGCGTCGCAGGCAGGATCACCGCCGCACCGACCCCCTGGAGGAATCGAGCGAAGATGAGCGAGGTCCCGTCGGTGGCGAGTCCGGCCATCATGCTGGCCCCGACGAAGATGACCAGTCCGATCATGAACATACGGCGTCGGCCGTACATGTCGCCGACCTTGCCGAGGGTGATGAGGAGTGCGGCGAAGACCAGCGAGTAGATCGAATTGATCCACTCTGCATCGGCCAGGGCCAAATCGAATTCCCTGATGATCGACGGGAGGGCGACGTTCACGATCGTGGCGTCCACGATGATCATCGCCACACCGACGCTGAGCACCGCAAGACCAAACCATCGCGTGCGGTCGGTCACGGTCATCAGCAGCCTCTCCTCGTCGGAAACGGCGCACCCCCGGGGTCGAGGCGCGCCGCCATGTCGTTCGGAACTGCACTCTAGAACAGAGCAGAATCCGAGAACTGTGGCGCCTAGCGTACCGAGAGGTCGGCCGAGCGCCGCGGCGTGCCCCGGTCAGCCGCCGCGCGCATCACGACAGCGTGCATCGCTGCTTCCTGGGCAGCCATCGATCGGACCAACTCGAACTGCACGCGACACCGTTCGAGGTTGTGATCGGGCCGGTGGGTCTTGAAGTAGGTGTCACCAAGCAGGAAGTCGGTCAAGAAGCGGGCCCCGAGCGTGAGCGTGATCGCCTGTCCGGAGAACGCCAGTTCATCGATCTCGGCAGCGGTGAGGAACCCGCCAGCCGAGGACAGGTACCCACGGGTCAGGGACTCGAACCGTTCCAGATCCATGTGAACATCGTCGAGAACCTGCCAGTCTTCCGCTACCGCGCAGGTGCCAGTTCGCACCATGTCCCCGAAGTCATACAGAACCAGGCCGGGCATCAAGGTATCGAGGTCGATCACGCATATGCCCTCACCGGTTGCGTCGTCGATCAACACGTTGTTGCTCTTGCAGTCGTTATGGGTTACTCGCAATGGCACCGTCCCACTGTCCACGAGTGCGGGGAACCGATCGAAGATGGCTGCGTTGTCCACGAGGAAGGCGATCTCTGATCGCGCGCTGCCGGCTCGATTCAGTGGATCTCGTTTGAGAGCGGCCGTGAACGCCCGGAATCGGTCCTGACCGTCGTGGAATCTGGGAATCGTCTCGTGGAGCGGCGGGTCGGGCAAGTCGGCGAGCATCGTCTGGAATGTCCCAAAGGCTCGAGCGACCTCATACGCCTGGTCGTGGGTCGCGAGGACATCGTATGACGAAGCTCCCTCGACGAACTCGTAAGCACGCCAATACTCGCCCGCGGGATCGACGTGATAGATGTCTCCGTCACTCGTCGGGAGCAGATTCATGGCCCGCCGCGCACGGTCGGGCACGCGTTGTTCCTCCAACGCGGTGCGGAGGTGACGGGTCACTCGGTCGACGTTCTCCATCACGGCAGGAACGTCCCTGAATACCGACCGGTTCACCCTCTGCAAGACGTATCGAACGATCTCGCCGCCCTCGTCGTACAGAACGGCGTAGGTGTCGTTGATATGACCGCTCCCGTATGGCGTCCCATCGATGAACCACCCGGGGAGGCCGAAGCTGGCGCCAATCGCTTGTAGGTCGGTTCGGTTCATCGGCCCACCTGCGTCATCTGGATTGCGTCGGCGCCGTTGTTCATAGTCGATGCAGAATCTAGATTCCCCACGGCCGGTAGGGCAATCGCGTCATCTGTCCGTTCGAGCCGGCGCCGGGCTACCAGTATCGGAATCTCGTAGGCCGCACACGGATCGGCACCGAATAGCGACCGGCGAACCACTCCGGTGTCCATCCGTGGCCCTCCATCGCCGAAGCGTATTTGGCTACGTAGGAACGGTTCTCGGCGGCGCTCGGTGCCGCGTCATCGATCCGGGCGACTCCCTCGACGATGACGATGTCGCCCCCGAGACCGTTCCCGTCCAGATGCAAGGAGACGCGATCGTGCTTCGAGACGTTGCGGGCCCGTGGGGATTCGAGGCTGTAGATGAGAATATCGCTTCCATCCCACAGGAACCAGATCGGCGACGTCTGTGGCGTTCCGTCGGATGCCACCGTCGTGAGCCAAGCGACGCGATCGCTCGACAGTCGTTCTGCAGCACGGGCGCCGGCCTCGCTGCTCTGATCGATGTGGGACAGACCGGTGCGGCTCATGCTGTTCTCCGTCTCCGAGTGGCGAAGGTTGATCGACGCAGCCTATTCGACCAAACCTCCCGGCGTGCGGGCTGCGGCCGGGTCGGACACGTCCGAACGCCTACACCGTCCTGGCGTCGGTCGGTGGAAGCGTCTCTCGACCTTCCTGGACGCCGATCACCGTTGCACCAGATCCCACCAGACCGACGCCGGCGATCACGGCGAGGCCAGTCAACGAGCCCAGGTCCACGAACGCTCCACCAAGGATCGGTCCAATTGCGCGTCCGACGGCCATGAGGCCCTGGGCGTCTCCTGCGCGCTCGCTCGGCGTCAGTGAACGATCCGACAGCATCTGAAGGACACCGGGAATCCCCATCCAGAATGCGAATCCCCACCACGCCATCCCGACGAAGAAGAACACGGGCGGACCGAAGACCGTGATCACCGCTGCAGGCCCGATCGACGCAAGCCACCATCCCGGTCGCCGATGCCTGGATGCCAGACGTGCGCCAAGCAGACCGCCGGCCGCGTTGAGGCTGAACGCGATCGAGGCAGCGAACTCCGGGATCCCGTGTATGTCGCGCGCAACGATTGCCTCGTTGATGAAGAGCGCCGAGCCGAACAGGGTCGTTCCGGCGAGTGCGGCCAGAAGCACCCGGTTCGACCGTGAGCGGCTCACGACACCTCTCCTCCTACGCTCCCCGGTGATCTCTGCTCCGAATACCACGGCCGGGATGACCGCGACGGCCATCAAGATGTAAACGAGGCGGTCGCCGTGGCCGGCAATATACGCGAGCAGCGGGGCTGCGACGAGCGTCGTGATCGGTCCAGTGGACGCGATTGCGGCCATCGATGTGCGTATCTTCATCGCGTTCGTCCAGGCCAGCCACGCCATGGTGCCCGCCGCGAATCCGGCGGCGAGACGCAGGACTACCAAGATTCCAAAGATGTCGGGTACTGCGCTTAGGAGGTTCAAGACGACAAGGCTCAACGCGGCGAAGCGCAGTATCCACCCGGTTGGAGCCAGAAGTCGAGGGAGCACGAAGTTCGCCGCGGCGAAGGCCCCGACCTGAGCGACCGAAACGGCACCGACCGCACCCTCGCTGACGCCATATCGCTCTGCGATCGGCGTGATCAACCACGGTGTTGCGGCGTACATGAGAGCGATCGCGGCGGTCGCCCCGATGAGGGCGATCGGGGCGCGTCGGCCCGAGCCATAGGCAATACGAGTGGGACCTTGCACCTGCGGATTCTGGCAGGCCAGCCCGGGCCAGGCGAGAACACCGTTCAGCGGGCCTCGCGGGCATACCATGCGCTCGACACGGGTAGCGGAGAGGTTGACGCGGTATGCGCATGGAGATTCGCGAAGGAACCGCAGAACGCGTCGGCGGATCGCGCAGCTCGATCGCATGAGGGCCATTGTCTACCACGCGTTTGAGGGCCCACTGAAGGTGCTCGAGGTCCTCGAGCCTCGCCCTGAGCCCGACGGTGTGGTGGTGCGGGTGGAGGCCACCGGACTCTGTCTCAGTGACTGGCACGGATGGATGGGCCACGATCCGGACATCGCTCTCCCCCACATCCCCGGTCATGAGCTTGCCGGGACAATTGTCGAGATCGGTTCCGGGGTATCCCAGTGGCAGGTTGGCGACCGCGTCACCGTGCCGTTCGTGGCCGGCTGTGGGGTATGCAAGAACTGCCAACAGGGCGATGAGCACGTCTGTGCATTTCAGTTCCAGCCTGGCTTCACTGGACCGGGCTCATTTGCCGAGTTCGTTGCGCTCCGCTTCGCGGATCGGAATCTGGTCGCAATCCCGGACGCGATGCGCGCAACCACCGCTGCGACCTTGGGCTGCCGGTTTAGCACGGCGTTCCGTGCCGTCGTGGATCAGGGGCGGGTCCGGGAGGGCGAGTGGGTGGCCGTCCACGGCTGTGGCGGTGTGGGTCTCGCTGCGCTCATGATCGCTCTAGCCCACGGAGCCCGCGTGGTCGCAATCGACCCGGAACCGGGGGCACGAGCGTTCGCCGCGGCCCTGGGCGCGGAGGCAACGATCTCCGAAGCTGCCCCCGATGCCATTGCTGAGGCTGTGCGAACGGTGACCGGCGGCGGTCCGCACCTATCGATCGACGCAGTGGGCCATCCGGCGGCGGTCGGAGCGTCCGTCGCATCGCTGCGTCGGAGAGGCCGCCACGTCCAAGTCGGCCTCCTCCCTGCCAATGACACCTCCGTTGCGATGGGAACCGTCATAGGCCGTGAACTCGAGATCCTCGGAAGCCACGGAATGCAGGCCCACCGATACCCCGAGATGCTGCAGATGATCGCCGATGGTCGCCTCGCTCCCGAACAGTTGGTCACCCGAACGATCACACTCGGCGACGTACCCTCCGCCCTCCCGGCCATGGGCCAGTCCCACCCCCCAGGCATCACAGTCGTCGACTCGCTGTGACGCCGCAGAGCGGTACCGATACGCCCCGGGCGGGTCGGGCTGGCAGCTGGTAGCTGACGGCCGGTAGCTTTCTCCCCGTACACTCACCTCCATGACCCAACCACCCTCGTTCACCCTCTTCCCCCACATCCTCGACGACATCGAGATCCCGAAGGACGGCACCCTTAGTCGCGTGCTTTTCAAAGGTGATGGTGTCCGCGTGGTCGTGTTCGCTTTTGACGAAGGGCAGGAACTGACCGATCACACGGCGGCCGTTCCGGCCATCCTCCAGGTCGTCCAGGGCCGTCTCGGTCTCATGCTCGGAGAAGAGTCGGTTGAGGTCTCCGCCGACTCGTGGGTGTACATGGAGGCGAACCTGAACCATGCGGTGGTCGCTCTCGAGCCGAGTGTGATGCTCCTCACCCTGCAACGCGGGGCATAGCCGGGATCCTCAGCGGGTCGCGCGTCCGGCTTCGTACCCTTCGATGAACTCGTCGAGCGATGTCGACCGGATGGTCTCTGCAACGAGGTCGACCGCGAGGTCATTGGCGGTCTTGAACCTGAGACAGGATCGGCCCATATCGAGCTTCTTCCCTGTTTCGAGATACCGGGCCTTGAAGCGCTCCTCGCCACCCGGGACGAATGCCACGTTCGTGAGGTACAGGGCGAGATGCCGCTTCTGAGCGGCCAGCGCAAGGAACATCAGGGGTTGACCGTTGGAGGTGTCCGGGTAGAGGTCGAGCGGGACTTCGTAGGTGATCATTCCCCAACGCATCGCCTCGACGTGGCCGTCCGGAAGATTCTCCAGGATCATGTCCCGGATCTGCTCGACGTCGGCTCGGCGGTCGGGCTCGATCTCAGCGAGGTACTCGTCCACGGATGTGGCGCTGCCGGTGACCATGGATCGACCATACCGTGGTGTCAATTCTCACCGGATCAGTGGTGCAAGCCGACCGTCTCAATGGGGAGACTGCAGCACCTTGCCCGTCCAGACTGCGACCGCCGTTCTCACGGCCACGATGACCCATACGACGGCTAGAGCGACGAGCACAGCCACGTAGAACCAGTGGATGCTGTCGAACCCCGTCACCTTCCACGCCACACCGGTGGACACCGCGAGCGCCCCGAGCGGGAAGGTGTAGGCCCACCAGGAGAGCGCATAGGGCAAGTCGAGCTTGCGCAGGTAGGAGGCCACCACCACAACGGCCATCGCGAACGCCCACGCGGCAAAGCCCCAGGCAACGAGGATTCCGAGCACGGAGAAGGCCCGTACCGCATCCGCTGAGAGATCGATGGGTGTTCCGGCTTCGAACAGATGCATGAGCTTGAACAGCGCAACCGCGATGATGGCCGTGGGAGCGATGGCGATGAACGACGTCGCTGCGAACTTGCTCACGGGCAAGGACTCAAGCACGTAACGCTGGTACACCAACGCTCCGACGTACACGAAGAGCACGAGCCCAACGCCGAGGCTGATCATCGAGATGAGAAACGTCAGTTCGAACCGTTCGGGGAAGAGGAGCGCGAGTTCAAGTCCTCCGACCGGAATCAGCAGGTTGGCGACCGGAGGGATGAACCATCCGAAGTTCGCATGGGACAGTTCGATCGAGCTGCTCTGGTAGATCCGGGGTAGCACCACGAACCCCGCAATGTAGATACCCGCGCTGCCGAGGAGCCACAGCCAGAACGCGATCTCCTCGGACGTGGACCGGCTGAAGAAGATCTCCGGGTACTTCAGTAGGTCCAGAGCGACAATCACGATGGCGATCGGCATTGTCGGGAAGAAGCTGGCGGCGATCGGATGATGGAGATCGTGGCTGACTTCCTCCGGATACATGAAGAACCGGAGGGTCCATGGAATGAGGATGGCGACGAACATCACGGCGGCCAACACGATGAATCCTGCAGCAACGGGTTCCACCCAGGAGGCGTCGATGAACGATATGGCCAGCGGCACCACGGCGGTACCCATCACCGCAGCAAACCACGCCGGGTTGAAGTACCGGATCGTGTCCCTCATGCTCGGTCGTGTCGAAGCAGTCTCGGCCATGCGCTCCCTCGGTGCCTTCTGTGGTCGACGATCGGCCGACGGGAAGGATACGACCTTCACGAGTCGCCAGAATCGATGCTCGCTTCACTGAGCACCGTGATCTCTGCCTGAGCCGATGTGATGTCGGACGGATCCGCCGACAGACTTCCTGCTCCCCCTTGGATGCCCCCTTGATACGACTGTTCCTTCTTCTTATCGCCGTAGCAATCGGCGCGTCAGCTTGTTGGGCTGACGACACTGATCAAGCCACAGCGGCAGCTGTTGCCCCGTCGGAGTCGACGACAACGATGACCACGATCCCACCGACCGTGTGCTCTCATCAATCCGCCTGCCACGAGTGTTGGGAGCCGTGCTGGTAGGAGCCGCACTTGGCGCCGTCGGTGCGGTACTCCAGGGTTGCACCGCACTCCCCTCGCCGATTCGCATCTGTTGGGTTGCTCGTCAGCCGCCGGTGTCGGAGCAGCACTCGATATCCGTCACCAACAGATGGTCGTCATGACGATGACCGCACTGGCGGAGCAGAGCAGAACCGTGATCGCAGTCTTGCACGATCTGAATCTCGCGACCCGGTTCAACGACGTCATCCTGCTCGATCAGGGGTCGATGGCCGTCCACGGCCCGGCGGACGCGGTCCTCGCCGGCGAACGACTCTCGGACGTCTATGGACATGCGATTGCCGTTGTGGACCATCCGCTCCGCCCTGGGAGCCTGATTCTGCCGCGTCCCGAGGTGTGAGCTAGAACCCCAGGTTCTTGCGGGTGTTCGGACCGACCAGACCGTCGACGCGCAACCCGTGTTCCTCCTGGAACGCGAGCACGGCGAGTTCCGTCTTGCTGCCAAAGATCCCGTCCGCTGGACCGGGCGAGTAGCCGGCGCTCGCAAGGAGTTCCTGCACGCGTTGCACGGCTTCCCCACGGCTGCCTTTCCTCAGGATCCCGGATGCGGCCTCACGCGAAGATGACTCTTCGTCGTAGCGAGTCTTGAGCGCGGCTCGGGTCACCCGCCCTGCGAGACCATCGGCCTTGAGGCCAGCGTCGGATTGGAAGGCAGCCACAGCGCCAACGGTCCGCGATCCGCTGATTCCGTCGACCGGTCCCGGGGCGTAGCCGAGGTCGGTCAGGACCTTCTGGAGTCGCCGAACGTCTGCACCGCGCACACCGGCCCGAAGGAGGCGGTATCCGTCGAACAGTGGATCAGCTGCTCCCCACCCCAGGTAGTTGCCGCCAGCGTCCGCGAGTGCCTGGAACGGATTCACAATCACGCCCTGCGGATCTCGGAGTTCAAAGTGCAGGTGAGGAGCGGTGTACTCGGCTGCCTGTGAGTCGCCGACCCACCCGATGAGCTGGCCCGCCTTCACGCGGACACCCGGGACGATGCCGTCTGCGATCCCCCAGGCCTTCCCGTCATCCGTGCCCGGGGTGTCATTGTTGAGGTGGATGTACCAGGACTCCCAGCCGTCGTCGTGCTTCAGCGCAACGGTGCAGCACCGATCCGGATTCATGTGGCTCTTCGATGTCCAGTTGACGAGGCGAACGGTTCCGTCGGCGGCGGCAACGACCGGGACCATCTTTTCGGCCATCAAGTCCTGGGCATGGTGGATACCGCCGGAGCGTGCGGCCCAGAACCAGTCGGAGAAGTGATGGTCGCCGTCCACGGGGAACACGAGCGGATAGTCCACCAGTTCGCCTTCTTCGTGCGCGGCCGCCAGCGCCGGTATCGCGGTGAGGGCTACGAGCAGGGAGATGGAAACGGCGATCGACCGCACAACGATCTTCATGGGAACTCCAACGCTAGGCCTTCCCTCCGTTATCGGACACGTCGTTCGCCTCCCTGAGCAATCTGTCGAGCACCCTCTGCTCACGGATCCATGAGGAGGGGCAGGTCGACATCGACGGTCACGATCGGTTCGACGCGCAGCATCAGCAGTCGGGGCGGTTCGAGACCCCACCAGCGAACATCGAACTCGCCCGTGCCAATGAGTCGGGGCCCGGGGGCGAGAACGAGTTCGCCTTCAACCAACGTCGACGCTCCGAGGAACTCGATCGTGCCGGTCACGGTGATCTCCGTGGCATCCGTCAGTGCGGCCGACTCGATGCGGGCCACGATCGTTGGATGCGCGCCAGATGCGAGCCTCCGCTTCATTTCGCGATCGACGAGCGGATTGCCAGAGGAGAGTCCATCAAGCGGGACTTCGAGTTGCCCCGCGATCTCACTCGTGTCGACGAACTCGGCTCCGTCGATTGCGGCGCGAAACCAACCCGACGCGGACCCCACAGAGCGGATCGGATGAACGGATGACGAAGCGCCGAAGGCCACCATTGCCGACAAAACGTCAACGATGTATCGGGCTACGGGTTGCATGCGGCACGCCCTACCGACGCCAGAACGATGCGGTGAACAGCAGGATCACCGGGTAGATCTCGAGACGACCGAGGATCATCAACGTGGCCAGAATCCACTTCGCGGGAGCCGCGATCCCGGCGTAGGTTCCCGCCGGGCCAACAAACCCCAGTCCCGGTCCCACGTTGCCGATCGCCGACGCGGCAGCCGATGCCCCGGTCACAAGGTCGATCTCCGAGCCCCAGGCACTCTGGGCATACAAGAGCAGCACAGTTCCGAGCGTGAACGCTACGACGTACACCACGACGTAGGTGTGGACGGTCGAGACCACATCCCTGGGCAGAGCGGTCTTGCCAAACCGGGAGATCGACACCACACGCGGCCTGGTCAGGCGGCGGACCTCGCTCGCCGCCGACTTGAGGACGATCGCCACGCGGTAGGTCTTCAGCGCACCCGTCGTCGATCCAGACATGCCGCCGACGAACATCATGATCAGGATCACGCTCAGGGCAGCAGCCGGGAACACCGCATAGTTGGTGACAACGAAGCCCGTCCCCGTGATTGTGGCGATGGCCGTGAAGATCGCTTTGCGAACGGGGATCCCGGTGCCATCGAGGTACAGCGCGATCATCAGCAAGGCGATTCCAATGAGGAGGCTCGTGATGTAGTAGCGGAATTGGGGCCTGCGCACGTAGTCCGCCGGCGTTCTCAGCGCCCGGATGTGCAGAGCGATCGAGGCCCCGGCGATCACCATGAAGACGATGATGACCCACTGGGTGTACGGCGAGAACGCTCCGATCGATCCCGATTCGGTGCTGAAACCTCCGGTCGAGGTCGTCGTCAGGGCATGGGCCACCGCCTCGAAGAGCGACATGTCACCCACCGCGAGAAAGACCGCAACCACCACGGTGAGCACGGCGTAGAAGCCCCAGAGGCGCAGCGCGGTCCCACGGTACCGAGGAGTCAGGCGATCCGGTTCGGGACCCGGAGCTTCGGCTCGTGCAAGCTGCAGACCCCCGGCCCCAACGAGCGGCAGCACGGCGATCGAGAGCACGATGATCCCCATCCCCCCGAGCCACTGCATGGTCGCCCGCCAGATCAGCAATCCACGGGACACAGCGGACAGGTCCTCGAATGCCGTAGCCCCAGTCGTGGTGTAACCAGCGGTACTTTCGAAGATGGAGTCGGTGAAGCCGAGTGTCCCATCCAGAAGGAACGGGAGAGATCCGAACGCGATCACGGCGACCCAGGCAACCGCGACACCGGCGAACGAGTCCTTTGGCCGCAGCCGTTCCGGGCGGCCGACGAGTGCAACGATCGCCGCTCCCGCCGCGCCGGTCACCGCCGCCGCGATCACGAAGTGAAGCGCGGTCTCAGTCTCTCCATAGAGCAACGACACGAGCAGCGCCGGCAGATTCGCCAAACCACCCGCAATCAGGACCACGCCCACGATGTAGAAGATCCGTCTTGGAGTTGGCGTCGCCGCCCAGCCACGGGATCGGATCGCCACCGGCTACGCCCCGAACAGGCGTTCAACGGTTCCCACGGATTCCGGGGTCGCCAGCACGACCACTCGATCACCGTCCTCGAACCGCGATCCGCCCCGAGGAACGATTGCCGTGCCGTTGCGCAGGATCGCGCCGATCACGGCCCCGTCTGGCACACCCAACTCCCCCACCGACACGCCAATCGCAGGGGCCGGCTTCACGATCTCGATCTCGAGCGCTTCGATACCGCCTGTCATGAAGTCCGCGGCCGAAACGATCGCCCCGCGGCGCACGAAACGGAGCACGGCGTTCGCTGCCGCAACCTTGGCTGATACGCCCGCGTTCACGCCCACTGAGGGCATCAGATCGAACAACTCGACCCTGTTGAATCGAGACACCGTGGTCGACGCCCCGAGGCGATGAGCGATCAGACACGCCAACATGTTGACGGCGTCGCTTCGTGTGAGTCCCAGCAGGGCGTCTCCATGGGAGACCTCGAGGTTCTGGAGCACGCGCGGGTCGGTGGGGTCCGCCACCACGACATCGATCTTCGGATGCCGGGCCGCGATCTCGCGCGCCCGATCCGGAACGTTGTGCACAATGAGCACGCGGTGCCCCGCTTCGCGAAGCGCCGCGGCACTCAACTCCGCAACACGGCCGCCACCGACGACGATGACCCGATCGATCTTGGTGGGGTGAGCCCCGATGAGTCGGCTGGCACGGTCGATGTCGCTGCCCTCGACAACGACGAGGATCTTGTCGAACGCTTCGATGACCGAACCTCCGCGGCCCATGAGGGTTCGATCGTCGCGAACGATCGAAGCGATCACGCAGTCCCACCCTCTGAGAGAGTCGCGCATCTCGGCGAGGGACCGTCCGACCAGTGGCGAATCGGCCGTCACGATTCCTCCGAGCACAACCGCCGCGCCGTCTCCGAATCGGAAGTAGTCGCTGAGACCGGGATGGGCCACCAGGCCGACCAGCTTCTCGGCAACTGCTGCACGGGGATCGATGATTGCTTCGATGCCGGACTCCAGGACGACATCCTGCAATTCCGTGTTCTCGATGCGTGCCACGGTCCGTGTGCAGCCGAGGGATCGGGCGGACTGGCATGCGAGGACGTTGGCCCCGTCATTGTCTGAGACGGCAAACAGGATGTCGGCGCGTTCTACACCGGCCCGCTTCAACACACTTGGATTGGCGCCGTTCCCCTCGATCACCTGGGCATCGAGGCGTTCACGCAGGTGTGTGGCGCGGCGGGCGTCGGCCTCAACGATCGCGACATCCTCACCTTCTGCGACAAGGCGTTCAGCAAGGTGAGAGCCGTCGGCCCCTCCCCCAACGATCACGAACCTCATCGGTGCTCCCGTTCCGCGTGAATCGGAGGCTAGCGCCGCCGTCAGGGCGCGCGATGGTCATCGCCGGCAATTCTCACGGCGCGGTTCTCGAGGGTGATCGATGTCGTGATTCCCACGACCAGCCCGATGGAGCCGCCGAGCACGACTGCGGTGATCACCCGATCGACGCCGTACGAAAGCAGAGTGGGGAGGATCGGGTGGGTGAGTACCCCGACGCGCAGGACGCCCCATACCGAGAGGCCGACGCTCCCGATCAACACCAATTGAGCCGCGAGACGAGACGAGCGTCTCGCTTGGAGGACGGCGAAGCCCGCGAGGACCATGACCACGGGCGGCCCGATCAGATCAATGCCGAAGACCCGTCCCTCCGGTGGCTGAGCCAACATCGCAGCTCCCCCGGCCAGCGAGGCACCGAGCGCAAGAACGAGCAGGAGCACTGCCTGAGACAGCGGGTGCATACGGAGCGTGATGGCAGCGACAGCCATGAGTGTGACGACCGTCAGAGCGAACCATGGCAGCGCCGTTGTGGAAGGTATCCATGTCAGTGTGCCGACGATCCGGCCGGCAGATCCATCCACGCGCAACGGCAGGATCCAATCAAAGATCTGAACGGTCTCTTGGCCGTCTGTGGCGAGCACCGAGGCAGGCGGAGTGGGACTCATCCAGTGGGTGCGGTGATCGTGCCAGCTGTAGGTCCCGTCGGTCGACACGGTCTCCCATCTGGGAACGGCTGCAGCATCCGCCTCGGCGGGGAGTTCGACGTTCGCGTAGCGATCGTCGTTGAGGTACGTCGCCGGTGATCGCTGATTCACGACCACCGTGCCGTCCGGATCGAACCGGATGTACTCCTCACCCTCGTAGCCGAGGACCTCGATCATCATCCCTTCTTCGGTGGTCATCCGAACAAACGCGTCTCCTCCGACGATTTCGACCTCCACGATGCCCAAACCCTCGACGTAGACAATCTGGGACCGGTAGTTCGTCGGCGTCGCGGCATCGGCCCATGCCGGTACGGCCGCGAGCAGCACGAGAGCGGTGGCCGCCAGCATGACCAGGAACGAGCGTCGTATCGAGCGCATCACCGCACCACGATGGTGACTTCGCCGGAAGGATGCAGCGTACAGATCCCCTCGATGATGCCGGGCGACGAGAACGTCTGGACGATCTCCTGACCGGGTCCCACGACATACGGTCCCACCTGGTGCGACGACGTGTCGTCGTTGGCAATGATGATGCGATCTCCGACGCCGACTTCGAGGCGGCGCGGGAACAGCACGATCTCCTCACCGGCGTCCATCTGGGCTTGCGTGCCCTCTGGAACAAGAATCTCGATGGTTTGGGCGGCGGCCGCTCTCGGAGCGACGTACATGCCGACGAGCGCCACGACGCTCACCAGGGCGAGCGCGCCGGTGAGGAGTAGGACAATCGGGTGAGTCCGTCCGGCAGGTTGGGTCGTCATCGCAGTTCCATCTCCATGACCACTTCCTCGAACTCGCCGTTCGCCGTCTCAGAATCGATCTGCAGGGTCCACTCCCCGGCAAGGGGAAGGATGGCATGGTACGAAAGAAAGTGGTTCGGCCCTGCTCGGAGCACCGGGAGGTCGAGGGGCCCAACGCCGAGCGCCTCGTGGTAGGCGACCACGCCGGTCGGTCCGAGTGATGAGCCACTACCGGAGACGTTGAACCCGTAGATGTGCAACTCGTTGACCCCGGACCTCGCCGGATCCAGAGAGGCCTCGATGAGCAGGTCACCGGCCTGAACCGCACTGCTGTCTCCCGCTCCGCGCGACATCACAAGGGATGGGACAAGGACAGCAATCCCGGCCACGACAGCGACAGCCACGACAGCCAGTCGGCCCTCCGAACTTGAGATCCAGAACACAACACCAACCGCAAGGCCTCCGGCCGCCAGGAACCACGGGAGGCGCAGCAGCCAGCCGAGGCCCACGCCGACCCAAGCTGCGCTCAGCACGCCGGCGAGCGCCACGCCGACTGGGATCCAGCGGGTCCGGAGTGTCCTGGCGAGGACCAGCAGGAGCGGCATCACCCCCATCGCCAACATCGCGGCCAGCCACGCCCGGCCCGGAGTCGAAGCGGCCGCGTATCGCAGCACCGAGACGTCAAGGACATCGGCGGGAGAGCCGTCGGACGGCACCCCATAGGTCGCCCCCGCAGCGAGAGCCCCGAGGGCGGTCACGGCCGCAGCGATAGCGACCGCGCGTGGAGGACTCTCTGGTTCAGACTGCCGCATCCACACGAACGTGTGGACCAGAAGCGCGACCACCGTCATGGCAGCCATCGCTGCCGCAAGTACACGGAGCCCGCCCAGGGCGCCGCCGGCACCGGCAATCTCTCGTTCAACGGCAATGCTCCCGGTCCCCCTGGGGTCCACGATGAAGACATACGCGCCGGCGACCGGAGCGCCGTCGACGTTCGTCCCCTTCCAGTCCACGAGATAGCTCCCGTCTCCGTCGGTGTCCACCGACGCGATCGCAAGGCTCTCCTCGATCACTGCTGCCGAATCCGACACCACGTCGCCGTCCTTCACGAGCCGGACCCTGAGTTCATTGAGGGACGTCCGGAAGCTCAAGGCGACGTCCTCCGGAGGACGGACAACGACCGCGTTGACGCCCGGCGAAGCGTCGATGAGCTGGCTGGAGGTGGTCTCGGCCGCCGCTGCACCACCACCCGCGATGATCGCTCCCGCCACCAGAGCAACCAGGAGCGGGCGGCGGATCATCCGTATCGTTCGTGCAAGACGCTCTCGAGTGTGTCCGCGGTGAGTTGCGGATCCCGGTCGGCGCTGAATCCGAGTTCCCAGATGATCAACCCTTGGTCATCCACCACGTAGACCGTCGCCGAGTGACCGACGTCGTAGGACGTGTCGCCGGGTTCGTGGTCTTCGACTTCGTAGAGCACTCCAAAGACCGCAGCCGACGCGTCCAGACTCGCCACGTCCGGTGCCAGGAGGCCGTGGTTCTTGTCGACGAACACATCCAGGTAGGCAGAGATGGCAGGTCCCTCATCCCGATCCGGGTCAACGCTCACCATCCCAACCGAAATGCGTTCGGCGTCCTCATCCGGCATCAGATCCACTGCAGCCGAGAGTTCGGCGAGTGTGGTTGGGCAGACATCCGGGCACGAGAGATACCCGAAGTACATCAACAGCAGTTCCGACTCGGCCGCCACCGGAACGAAGGGCTCTCCGGTCGGGTCGGTGGAGTAGTCGACGAACTCAGTACCGGAGACGTCGGGCGGCGGTGTCCGGTTGTAGCCGGCCCGATCCTCCGGATCCATGGTGGAATCAGAGCAGGACCCGGCGACGAGCGCTACGGCGATGGCGAGTGCGGCTGCCCGGTAGAGCAAGGGCTACCCCTCGCTGCCGGACATCTCGGCCATCTCGACCGGGGCCGTGATTTCCTTACTGCAGTCACCGGTGAAGGTGAGTGTGAAGGTCTTCTCATCACCAACGGCAAGAGGCTCCTGGATATCGATCGCCATCACGTGGAGACCACCCGGTTCGAGACTCGTCGTCCCTCCGGCTACCACAGGGATCTCCTGACCCGGGACCTTCTCCATGATCATCTGTCCGTCGCTCATCTTCGACTCGTGGAGTTCGTAGGTCGTGGCGAAGTCAGAGTCTGCGCCGGTCAACGCGATGGATGCGTCGCCCGAGTTGGTGATATCCATGTACAGCGCCGTGTTCGGCCCCGGTGGGAGGCGTACCCAGGCGTTCTCGATCTTCACCGCATCACAGGCGGAGTCGGATGACGACGAGCAGGCCGCTCCGACGAGGCTCAGCGTGAGCGCAAGGACGGCGACAAGCGCGAATCGATTCTTCATGTTGCTCCTTCCAGGGAAGGCAGTAGGCGACGTGCGGTCGATCCGAGATCTTAGCGACGCCAACTCCGCCCACTATCCCCTCGCAGGTAGCCTGCTCGGATGACGTACGACGACACCTCGCGAGAGATCGGAGTTGGGCCACATCCGCAACCGTGGCCCGACGATCCCCGGCTCGATCCGGAGTTGCTTGCCGAGGGCGACCGCCGCAATGTGATCGACGGATATCGCTACTGGAGGCGGGAGGCCATCGTCTCCGATCTCGATGAGCGTCGCCACCCCTTCCACGTCGCCGTCGAGAACTGGCAGCACGACTTCAACATCGGCAGCGTTGTACGCAACGCGAACGCGTTCCTCGCCGCCGAGGTGCACATCATCGGGAAGAAGCGCTGGAACCGGCGAGGGGCCATGGTCACCGACCGCTATCTGCATGTGCGACACCATGCCACCACTGACGAATTCGTTGGGTGGGCTGGAACCGAGGGACTCCCGATCATCGGGATTGACATCCTCCCCGACTCGACACCCCTCGAGACCACGGTGCTTCCGGAGCGCTGTGTGCTGGTCTTCGGCCAGGAGGGACCAGGCTTGTCGGAAGCGGCCCGTGCCGCCTGCGGCATCGTGTGCTCAATTGCACAGTTCGGGTCGACGAGATCAATCAATGCGGGCGTCGCCTCTGGAATCGCCATGCACGCGTGGATCCGGCAGCACGTACATTTGGATGAACCAACGGCCGACGGCTCTCCCCCGCGCCCGACCGCTACCTGAAACCCCTGCTGCACCGGGGTTGGGTCCGGGCTCCGGCTGCGACCGGATCGCCGACATGACCGTCGCGGGGGCAAGACCCCCCTCAATGGCCAGAAGACCGCCACATGTGCCGTTGTGTGGGCAGCTCGGCTTGGTCGTGAGAGCGGCCAGCACGTCGTTGTCTAGATCACCGGTCGGGTGGAGGCATCCCCGCTTGTGAAGATGGCCACGATGATCGCCAGGCTCGCAATGGTGAAGAGCACCCCGACGATGACAGCGCCTCGTGCATACCAGAGGCCCTTCTGCGCTTCGAACTTCCGGATCAGTCGGCTCTGCTGCACCCCCGTGTAGATGACGGTGCCCGTGAATACCAGAGCCATCAATCCCCATGTGACGAACACGAAGGTGGAGTCAGGATTCGTAGAAGGAAACAGACCGGCGAGCAGATTGATGAGGATAAGCGTGAGAACCCACCACACCGGGGTCAGAATCCCGAAGATGAACGCACGGCGAGCCTGACGAGAGCTCCAGTCCTCAGGACTCAACCCTTGAATCTTCCGTTCTTCACTTTGCTGATCTTCTGGTGGTGTGCCCACACCGGCCCCTATCTGACGGCGATGGGTCAGCCTACGGTCGGAGTCGCTCTCCACACAAGCAAGACCCCGACACGACTACTGACGAGCACGCATAGGTGCTCAGTATGTACTGGTCACGGTCGGTGGCAGGGAACAACGGGGAATCCTCGCTCGCGACTGGAAGCACGCAGCACAGCCACGAGGCGCGCACAGGTGCCGATATGGGGCGGGTTGTGGGCTACCGGTGGCTTCTTCGTTTCCAGGAGACGAAGGTGGTCAGGCCGGCTGTCGCTGCGAGAGCGAGAGCGACGATGAGGATTGTGGACATGTTGGTGCCGCTGCCGCCAGCGGTTTCTGTTGAGGCTTGTGCGGCCTCCGCTTCGGGTGGTGGGGTGCCAGGTTCCGCCTCGGGCTCCGGTTCGTTCGTGGCGTGGTGCCGGCTGGCGTCGTAGTCGGTCTCGACGTGGAACCGGATCTGGCTGTCACCCTCGGTGCCGTCCCAGGTGAACCCGACGAGAACACCGTCGGCCGGCAGGGTTGGCTCGAGTTCAGTGCTGATACTGACAGATGCCTGATGAGGGTCGTCTCCGAACGACTCGGAGAGTTGGGGTACTTCACGAAACGCCGCGCCGACGGATGCACCGTCCAGGTCGCGCATCTCGACGCTGAACACCCCGTCAAGGCCGGTTCCGACACTGCGATACGCTGGGAACACGGCGAACGCGTTGACGACTTCACCCGGGTCGGTGTCGATCCGGTACCAGCGGGTCTCACCCGCGTCGATCGGCCCGAAGTAGCCGTTGCCTTTCCAGTTGGGTCCGTTCTCGCTCATCGACGCGAGTTCAAGGACCGGTGCGGAATCGGGATCGAGCGAGCCTTCAACCACGGCCCGTCCGGCGTCTCGATCGTCGCCGAGAATATCGACCTTGACACGGAGCGATCCGAGGAACACATCGTCGGGTGCGTCCCAATGGAATCCGAGGAGGTACCTGCCTCCTAGGAATGGGCCTCCCTGCGGTGGGTTGGCGTTCTGAACGCCGACGTCTACCGAATCGGCACCTTCCAGGCTCACACGCATCGGCATGTCGACTGTCGGCGCTTCGGCGGGGTTGCCGGATGGATCAACAACGAACGCTTCAAACGCCCCGGTCGCCTCGGTGCCTGGCGGCCATGCAAGTTCCGCGAACGCCCAGAAACTCTCACCATTCCAAGTGTCGACCTGGAACCACCGTGTCTCACCGGGCATGATCACACCGACGTAGTCGCTGCGGGCGAACGTCGGCGGTACCTCTGCCAACCAGTCGGGAGTCAGGATCACGGGCACCAGAGGCGCGACGGCAGGTTCGAGCGCACCGTTGAGGGTCATCGGTGGTCGCCAATCCAATACGTCAGTAGCGACCTCACCGAGCCTGCCAATGAGTTCGTCAGCGCGACCGACGGTGCGGTACTCGCCACCGCTGGACTCGGCGATGCAGCGGAGTTGCTGCTCGGCGGCCGAACCGGTATCGATCAGGAAACCGATCGATTCGATCCGCACATCGATTGCGTCGCCATACAACTCGGCAGCCACTTCGCACGGATCAGGCGGAGCGCACGTATCCACGCCATCGGAGATCAACACGATCGAGCGTGGACCCGCCTCCGGCAGATCGTCGGCGGCCTGCTGGAGCGAGAGGCCGATCGGCGTGTACCCGGACGCATCAATGCCTTCAACGGCCGTGCGGATCGCGTCACGATCCAACGGAGCAACCGGTGCCACTAACTCGGTGTCAAGGCACCCCCGAACCGGGTCCGTGTTCGGCTCTCGATGACCGTACACCCGCAGACCCACGTCAAGATCATCCGGGAGAGCATCAACCAACTCGACGACCGCCGCCTTGGCCTTGTCGATAAACGGAACACCATCTTCATCGGCATCGTTCATCGAACCCGACGCGTCGAGGATGATCAGCATCGCCCCGCGCGACGCGGTGTCTTGCGCCACAACCGGAGCAACCAGAGCCACAAGTAGGCCAGCCAGCAACAGTGTGACAACCGCCCTCAACGCTCCTCCTCGATCGAGGCCCCGCAATGCCCGGCACCAACCAGACCATTCTCGCCCATCCAACCCAAAGGGTCCAATCCCCACCGGGCGGTCACCCTTGGGTGCCGATATGTCGGGGTGTTCGCCGTGCACTGAACGTCCAGAGCTCCCCGACGTTGCGCTGCCTTTGCGCGACCTGGCGTGGGCTCGTCTCGTCGTGGGCCGTTCAGAGACCTTCCGTTGTTATGGCGTTGCCCTCATTCCTGTATTGCCACATCGAGCAGCCGGTTCGTTGTTCCGCTGGTTTGGGCCGTCCACGCAGCGCCGTCGGGACTCGTCAGGATCGTCCCAGACTGTCCGACGATCACCCACTGGGTCCCATCGGACGCCACGCCGTACAGAGTATTCGTTGTTCTGCTGGTTTGGGCCGTCCACGAAGCGCCGTCGGGGCTCGTCCGGATCGTCCCATACGCTCCGACAGTCATCCACTGGGTCCCATCGAACGCCACACGCCCCAGATAGTCCTGACCCGCATGTCATCGGATCCAGAGACCCGCAACTACGTCAGAAGGCGCAGGGCCGAAGGACTGTCGACTCGCGAGATCATGCGCTGTCTGAAACGCTACGTCGCCCGCCAAACGTTCAAACACCTCCCACGAGCCGCATGAGATCCGGTGGGTGTGGTCTGACCCAATAATCCGGCTGACGCACCCTGGTGGTCCTGTCCTCATACTGACCTGTCGACCCCACCCGACCATCCGCCAGGGCGGTGTGACC
>Ga0316197_10000346_pt1 | contig 32924 bp, 20 predicted proteins | sample OudBiesiAoxic_MG_FD_204939 | JGI IMG/M metagenome (GOLD analysis project Ga0316197, IMG submission 204939) | Coastal sediment microbial communities from Oude Bieten Haven, Netherlands - site A oxic | ecosystem: Environmental > Aquatic > Marine > Coastal > Sediment | place: Netherlands... | reverse complement strand
GATCAATCTGGTCCCGGTCTGGAACAAATCGAACCGCGAGCACCTGATCGTCGGCTCGGAGCCGTCCGCGACTCGGGCGTCCGCCGACCGGGCGGTCGCAGAGCTAGGCTGGGACGGCGAGTATCTGGTCGACGCCGACCACATCAATCTCAGGACGGTCGACCGCTACGTGCCCCACTGCAACTTTTTCACCATCGACGTCGCCGACGCGATTGGCACAGCGGCCTCCCCACCCACGATCGAGTCCTTCATCGGCCGGCACCCGGAGCTTATTGGACAGTTCGGCATCACCCGCGACGACGTCGCAGCCGCCGCCGGACAATTTCTCGCAGCCACCCATGAGGCCGGCGAGATCTACCGCCACATCCTGAAGAGGAACGGAGGCATCGACGATTTCATCACCGAGGTCTCGATGGACGAGACCGACGACCCGCAATCGCCTGCCGAGATGCTGATCATCCTCGCGGCCCTCGCAGACGAGCAGATCCCGGTCCAGACGATCGCTCCGAAGTTCACTGGCCGATTCAACAAAGGCGTCGACTACGAAGGTGAACTAGCGCAGTTCGAAAATGAATTGGATGCAGATCTCGAGGCGATCGAGCGCGCTGTCGGAGCCTATGGTCTACCGGCGGGACTAAAACTCTCAGTCCACTCCGGGTCGGACAAGTTCTCGCTCTACCCTGTTATCCGGCGCGCCCTCGAGCGCAGCGGTGCCGGGATCCACATCAAGACCGCGGGTACGCATTGGCTTGAGGAACTCATCGGCCTCGCCGAATCCGGTGGGGATGGGCTCGCACTCACGAAACAGATCTATGCCCAAGCGCTGGAGCAACGCGAGGCACTCAGCGAACCTTACGCCACCGTCATCGATATCGATCCGGCCAATCTCCCACCCGCCGACCAGGTCGCGGGGTGGACGTCCGAGCAGTTCACGGGCGCCCTCCGCCACGACCAGAGCAACCCGGCCTACAACTCCGATCTGCGCCAGCTGCTCCACATCGGGTTCAAGATCGCCGCCCGACTCGGTGATACCTACATCGATGCACTCGACGCCAACGCCAACTTCGTGGCGAAGAACATTTCACAGAACCTCTACGGGCGGCACATCGAACCGCTGTTCGGCTGAGGCCACCAGCTCACGGGGCAGCCATCGCACAGATCTGGCGCGCGATCAGTCATAGGGCAGATCCTCCGCCCGCACTCCGATCGAGTCCGGATTGGGGAGCTCGACGAGCCGGTAGGCGGGGATGCGATTTGCCCCCTCGATCAGCGCCTTGCACACGCGGTGCATCCCGTCCATCACACGGCCGTCCGGATCCACGACAATCGGGTAGCTCAGATCCGCATCCCGGATCAAGGTCGCATGCCCGGCGATCGATCGGCAAGTTGGCGCTTCGCCACCAAGTTCGAACCAAAACGGTTCATCCAACTCGCGGATATCACTCAGCGGAATCTCCTCCACGGGCAGACCGTCGGTCAGCTCCAACAGCTTGCGCACGTCCCACGCCATGAGCCCGCGCTCGGATGATCGGAAATGGTACTGCACTCGCATCGCGTCAAATCGGCGACTCCAACGGCCTAGCTCCCGTCCGGATCCAGCCCCATCGCCAACGCTGTTCCTCCGGCCAGCAACTGTGCTCCCTAGACGTTGAATCTGAACTCGACGACGTCGCCATCTTTGACGACATAGTCTTTGCCCTCGATCCGCAGTTTGCCTGCCTCCTTCGCCGCCAGCTTCGACCCGCAGGCGATGAGATCATCGTAATGGACGACCTCGGCCGCGATGAACCCGCGCTCGAAGTCGGTGTGGATCACGCCAGCCGCCTGCGGGGCTCGCGCCCCTTCCGGGATCGGCCAAGCTCGGCTCTCCTGCTCACCAGTGGTCAGGTAGGTGCGCAATCCGAGCAGGTGGTAGACTCCCTTGATCAAGGAGGAAACACCACTGTCCGGGACGCCCATCTCCGCCAGCATCTCTGCCGCTTCGTCTGGCTCGAGATCTACCATCTCCTCCTCGATCTGAGCAGAGATGACGACGGCTTCAGCCCCGTGGGCGGAGGCGGCGTATTCGCGGACTTTCGCGACCATCGCGTGCGAATCCGGATCCGAAAGCGCGCCGGCAAGCTCATCCTCGGAGACATTGCAGGCGAAAATCGTGCGCTTGGAACTGAGCAGGAAGAAATCCTTGATCAGTTTCCGCTCGTTATCATCGAGCTCGGCGGTGATCGCCGGGTTCCCCGCATCGAGGTGCGGCATCAGCTTGTCGATCAGCTCGACCTCGGCCTTCGCCTCCTTGTCGCCACCCTTGGCCTTTTTCTCGCGCGAGTGACGGCGCTTCTCCAAGGTCGCGATGTCTGCCAGAACCAGCTCCGAGTTGATGATCTCAATGTCCCGCAGCGGGTCGACCGATCCGAGTTCGTGGATGATGTCCTCGTTTTCAAAGCAACGCACCACCTGGACGATCGCATCCACCTCGCGGATATTTGACAGGAACTGGTTGCCACGACCGGCTCCGGTCGATGCCCCTTCGACAAGGCCAGCGATGTCCACGAACTCGATCGCGGTCGGCACCGTCTTCTTTGAATTCGAAATCTCGACGAGCTTGTCGAGCCGCTCGTCCGGCACGATGACAACCCCGATATTCGGATCGATCGTGCAGAAAGGATAGTTCTCGGCCGCCGCCTTGCGCGTGCGGGTGACCGCGTTGAATAGGGTCGATTTCCCGACGTTTGGTAAGCCTACAATTCCTGCTTGTAACATAGTAAGGCGCCGAACCTAGACGCATCCCTAGAGCCGTGCAAGCGCCCCCGCCGATCCCAGCACCGGGCTGTGTCCGGGTCTGCACCAGGGGCGCGAGCGTCTCGCTCCCACGAGGCTCATGTAAGCTCGGAACCTACCTACCAGCGGCGACCGCGACCGCTCCCCCAAAAGAATCCGTTGCTCCAGCCCCGAGTCGGTGACAAGATCTACGGCGATTGTCCGGGTGGACGCAGGCCTGCCCAGATTTTTTTGAAGTTTTTCCACAATTACTGAACGATTTGACAGAAGGCGAACGTATTAGCCAAGTAGAAGGCCTGTTTTTCAGGGGATTTGACGATCTCTTTGCTTTACCTGTCATCTGAATCACCCTAAACTCTAAAGGTTGTCCGACTTGACTCTCATCTGAACTATCTGGATGAGCAAAGGGTCTAACCTGCAACACGCAACATGAACAAGCCACTCGCACTCATCTCGATCCTCGCCGTCAGCCTGCCGCTTCTCAGCTGCACCAATGACCCGGGTGCTACCCGAGATACGGTCTTCTACCCAGCCGACGAAAGCCCCCGCACGGGCATGACCCAGCGCCAGCAGCGCTTCGGATATCGGGGGAGCTCAAACGAAAATCCGAACACTCGCTCGTCTAGCGACAACGGAAACTCGAGAAATCAACCGCCTGCGGATCCAGATGGGATCATTAAGCCCCGCGATCTCGATGCGGATCCGAACAGCCCTGAGGATCTCACTCCGACTGGAGGGACTGGCGATCCCACGACCGGTGCTGGCGTCGGTGAGACGACCACCGCGGAGCCGACATCCGAGATCCCCTACGCGGAGGCAGTCCCCGGCAGGTATGGGCTCGTCTACAGCCCGTTCGTTACTGATAAGAAGAAAGCTCTTGTCAACGTCACTGACGAGAACAACGTGACGCTCCCGCCAGGAACAGAGGTGCAGTGCCCGCTAACTGGCAAAATCTTCCGCGTCCCGTAACGTTTGAGCCTCAGGCAGCCAGCTCTCAATCCTCCCGAGCCCGCCTCGTCCCCGCTGCCACCGCCGCTGCCAGCTCGTCCGTGCGGAGGTGTGGCTGCACGTGCCGCCATCTGGTGCCGTGCCTATCCAGGGCGTCACTTGTTCTGACCGATGGCGTCAGCACAGACCATCTCGATCCTCGGGCCAGGTCTCCTAGGGGGATCGGTAGCCTTGGCCGCCAAAGCATTCGGATATGCTGAGAGAGTTCACATCTGGGCTCGCCGCCAGTCGGCGGTCGACCACATCCACGGGCTAGGGATCGCAGATCTCGCATCGACTGACCTTGCAGAGGTCGTCGCGGACTCTCAGCTCATCATCTTGGCCACTCCGGTCGGGGTGATGCCGGGTCTCGTGCAAGGTCTCGCGGAGCTCCCGCTCGCGCCCCAGACGACGATCACTGATCTCGGCAGCGTGAAGCGCAGCGTCGTCACTGCAATCGACAAAATCCTCCAAGCCGACAAGAGCCGGCTTTGCTTCGTCGGCAGTCACCCGATGGCCGGCAAGGAGCAGGCCGGCATCGAACACGCCACAGCAGATCTATTCCGCGGAGCCGCCTGCGTAATCACGCCCGGTGATAGTTCCAGCGAGGAATCGGTCTGCATGGTCAACGAGTTCTGGCGTGCCCTGGGGTGTTTTACGGTTCAGATGCGCCCGGACGAGCACGATGAGGCGGTGGCACGGATCAGCCATCTCCCCCACCTGACCGCCTCCCTTCTCACGACGACTGCCCTCGAGAACAGCCCATCCATCGGCTCAGTCGCTGGCTCCGGGATGCGTGACACCACGCGCGTCGCCTCCGGCTCACCAGAGATGTGGGCCGAGATCCTTCTGGAGAACCGCTCTGCCATCGAGCCCGCACTGAGGGAACTCAGGGATCGGATCAGCGCGGCGCTGGCCCTCATGGAGGCTGGGGATGAGCCTAGGCTGCGCGACCTCCTACAGGAGGCGAAGGATCTCCGCGACTCCCTGCACAGCGCCAGAGGCACTTCGGGGGGGGATGGGGACTAGACAGGCAGCAAGATGCACACTAGTTAGGGCACAGCCACAGCCAACCAAGCAACACACCATCCATGGATCATAAGAAGCGGGAATTCCGAGTGCGAGCAGCCAAGCCGATCTCAGCCGAGATGACGGTCCCGGGAGACAAGAGCATCTCCCACCGCTCGATTATGATCGCCGCCCTCTCCAACGGCCGCTGCGAAATCGATGGCTTCCTGCCGGGGGCTGACTGCCTTGCCACGATGGGCGCGATGCGCGCACTCGGCGTCGAGATCGATCTTCTCGAGGAGAACAGCGCCGGACCGGTGCGCATCGCAGTCCACGGCAAAGGCCTAGAGCTCTCGGCCCCGCAGTCCCCAATCGACTGCGGCAATTCAGGGACGAGCATGCGCCTCATCGCCGGCATCCTCGCTGCGCAACCGTTCCGCAGCCAACTCATCGGCGACCCATCCCTCTCACGCCGGCCGATGAACCGCATCATCGACCCGCTCAGCCAGATGGGGGCCGACATCTCGGCGGAAGGTGAAAAGGGGTGCCCACCACTCACCATCCGAGGGCGCGAGCTGCAGCCGCTGCACTATGTCCTCCCCGTCGCGAGCGCCCAGGTGAAAAGCGCCATCCTCCTGGCCGGACTATTCACCAGGGGCAAGACCACGGTCACCCAGCCCCAGACCACGCGCGACCACACGGAACGGATGTTCAAACAGTTCAACGTAAAAACCCAGATCGCGGGCAACGACATCTCGATCTACGGGCGCCAGATCCCGGAGTCCCAAGACTTCACCGTCCCCGGGGACATCTCCAGCGCCGCGTTCTGGCTGGTCGCCGCCGCCGTACAACCCGGCGCCCGACTCACGATCCAGAACGTCGGCCTGAACCCGACGCGCGCCGGAATCATCGACATCCTCGTACGCATGGGCGCGAACATCACTGACAATGTCCGCGACAGCAACGCTGGGGAGCCGAGCGGCCACGTCAGCGTTCGTGGTGGCACGCTCAAGGGGATCGAGATCGGCGGCGACATCATCCCGAATATCATCGACGAGCTGCCGATCATCGCCGTCGCTGCAGCGCTCGCCCAGGGGACCACCGTCATCCGCGATGCTGGAGAACTCAGGGTCAAGGAGACCGACCGCATCTTCGCCGTGGCAGACAATCTGCGCCGCATGGGGGTCGAGGTCGAAGAGCAGTATGACGGCATGACAATCCGTGGGGCCGAGACCTTGCACGGCGCAACCATCGATAGCTTTGGCGATCACCGTATCGCCATGGCATTTGCGATCGCCGGCCTGTTCGCCGAGGGCGAGACCGTCATCGAAGGCGTCGAGTGCGTCGATACCTCCTACCCTGGGTTCGAGAAGGAACTGAAACGCTTCATGAGTTCGAAAATCTCAGAGGGCGATCGCACGCCGACGATTACCAGCATCACACCGAAGTCCCACCCCAGCGGCAGCCCGCGGATCCGCCCCGAGATGGAAGCGGATGCCGGAGATGGAGAAGCTGCTGACCAGATCCAACCCTGAACGGTGACGACTGATCAGCCAACGCCAGCAGCAGGGCCGCTCGTCATCGCCATCGACGGGCCGGCGGCATCAGGGAAAAGCAGTGTCGCCCGCGCGCTGGCAGCTCGCCACGGGCTCGCCTACGTCAACAGCGGAGCCATGTACCGCGCGGTGACGTGGAGCGTCTTGCGCGCCGGGATCGACCCCGCGGCTGAAGACGCCGTCCTCCGCCACCTCGACCACACGCCGATCACCTACGCCACCGATGCGGGCGTGGCCCAATTCTCGATCGGTGGCCTACAGCCGGGCGACGAACTCAAATCGGCCGCGGTCAACGATGCCGTCTCCATCATCGCCAGCCACAAGGGGGTTCGCGAACGGCTTGTCGCCCTGCAGCGCCAGTTCGGTGAGGGCGGTCGCATCGTCATGGAAGGGCGCGACATCGGCTCGGTCGTCTTCCCCGACACGCCGCACAAATTCTACATCGACGCATCCGAGGAGGTGCGTCGCCAGCGGCGCCAGCGGGAGGGGTTCGACGACGATCTCGCCAAGCGCGACCAGATCGACAGCACGAGGGAAAACTCCCCACTCCTCATCGATCCGCAGGCCAAGGTGATCGATTCCTCGAATCTCAGCATCGATGACGTGGTCGATTTGATCGTCACCCACCTCGGGGCAGCACTCGGCTAGCAGGCAGGCAGCGCCGGCGATGAGCAGTTGAAACCTCCGGTCATCCGGATGAACAGTGGCTATGTGGTTCGAGTGGATCCGCGATCATAAAGAATTCGTCTTCTGGGGTGGCGTCGCCTCCCTCGTGATGTTCGTCGGTACCTTGATCGTCGTTCCGTTCATCATCGTTCGGATGGGCGAGGATTACTTCATGCCCGATCGCCAGAGCCGCTTCGCCGACTTACATCCGGCCCTGAGGGTCTTTGGGCTGATTTTGAAGAACCTGCTTGGGGTGGTGTTCGTGCTGATGGGGATCGTGATGATCTTCGTGCCCGGGCAGGGCTTGCTAACCATCCTGCTAGGTCTGGCGATGCTCAATCTACCAGGGAAGCGCGCCGCCGAACTGTGGCTCGTCTCCTACCCGCCAGTTCGCCAATCCATCAACTGGATTCGCGCCAAGGCACACAAGCCCCAACTCCAGATCCCGGTTCGGGACTGAGAGGCTGCCACTACCGCAAGCACCCGACCCACCGGAGCTCGCCACGCGTCCCAACGGCCAGAGCCGGATGTCGGCCTGTAGCTCGCGCGTGCCGGATGGGATCGATACCCGCGAGCCGCCACTGATCACGGAGCGCTCGTCCGGCGCGCCCACTTCAGACCGCGCCTCAGCCAGCCCCCAATGATTCTGATGGAGCACTTCCGCATCCAGCCAAAACGAGTTCTGCCGATTCAAAGCCTAGAATCATAATTTACATAATTAATTGCAATAACTGTATGGAATGATATTTTCCTATTTCTGAGGCTCAACATTAACCGCATTTCGCAATTCTGAGAAATTTCCTTACAGCCTTGTTCTTCGGTGGGATCCTTCAATCGGCCCAGCCAATGAGTGATGCCAAGCAGGTGGCATTGGAGCTGGATTACGTTCTGGGGGGCCAAGCGGCGCAGTTGGGGAAGGCCATTCAGCTAGCGGACGGACGCCCCATCACCCTGCAGCGCCTCGACTTTCTCCTGACGGACTTTGCATTGCAGCGAGCCGACGGTGGAGAGTGGCTCCAATCGGACAGCCTCGCAGCGTATCTCAGCCTTGGGGAGGGGCGGACCAGCGCCAATCTCGGCTTTGTTCCGAAGGCAAAATTTCAGGCGATCCGATTTCGTGTTGGAGTGGATCCCGGGACCAATGCGGCCGACCCGAACCAGTTCCCCGCCGGACATGCTCTGAACCCATTGGTGAACGACCTGCACTGGGGCTGGGCTGGAGGCTATATTTTCCTGGCGCTGGAGGGATCCACCGCAAAGGACCAGGCATTCTCCTACCACCTCGCCAATGACGGCAATTCTCCGCTGATCACGATCCCGGTAGATTTCGAGACCACACGCGATTCGACGATCCACATCCGTTTCGACATCGGCAAACTGTTCGACCAGATCGATGTGACCGCGGATGGCAGTTCGAGCCACTCGCGTGAGGGCGACCCGATCCCGGCCAAGCTCGTGGCCAGCCTCCACGAAGCGATCACCCTCGCCAGTCTGAGCCACGAACGGTTCCAGATCCTAGAGCCGCAACGCGCTCCGGAGCCGCTAGCCCGGCACCATTCCACGACCCCCTATCCGCTGCAGATGAGCGGGCGCTTCCCGAAGGTCTCGCTCCCTGAGGACAATCGCCCCACGATCGAGGGCGTCGAGCTCGGCCGCGCCCTCTTCTCAGACAAACGCCTGTCGAAGGACAACCGCCAGTCCTGCTCGTCCTGCCATGATCGCACAGCCGCCTTCACCGACCCGGGAAAGCGCGTCAGCATCGGCGTCGATGACATCCCAGGAAAGCGCAACAGCATGCCACTCTTCAACCTCGCCTGGCAGGACGGCTTCTTCTGGGACGGCCGCGCACGCACGCTGCGGGAACAGGTCGTGATGCCGATCTCCGACCCGCACGAGATGAACGCCCCGCTCGGTGATGTCGTCGCCAAGCTCGCAGAGGACGCGCGGATCAGAGAGCAGTTCGGGAATGCTTTCGGCGACCCACGCCCCAACGAAGAGAACCTCGCACGCGCCCTCGAACAGTTCCTCCTCACGCTCGTCTCCCAAGATTCGAAGTTCGACCGGGCGGTCCGGGGAGAGTTGGAGTTCTCCGCGGAAGAGAAGCGCGGGCTCGAGCTATTCGTTACCGAATTCGATCCGGCCCGCGGTCTTCGAGGTGCCGACTGCTTCCACTGCCATGGTGGGAATCTGTTCACCTCGCGCCGCTACACGAACAATGGCCTCGACGCCGAAGCCACCGACCTCGGGCGCTTCGCCGTGACGCTCGATGCCAACGACATCGGGAAGTTCAAGACCCCATCCCTGCGGAATGTTGCGGTGACGGCCCCCTACATGCACGACGGGCGCTTCGATAGCCTCGAGCAGGTCATCGACCACTACGACAAGGGCGTGCGCCGCTCGAAGACGCTCGACCCGAACCTTGCCAAACACCCGCCTGCCGGGCTCGAGCTCAGCCCTGCAGACAAGAGCGCCCTGATCGCCTTCCTCAAAACCCTGACGGATCAAGAATTCATCGCTCCGGACCCTTCCTGAATCACATGAAACACTCCTGCAAACCCATTGCCATTGCAATCGCAATCGCAATCGTCCCCAACTCCCCTGCCCCCGCCGATGAGATGGGTCACGAGGAGATGGATACCTTCATGGCGGAAGCGGTGAGCCTGCTTCCCGTCGAATCGATCATCGCTCCCGGCGCTGTCGCCAACGCCCAGGTACAGACCCCAGCGGACCGGTCGATCTACGGCCAGTGGGGACCGGTGATCCCCTGGCCATTCATTCCCGTCACCGCCGCGAACCTCCCGGACGGCCGGATCGTCACCTTCGCATCAAACCAGCGCACGAACTTCCCGGTCGGACGCGAGTTCACCTACGCTGGCGTGTGGGATCCCACGACTGGCGAGCACACCGAAATCAATAACGAGAACCACGACATGTTCTGTGCCGGGACAGCGATGGGTATCGACGGGCGGCCAATGTTCTCCGGTGGCCGCAACGCGGTGCGCTCGTCGACGATATTCGATTGGGAGACCGATCAGTGGATTCGCACCGAGGACATGCACGACGGGCGCTGGTACCCCTCTTCGACCACCCTGCCGAACGGCTCGATCGTCACGGCCACGGGCAGTATCGGGACTGGGGTCGGCAAGGTCGAGAGATTCTCACAGAGCTCGGGGTGGGTGCGGCTCGATGGCGTCCAGTGGGTCTCGGGGATGACGTCTGACTTCCCCTACAATTTCGTCGCGCCAGACGGCCGGCTCATCTATGCGGGCCCTGCCGGATACATGCAGTGGATCGACCCGACCGGGAACGGGTCGAGGACGCCTACCGGGGCATTCTTCCCTGGTGGCCGCACCGGCCAGAGTGGCGGCGTCGTGATGTTCGACGCTGGCAAGATACTATTTGCAGGGGGCTCGGTCTCAGGAGGCGGGACGACCAACATCGCCCACGTTGCAGACATCGGCTCCGACCCGCCGATCGTTACCGCCGTGTCATCGATGCAGTTCCGCCGGCGCTACCACAATGCGCTGGTGCTCCCCGACGGAAAGGCGATCGTGGTCGGTGGGAATACGACCGGCCTAGCATTCCGCGATGACGGGTCGATCTTCGCACCCGAGATGTGGGATCCGGCGACCGATACATGGACCGAGCTCGCCGATATGGCAATCCCCCGCAACTACCATTCGGTGGCACTGCTGCTTCCCGACGGACGGATTTTCTCAGGGGGCGGTGGCCTCTCTGGCAACACGGCAACCAACCACCTAGACGCCCAGATCTTTAGCCCGCCATACCTGTTCAATGCCGATGGCAGCCCCGCAGTCCGACCCCTGATCGATTCGGCCCCATCGACCAGTTCCCCGGGTAGATCGATCCAGTTGACAGCCTCGGGCGCTGTCGGACGATTCACGATGGTGCGCATGACTGCGACCACCCACGCGTTCACGTCCGACGTCCGTTTCTTGAACGTGCCCCACACGGTGTCGGCGCCAGGGAGCTACAGCCTAGAGCTCCACCCGAACGTGAATGTGCTCATCCCGGGATACTGGATGCTGTTCGCAATCGATCCACAGGGCACGCCGTCCGAAGCCAGCATCATCAAGATTTCCGCCCCGGCACCACCTGAGATCTTCGATCCAGGCGATCAGCACACGCTCCTCGGCCAGCAGGTCTCGCTCGCGATCACGGCCGGGGATGCGAATGGCGACGCCATCACCTTCTCCGCATCCGAGCTCCCGACCGGACTCGGGATCGATGCCAGCACCGGCCTTATCTCCGGCGTGCCACAGGAACTGGGCGACTTCCAGGTAACGATCTCGGTCTCTGATGGGACGGCGACCGTGACGAGCGAATTCGCGTGGGCGATCAGCGTCGACCCCGGCCTGATCTCCTACTGGCCGTTCGATGAGGGTAGCGGCCCGACCACGCGGGATGTCGCCGGCACTGGGCCGGACGCCACCCTGATGGGTGGGGCAGGATGGACAGGCGGCGTGCTCGGCACCGCGCTCGCGTTCGACGGAGCCGGCGATCACCTGATTGCCAGCAACACGCCCGCCCTCGAGGTAGGCAAGGGGGACGCCGATTTCTCCCTGAGCTGCTGGATCGAACTCCATCAACAAGCCGCGCAACTCGCGCCCCTCATCCACAAGGGGGGGGCGAGCAACCAGAACACATTCCTGCTAGCACTGTACCCCAACTCCAGAAAACTCCTATTTGGCGTCTCCACCACCGCGAACTCTCTCGAAGGAGGCGCGTCGAATGGCGAGCTACCGCTGGGGCAGTGGGCACACGTGGCCCTGGTGAGGGAGGGCGACAAGCTGTCACTCTACATCGATGGCGTGATCGACAACGTCAGGTCGCTCGCCGGCATTGTCCTCTCCAACACTGGCCCGCTCTACGTCGGGACCGACCCGTGGCACGCGGCTGCAGCCGGGGCGTCGATCGACGAGATCGCGGTCTACAACCGCGCCCTGAGCAGCTCCGAGCTCAGTTTCATGTCCAATCCTGAAAACCAGGCGATCGGCGCCAACACAGCGCCTGAGATACTCCATCCGGGTGACCAGGTCTCGCCGATGGCCAGCCTGTCTCTGATGATCCAGGCCTCGGATGCAGAAGGCGACGATCTAACATTCTCACACGACGGCCAACTCCCGCCCGGGCTGACGCTAGATCCGGATTCTGGATTGGTCTCCGGGACACCGACGGTGCCCGGGACATTCTCGCCAGTGATCACCGTCAGCGACGCGACCCGCTCGTCGAGCGTGGGCTTCGAGTGGCAGATCCGCCCGGAGATCCTCGCAGCTATCAGCACCCCTGGCCCCGTCGGAATCGGGACGAGCGCCGTGTTTAGCATCGAGACTTCGTCCGAGAACCTGAGTTTCCTCTGGGACTTCGGCGATGGCACCAGCCCGCAGGCGACCGAATCCACCACCATCAGCCACAACTTCCAACAGGCGGGCCGCTACACCGTCAAGGTGACCGCCTCCGATGATCTTGGACAGAGCAAGCAGCTCTCGTTCTACCAGGCGATCCACCGCCCTCTGACCACACGGCCGCCAGCGATCTCCCAATCAGTCGTCTACCAGGAGCGACAGGGGGCGAACGACCGCATCTGGAACACCAACCCTGACAATCACACTGTCAGCGTATTCGACGTCGTGACGAACGCGAAACTGGCCGAGATACCGGTCGGGCAGAATCCCCGAGCATTGGCGATCTCGCCGGGCGGTCAGATCTGGGTCACGAACAAGCGATCCGCAACCATCTCCCAGATCGACCCCAACGCGCTGGCGGTGATTTCCAACATCACCCTGCCGCGCGCCAGCCAACCCCATGGGATCGCATTTGCCCCAACTGGCGAATCGGCATTCGTCACCCTCGAGGCGATCGGGAAACTCATCGCGATTGATCCCACCACCGGAATAATCACCGGGACCGCCGAGGTCGGCGCCCACCCGCGCCACCTCTCGGTGAACGAGGATGCCTCGAAGATCTACATCTCGCGCTTCATCACCCCAACGATCACTGGCGAATCGACCGCCAATCCGGCGCCAACCCCGGATGAGGGCGCCGAGATCGTCGTGGTCGAGACCGCGAACATGCTCGTGTCGGAGACGCTCATCCTGCACGCCAGCACGCATCCCGATGCCATCGACCAGGCCCGCGGGATTCCAAACTACGTCGGCCCCGCCGCCATCTCCCCCGACGGGACAAGCGCCTGGGTCGCGTCGAAGCAAGACAACATCCAGCGCGGGAGCGGCCGCGATGGCTACCCACTCACCCACGACAGCACAGTGCGCAGCATCACCTCACGCATCGATCTAATCGCCGGCATCGAAGATCAGGCAGCGCGGATCGACCACGACAATGCCGGGGTCGCCAGCACCTCGATCTTCGGCCCGTTTGGAGCCTTCGTGTTCTCGGCGCTCGAAGGTAGCCGCAACGTCGCGATCATCGATGCATTCAATGGTGTCGAGATCGGGCGGGTCGCCGCCCAGCGGGCACCTCAGGGCCTCGCCCTGTCGCCAGACGGCCGCACTCTATTTGTGCACAACTTCATGAGCCGTAGCGTCACCGCCCATGACATCTCGTCGATCGTCGAAGGCCGCAGCTCAGACGCGCAACTGCTCAACACCTATAGCTGCGTCGCCACCGAGTCGCTCGCGCCATCGGTATTGCAAGGCAAACAACATTTCTACGATTCACAGGATCCACGGCTAGGGCTCGAGGAGTACATCAGCTGCGCCTCCTGTCACAACGATGGGGCCCAGGACGGTCGCGTCTGGGATCTGACCGGGTTCGGCGAGGGGCTGCGCAACACCATCGATCTCCGCGGACGGGCCGGTCTCGCCCACGGGCCGCTCCACTGGTCTGCCAACTTCGATGAAGTCCAGGATTTCGAAGGCCAGATCCGCAACCTCTCCGGCGGTGCCGGACTGATCGCAAACGGCGACCCGCACCCATCGCTCGGCGCCCCGAATGCCGGGCGCAGTGCCGATCTCGATGCGATCGCGGACTACGTGGCCTCGCTCAGCAGTTTTGACGACAGCCCGCTGCGCGGCGCGGACGGCTCCCTCTCCAGCGCCGCCGCCGCCGGCAAGGTGGTCTTCACCTCCGCCAACTGCGCCAGCTGCCACTCTGGACAAGCGTTTACCGACAGCGCCCCAGGCATCCTCCATGACATTGGCACCATCCGCCCCAGCTCTGGGAATCGTCTCGGCGGTGCCCTCGCCGGCCTCGATACCCCGAGCCTGCGAGGCGTCGCAAGCTCAGCGCCCTACCTCCACGATGGCTCGGCCGCGACGCTCGAGGATGCCGTGGCGGCCCACTCGAGTGCTGCCATTCTCACCCCGGGAGAGATCTCTCAGATAGCCGCCTATCTGCGCGAGATCGACGGCAGCGAACCCGCGCCGAGCACCGCGCCACCAGTCGGTGAGATCAGTCCTGACGCCGACACCATTGCCCTCTACCACTTCAATAGCGACTTCGACGACGCTGGCCCAAATTCGCTTGGGCTCACGGCTAGCGGCGCCACCACGCTCAGCACGAGCGAATCGGGTTGGAACGACAACCCTTCCGGAAAAGTCGCACGTTTCCGCAATATTGGCGACACTCTCAGTACCACAATCCCAGACCAGCTGATCATGCCGACCGGCGGTTGCCCGATCACGATCGATGTGCGGATTTTCGCACGCAACTACCTTGGCTACAGCATCGACAACCTCCCCATCATCGCCCTCCACCAGGACTGGGATTCCCACCTCCAGCTCGAGGACAGCAAGTGGGGGACGGCACCCGCCGGCCCGAGGTACTTTTCATCTGGCGGGATCCTAGCAGATGCACAGCAATGGGTGGAGGCAGTGGCCCCTAACGCATGGCACCACCTGCGGATCTCCTACGACGGTTCGGGCACGATCGCACTATGGATCGACGGGAACCTGATCAATAGCATCCCGACCTCCCCGAACACCGCCCGCTCTACAGACTGGACGCTCACCATTGGGAATTTCGACGGCGACATCGACGAGCTCCTCATCAGCCGCTCAGCCGCCAACCCGAATACCGACACCACGCCCCCGGACCTGACGCTCGTCTCCGCCAGCAGCCCGGTGGGCGGCCCCTTCAGTGTCAGCGCTACCTTCAGTGAGGCAGTCACCGGCTTCAGTATCGGTGACCTCTCCGTCAGCAACGGAACCGCATCGTCGCTCAGCGGATCCGGCACAGACTACACCTTCACCGTGACCCCTGACGGCCTCGGTGACATCGGGGTCTCCGTCCCAGGAGGAATGGCCCAGGACGCAGCAGGCAACCCGAACGCCCCTTCCAATTCCCTATGGATCACCTTCGACCCAGTGACAGCAGGAGGCGACGAACACGTCCCGGGAGCTCAGACCATCGCCCTATACCATTTCAATTCGGACTTCAGCGACGCCTCCGGCCGCGGCTTCCACCTCGGCGCCACCCCCGGCGTCTCCCTCGCCGGCGACAACCTCGGGTGGATGCGGCAGCCAGCCGGCATGGTCGCGCGCTTCCAGGCCATCGGCGATGTCCTGAGCGTCAACATTCCGGACTCGCTCATCCTACCAGCGGGGGGCACTCCGATCACCATCGAGGCGCGCATCTACCCACGCGCTCACCCCGGATCGGGTACGACGGATCTCCCGATCCTCTCGCTCCAGCAGGACTGGGATGCGGGGCTCGCACTAGACAACTCCCCACGAGGGCCTTTCCTGCTCGCCAACGGCGGCATCCTCGCCAATGCACAACAGTGGGCGGATGCCATGGAGCCGGACCGCTGGCACCTGCTGCAGATCTCCTACGACGGTGCTAGCACCGTGAGTGCCTGGGTCGATGCCATCCCGCTCGGCGCTGTCGCAATCACGCCCAACGTCTCCAGACAGGGCGATTGGAGGCTGACAATTGGAAATTTCGACGGGGACATCGACGAGTTCCACATCCAGTCCATCCCCGCGCCCCTCGGGTCCCAGGAGATCGCAAGCCAATCAGTGGTCGCGGCCACGATCGCCGCCTTCAACCTCGACCACGAGAACCAGGTCACTCCCCCGCTCAGCAACGACTCGGATGGGGACAGTTGGATCGATCTGTTCGAGATCGCCCACGGCACTAGCGCCGACAGTGCTGGCGCCCCAGACTACCACCTCACCCCCGTCACGGATGGCGCGCAGACATTTGTCGCCTACAGCGTCCCTGTCCTGATACCGGGCGAGGCCACTACCGATGGCTACCTGTCCGCGGCCTTCACCTACACAATCGAGGCGAGCGGTGATCTGAGTGATTGGAGCCTCCCACTCCTCCAGATCGCCAACCCACCCCAGCTACCCGACGCCCCAGGCGGGTACCAGTTCATCACCTTCCGACTGCAATCCCCGCCCTTGGGGCGCACGTTCTTCCGCACGACGGTGAAGGAGAGACCCTGAAACGAAATTGCCACTGATCTGACCACTATCCGATTAGCCCCCTCGCCCGCTCCTCCCCGACGGTCGTGTTGCCTCCATGCCCCGGGTAGACCACGACCCCATCATCCAGTGTGAATACCTTCTCCTGGATCCCGGCAAACAGCAGCGGCTGATCCCCATGGGGGAAATCTGTGCGCCCATACCCTGCCCGCATCAACACATCCCCCCCGAACAGTTGCCCATGCGAACGCGAGTAGAAACAAACGCTGTCCGGTGAATGCCCTGGCACATGGAGAACTTCAAGCTCCAGCCCCGCCACCTCGATCGATGCAGTTTCCGACAAAAGCTCGTCCACCTCGAATTCCTCGACCGCAAATGATCCTCCAAAAACCTCCCCAAACTGATCCTCCAGCGTAAGGTCTTTCGAAAGCAGAGCGTATGAGAAGATACGGACAGCACGATCCCGAACCTTGGCCGCATCGATCACATGATCGAAATGTAGGTGCGTCAGCAAAAGATCGGTCACTTCCAATCCCTCCTCGTCCAGCCACTGGTTCACCCCCTCCGGCGCATCGACCAAAATATACCCTTCCGGAGCCTCCAATAAAAACCCGTTGGTGGCCGCATAGCCACCCGTAAAACGCTTTAAATTGAGCATTCTTGATCCTTCAATGTCTAAAAAAGTCTCCCCGAGAATTGGCACACAATGATGCAATCCTGCTCGAATTCAACTCTGCGGAGCCATCACCCCTCCAATTTCCGTCCTAGACAATCAGCGACACTTGGCTGAAACTCCAAGTTCAAATTTCCATAAAAGAACCCCCCCTTCTCGACCCACCCGGGCGAGAGTCCGATGACATCATGAAAGCACTATCGAGGATTTCCACACTCGCCCTGGCAACCCTAAGCCTCGCCGTCAGTTTCCCAGCCTGTTCCAATGCGGAGACGAACTACAGCCAGGTATCGATGTTTGTCGCGAACATGCTGCAGATCCATCACTACTCCCGGATGGACTTCGACGATGAGGTCTCCCAGAAGTTGCTCAAGACCTACCTGGGCTTCCTCGATTTCAACCGGCTGTATTTCACCCAGGAGGACATCGACGCGTTTCAGAAGGCATACGGTAACAAGCTGGATGACATCATGGTGATCGAGGACGAGGCGCTAGAGCCAGCCAAGAAGATCTACAAGGTATACGAGCAGCGGGTCGCGGAACGCATCGCGAACCTCAAGACGATCATCGATGAGAACGAGTTCAAGTTCGACACCGACAATTCGATCAAGCGGCGTCGCAAGGACGCCGACTGGCCAAAGGACTCGGCCGACGCTGACCGGATCTGGCGTGACATCGTCGAAGGCCAGATGCTCGAGGAGGAGATCGCGCGGCTCGCTAAGGAGGAGAGCTACAAAGAGAAGGGCAAAGAGTTACCGGAGGAGGACAAGACCATCAAGGAGGTCGTCTTCGAACGCTACGACCGCTTCGCGAAAAGCCTCGAGAGCAATGACGAGGAGGACATCTGCAATTTCTTCCTCTCGGCACTCTCCCAGGTGTATGACCCGCACTCGGAATACTTCTCCAAGAGCGAGCTCGACAACTTCCAGAACGGCATGCGCAATTTCCTCTTCGGAATCGGCGCCCTCCTCCGCATGGACGACGGAGCCGCCCTCATCGAGGGGATCGTCGTCGGAGGCCCAGCAGCCAAGCAGGGCGACCTCCAGCTCGGCGACCGCATCGTGGGCGTCGCCCAGGGCGATAGCGAGATGGTCGACATCCTCTACATGAAGCTGCAGGATATCGTCGACAAGATCCGCGGCAAGGAGGGCAGCGAAGTGCGCCTCAAGGTCATCCCAGCCGACAGCGTTGGCGGGGAGACGAAAGAGATCGTCATTGTCCGCCAGAAGGTGGACTTGAAGGAGAAGCTGGCGAACGCGCAGCTCATCGAGATGAAGGATGCAGACGGGAAAGTAAAGCGCATCGGCTGGATCAACCTTTACTCGTTCTACGCCGATATGACCGGCGGCCCGACTAGCACCACCACAGATGTCCGGCTCCTATTGGATCGGCTCATGGCCGAAGGCATGCAGGGGCTCGTCCTCGACCTGCGCGGCAACGGTGGAGGCTCCCTCGAGGAGGCGATCAATCTCACTGGCCTGTTCATCAAGCGGGGGCCAGTGGTCCAGGCGAAGGACTGGCATGGCAAAACCACCTACCGCAAGTCGGACAACCGGTTCGCGGTCTACAAGGGGCCGATGGTGGTGCTCACCGATCGCTCCAGCGCCTCAGCGAGCGAGATCCTTGCAGCTGCGCTTCAGGACTACAACCGTGCGGTCATCGTCGGGGACAAATCGACCTTCGGCAAGGGCACCGTGCAGACGATCATGCCGGTCTCCCGCTACATGCCGCTATTCGCCGACACCGAGCGCGCCGGCGCCCTCAAGGTGACCATCCAGAAATTCTACCGCATCGCTGGCGGCTCGACGCAACTGCGTGGGGTCATCCCAGATGTGATCCTCCCATCCTACACCGACGCCCTCGAAACCGGAGAGGAATCTCTAGATTACGCGCTGCCATACTCGGAGATCGAGCCGCGCACCTACGATTTGTCCCATGAGTCACTGCCGGTCAAGGAGCTGGCAGAGCTTTCCGCCAAGCGCATTGCCGCTAGCACTGAGTACAACTACATGACTGAGGACATCGAGCGCATGGAGTCGCAGGAGGAACGCAACGAGATCTCGCTCAACCTGGCCAAGCGCCAAGCTGAGACCGCTGAGCACAAGGCCCGCCGCAAGGCCCGCAACGCCGAGCGCCGCGAGCGCTTCGCCGAGCTGGCAAAGGAGGAGCTCGACCGCTTCAAGGTCTACCGTCTCACGCTGGACAACGTCGGCGATCAGCAGCTCACACTTGCCAAGAATGGCTTCAATCCGGAAGACGACAACATGCTGCGCAAGGACGACGAAGAAGAGGATCTCGACGACACACCGGAATTTCCGAATGGCCTCAAGCCGATGAAGCGCGAGGCACTCGAGATCATCTCCGACATGATCGATATTGACGCGGCACAGAAGACAGCCAAAGTCGACAAGGTGCGCGCAGCCGGCTAACTAAGGGCTCGCCACCTTATTGGCGAGCCAGCCCTGAGGCAGGTCTACCTCTAACCTGGCCCCTGGCTCGGCTAGTAACCCCCGTCTTCGACCTCGCGCAGCGTCCCCGCCTGCAACACAAACCACCGTGTGCCGAGCGCCCGCGCCTCCGCCCGGCGGTGGGTGATGTGGAGTGTCGTCACCCCGAGGGTCTGGCGGACGCGGCGCAGGACCTCGTAGATCTCGTCGCGTGTCCACTCGTCCAACGCACTGAGCGGTTCGTCCATCAGCAGCACTGGCGGCTCTGCGGCCAGTGCCCTGCCTAGAGCCACACGCTGGGCTTCGCCACCACTCAATGCCTGCACCTTGCGGTCGAGGAGATCAGAGATCCCGAGCAGCCCGGAAAGTTCGTCCACCTTCTCCAGCATCCGCGCTTTCGAGAACCCAATTCTGCGCGGCCCGAACTCCAATTGCCCACGCACCGTCAGGGTTGGAAACAGCGCGAGATCCTGTGGCACGAAACCGATGCTGCGCGCGGCTGGCGGCTGATCGGTCACATCCTTGCCGCCAAGGAGCACCCTGCCTCCCGTCACCTGCCGCAGCCCGCAGATCGCCTCCAAGATCGTTGTTTTCCCACTCCCGGTCTTCCCCATGATCACGGCATACTCACCGCGACCGACCTCAAAATCGATTTCGCTCAGAGCGAATCCGCCAGCAACAATCGATACTCGGCGCAGCTCGATCATAGCCCCTCCCCTCCCCCGACGAGGCGCACCAGCGCCAATACGGCAAATGCCATCCCGACCAGGAGCACCGACACGGCGACCGCTGCCTCCAGATTGCCCACACTGAGCTCCAGCCAGACCGTCGTTGGCAGCACCTCTGTCTTCATCCTCGTCGCTCCGGCAAACACCAAGATCGGCCCGAACTCCCCGAGACTTCGTGCCCAAGCGATCGTTCCTGCGGCGACCATTCCCCGACCCGCCGAGGGCAATGCGACGTGCCAGAATGCGCCAAACTCCGAGCACCCCAAGGTCTGCGCCACCTGCTCGGGTCGCGCCGACAGGTGTTGGAAAGTCCCGCGCATGGTGCGGATGGCGAAGGCAGCGCCGATCACCCACTGCGCCAGCACCACGCCATAGACCGTGTAGGTGAAGGTCACCGTCCCACCCTCGATCCACCGGCCGAGCGCGGTCTGAAAAAAGATGAGCAGGCACAGTCCGATCACCATCGGCGGGAGAAAGATTGGGATATCGAGAGCCGCCTCGAGCAACCACTTTCCGCGCATCGATCGACGTGAGAGCAAGTAGCCGGTCGGCACTGCCACCAGCAGGGACAGCAGCGCGCTGATCGTGCAGGTCGTAAAGCTCAACAGGACGGCAAACCGGATCTCCGGCGCGCCAACAGCCTCCCACAGATCGCCCGGCGAGCTGTAGACGACCGTCGCCGCGAGGATCGCCAGCACGAAAGCGAGGTACCCCCCCGTCACGAGAGCGAGGCTTATCCAGAACGGCTTGATCTTTCGCGGCAAATTCAAGTCGGGCACCCTACTTGAGCCATTCTGGAATCACAATGTCGGAACTCCTCTGCGGTGGCTCGTCCCCCCGCCAGACGAATCCTACCCGCTCGAAGGCCTCAGGGTGAGCCCGGAAATAGTCCTCCATCCGCCGCGCTAGCCGTTCGCGGGGGGAGCCCACCCGCACGCCAAACGGCTGCAGCGCATTGGCCCCCGGGTGCTTGATCTCCACAAATTCTAGGTGCTCCTCCTGCAGTCTCGCATTGACCTCGTAGACGATCGCGACATCGAGCGCTCCTGCCCGGAGCTGATTGATCAATAGATCGGCGGTCGGCACCTCGACCACCACATTTTTCCGCACCGCCTCCTCCAGGCCGGAAGATTTCAGCATCCCGGCCGTCATGTACCCGAGCGTCGACTGCTTCTGATTGCAGATCCCGACCTTCAACCCGGGGCGCGCAAGATCAGTCAGCGTCCGCACGTCCTTGGCGAGATCCCTGGGCTTCGCGATGCCGATCTTGGTCTGTGTCAGGATCCTGATCTCGGGGAACTGCTCGGCGACCGGTGGGACAAAGCAGAGATCGCAGGCGAAGTAGGCGTCCGGAAATTCCTCCATCGCCTGCATCTGGGCGCATAGCACGCCGCAGCCGTTGAAGACGGTCGTCACATCCACCGCCTCGCGCTCGGCGAACTCCTTCACCAGCCCTTCGACTGCAGGTCGGTTCACGCCCCCGCTGTAGAATACGAGTTCCGGCCTCTCCGCCCACGCGTCCCCGCCCGCCGTCTCGAACTCCATCTCTCCAAATACCCGCCCCCCCTTCTCCGGGGCGGACAGGTAACGCGCGAACCGCAAGGCTGACGCTGGCTGGGAGCTTGCCGCAAGCACCGACACGCTGACCCGATCGTCCTCCGCATCAAACTCCGGCACGCGGATCGCCTCCAGTCCATCGAATTGGGGAACCGTCGAATTCCAGATCACAGCGGCATCGACCGCCCCAACCTGCAAGTCTTGGGCGATCTCGGTGACCGTAGGTTTCATGACTACCGCCCGTTGCGCAAAATCCTCCCATCGTGTGCCGAGCCCGCGGCGTGTCGCCTTCCCGATGCTGGCGGCATCCGGGTTTCCCACCGCCACACGCACATCCTCGCGCATCAGATCATCGATCGAATCGATCGATTTCGGGTTGCCCGCCGCGACGGCGATCACCGGATACTGCACCGCCAGATCGAGCACCTCGTGCACCGCCCCCTTCTCTCTCGCCGCCTCCACCGCGGTCTCATCGGCGGCAATGAACAGGTCCCCGCGCTTCGCGATCTGCACCTGGCTCAACAGCGTGCTCGTTCCGCCATACTGAATCTGGACGTCCACACCAAGCTCATCGCGGTAGCGCCTGGCGATCTCTGCCACCGGCTTCTTCACCCCTGCCGCGCAGTACACCATCAGCGTACCATCACCGCTCTCACCCGATTGCCCGAGGTGCTGCAATGAGTAGAGCGCGATCCCCAACACCAATACCAGCGCGCCTGCGATGAGCCCCTGCTTCATTCCTTCGCCTCCCCGTCAGTGGCGCGTGCCTCCTCCGCCTCCAGCAAGCGTTTCTCCCAGTCCACCGCCAGGAGCAGATCCCACCCGGGATTCTGTGCCTTCACCTGGCACGAACACGCTCCGGTGAGGAAAAAACTCGCCTCCTCGATCCCCTCGACGTCCATCGACTCAGCCCCCCAGGCCCCAAGCACACGCCCCTGCCCGAAGACCGGGGCAACGAACGGTTTCCCTGCCGGCAGCTCGGCGAGCTTCGGACCCGCCAGCATCCTCACCAGCAGCGACTCATCCGGATCATCCCGATCCAGGCGCAAGATGGAAAACTTCAACTCCAACTCCGGGCCGGGACCGAGTTGGCTGGCCGGATCCTCCGGGTCGATCTCGGGCAGCTTCGCCACCGATTGGAAAAATTCTAGCCGATCGCTGAGGCGTTCGAAGAGTTCGTCATCCGCCTCCTCGTCACCCGAATCGACGATGATCCACACCGCGGCATGACCGTCGAGAATCCTCTGCACGATCTCGCGCCGCTTCGGCGAATCGAGGAGCGCAGCCAAACTCTCGTCATCCAATGCACCAGTCCAGATCGGCTTCTTCCCATCGAACGGAGCGAGCAGTTCGCCATCCTTGCTACCCTCGGCGAGTTTCAGATTCGCCTTCACGAGCGGTGCCTCGAACCCTGCTCTCAAGGTATAGTCAGAGCCGGGCCAGTGATCGAGCGCGTAGCGGAACACCGGCACCTTGCAGGCGAACGCGGCCGTGCCGATCAACTGGAAGGTGAGCGCGAGTAGCCCCAGGCGTGAGAATTTTAATGCGTCGACCATCCCTCTATTCTAACCCCTTCCCGAAACAGCGCACGCTCCCATCCTTCCCTGCGACGAAAAGTTGACCACGTGCGATCGCCATCCCGTCCCAGACCGGCAGGGATTCGAGCTCTAGCTTCGGCCCCTGTTCACCAGTCGAGGTCGAGACCGTCTGCATCAACCCGCCCGACTCCCCCTCGAGGGCGGCGTCCTGCTCCGCCAGTTGTTTGTGGACTTCACTATCTCCTTCTGCGAGCCGCCCGAAGGTATATTCCTCGTCGATGATATCTGGGGGGCCTGCGATGATGAGCGTGTCGCCCGCGAGCGCCATCGCCCGCGTATACATCGGCACTCGCCCAGTCCAATCGTGCTGCACGAAACTCCCCTTGCTCGCCGGGAGCTTGGTGCGCGGACGTTTTGGGCTAGCGCCCTTAGCCCTGGGGATCCACAGCGCCGCACCGGCAATCCCTTTGCCCGAATCGACCTCTCGCACCGCACCGTTGTTCCCGCCACCGGAGATATCCCGCGCGCTCTTGTCGTCGAACGAGCACGCGATCGCCGCAGTCTCTGGCGCTACACCTGGGTTGCTGAATCTGGCGGCGACCTCCTCCGGCGCAAGCGCCCGGTGGTAGATGGCCACCTCGTCGATCAGCCCGGTGTAGCTCGCCCCTGGGGGGTAATCGCCAACTGAGGTCTGCGAGTCTCCCCCGAGCTCGAGTGTCTGCACCGGCTTTTTCGCAAGCGTCGCCGGCGCCTTCGCCCTCGCCGCCTCCTCGCCGTCGATGTAGAGCGTCATCGCGCCATCGCCGGCAAGCACGCCGACCAGGTGCTTCCAGCCAGCCCCAAGCTTTTTGTCAGCACGCGCGACCGTCAGTGACTCGCTGCTCCGCACGAGGAAGGCTGGCTGGTTCTGCGCCAGCGCGAGCGCATAGCCATTGGCCGGACCACCATGCGCGAGCACCACCCCGTTCTTCTGGTCGGCCAGGATCCACGCCTCGACTGTCAGCGCCTTGCCAGTCGGGTCGATCCGTTCCGAATTCGCGAACGCGACCGGCGCATCCGTCGCCTCTGCCCCCTTGCGCTTCGCCTTCCCTCGCGGCGACTGGATCTTGGAGGAGAGATCCGGGATCTCGCGGCTCGCCGAAAACAACTGGTGCTCCAAGGTCGTCGTCCACTTGTAATACTGCGGCTCGCGCCCGTAGCCGAACACCTTGTCGTCATTGAAAACCAGAATCCGCCCGGACGGCGCAAATTTGCCCGCCTGGTGGTAGCCGTTGTGCCCGCCCGCGAAATTGCGCCCGTAGACCCAATACGAACGGTGGAACCAGGTATCGTCGAGAAAACCCATTGGGGCGAAGACGTGCGCGCCCTCGCCGGACTGTTTCGCCCCCTGCGCCGAGGCGTTGCCAGAGACCGGACCGATCTCGATGCGCTCTCCGTCCTTCTGGATTTTCTGCGAGCGCAGGTAGGTCAACTTGCCGTCGCTGGAGAGGATATCGTTCAGTGCCACCGGCATCTGCAGGGTCTGGATGCGGTTCTGCAGATCCCCACCAGACTCGGGGTCACGGTCGTCGATCCGCTTGTGCACGATCACATCACCACTCTCTGCATCGAGACGGTAGAAATGCATCCCACCATCGAGGAAGGCCGAGCGCCCGGCCACAAAGCTCACGACGCCATCCTCCACGAGCACGCTCCCCGGCACCGGCCACAGCGATTCGAGCTGCTCGAACACCATGGTCCGGCGGTCACCCGGAGCCGCACGGAATCGCCACACCAACTCTCCATCAGCTGCACGCAGACAGTAGACATTGCCATCCGAACAACCGAAAAGGATCCGGCCGCTCCAGTAGGTCGGTGGCGAATCCACCCGCGCGCCCGCAACAAAATTCCACAACCTACGACCATCCTCGCGGGCGAGCGCATGCACGGTGTGCGCGTCGATCTGCGACACGAACACGCGCCCATCCGCGATCGTCAGCGCACTCAATCGACCACCGAGCTCTGCCTTCCACGCCAGTCCGAGATCGTCTGCGAGCGATTGGTCCGAATGCCCGCTGCGTGCCACATCGTGCCGGTAGGTCGGCCAATCGAGCGGATCTTCGGCGCCCTCAAGCTCCCCCTCGAAGGCCGGCCCGCGCTCGAGCCGCTCCTCCTCGGCGATCATCACCGGGCTCGAGCCGCCTGCGGCGAGCGCGTTGAAGCCATAGAGCTTTGCCTCGGGGTAACAGGCACAGTTGTGCGGAGGCGCGTAGGTCAAGCCGTTCGCGGGAAGGACTCCATACAGGCAGCCGCCGCGCACCCAATGGTTGATATCCCACTCCTCCTTCTCGTGGTCGATGAACTCGATCCCGGTCCGGGATGGCATCAGAAATTTCTCGGTCGCCTTCGCGATGTAGCACCTGTGGTGAAACCAGTAGGTCTCGACCGTGGGCGGGAATTCTTTCTTCACCTCGCCGGTGACGGGGTCGCGGCCGACGTAGATTCCGCTGTCGCCCGTTGACGTCAGCGGCGCCGACCACAGCAAGCCACCGGAGACCAGCAGGTCCTGCGGTGAGCGATATCCTGATCGCGGATCCTCCGAAGACCAGAGCACCTCACCGCTCGCCGCATCCAAGCCCATCTTCTTGCCATCGCCCCCCGCGTAGAGGATCACCTTCTCTTGCACGACGATGCGCGGACCATAGTTGAACTCGAACAGGCTGCGGCGTGAGGCCTTGTCGTTGCGCCAGAGCTGATCGCCAGTGGAGGGATCCAGCGAGACCACCGCCTCGCCATCGTGAAACACGATCTGCCCCCGGTTCCCAACCAGTGAGAGCGGCGCCACCTTCGTCTCGGTCTTCCACTTCAGCTCCCCGCTCGCCGCGTCGATCGCATGCAGCTCACGAGGCTTCTTGTCCCAGGCAAACTCCTTGGCCACCCGCCCCTGGTCGCCAGTGTTCAGCTGCACGTTAAAATCATCCAGCGCCCACGCGCCGCGGTTGACCACCACGTAGAGCACGCCATCCACCAGAACCATCTCCTCCGCTGCAGCCTCATCACCGTAGGTCCACATCACGTCGCCAGTCGCGGCGTCCAGGCAGCTGACAGGCGCATTCAGAGCTAGCGGCACGAACACGCGATCGCCTGAGGTCACGAGGCGTTTCGCCAACTGGGTCGGCCCGCTCTTCAGCGGCCATAGCTGATCGTGCCACTTCTCGATCGGCTTCTTCCACAGGATCACGCCATTGAAGGCATCACGCGCCACCAACTTCCACTTCGATGGCAACTGGATCGAAATGCGCGAGCCCTCGTCCATGATGTAGAACAGACGCCCCCCGCCAGTCACCAGAGCACTCATGCTCGCCATCCGATCGTGGTGCCGCGACCACCGGGGGCTGCCTAGCCAAGCGAGACGCGTTGGCGGACCTACCTCGTCATCCTGCGCCACCGCATTGCCGTCAGCCCCGTGGAAATAGTGCGTCCACTCGTCGATCGCATCCGGCCAGGACTTCACCGTCTTCTCCCAACTCCCGTCGCCCTGCTTGATCATCGCAACTCCATTGGGGCAGAGAACACGCTGGATTTCCTCCATCGACACTCCGGCTAACTTCTCCGCAACCACCAGGTTCACCAAGTTGTCCACGAAGGGCAAGTACACGCCCTCCAAGCGATCGACTGTCACGCGCCCATAGACCCCAGCTCCGGATAGGCGCTTGCGTGCCGTCGCAAGATCCTCGGCCGACTCCGCTAGCCCGTGCACCTGGTACCGTTCGGACGCTCCCAGAGCCCCGGTCAGGGCTCCATCCCCACACGCGAGATGCAAAACCAATCCGCCACGGATCCCAGACTCTTCCAAGATCGCACCCGCATCCGCCCCGAGGCCTGAATGGGTGAGCCAACACGTCGCGATCAATGGGGTGAGGATTCGTCGGATCATGGTCGAATTCTAGCGTCCCAAAAGCATCTTCATAGAAAAATATGCCTATTTCACCGGAGCTCTGAATCGCTTGCTCGAGTTCGCGATCCAGTCCGACAGTGAGATCGACATCGGTCAGTGCACGCCGTATCGTCGCAGAGCCCCGCCGATTTCCCCCATCAACCAGAACGAACCCATGCAGACTTGGAAAACCATCGAAGGAATCCTCACCGGAGGGAACCCCGAGCCCGGGCGCAGGGTCGAGAAAACAGAACTCGAGTGGCGCGAGCTGCTTACAGAGGAGCAATTCCAGATCACTCGGCTGAAGGCTACCGAACGCCCGTTTAGCTCGGAGATGTGCCAGCTTTTCCAACCCGGAGAATACCAGTGCATCTGCTGCTCGACGCCGCTGTTCGACTCCGGAGAAAAGTTCGATAGCGGCTCCGGGTGGCCGTCGTTCACCCAGGCGATCACGCCCGCCGCCATCGCCTACCACGGCGACGCCACACACGGTATGAGCCGGGTCGAGGTCACCTGCAACACCTGTGGTGCCCACCTTGGTCACGTATTCCCAGACGGCCCAGCTCCGAGCGGGCTGCGCTATTGCATCAATGCGATCTCGATCGAAAAATCCGCCAGTGAATCCGCAGAGAAACAAGGCGACTGAACACCCGACAGCAACCTCCTCTTACCCACCTTCTAAATGACACCGACGATTCCAGTTCTCCTTTCCAGCGCAATTTTTCTCAGTGCCGCCGACACCGGCGCCACTGAGAATTGGCCCCAGTTCCGCGGTGCGGGGGCGATGGGAGTCGCAGAGAACACAGAGCTTCCCGACCGCTGGAGCGAGACTGAGAACGTCGCGTGGAAAATCGCCGTCCCGGGCATGGGCTGGTCCTCCCCCGTCATTTGGGGCGATCGCATCTTCATCACCACTGCGGTGAGTGAGGGCGAGATCGAGAAAGTGAAGCAGGGGCTCTACTTTGGCGGCGAACGCCCGAAACCAAAGGACGTCCACGAGTGGCGGGTTCTCTGCTACGACCTCGGATCCGGGAAGGAATTGTGGAACAAGTTGGTGCACAGAGGTGTCCCGGCCCAAGCCCGCCACTTGAAAAATTCTTACGCCTCTGAGACACCGGTTACAGATGGCGATCGGGTCTACGCCTACATTGGCAACGTCGGATTATTCGCCTTCGACATGGACGGCAAGGAACTCTGGAAGCGCCAGTGGGAGCCAGTCAAGACACGCCATGGCTGGGGGACTGCCGCTTCGCCTGCCCTCCACGGAGATCGTCTCTACATCGTCAACGACAACGAGGAGCAGTCTTTCCTATGCGCGCTCGACAAGGCGAGCGGGGAGATCGTCTGGGTGAAGAACCGCGACGAGGGAAGCAACTGGTCGCCACCATTCGTCTGGGAGAACAGCCAACGCACCGAGATAATCACCACCGGGACAGGGAGAACCCGCTCCTATGACCTCGATGGCAATATCCTATGGACCCTGGGCGGGCTCTCCTCCATCACCGTCCCGAGCCCCTTCGCTCAGGGCGATCTGCTCTACCTCTGTTCAGGCTATGTGGGGGACAAGCGCCGGCCAGTCTTCGCGATCCGCCCCGGTGCCAAGGGCGACATCAGCCCGACCGATGACGACACGAGCGACGGTCCGATCGCCTGGCTCCAGCCCACCGCATCGCCCTACATGCCGACGCCGCTGCTATACCAGGATCGGCTGTATGTCTTGCTCGATCGCGGGCTGTTCAACTGCTATGACGCCGAGACCGGGGACATGATCTATGATCGCGAGCGCCTCGGGAAGTCGGCGAGCTTCAACGCCTCTCCGCTAGCCTACAATGGCAAGATATTCTGCTTCGGCGAGCGCGGGGAAACCGTTGTCATCCAGGCCGGCGACGAATTCAAGGAACTCCATCGCAACGAGCTTGGAGAACTCATCATGTCCACCCCTGCCATCGCCGGAAACTCGCTCATCGTGCGCACGGTCAATCACCTCTACTGCCTCAGGAAGAAATGAGGCAAGCGTTCCTTCCGATCATCGCCATCGCCACCTCGCTGTTCGCGATCGGATTGTCACTCTCCAATCGGGCGAGGGAGACGGGCGACGCGGATGCCTTAGACAGCCTCGACCAGCGCCTGGGTCGTCTCGAATCCGCGCTCGCCATCCAATCGGAAGCCAGCGGCAGAAAGCTCAGCGGTCTCAGGAACGACCCGGCCAACAGCGCTGCAGACCGCTCGGCCGACGACGAGATCATCGACAATCTGCGCGGTCAACAGCAGCAGCTCGAGACCCGCCTCAGCGAACTCGGCGTCCTCGAACACTTTGAGGATCGACAGCGCGCCATCGAGGCGGCGCACGGGCTCGCCCTTGACCCCAATGCAGACGCCAAGGATCGACTGGAGGCGCTTGGGGTTCTGCGCAAGGCGAATCGCGTGGACGACCAGATTGTCGCCTCGATGGTAGATCTCTGGGATGAGTCCGTTGCCCAGGGAACCAAAGGTGGGTGGACCCGATGGTTCCTGCTCGAGAACCTTGAAGGTGTCCAAGATGCCGCCCTCCGGGACAGCATCCTCGAGTGGATCCCCGACGAGGAGAGCCCGAAGATGAGATCCCGCGCGATCGAGACGCTCGGGTCGATGCTTCCAGACCCGAGCATCGACGAATGGCTCGACTACCTGGCCGGGAACGATCCCGATCCGGAACTGCGCCAGCAGGCCGCCGCCACCCGAGCTGCTGGGCGGGATGGGAAATAGCCCCTAGACCTCCTGGCCACCTGCACCCACCGCAAGGGAGAAATTTTGTTCGGTCGAGCCCCAGATCAGCGCATACTCACTAGCGACCGTGATGCCATCAGACCAGGAATTGCTCGATGAGTTCACCCGATCCAGATCGGAGGAGGCATTCCGGACACTCGTCGAGCGCCACCTCGATCTGGTTCATTCAGTCGCCCGCCGGGTCACGCACAATGACGACCTCGCGCGGGATGTCTGCCAGGCTGTCTTCGTCAAGCTCGCGACACGCCCTGACGACGTTCCGCGTGGGTTGAAGCTGCTCGCCTGGCTGCACCGTACGTCCCGCCATAAAGCCATCGACCTGATCCGCTCAGAGAACCGCCGACGACGCCGGGAGCAGATCGCCAGACAACAACAGATACTCGATATGGAACCCGATGAACAGCTCGATTGGAGAGCCCTCGAACCGGTGCTCGATAGCGAGCTCTCGAAGCTCTCGTCCGCCGAACGCAGCCTGATCCTCTCCCGCTACTTCAAACATGCCAGCCATGCCACCGCGGCCCAGGAGCTCGGCATCAGCGAGGACGCCGCGCGGATGCGCACCAAACGGGCGCTCGCGAAACTCCGCTCGGCACTGGGGAGGCGTGGGATCGCGACGACTAGTGCGCTCCTCGCCACGACCATCCGCACCAGCGCCGTCGCCCCAGCCCCCACAGCACTCGCCGCCTCGATCTCGTCGAGCAGCCTCGCCGCCGCCAATACCGCTGCGTGTGCGGGAGCCGGATCATCACTGCTGGCACTGTGTCAAACCCACCTGGCCACCCTGGCGGTCATTGCGCTCAGCACCCCAATCATTGCACTCCAGTTCGCGGGACACCAGCAACTCGAGACGCAAGTGTCCGAGCTGCAATCCACGGTCGCTGAATTTGCCAGTCCCAACACAGTCGCCGCCCGGCTACCCGGAGGGACCGGCAAGCGCTCGCGGCAGTCACGACTCCTCGACCTCGACGCGATCCTCGCCATCCAAGACCCACAGTCACGGCTCAGCAAGCTCCTGTCCTTCGCCAACGAGGTCGAGGCTTGGGAAATTCCAAATGCCATCACCCGGCTTCACGAGCACACTGCCGAATGGGATCCTGACGCCCGCCTCACCAGCCAACTGCTCTACACCCGGTGGGGGAGAGTCGATGGTGAGGCCGCGCTCGAGCATGTCCAGAGCCTCGACTATCTGACCGCCGGCGACGAGATCACCTTCGTCGTCGCCGCCCTCGCTACCGAGAGACCAGAGCGCGCGCTCGCCTGGCTCGAGAACCCCGCGAACAAGCTTGCACACAACCCGGCGATGGCGCAGAGACTCGCCGGATCGGTGACAAAAGAGTGGGCGCGGCTCGACCCAGATGCTGCCATCGATTGGGCGCTCGCCTCAGACCGCTCACAGCGTGTGGGGGCGATGACCGGCGCCCTCGGCACCATCGCAACGACCCGCCCGGACCTTCTCGGACCAAGCCTCCAAAGGTGGCAGCTCCTCAGCCCGAGCGAATCTGAACAATGGAAACACAGCGGAGGCTTCTAGCGCCCACCGGAACCTAACGCATCACGAAAATGAAGAGATCCCATCTAGCCACCGCCACCGCCGTCGTCCTCGCACCAATCATTGCGCTGCAGTTTGCACAGAACTCAAAACTGAAATCTGAGATCAAAGAGCTGAACCGCACGATCATCGAATTCCGCGACGGCGGGAGGGACCGTTCGGACCTATCCGCCATCTCGACGACAAAGGGCGATCGAGATGGCGAATCCGGCACTTCCGGGGATGGAGATCCCAACTCGCTCTCCAGCCTGGATCTGGAATCCGGCGCCCCCAGTAAGCTTGTCTTATCCGAGATCCTCTCCGAGCGTGATCCGATGCGTCGCATGAGTGCCCTGCTCGCCTACGTGGGCCAGCTCGGCGATGACGAGATTCCAGACGCTCTCACCAAGCTCCGCCAGAGCACGCCCGACTGGGATCCCGACGCCAGGGTGGCTGCGCAACTGATGCTCACACGCTGGGGAAAAGCCGACCCCGAAGGCGCACTCGCCTATGTCGCCGAACTCGACCCGCGCAAGGCAGCCGGGGATGCCTCCATCATCATCAGCGCGCTAGCATCGACCGATCCCCAACGTGCCATCAAATGGCTAGAGGATCCCGAAAACAAGATGGTGAACCAGCCATGGGTTGGCAGGATCCTCGCCGGTTCGATTACCAAGGAATGGGTTCGCGAAGATCCCGAGGCGGCACTGGCCTGGGCGATGACCCTCCCCAAAGACCAGCAGACCGGCGCCTACGGCGGCGTGCTCGGAACCATCGCCGCGACCGATCCCAAACGCGCCTCGACACTCGCTGCGAGCCTACCGGAGGGCGATGCCCGCCGCGATGTCATCGGCCAGATCGCGCGCTCATGGTCAGAGACCTCACCCGCCGAAGCCATGCAGTGGGCGGAATCCCTCGACGGGAAAGAACGTGACCGTGCGATGGGTGAGGCACTCGGTTCCTGGGCGCAGGATGAGCCAGGCGAGGCGGCCGCATTCGTCGACGGGCTCGCCGCCGAGGAGCGCACTGAGGGTATGCTCGACAAGGTGGCCAGCAGTTGGGCTAGAAAGGAACCGGAGCAGGCAGCCCAGTGGCTCGGCAACCAGGAGGAGGGAAAGGACAAGGCCGACGCAATGGGGGACGTGATGTGGAACTGGACGGTCGCCGATCCAGTCGCCGCTTCGACCTGGCTTCTCGAACAACCCGAGGGCGCCAGCCGCGATGAAGGGATCGGCGCCCTCGCCAAAGCCACATTCGAAGACGATCCTGCTTCCGCAGTCAGCTGGGCAGCGAACATGACGGACGAAAACAAACGCCAGTGGTCGGTCGCCGTCGGCGTCAATGTCTGGCTCGACCGCGACCCCGAGGC
>Ga0316197_10000345_pt1 | contig 32983 bp, 29 predicted proteins | sample OudBiesiAoxic_MG_FD_204939 | JGI IMG/M metagenome (GOLD analysis project Ga0316197, IMG submission 204939) | Coastal sediment microbial communities from Oude Bieten Haven, Netherlands - site A oxic | ecosystem: Environmental > Aquatic > Marine > Coastal > Sediment | place: Netherlands... | reverse complement strand
AACGGCGGCTACAACCTGCAATTTAAAGCCCAAAGTATAATCGCGTTGAGTACGTTTAACGCAGGGGGTGATTGATGTAGTCATAATAAGTCCTAAATGTGTAAACACATTTCAGGACGGGACACTTATCTAAAAAAAGGCTTACCAATAGGTAAGCCTTTTTTGTTGTGTTTTTCCCGTCCTGAAATAGGCTTTCTACAGTTTAAAGCGGCTGATCTCTTTTTGTAGCTCATGAGATAAGTTTGATAGTTCAGCAGCTTGCTGCGCTGCTTGGTCTGCTTCTACTGCTAATTCATTAGAAACGTCGCGGATCCCTTCCGTATTACGTGTGATTTCGGCCGTTACAGATGACTGCTCTTCAGCTGCAGATGCAATCTGGGTAGCCATATCACTGATATTTGTTACTGCAGTATTAATTTGCGATAAGCTTGCTGATGCAGAATTTGCATCATCAACACTGGTTTCAGCAAGGTGACGGCTATCTTCCATGATACCGACAGCGCGACCTGTCGTTTGCTGCAAGGTTTCAATCATTTGTTGAATTTCTTGAGTTGAAGCATGAGTACGTTGGCTTAATACGCGCACTTCATCAGCAACAACAGCAAAACCACGACCTTGTTCGCCAGCACGTGCTGCTTCAATGGCCGCATTGAGTGCCAGTAAGTTGGTTTGTTCAGCAATGCCTTGAATTGTTGAAAGAATCGTATTGATGCTTTGTGCATGTGTGTTCAACTCACCAATAACTTGCGTTGCGGTTTCAACTTCACCCGCAAGGCTACTAATTGATTGCTGACTTTGTTTTACCTGCGTTGCACCATGTTCAGATACTGCAACCGTTTCACCTGAGGTTTTCGCGGTATTATCAGCATTACCAGCTATTTCTTGGGTTGCCGCCGCCATTTCATTTATTGCGGTTGCGACCATGTTGATTTCGTCTTGCTGGTGCTGGATACGAGTACTTCGCTCTTCCGCTTGGGAAGCCGTAATGTGTGATTGTTGATTCAGAGATGCTGACACTTCACTTAAACGGCTTACCATGCCGTGCATATTTCCGACAAAGCGATTGAAGTTAATGGCAAGCTGACCGACTTCATCATCACTACGTGGTTCAAGGCGTTGAGTCAGATCGCCTTCACCTGTAGCAATCTCTGCTAATGCATCTGAAACGCGGCTCAAATCACGGAACAAGAAGCCGACAAGCGAGGCAACGGCACCCACAACAACGAGTGTGATAATAATAGATGTAATGATTAGCTGACGAAGTAGGGAGGCATGGCTCGCTTCTTCTGTCGCTTGATCCATTTCAAGGCCCATGATCCAGTCAGTACCGGGTACATTAGCGAAATACAACAGTTTGGCTTTACCTTGAACCGTCACTTCTTCAATGCGCTTGTCTTGAATAGCAGATTCAATTGCTGGCATGCTAATGTCTTTGCTGTAATTGTTAATTGGTTTTAACAGTAGCGATTTATTAGGGTGCGCTAGAAAAGTGCCATTTTGCTTGTTAATTAGCATTGCATAAGCGTTGTCACCAGCATCAAGACTAATAACATCATTGATCAGCTGATCAATTAGTACATCGGCACCGACAACCCCAATAAATTTACCATTTTTATTTACTGGCTCGGCAATCGTAATTAGCAGTGAATTAGTAATGGCATCGAGGTATGCCGTTGTGATGATTTGTTTGCCTGCATTTTGTGCATCACGGTACCAAGGGCGAGTGCGTGGGTCATAATCTGCACGGTTACGTTCAGGGTGTGAACGGAGCATATCACCAGCAGGAGTACCTAGGAATATGTCGTCAAATCCACCCGCTTTACGGGCTTGTTGTAAAAAAGGGATGACATTTTCTTCTGTGCTGTAGTCATTAACTGCACTAGCGATATCGGTTCGAATCGATACCCAATTAGAGATCCCTTCAGCAGCAGCTGCTGACAAGCTTTCTGCACGGGCATAAACACCACTACGCGTTTGGTCGAATAATTGATCTGCAGCTAACCAAGTCAAGGCAGTTGCCATGACAACAACGGCCGATAAGCTGGCACCAATGAGTTTTTGTTTTAATGATAATTTCATTTTTGGTCTCAGAGGGGAGAATGGAGTAATTCAATATAAGGTGGCGAAGTCTATAGCTATTATTTAGATTTTGCACGAAAAACTGGCAGGCATTTAAATTTTATAAAATCAATATGTTATTCTGCATTTTCTTTGACATATTTCGCATATTTGTCAAATAAATGGCGGGGTTTAAGCATAAAAAAGCCGATGCATATAAGCATCGGCTTTTTAGGATTATTTCTATTTTTAATACTGCTTCTTTATAGCTTGAATTGTTTTATTTCTTGCTGCAGTTGATGTGACAGTTCAGATAATTCTGCAGCTTGTTGTGCTGCTTGGTCTGCTTCTACTGCTAATTCATTAGAAACGTCGCGGATCCCTTCCGTATTACGCGTAATCTCGGCTGTTACAGATGACTGCTCTTCAGCTGCAGATGCTATCTGGGTAGCCATATCACTGATATTTGTTACTGCAGTATTAATTTGCGATAAGCTTGCTGATGCAGAATTTGCATCATCAACACTGGTTTCAGCAAGGTGACGGCTATCTTCCATAATACCAACAGCGCGACCGGTCGTTTGCTGCAAGGTTTCAATCATTTGTTGAATTTCTTGAGTCGAAGCGTGAGTACGTTGACTTAATACACGCACTTCATCAGCAACGACAGCAAAACCACGACCTTGCTCACCAGCGCGTGCTGCTTCAATGGCTGCATTGAGTGCCAGTAAGTTTGTCTGTTCTGCAATGCCTTGAATTGTTGAAAGAATCGTATTGATGCTTTGTGCATGTGTATTCAACTCACCAATAACTTGCGTTGCTGTTTCAACTTCACCCGCAAGGCTACTGATTGATTGCTGACTTTGGTTTACTTGCGTTGCGCCATGTTCAGATACTGCAACCGTTTCACCTGAAGTTTTCGCAGTATTATCAGCATTGCCTGCTATTTCTTGGGTTGCTGCCGCCATTTCATTTATTGCGGTTGCGACCATGTTGATTTCGTCTTGCTGGTGCTGGATACGGGTACTACGCTCTTCCGCTTGGGAAGCCGTAATGTGTGATTGTTGGTTCAGAGAAGCAGACACTTCACTTAAACGGCTCACCATACCGTGCATATTACCGACAAAGCGATTGAAGTTATGCGCGAGCTGACCAACTTCATCATCACTACGTGGTTCAAGGCGTTGAGTGAGATCGCCTTCACCTGTCGCAATCTCTGCCAATGCATCTGAAACGCGGCTCAAATCGCGGAACAAGAAGCCGACAAGCGAGGCAACGGCACCCACAACAATGAGTGTGATAATAATAGATGTAATAATTAGCTGACGAAGTAGTGATGTATGGCTCGCTTCTTCTGTTGCTTGGTCCATTTCAAGGCCCATGACCCAGTCAGTACCGGGTACATTAGCGAAATACAACAGTTTGGCTTTACCTTGAATCGTCACTTCTTCAATGCGATTGTCTTGAATAGCAGATTTAATTGCCGGCATGCTAATGTCTTTGCTGTAATTGTTAATTGGCTTTAACAGTAGCGATTCATTAGGATGCGCTAGAAAGGTGCCATCTTGCTTGTTGATTAGCATTGCGTAAGCGTTATCACCCGCATCAAGACTAATTACATCATTGATCAGCTGATCAATTAGTACATCGGCACCGACAACCCCAATAAATTTACCATTTTTATTTACTGGCTCGGCAATTGTAATTAGCAGTGAATTAGTAATGGCATCGAGGTATGCCGTTGTGATGATTTGTTTGCCTGCAGTTTGTGCATCGCGATACCAAGGGCGAGTGCGTGGGTCATAATCTGCACGGTTACGTTCTGGGTGTGCACGGAACATGCCACCAGCAGGAGTACCAAGGAAAACCTCGTCAAATCCACCCGCTTTACGCGCTTGTTGTAAAAAAGGGATGACATTTTCTTCAGTGCTGTAGTCATTAACAGCACTTGCGATATCGGTTCGAATCGATACCCAATTAGAAATCCCTTCAGCCGCCGTTGCTGACAAGCTTTCTGCACGGGCATAAATACCACTACGAGTTTGGTCGAATAATTGATCTGCAGCTAACCAAGTCAAGGCAGTTGCCATGACAACAACGGCCGATAAGCTGGCACCAATGAGTTTTTGTTTTAATGTTAATTTCATTTTTAGTCTCAGAGGAAAGAATGGAGTAATTTAACATAAGCTGGTGGAGTTTAGAGCTATTATTCATATTTTGCACGATAAATGGGCAAGTATTTAATTTTTATAAAATCAATATGTTATTCTGCATTTTATTTGACGTATTTCGCATGTTCGTCAAATAATTGTCGGTAGTGGGGGCTAAAATATAAAAAAGCCGAAGCATATAAACATCGGCTTTTTTAGGGGGATTTATGTCATTTTATTCATAGCTTGAACTGTTTTATCTCTTGCTGCAGTTGATGTGACAGTTCAGATAATTCAGCTGCTTGTTGGGCGGCTTCCGTTGCTTCAATGACTGGTTTGTTAGATATATCATGAATGCCTATTCGCGATGAAATGTATCGCCGATATGATCAGTAATAATCGTTTATTTGGATGTTTAGACGTCTAGATGTTGACACGTATAGATGGAAGTTTTAGTCTATGACAAATTCTAAAATAGATGTCCTGTAGTCATCATGTCGAACACAACACAACAATCTACCATTAAGCCATCAGCACTTGCACTGCTGCCTTTAGGCGTGTTTCTAACCCTCTTTATTGGTGTTGGAACTTACTTAACTATGCAAGGTGTTGACTTTGCCTTTTACCAGTTGCCAGCTCCTGTTGCTGCATTACCTGCGATCGTTATTGCGTTGCTACTGAGCAAAGAAAAATTAAATAAAGCAATCGAGCAGTTTTTACGTGGTGTCGGTCATAGCGACATCATTGCGATGTGTATGATTTATCTACTAGCCGGTGCTTTTGCAGCTGTTGCTAAGGCTACTGGAGGCGTGGATGCCACCGTTAATCTTGGTCTTTCAATGATTCCTGCAAGTATGATCTTACCGGGTATTTTTGTGATATCTGCTTTCATCGCAACAGCGATGGGTACTTCTATGGGTACGATTGCGGCAGTTGCGCCTGTGGCTCTGGGGTTAGCTCAAGCAGCAGGAATGGATGTCGCGTTAACGGCTGGTGTTGTACTGAGTGGTGCGATGTTTGGTGATAACTTATCCATTATTTCTGATACGACTATTGCCTCTACCCGTTCGCAGGGCTGTCAGATGAAAGACAAGTTCCGCGAGAATATTCGTATTGCTTTACCTGCTGCAATTGTTGCTATTTTGGTGTTCGCATTTAGTAGCACTGTTACTGAAGTACCTGCAGCGAGTGATATTGAATGGTTAAAAGTATTGCCTTACATTACGATTTTAGTGTTGGCGGTATCGGGTCTGAATGTGTTCGTGGTGCTGGGTATCGGTATCTTGTTAGCGGGTGGTATTGGCCTAGTGTCGGTTGACGACTATAGTTTATCGACGTACGCAAAAGACATCTATGCTGGCTTCGGCAATATGCAAGAAATCTTCTTACTGTCCATGCTTATTGGCGGTATCAGTGAGCTAATGCGCCAACAAGGTGGCCTTGCGTATTTAACGCAAATGATTAGCCGTATTATTCGAGTCTTTAGTAAAGATCACTCGCAAGGACAAAACCTACGAGCAAGTGAGTTTGGCATTGCAGGTTTGGTTGGTTTAACGAATGTTTGTACTGCTAATAACACGGTAGCGATTATTGTTTCAGGTGGAGTTGCACGTGAACTAGCTGAAGAGAATGGTGTAACGCCTCGTCGTAGTGCAAGTTTGCTCGATATATTCTCTTGTGTGGTTCAGGGCGTTCTACCTTACGGTGCTCAAGCATTATTATTGGGGTCGGTATTTGGTTTATCGCCACTTGAAGTGGTTAGCCACTCTTATTATTGTTTCTTCTTAGCGATTGCTGCCGTTATTGCGGTTTTATTGAAGCACCCTAATCGTCAATTAGCGAATGCTTAACGGTTAATGACGTTGTACTGTTTTCATTAATTAACACTATTTATAGAAATATCAAAAGCTCTGCATTTGCGGAGCTTTTTTATGCGTGTTGCGTATACCGCGTAATTTTTGCATTTATGTAAAGTGATCTACTCAACATATTGATGAAATGAATCCGCAACTGCTGATGAATTAACTTAGACTGACGCAAGTTAAATTCTGCATGCCTTGTTAATAATCAATAACAAGGGAGTGCAGGCAGTGGAATAAAATCAATAAAAACGATTAAGGTGGAAACCATGAAGCAACGCCTATTTGCCAAAACAGCATTGAGCGCAGCTTTGCTTGCAGTACTTTCTGGTTGTGCAAGCCAAGCTGATATCGCCTCACCAGCATGGGATGCTGATAAAACGTATAAGATCACTATTCTTCATACCAACGATCATCATGGCCGTTTCTGGCAGAATAAAAATGGTGAGTACGGAATGGCAGCGCGTAAAACGCTGTTAGATGAATTGCGCACGGAAGTGCAGGCTGAAGGCGGTACAGCATTGCTTCTGTCTGGTGGTGATATTAACACTGGCGTACCAGAATCTGATCTACAAGATGCAGAACCCGATTTTAAAGGCATGAATATGCTGGGTTATGATGCAATGGCATTAGGTAATCATGAGTTTGATAACCCGCTTGAAGTACTGCGTAAGCAAGAAGCGTGGGCAGAATTCCCAATGCTATCTGCAAATATTTACGATAAAGAAACAGGCAAGCGTTTATTTCAGCCTTATCAAATCTTTGAGCAGCAAGGGATTAAAATTGCAGTCATTGGTTTAACGACCGAAGATACGGCGAAAATTGGTAATCCAGAATATATTAGCGGCATTGATTTTCGTGATCCTAAATCGGAAGCTAAAAAGTTAATTGCTGAGCTAAAAGAAACAGAAAAGCCAGACGTGATTATTGCAGCAACGCATATGGGCCATTATGAAAATGGTAACCGTGGTGTGAATGCGCCTGGTGATGTGGCGTTAGCGCGCTATGTTGATGAAGGTGATTTGGACATGATTGTAGGCGGCCACTCGCAAGAGCCCGTCTGTATGGAAGGTCCAAATATGTACAATAAAAACTTTAATCCAGGTGATGCTTGTCAGCCAGACCAACAAAATGGTACATGGATTGTTCAAGCACACGAATGGGGCAAGTATGTTGGTCGTGCGGATTTTGAATTCCAGAACGGCGAACTGGAGATGGTTAGCTATAACTTGATTCCTGTTAACTTGAAGAAAAAAGTGAAGATGCCTGATGGCTCTAAAAAGCGCGTCTTTATTCAAGACGAAATCACTGAAGATCAAGCTGTATTGTCTTTCTTAACACCATATCAAGAAAAAGGTCAGGATCAACTTAACATTAAAATTGCTAATTCTAATGGCAAGTTAGAAGGCGATCGCAGTGTTGTTCGTTTCGAGCAGACTAACCTTGGTCGTTTGATCGCGGCTTCCCACATGCAACGTGCAAAAGCAGATTTTGCTGTCATGAACTCTGGCGGTGTCCGTGATTCTATCGAGGCTGGTGATATCACGTATAAAGATGTACTAACGGTTCAGCCATTTGGCAATATCGTTACTTACACCGACATGACCGGTACAGAAATTCTAGACTACTTAAATGTCGTGGCAACAAAGCCTGTTGATTCTGGTGCTTATGCGCAGTTTTATGGCATTTCTATGGTGGTAGAGCAGGGTAAAGTGCATGACGTTAAGATTGGTGCTAAAGCATTAGATCTTAATGCAACATACCGTTTTACTATCCCAAGCTTTAATGCTGCAGGTGGCGATGGTTACCCGAAAATTGCTGATCATACTGGTTACGTGAATACTGGCTTTGTAGATGCAGAAGTCTTGAAAGAGTTCTTGCAAGCTAACAGCCCGATTGATGTAAACGCTTATGCACCAAAAGGCGAAATCGTTTATAAATAAACGATATATAGATTAATGAGAGCGGTATCTTATTGGTTTTTTACTATTATGAGTATTAAGCTGTAGGGTGCCGTTTTTTATATCTTCTTGTCGTAATTATTTGCTGTTGCACTTGGATAGAGCCGTTCTCTTTACTGGTGTTGATTGGTGGTAAGGCATATAGTAAATGGCTTAAGCATTGTCATTTACCATAAGGGAGTCTGCTATAATGACACCAGCAATAAAGTTAGCTAAAAAGAAAGGGGTTCACTTTAATGTTCATCAATATGAACATGATCCTGCCAATACTAACTTTGGTCTAGAAGCTGCTGAAGTGTTAGGTCAAAACCCGAACCTTGTCTTCAAAACGTTACTATTTTCACTTAATGGCGACCCGAAAAAATTGGCGGTGGCTATTGTGCCTGTGTCTGGCATGTTGGATTTAAAAGCTGCCGCAAAGGCGGCGGGTGGAAAGAAGGCCGAAATGGCTGATCCGCAAATAGCTGAGAAGGCAACGGGCTATATTGTTGGTGGAATTAGCCCATTAGGGCAAAAGAAGCGATTACCTACATTTTTAGATTCATCAGCCCAGCCACTAGAAACAATTTGTGTGAGTGCGGGGCGTCGTGGCCTAGAAATTGAGCTAGCACCTAACGATTTATTGTCGCTAACATCTGGTCAGTTTGCTTTAATTGCAAAAGAGTAGCGAAAGAATCGATGAAGAGTCATAACCTCAATTTATTGCGTACGTTACAAGTGCTGCTTGATGAGTGCCATGTTAGTCGTACAGCAGAGCGTTTGCATATTACTCAATCGGCAGTGAGTCGACAGTTAACCCAATTGCGTGAAGTATTTAACGATACCTTGCTAATACGTGAGGGGAATCGATTATTGCTGACCCCCCGTGCAGAAGCCTTGAAACTGCAGTTAGATTCACTTTTGTCTGAGTGCAATAGCTTGTTTGAACCAGTCACCTTTCAGCCTGAACAATGGCAGGGAAAAGTGGTGCTATCGTCTTCTGATTATGTGGCGCAATATATTCTTCCTGAGGTGGTTGAGCATCTGCGCGAGCACGCTCCACTCGTTAGTGTCGCTTATCAGTTGTGGTCACCCAAGCAATTTGCTCAATTAGCTGATCTTGATATTCAATTTGTCTCTACCATGCTACCTGCTATTCCAGATGGTTTATGTGGCGAACCGATTGGGGCGGATTATCCTGTGTGTGTGATGCGTTCTGATCATCCTTTAGCGACGGTGGATTCACTGCAATTAAATGATTTTTTGTATTATGACCATGCATCAGTAACAGGCGGGGGAGATAAAGACAGCTTTGTTGATCAGTGTTTAGCTGAACAAGGATTAAGTCGAAGGGTTAAGCTATCAGTCCCTTTTTTTACTTCAGCGCTTAATACCATTTGTCGTTCTGATATGCTGTTGGTGATCCCAGAACATATTGCCGTGAATATGAAGCAACTTTTTCCTATTACCTACCTTCCTCTCCCTTTCCTTATATCTGTGCCCGAGCATAAATATTGGTTACTTTGGCACCCTAAATATAATAATGAACCGTCACATCAATGGATGCGAACATTACTCTTAACCATTATGCGAAGCTCGATGTATTCAATGCCTATGATTAATAATCATGAGGCTGATGAATTGTTTTGATTTCTAATTATAACCATTGCTTGTTAGTTTACCGCCATGCAAAAGGAGCAAAAGCATGACACTGAGTATTTGGTTTTCATTATTAATGATTTGTATGTTAGGGGCGATGTCGCCGGGGCCAAGTTTAGCGGTTGTGGCTAAACATAGCCTTGCAAGCGGAAGGCTGCATGGCATTGTTACATCGTGGGCGCATGCAATCGGTGTTGGTGTGTATGCACTACTAACATTGTTGGGCTTAGCAGTCGTATTAAAGCAGTCACCTACTGTGTTTACATTTATTTCTTATGCAGGTGCAGCTTATTTGGCTTACCTAGGGGTAAATGCACTGCGCTCGAAAGGTGGTGTGGCGGCGAAACTTTCAGCGGGTAAAAAAGCACGCTTACGTGAAGCGGCTCGTGATGGTTTGATGATTTCATTGTTAAATCCCAAGCTGGCTTTATTCTTTTTAGCACTATTCAGTCAGTTTGTTGCTGTTGGTACCGAAATAACCAGCCGTTCCATCATAGTTGCCACACCATTATTGGTTGATGGTTTATGGTATACCTTTATTGCTTTTGTATTATCGAATCCGAAGGTATTAGATAAGTTGCGTACTAAAGCTCAATTGATCGATCAATTGTCAGGTGTTGTTCTCATTCTTTTGGCAATTCGAGTGGTTATTCAAGCATGAACAACTCCCACTAAACGCTGCGCGTTTTGAAGGAGTTTCAAAAAGAAAGCCTAAGCTGCCTTTTTAGGCTGGTTCCCAGCCTGAATACCTAACGCCCAGTTTAAATTAACTTGCGCACTGGCTACGTCACGGGGCTTTTCGCAGCCACATCCGCATGAGTGCCAGCGGTCAGCTAAGGACTTTTTCTTCTTAGCTCCGCAATCTGGACAGGTTTGACTTGGCTTAACTTGTTTCGTTGGTACTTCAACGTATTCGCTACCAGCTTCTGCCGCTTTATAGGATAGCAAATTAAGAGTCATGGCTGGCGCGGTGTTCAGGATTTCCCGATTCAGGCCAGCCTTTTGTTTGACCATTTTCCCATGTTTCTCGGCAGTGCCTTTGGCACTGCGAGTCATGTTCTTAACGGTAAGTTTTTCAGTGGCGATCAGTGCCGCCACCTCCACTAATTTCGCAGTTTCTTTGTGGGTAAAATCGAGCCTTTGACGGGCGATTTTTTGGTGAAGTTTTGCAATTTGATGCTTTAGTTTGCGGTGGGCGCGAGTCCCTTTTTTCGCTAACGCGAGGTCGCGTTGCAAAGACGCGAGTTGTTCTTTGCTATTTCTGAGATAGCGCGGGTTCTCGACTTGCTCAAAATTACCATCTTGATCGATGATTGAAAAATAATGGGAAACACCCCAATCTAAGCCGATTGCTTTAGTGCCACACTGCCTTTCGATGGAATCATATTCCATTGAAACAGAGATGAACCACTCACCATTCTTGCGAATGATTTCGGCAGTTTTCGGCTTGCCGCCAGCATTTCTAGCTTTGCCTCGGATCTTAACGATGCCAACGTCCGCGAGATAAACAGCACCATGCTTTTTCTCTTTTAGGTGAAGTTTCCAACCATCACCATGCGCCTTATAACCCCAACCTTTGAATCGCTGGAATGGCTTAAAACGTGGGAAGCCAGCCTTTTTACCACCTTTCTTCAATCGACGGAAAAATCCGTCAAAAGCCAGTGCAACACGCTTTAAAGTAACTTGTTCGCTCTGAGCATTGGCATTGAAAATGCCATGCGCTTTGCGATTGTTACGCCACAGCGTGTTAATTTTGCACTGTTCTGAAAAGTTCAGGCCATAATCAGAATCACGGTATGTTTCAATGCGATCACGTAAAGCCCAGTTGTACAACTGGTGATGATGAACAAACAAATTCATCAGCGATTCTTCTTGAGAAGCTGATGCTTTTAGTTTGTATGTGACTTTACGGATTGCTTTTTTCATATAAGTAATTATATTTAGTTGTTATGAAAAACAAGCCCTAAACACGCTGTATCACAGCGTTTACAACATTCACTATCATTTAGTTATAGTAACTAAATACCGTCATCGCTGTATCACACCAGAGGTTGCTGCGTACTTAGAGTCTCAGTACAGAAGGTTGCTTGAAACTTGGGATTGTGAGCTTTTAGAGTGCAATGGAGAGCCAGATCACTTTCATCTCTTAATTTCTGCAAATCCTAAAATACAACCAAGTAAAATGGTAAACAGTCTAAAAACTGCCACATCAAGACTTGTGAGAAAGGAGTTTTCTGAGCATTTGGGTAAGTTTTATTGGAGGCCAGTTTTTTACAGCAGGAGTTATTGTCTGGTTAGTTGCGGAGGTGCTCCACTTGAAATCGTAAAGCAGTATTTGGAACAGCAGGAAGGTTTCGATTAAAGCCGCCACTTCGTGGTGGTGCGCCTTTCACCACCACCTAAATTAAGTTCGCTTAGGCTCATTAGATTTAGATGGAGCACTTGGCGCTATTGGGTAGAGAGCAGCGAAAGACAATTGAATATATAAATTCATACAGTAAAGAAGGCTTTCTGGAACTTTCTTCGGAAAGCCTTTTTATTTGATTTTTTTAGCCTCGATCCGAAGCGTTGAGGTTATTATCGTGAAAGTAAATAGCCCTTAACGTTGGCGCTTTTGATGCTTCTCACGATTGTCGAGTTTTTTGGATGGGCTTTTCTTTAGCATTACATACGTTGCCCCATTACCGCCGTGCTGTCGTAGTGCCGAGTGAAAACACATGATGTCAGATATTTGCTCTAACCATGTTGCGACATGGCTCTTCATCATTGCTGGTGGATCAGAACGCTCGCCCTTGCCATGAATGATAATGACAGTACGAATATCCATGCGTTGGCATTGTTTTAGAAATTGTAGAATTTCATCTCGTGCCTGTTTTAAGGTTTTACGATGAAGATCCAAGCGAGCTTGTATTTCGTATTTTCCAAGCCGTAGTTTTCTAAATACACCTTCCTGAACGCCATCTCGTTTGAACTCAATAATATCTTCAGGCTTTCGCATTATGACGTTATCAAGTGATAAATATTCAGGATCACTTTCAGTAAGGGTTTGAGCTGCTGTCTGACGTGCTAAATGTGTTTCTGTTATTTGGTATTTTTGAGTTATTTCAACTTGATCTTGTTCGAGTGGTGAAACATCGGCCATCATCTCTCGAAAGAGATCTAATTCATTATTATCTGACATGATGCTTTGGCGTTAAAGGGCTATGAGGTAATTATACGAGGCAATCTGGGAAGGATAAAGATAAAATAAACCCAGGATCAATACCGACAAGTTGATCCTGGCGCAAGTAAAATATATTGCGAAATGGCTCTAGTGAGGAGAGGGGGCTGACAACACTTTGTAAACAAAGTAGCCGCCAAAAAATAGCATTAAACCCAACGTAATAAAGATGACGATCATTGAAGAGAGCCCTACAGCGTTACCAAATAGAAGATCCAGCCAAAAATCCATGTGCTTTCCTTAAAGTCGTGAGTTAGTGGCTACAAGATAATCAATGAATGAAAACGTTATGATGATTTGGATCAATGGTTGGTAAGATGTTTAATTTCTGTTTTTAATGGTGTGTTTTAGATCACTTAAGTAACGGTGTTTCCTCTGGTTTGTGTGATTGATGAGCAACTGAATCTAGAATTAAAAAAAATGGCTTGTAAAACTTGCTTAATATTCAGTGCTGAGTATTATAGGCGACCTCAACAGCACTCCTGTTGATTATGTCGGTGAATAGCGCAGCTTGGTAGCGCATCTGGTTTGGGACCAGAGGGTCGGGGGTTCGAATCCCTCTTCACCGACCACTATTATTTCTATTGGATATAAGTCGAATAGAATCAATCTGGTAAGATTTAAAATATACAATGTCGGTGAATAGCGCAGCTTGGTAGCGCATCTGGTTTGGGACCAGAGGGTCGGGGGTTCGAATCCCTCTTCACCGACCACTATTATTTCTGTTTGATGCAAGTCGAATAGAATCAATCTGGTAAGATTTAAAACATACAATGTCGGTGAATAGCGCAGCTTGGTAGCGCATCTGGTTTGGGACCAGAGGGTCGGGGGTTCGAATCCCTCTTCACCGACCACTATTATTTCTGTTTGATGCAAGTCGGATAGAATCAATCTGGTAAGATTTAAAATATACAATGTCGGTGAATAGCGCAGCTTGGTAGCGCATCTGGTTTGGGACCAGAGGGTCGGGGGTTCGAATCCCTCTTCACCGACCACTTTTGAAAGCCTCGTCTTAGGACGGGGCTTTTTTCGTTTTTAGTATATGTTTTTATTCATGCTTAAGCGCTTCTGTTGTTCTTCGTGATCTTCTTATCAGCACTGAACCTTTTTGCTTTTTGTCAGTTGCGTGACAGTGAATCCGTTCTGCTTCAATAAATTAGGTAACCCTTTATCACCGAATAAATGGAATGCGCCTACTACAATCATAAACTTACCTTGTTGGTAAGGTGAGCCATTGGTTAATTGGTTAGTCCAGTCTTTATTACGATCGAAAATAAGTACATTATCAACAGCTTCACTGTGTTGGCTTTCTTCGAAGAGCGCAGTTAATTTCTGGCTATCGCCTGCTTTCCAAGCATTAATGAGGCACGTGAATTCGCTGCTCATTTTTTCCCAGTCATCAATTGATGTTGTGAGCATTTCTTTGCCGTGGTTGGGCATCCCTTTTAACATTGATAGTTGTTGTTCAACGCTTTCTAATTCAAGAATAGGCAGATCATCGTTCATTGCCCTGCGCAGTAAAATAGTGTCAATACCTTGCTCTGCACTCAAGCCTAATTGTGTGGCAAGTGACATTTGAATACTGATCACTGTTAACCAAGGTGGATTTTTACTGAGAGATGAATAAGAAAGTTTTAAGTCATTGGCTATTGAAGAGAGCTTTTGAAGCTGTTGGTGATTAAGCATAGATGATGTTGTTGGGCCTGACATATCTAAAGGGGCCTGAGGGGGACGTAGGATGTTGGCCTCAACAACGAGACTGTCTGCCGTTTTCCAGTGCTCTAAAAAGGCGCTCGGCAAAGGGTACATATCACTGGTGCCAGCATGCACTGAGCCTAAAATGATAAATTCTCGGTTAGCGTCTTTGATTTGCCACACAATAGGCTCGGCAAAAACTGATGTCGTTATAAATGGCAGCACCATAAGTGCTTTTGAAAACAAAGATTTGAACATGGTTGAACCAAAGTTGCTGCAAGAGAGTTTGTTATATCAATTATATAGATAATTTACCATTGTCAGCAGGCTGGAATAGAGAGAGGAAAACGACCGATAAATCGGCCGTTTGGGGGGGATCAAATAGCGTCATTCAATGGGGATGATTAACGGTATTATTTTGCTTTCGTCGCGGGGTGTAACCAAAACCACCAGATGATAAAGCCAATAGCGAACAATCCGATAAGACCAACCATATTATTTCTCCTGCTGATTAGGTTTGAATAAACGTAAGCGGTTTGCATTGCTTACCACGGTGATAGACGATAGAGCCATGGCTGCCCCTGCAATAACAGGGCTTAATAAGGTGCCAGTTAATGGAAATAGCACACCTGCTGCAATCGGAATACCCAACGAGTTATATATGAAGGCACCAAATAAATTTTGCTTCATGTTTTTCAATGTTGCTTTCGAGAGCTGAATAGCATCAACCACACCGTGCAAAGAATGACGCATTAACGCAAACTGGGCACTTTCAATTGCAATATCACTACCACTTCCCATCGCAATACCGACCTCTGCCAGTGCGAGAGCAGGGGCATCATTAATACCATCCCCAACCATCGCAACTTTATGCCCTTGTAGTTGAAGTTCCGCTATTTTTGCAGCTTTTCCATCAGGTAATACCCCTGCAATGACGGTATCAATGCCTGCTTCATTGGCGATGGCATTGGCTGTAACCAGTGTATCACCCGTTAGCATCACCACATTAAGGTTCATTGCTTTCATACGTTTTACCGCTGATATGGAATCTTGACGTAAGGGATCGCTAACCCCCAATACCCCTGCTAGCTGGTTATCAATCGCCATGTAGATAGGGGTTGCCCCTTTGCTGGCAATAATATGAACATCTTCATCTGCAGCATCAATGTTAATGTGATGCTGTTGAAGTAAACGAGCATTGCCTAATAGAAGTTGGTGTTCACTTACTTTACCTATAACACCAAAGCCTGGTTTGGCTTCGAATGACTGCTGTTTAAGTAGTGAAAGTTCTTCGGCATTGGCGGCATCAATAATTGCACGTGCCAGAGGGTGCTCAGAGCCTTGTTCAAGGCTGGCTGCTAAGTTGAGTAAGTCGTTACTTTGAGTATTGTTGTAGGTATGAATATTAACAACTTGAGGTTTGCCTTCTGTCAGTGTTCCCGTTTTATCGAGCACTACGGTGTCGATATCAGCGGCAAGTTGCATCGCTTCTGCATCACGAATTAAGATGCCATATTCTGCTGCACGGCCCACCCCTACGGTTACCGACATTGGGGTTGCCAAACCAAGCGCACAAGGACAAGCGATGATTAATATTGTCGTTGCTGTGATCAGCATATAGATCGACGAGGGTTCTGGCCCGAAGTAGTACCATGCCATAGCGGTTATAATGGCAATAATCATGACGCTAGGAACGAAGATCGCTGAAATAGTATCAGCTAACCGTGCCAGTGCGGGTTTACTGCTTTGGGCTTGGCGAACTAGCTGGATAATACGCGCTAGCATGGTATTGCTACCAATATGTTCAGCTTTAAAAATTAGGCTGCCATTTTGGTTCATTGTGCCAGCGTGAACTTTATCTCCGGCTTGCTTGTTGGCTGGAATTGGCTCACCAGTCAACATTGATTCATCAATATAGCTTTGACCTTCTTCAACGATCCCATCAACCGGTATTTTTGACCCAGGATGAAGGCGTACCAACATGCCTGCTTGTACGTCGGCGAGTGGCACTTCTTGCTCGTTCCCATTAATAATAACAATGGCTGTTTGAGGCTGCAGATCGATTAAACGCTCTAATGCTTTTGATGTACGACTACGTGCTTTCGCTTCAAGTGCATGCCCGACGGTGATTAGGCCTAAAATCATTGCACTTGCTTCAAAGTACACATGACGAGCGGGTTCTGGAAAAATATCGGGTGCAATAACCACTAACATTGAAAATAGCCAAGCGGATCCTGTACCAAGGGCGACTAAGGTATCCATGGTTGCACGGTGGTGTACGAATGCTTTCCAGGCGTTAATAAAGAAATGGCGCCCAGCGGTGATTAATAAAACAAAGGTAATAATGCCAATTACCCCCCAGGCAATTTGACTGCTAGAAGAGTTAATCGTCATATTCCCGCCTAATAGCCCCCAGGCCATTAGAGGAATACCTAGACCGAGAGAAACAAAGGCATTACGCATATGCAGGCGATATGTCGTGTCATTCTGTTTTTGTTGGCGTGCGCGGCGTGTTTGTTCATCTGTACTCAATTCAGCCCCGTAACCTGCATTAATGATAGCCGTTATAATATGTTGGTCAGAGGCTGTACCGGTAACTAATGCAGTACGTTCTGCTAGATTGATATTGGCTTGTTCGACACCAGGCACTGCCAAGATCGCTTTTTCTACTGAAGATACGCAACTTGCACATGTCATTCCAGAAAGTAGGAATTGCAAAGTACTCGAAGAGGCATCTTCTTGTATTGGGGCGATATTCGGTGTGTCTTTTGTATGGCTTATTTCTATATCGGCGTGATTGACTACAGTCTCAGTACCATCTACTTTTTTCGCCATGAAGCCAAGTGATTTAATCAGAGATATAAGCGTATCAGCTTCGTTTTTAGCTGTGATAGTCGCCTGCGTTTTACTTATGGTGAAATCGCTAACAGTAGCTTGCTCAGCGAGTGCATTTTCGATTTTTTTGACGCACTTACCGCAATTTAGCCCCGATAAAGCAAAATGAAAAGTGTGTTCAGTAGGCACGGAGTAACCTAACGTTTCAATCAAGGTGATTAAGTTTGGTTCTGTGATTGCCCCTGTTACTGATGCTTGTGTTTTGGTAACTGAAAAATCAGTGATCTGGTTATTTTCAGCTAGCGCAGCTTCTACCTTTGCCACACATTTACCACATGATAAGCCCTGAAGTGGCAATATGTGCTGATAGCCCGCCTCGTAGCCCAGTGCTGTAATGGTTGACATGATGGGTGCTAGCTCAACGTTTCCTATAATGATGGCGCGTTGAGTATCTACCTCAACATGCTCGATATTCGGTAAGGTCGTTAGAGCGGTGTGGATTTTGTTCGCACAATTCATACAACGAACTTTTCCGAGAGGAAGGATAAATTCGGTCATGTTTGTCACCTTAGCTACGAGAAGCGATAAGTGGAAAAGTAAAGAATATTTTAATTTGATAGTAACAATAAACCTTCTAGTTGGTGTAAGGTCAAGCGAGTTATATAAATTAATTCGTGAAGGGGGCTAGCTGGAAGATCGGATAAGAAAATACTTGTCAAAAAGGGAATCTTCACAGAATAATAGAGTCCAATAACCTTACACAAACTGTAATGTTCAAGAGGCTGGTATGAATATTAGCAACGTCGCAACAAAAACAGGGTTAACCACTAAAACGATCCGATTCTATGAAGGGAAAGGGATTATTACGGTGCCAGAACGTAGCAGTAATGGTTACCGTCTATATGGTGAAAAGCATGTTGCAGAGTTAAATCTTATTCGTCGCTCACGTTTAGTTGGGTTTTCTTTAGAGGAGTGTGGTGAATTACTGGCATTATCGCGGGATCCTAAGCGTAAAAGTGCAGATGTAAAACTGAAAGCCCAGGAAAAGTTAATTGAAATTGATCATAAAATAGAGGAGTTATTGACGATGAAGAAAACCCTGGAAACATTGACGAAACAATGCCCAGGGAATGAGGGAGCGGCATGCCCAATTATTGAGGGGTTAAGCCAAGATTAAGCGTCTTTATCTAACAGAGACAGCTTGCCCTTGTATTGAATAACCTTCATGGTATCTGATGGGGTATTGGTATAGACCGCCATATGGGCTGGAGATATTTGTTTCATGCTCATTTGATACCAAGAACGTTGATTTAATACATTGATAGCACTCATGACTTCTGGGGTCATTTTTTTAGTATGATCTTCGTGGCTGGTTACTACAATCACGGCATTATTAAAGATATTAAAATACCAACCGTTAAGTACGGTATAGCCGTTATCTTTATCTGGGTAGTCAATTAATGTGTACTGCCCAAGTTTACAGCTGCCAAACTCTTCACGATCACCAATCATGTATTTGAAACTAAAATCGCAGCCAAACCCGTTGATAATAGGAAATAGCAATAATCCTACAAAGGCAATAAACGCTATCAATATGAGTTTACTGTGCTTCATAAATGTTACCTTTAAAATCGATATAGAGAGAATGACTTGCTGTTTTTGGAAGATCTTCTCGATTGAGCAATTCAATATTGCCGCAAATTTCTTGTTCGTTAAAGCTGATGCAAGGCGGCGATTTCCAGCTACTCACCCATAACGTGACCCACGTAAACACCACCACAACAGAAACACTAAAAGATACCGTTTGAAATAGTTGGCGTTTAGATTTTCTTATTGAATGACCATCGTTATGGCTGCTAATGCTTTTTTTCTCTGACTTTTCTGCATCCATTTCTTCATTAACCAGAGAGATTGGTTCTGGTTGTATTGTATGTTGAATAAAGGTATTTTTGGCAATCGTAAACCCCGCACCTTTAATCGTGATAATAATTTCGATCTTGGTTTTGAATGCTTTTCTTAAATTAGCAATGGCTACATTCAGTGAGTTAGGTACAACAACCTTGTTGGGCCATCCTATTTCTAGCAATTTTTCTCGTGTAATTATCTCGCCATTATTTTCAATCAAATACTGCAAAACTTTAGTTTCGCTCGCACTGAGTTTTGTCGTGCTTTCTGTGGTTCGAAAAGCACTTTTCTGAGGCTCAAAAATATCATTACCATGCTTATAGATGATCATGTGCTGTTACCTATTTATTGTATGCGAAAAAACCAAAGGTTTGTCGCTTTCTTATTCTTAATGATGTTTATCAAGATGGCTAAATACACTGAGGGCAATGGTTTTTATATAACACCGTAATGAAACCATGTTCGACAAAGTGCAATATTGGGTATTCGTATGAATATACTCAATGGTATAAAAAGTCAGGCATATTGTTATTCACACATGTTTATTTTTCGAAAGGGATGCTAACAAAATAAAGGATTTATGGAAGAGACGGCCATGAACGTTAATTGGTTGAATCATTGTTTTAGCGTGTTTTTATTTTCATTTTATAGCTTTCAGAAGTGAGTGGTTTTATAAATGCACTTAACCTGAGTCTTTCTTAAGTTGCTGTTAATTATTAGTTTTTATGTTTTTATGTTTTTATTGTGTTGGGTTTTATGTTTTTCAGAACTTGAATTGCGATCTTTATCACTCTTTGTTTTGGTTTTTTTCTGAAAATGTCATGTTTCAGAACTCGTACTGTTGATGGGAATGAATAAACCTAATTAATAATGAACAACATTTTTTATTATTTGTTCAGTAGGGAACTTAGTCGCAGTATGTATCTCGTTCCTGACATGCCCTCGGCAGTACAATAGAAAAAAATCAGTACGCATTAACGAGTGGCCAATTAGAAAATTCGGAGTTTATAATGAAATTGAAATCACTATCTTTATCAGTTCTTGCTGCACTTTCTTTAGGCGTAGCTACTCAAGCGATGGCTGACGATGCAGTTGCAAATGATGCGACTCAATCTGTAGATAAAGCTGGCTTTTGGATCGGTGCTGGTATGGGTATGGGTATCGTTGATAGCAATGACCTGTCTAACGTTGGCGGTACTGGTGAAGCATTTAGCTCTAAATTAGAAGCTGGTTACGACTTCAACAAAAATGTTGGTCTTTACACTAGCTACGATTACATGCATGACCTAGGTAATGCCGATCTACACCTTGGTACTCTTGGTGTTAAGGGTAACTACTACTTTACACAAGACCTATCTGTATTCGGTAAGTTGGGTGCAACTTACATCTTTGCTGAAGGTGAGATTGATGATAGCTTCACTGGTACTGCGGGTGTTGGTCTTGAGTACCAACTAACTAATGCTGTATCAACCAAGATTGGTTACGATTACTACCAGAACCTAGAATTGAACCAAGGTCAAGACACTGACCTACATCAGGTTTACTGGGGTATGACTTATAAGTTCGGTCAACCTGCAACACCAATGATCGTAACTCAGGACGTTGAAGTTGTTAAAGAAGTGCCTGTAGAAGTAACGACAATGACTCGTTCAAACTTCGTACTTCCTTACCAAACTGGCCAAGTTGATGTGAACGACTACGGTCGTTACAACCTAAACGAAGTTGCACAAACGCTGCAAGCAAACCCTGAATTAACAGCTGAAATCATCGGTCGTACTGATTCAACTGGTACTGCTGCAATCAACGCTAAAGTGTCTGAAGCACGTGCAAACGCGGTATCTCAGTACCTAGTTGATAACGGTGTTGACGCATCTCGCCTAACAGTAACATCTGTTGCTGATCAGAACCCACTTACAGACGACAACGGCAAGTCTCTAATCGAGCGTTCTGTTGAAGTTGTAATCAAGTAGTTAGATGTTCAATGCAATAGCGCTAAGACGTTATTGCATTTTGACTATCTTGATTTTAGGTAACAATTGCGAATGCCGGTTTTACCGGCATTTTTTTTAAAAATTTTAATCACCTTAAATAATTGTGGGTATCCGTTACTTAAGGTGATTAGTATCTCGGAAAGTTACAACTACATGATGAAAAAAATTAACTTTTGCATTTTAGCCATGATCGCTTTGCCTTTAACGGGGTGCTTTTCAAATCAACACTTATTAAGTGAATCTGAACAATATGTGGGTGAGTGGGTTCTTGAGGGGGGGATTAGTATTCCAGGTATTACTAAGCGCCAACCGGGTATGACCATTGAAGAGAATCTAGGCGTTGCAGGTTTTACCGGATGTAACTTATTTAAAGGGAAAGTGAATCTAGATGATGGTTCGGTGAACTTCACACTACCAGCGATGACGCATAAAATGTGCCTGCCAGAAATCGTAGAACAAGAGCAAAATATTATGAATGTTTTACGTCATGCAACTAATATTGAAGTAGTGAATGAGACGTTAGTCGTGGATTCTGGTGATCGTTTCTTAATATTTGAAAAAGCCAATAAACATATTTAATTGATTGGTACAGATTTAAAATAAAAAGGGCAGAGTAATGATGACTACTCTGCCCTTTTTGATATGTCGAAAATCTTTATTTAGTATAAAAGGGAGTATAGCTTGCGGCGATATTGCCCAGCAATTGGATTACCTTGGCCTAATGCGGCAAGAATATCCATCATCGTTTTCTTCGCGCTACCATCTGCAAAGTTTAAGTCTTTCTGTAAAATCGTAATCAATAATTCTAATGCTTCTTCTGTACGATTCACTTGATTGTACTGAATAGCCAGATCGAAAGAGATGGCTGAATCTGTTGGGGTAGTGGCAAGTTTCTCTTCTAATGAACGGATTTCTGGAGAATCACTGGCTTGTTTGTGTAATTCAAGTTTCGCCATTAAGCCTTTGTATTTTGCATCTTGATCTTGCATTAGAACGGTTGCTAGTAACGTTTCAGCTTCATCAAATTGAGCTGTTTCCACTAAACATTCAGCGATGGCAAGAGTGACAATACCTGCTTGGGGGAATGCAGTCGCGAGTTGGCGAAGTATAGGCAGGGCTTGAGCATATTCTTTATTATCGACGAGCGTTAACGCTGCCTTTAACTGTAATTCTTCTTGGCTTGGTAGATGCTTATTTAACATTTCACGCAGGCTAGCTTCTGTTTGAGGGCCTGAGCTACCATCTGCGGGTTGACCATCTTTAAACAATGCAACTGTAGGTAAACCTCGAACGCCAAACTGTGAGGCAACCATTTGCTGGGTTTCACAGTTAAGGGTCGCAAGAACAAGTTGCCCTTGATACTCACGAGTAATTTTCTCAAGTATTGCATTTACTTCAAGGGTCTCAGGCATTGATGGTGCCCAAAAGCTGATTGCAACAGGTGTTTGCTTTGATTGTTCAATCACTTGTTGGAGATTTTGTTCTGTCAGTTCAATCGCTAATTGTTCGTACATGCTACTCATCCGTAAACTGTTTAAATTTCAAATTTGTCTATACCTTGCCAGAGTTAGCGCAAAAAAGTGGGGCATTTAATTAAATAATATGGGGGTTAATTCATGTTTATCAAGAAATAGGCGAAGGAATGTGAAGCAAAGATGAAAAAAAGGAGAGTATTCCTCTCCTTTTTAGCCTTGAAATGTTAACAGTAAAGCGAGTGTCACACAGACACAAAGCATGTTGATTTGGCGTAATGTCATACCACACCCTCAGGGGTTTTCGTTATAAGTCGTAGGGAGATGCCGAGAAATCAGATACAGGAGGTTTCCCTTCAATCTACATAATTAAGATAACCTGAATGTGTGACAGTAATATTACGTTATTGTTTTTTTTGTCATTACTAACGCAATAATCATGCTTAATGCTTATTTATGATGGCTACAAGGTAAGGATTGAACTTTTATTACACAGATAAAGGTGTGATCTTAAGGGAAGGTAGCTGTGTTCACGAATAATAAAGCAACCTTGTTATGCATAAAAGTTGCTTATAAGACGACTAATAATAAGGCTTAGTTACTTTTTACTAGAAGCTTATCTAACCATTGACTAGGCAATACACGACGTAGAAAGCCAAAGAGATACGTGGGCTGAGTTACGTAATAACGCGGTGCTGGTTTATTAGTGTTAATGATATTCAACAAGGGCTTAAGCACTGCTTCAGGTGTTAAGGTAAATTTATTGGTTGGTGACGATTTACCTAATCGCTCCAGTGTTTTTTTATAGCTGGCTTGGTGGCGAGAATCTTCAATATTTATGTGCTTCTCAAATTGTCTTTTCGCATTGTCTCTAAACTGGCTCTCAATAGGACCGGGTTCGATTAAACTGACGCTGATCGGGGTATCCCTTAATTCAAGGCGTAGTGTATCCGTGTAGCCCTCTAGGGCGAACTTACTGGCGTTGTATGCTCCTCGGTATTTCATGGCAACAAGGCCTAATACCGAGCTGTTTTGAACAATTTTGCCGTGGCTTTGTTTAAGCATTAGAGGAATAACCAAGGTAGTGAGTTCATGCCAGCCAAAAATATTAGTTTCAAATTGTTCACGCAGCGCATTCGTGGGTAAATCTTCTAATGCTCCAGGTTGACCGTAAGCAGCATTATTAAATAGTACATCTAGTGTTCCGCCGGTAATGTCTAATGTTTCTTTTAAGCCCTGTTGAATTGACTCGCTAGCGGTGAGATCAAGTTGTACACAGTGTAGCCCTTGTGCTTGTAAAGCGGCAACATCTTCTGGGTGGCGACAGCTGGCTATAACTTGATAACCCGCTTGATGAAGTGCGATTGCACAGTGGTAGCCAATACCTGTACTACAGCCTGTAATTAAAATGGAAGTGCTCATTGTTACCTCTCTAGGGTTCGCTGTAGCTGGGAGTTATAAATAAGGCGCTATATTCTCTGCCATATATTCGGCAATCCATGGCTGGGCATCAGATTTAGGGTGCAAACCGTCATTCATCATCCATTCTTGTTTTAAAATGATCGGCTCTAAAAAGAAAGGTAACAGTGGTGTGGCTAACTCTTTGCTGAGTTGAGGGTAAATAGAACTGAACATATCACTGTAGCGTTTGCCGTAATTGGGCGGCACTTTTATCTGCACGAGCATTGGCTTGGCATCAGCATTTTGAATTTCAGTGATCATTTGGCTGAGGTTGTTACGTATAGTGCCTTGTGGAAAACCACGTAAGCCATCATTCGCCCCGAGTTCAATTATGACGTAAGCTGGTTTATGTTGTTGTAATAATGTAGGCAATCGAGCCAAGCCGTTTCCTGTTGTATCACCTGAAATGCTGGCATTTACAACGGTGATTTCGTGACCTTGTTGCTTTAATGCGGGTTGCAGTAACACCGGCCAGCTTTGCTCTGCCCGCATTTGATAGCCCGCGCTCAAGCTATCACCGACAACCAGTAACGTGTTGCTCCACGCATTTAGCGAGCATAAATAGATCAATAAAACTGAAAGGATTCGCATCATGTCAACATCCGTGATTAAGGCTGTATCTGTGTCTAAAAAAGTGACGACGGCATCGTCTTCACTCACCATTTTGCAGAATGTTTCCCTTGAGGTCGAGCAAGGAGAAACAATAGCACTTGTTGGCGTCTCTGGCGCAGGTAAGTCCACCTTAATGACATTGTTAGCAGGGTTGGATATTCCGAGTGCGGGAGATATTGAACTATTGGGGCAGTCTCTGTCGCAATTAGATGATGAAGCGCGTGCGGCTTTACGTAGTGAGGCTATAGGGTTTGTCTTTCAAAGTTTCTTATTAATTCCATCCTTAAATGCGGTTGAAAATGTCATGTTACCCGCCATTATTAAAGGCGATGTGGGTGATGAGGCTCGAGCATCAGGCTTATTAAAATTGGTCGGTTTAGCGGGTAGAGAGACCCATTTACCTTCACAACTGTCGGGTGGAGAGCAACAAAGGGTAGCACTTGCGCGTGCATTCATGACCCGCCCTCAGGTGTTGTTTGCCGATGAACCAACCGGTAATCTTGATGAGCAGACAGCGGCGAATATCATTGATTTACTTTTTGCATTAAACCGAGAACACGGTACAACATTGGTGTTAGTGACTCATGATTCTGTGCTTGCAGAGCGCTGTGATCGTACCTTACGAATCCAAGGTGGAAAGGTGGAGGCGGCATGACAGACATGACTGACTCACAAAGAGTACAAAAAAGGCAGCAGCCCAAACTGTTGCTTAAGTGGAGCTGGCGAGAGTTGTGGCAAGGTCAGCTTTGGCCGGTGGCAGTTGCACTCACTTTGATTATTGCTTGTGTGTTTGCATTGGCAGCATTGGTCAGTCGAGTTGAGAGGATCATGACAGATCAAGGGCGATCAGTGCTCGCCGCTGATTTAGTGCTGGTCTCTAATAACCCGATCGAACCGACATTACTAAGCAAAGCCGAAGCGCTTGGTTTGACGTTTTCAGAGCAAACACGTTTTGGCACCATGGCATTTAGCGAACAGCAAATGCAGCTGATCAGCGTAAAAGCAGTCGCGAGTGATTTCCCATTACGCGGGCAATTGGCGTTACAAGATCTGCAACGTTCACAAAGCAAAGTTAATCCGGGAGAGTTGTGGTTATCGGAACGTTTATTTTCACTTCTGGATGTTAAACAAGGAGATACGGTTGCGATTGGTGATGCTGAATTAAGGGTGTCAGGTAAAATAGCGCAAGAGCCTGAGCTGTCGTTTAACCCTTTTAGTCAGATGCCCGCGGTGCTCATTCATGAAAATGATGTTGCTGCGACAGGTGCGGTTCAACCTGGTGGACGTGTACAGTATCGCCTGTACCTTATGGGCAGTGACGATAAGCTTGCCGCGATTCAAGATTTTTCATCGTTAGAACCAGGTCAACGCTGGCTGAGTGAAACCTCACAAGGCCGTACCGGTGAGTTTATTGATCGCGCCAGACAATATTTATCTTTGACCTTAATTCTAGTCATTTTGATGGCGACAGCGACCTTGGTACTGACGTGCCAGCACTATACCTCAACCCGTGTTGAAACCGTTGCCATGATGAAAAGTCTGGGGGCGAGCAAGCGATGGCTATGGCGTTGGTTATCTGGTCAGCTAGCGATGTTATTCGGGCTTTCTGCCGTTGCAGGGCTATCGATTGGCTGGGGGCTGGAAGTATTGCTGCGCTTGCCCTTGGCGGATATTCTACCGGATCCATTGCCAGCTATGGGGATGTCTCCGTGGTTCATCAGTATTTTCGTTGCTTTGCTGGTGGCGGTTCCAGGGATTGGTATCCCTTTAATCCGTCTGCTTGATGCGCCAGCTATTTCGGTAATTCAGCAGCAAACTGATAGGCCTAAAAATAATAAAGCCAACGCCTTATTGTTATTGCCCGTTGTCGCAGCATTGATCTGGTTCGGTGATAATAAATTAATGTGGATGACCTTGGCGGGTATTGCGGTCGTATTGGTGCTACTCGCTTCTTTGGGCTTGGTGATTTTATCATTACTGCGCAAAAGAAGGTGGGGACCAGCCATGACGCTAGCGTTGAGCCGCATAAGCCGCAGCCCATTAACAACAGGGGCTCAATTGGCGGCACTCACAAGCTCATTAATGTTATTGGCTGTTATTTGGTTACTGCGATCCGATTTATTAGCCGATTGGCAGCAAACATTGCCCATTGATGCACCTAACGTATTTGCGATTAATATCAGTGCTGAACAACAGCAAGACTATTTAGCGAAACTCGATCAAGAGAATATTCCTCATTCTGAAGCCTATCCGGTTATTCGTGGCCGAATAATCGCGGTGAATGGGATCGATCTATTGACGCAGGCTGATGATCCCGAGCAGCGTGATGAAGCATTACGTCGTGAGTTAAATTTCACATGGCGTGAAACCTTGCCTATTCATAATGATGTGCTAGATGGTAATTGGCCAGAACCTAGATTAGCAATAAAAGGGGTGTCAATTGAGTCTGGTATTGCTGAACGGTTAGGACTATCGGTAGGTGATGAACTGGGTTTTAATGTGAATAGTCAGCCATTTTCAGCTACGGTGAATAGTATTCGTCATGTTGAATGGCGAAATATGCGGCCTAATTTTTATTTTATTTTTACCCCTGATGTAATGGCTGACTTACCTGCCACCTGGCTTGTAAGTTTTAGGATCGAGTCAAACCAAAATGATGTGGTAAACCAGTTAGGGCGGGATTACCCAACCGTGAGCTTGATGGATTTACGCACCATGGCATCGCGTATCCAACTGATGCTCCAACAAGTGTCATTATCATTATCTGTATTAGCGGCGCTAGGAGTGATCAGTGGATTATTGCTGGTGATGACGCTGCTACGCCTGAGTATGGCTCAGCGCCAACAAGAAATTAAACTGTATCGAACATTAGGCGCGAGTAGAAAACGTATTTCAGCGACGGTATGGGGTGAGTATGGCTTGATGGCATTGATTGCTGGCTTTATGGCTGTTGTCGGTGCAGAAGCCATTGTTGCTGCGCTGGTAAAGTGGGGATTTGAAATGCCCCCACAATGGCACCCTATGTTATGGATAATGTTGCCTACCGCTGCGATTGGTTTGGTTCTGTTTATTATTAGCACCATGCTGAAGCAGTTATTACAGCCATTGAAGTCTTAATTAATCTCAATAAACATCCGTGTGTTCACGGATGTTTATACCCCAAAGGTAACTTGCGGATATCTCTTTCACTATTAGGTTAATGTATTTGTCAGGGCATGTTCTAGTTCGGGGTAACAAAAATGAAAACCCTGTGACTCCAATTTTGCTGGTAAAGCACGTTGCCCATCGAGCAGCAATGAGGCAGATTCCCCTAATCCGATTTTAAGTAACCAAGCAGGTGTGCTTAAAATATGCGGGCGATGTAAAACCTTCGCCAAGGTTTGACTGAATTCTTTATTGGTTACGGGGTTTGGAGCGGTGAAGTTAAATGCACCTTGTGCTTGTGGCGTTTTAAGTAAAAATAAAATCCCTTTCACCATGTCCTGCAAATGAATCCAAGGGAAATATTGTTGTCCGTCTCCGAGTGGTCCACCAAGCCCTAATTGATAAGCGGGTAGCATTTTGGCAAGAGCTCCACCATGTTTAGCGAGCACGATACCAGTACGTAATAAGCATACCCGTGTTTTATCTGATTGCGCGAGTAAGGCTGTATCTTCCCATTTTGTACAGACGGTTTGAGCGAAATCAAGAGGGGAGGAGCTTGCGTCCTCCTCGTTTTTTGTTTGTAGGCTTTCATCAAATGGATTAGATTTTTGATCGCCATAGATACCCACCGCTGAACCACTGATAAACGTATGAGGAGGGTTACTGCTCGCATTTATTTTATCTACGATTGCATCAGTAATTGCCCAGCGGCTTTCACAAATAATCTGTTTTTGTTTATCGCTCCAGCGTTTATTAACAATGGGCTCACCCGCAAGATTAATGACCACATCAATATCATTGAAGTCGCTGAGTTCTTCGATAGATGAGATAACTTTGATGTGATGTCCTAATCGTTGATAAGCCATTGCAGGATTACGACTGAGTACGATTATATGATCATGATTGAAATGTGGTAGTAGTGCTTTACCTATAAACCCTGTCCCACCTGTTATTAAAATATTCATGTCAGTGCTTCTCCTTTTGCTACCTGTTCAGATAATACGCCTCTTTTGAATGATACGATCAAAGAATTATTGTTGAACAAGGTGTGTAGACACAAGTATTTAGGTGTCAGTCGATATAAGTATAACCAAGTGTGTTTACTCAGGAATAAATATCCTTAAATTCCCTCAAGATGCTCGCTGAGATCGCTTTGAATTCTGCACCTTGAAGTGGTTTAGCTATACAGGCCTTTGAAATAGCAGAATGAGAAAAAGCACTACTTTTACAAGGTCTTTTTATCATGAATATTTAATAGTGTGGTGGGCTTCTCGCCTCGCGCAATAAAAGTTGTGTCTAAATATTAATGAGCCATAAATATAGTAGGTGAATTAATATCACAACAAGGAGATGCATGAAATCTATCATGGCTTTATTGAAAGCAATGCTCTCTAGTTTTCGTGATTTATTACCGATTATTTTTGTGATCAGTTTTTTTCAACTGGTGGTATTACAACAGCCGTTACCGCAATGGGGACCGATATTACTCGGGCTTATTTTTGTGGTGATGGGGCTCACCTTTTTTATTTTTGGTTTAGAGATGGGCTTGTTTCCCATTGGTGAATCAATGGCGCACGCTTTTGCTAAAAAAGGCAGCTTAGCTTGGTTATTAGTCTTCGCTTTTTGTTTAGGTTTTGGTACCACCATTGCTGAACCCGCATTAACTGCAGTTGCCACAGAGGCCGCAGAAGTCGCAGCTGAAGGAGGCATGATAGATAACAATCAAGAAGCACAATTAGACTATGCCTCTGGCTTGCGATTGACGGTCGCTTTTTCTGTTGGGCTAGCCATTATGCTAGGGGTTATTCGTATACTAAAAGGTTGGCCAATTCAGTGGATGATCGTCGGGGGCTATTTACTGGTAATGATCATGACCTGGTTTGCTCCACCGAGCATTATCGGCATTGCTTATGATTCTGGGGGCGTAACGACATCAACCATTACAGTGCCCTTAGTCACTGCCTTAGGGGTGGGGTTAGCCTCGTCAATCAAAGGGCGAAATCCGATGATTGACGGTTTTGGTTTAATTGCGTTTGCTTCATTAACGCCCATGATTTTTGTTATGGGGTACGGCATGGTGTTGAGCTAATGGGGATGACCTAAAGACATGAGTCAATTTGCTTCAACACTTGTGCAATTTTCTGACACCTTAATGATGACGGTGCGCGACGTTGCGCCCATTGTGGTGATTATATTTGGTTTCCAATTAGTTGTTTTACGCCGTCCCGTTGCAAATTGGCGCCGTGTCGTTTTGGGGTTTGTTTACGTTATTGTTGGTTTATCGTTGTTCTTAATGGGTTTAGAGCTGGCGTTATTTCCGCTGGGTGAATCGATGGCCGAGCAACTGACTGCACCTGATTTTTTGTATGGTGAAGGGGCAGTCATTCCTTTGGTTATTGACTGGGTAGATTACCATTGGGTATATATTTTTGCCGCCGCAATAGGGTTTAGTACCACAGTGGCAGAGCCATCCTTGATTGCGGTCGCGATCAAAGCGAGTCAGGTCTCGGGCGGTACAATTCAAGTAAATGGATTACGTATTGCCGTTGCATTAGGCGTTGCCATGGGCATTGCTTTGGGGAGTTATCGAATTGTGGTGGGTGACCCTTTGCATTATTACATTATGGCGGGGTATATCATTGTGGTGATACAGACTTACTTTGCACCTAAATCAATTGTGCCGTTAGCGTATGACTCTGGTGGTGTGACAACATCGACGGTAACAGTGCCGATCGTGACGGCATTAGGATTAGGGTTAGCCTCTACCGTTCCGGGGCGTAACCCGATGTTAGATGGTTTTGGTTTGATCGCGTTTGCCAGTTTATTTCCGATGATCACAGTGATGGGGTATGCCCAATTATCGGTTTGGCTGGAAAGGAGAGCTGAATAATGCGTTTTAAATTGTTAATTGCTTTTGTTGAAGATTCAAAAACAGATTCTGTACTCGATGCAGCACGTGATGCGGGAGCAACGGGAGCAACTGTTATTAATAATGCTCGTGGAGAAGGGTTGAATAAAAAGAAAACCTTTTTCGGTCTTACTTTAGAGGTACAGCGTGACGTTATCTTATTTGTGGTTGAAGAGCATTTGGCACGATCGATTTTAGAAACGATTGAAGACGTTGGCGAATTTGATAGTGAGAAAGGGCAAGGTATTGCACTTCAGCTAAATATTGAAGATGCAGTTGGTGTTGCTCACCAAATTGAAGAGTTAACCAAGGTGGTTGGGGACAAGTTATGAATGAATATAATTTGAGTCATCGTGAGTTTGGCGATCAGCGTATTATTCGAGTACGCGATGTAATGATGGATGCTTACGCGATGGTTGAAGGCGTTACTACGGTTGCAGATGCTATCGTTATTGCCAAGCAGCGCCAGGTTAAAGCGTTAATCGTTAATAAGCGCAATGCCGATGATGAATACGGTATTGTGTTAATGAATGATATTGCCAAACAAGTGTTGGCTCAAGATCGTTCACCGAAGCGTACTAATATCTATGAAATTATGACTAAGCCTGCATTATCAGTAAATGCGTCGATGGATGTTCGTTACTGTGCGCGTTTATTCGAACGCTTTGGGATCAGCCGTGCCCCAGTTATTGAAGATGGCAAGGTATTGGGCATGGTGAGTTATAACAATATTGTATTAAATGGCATGTTGCATGATTGAACGTATTTAACGGTGTTTCAATCTTAAATTGAATGTATTTTGAAACGATGCTGAATAGAAAAAAGCAGCGGATAAGCGTAATATACTGTTCCTGTTTTACAACGTGTGACTTTGCCTTATGAAATTATTTTTTGCCTCCGATATACATGGCTGCTACGACAGCGCGAAAAAAGCGATTGCTGCATTTGAGCAAAGCGGAGCTCAGCACTTCATATTATTAGGCGATGTCTTGAATCCTGGTCCAAGAAATACTGTTCCTGCGGGTTATGCGCCGACTAAAGTCGCTGATTTATTGAATCAGTTTGGTGACTGTATTATTGCCGTGCGTGGTAACTGCGACAGTGAAGTCGATCAGATGCTGCTTGATTTCCCGATGTTAGCGGACTACAACTTAGTCCTTTTGCCTAACGGTCGACGTTTATTTTTGACCCATGGTCACTTATATAATGCCGATAAGCACCCACGCTTAAAAGTAGGTGATGTGATTGTATCGGGTCATACACATATCCCCGTGGCTGAACAAAAAGGGGACCTTGTATTGTTTAACCCCGGATCTGTCACCATGCCTCGTGGCGATCATCAGGCAAGCTTCGGTGTGTTTGAAGATAACATGCTAAAAGTCATCACATTTGATGGTGATGTGCTCCTTTCTGTAGCACTGAACTAAATTCATCTATAGATATTTCGGCGTAAAAAGTCAGTTTTAAAATAAGCAGTAAGACAAAAAAAGCGCATTCACTTTCATGGCTATTTGAATGAGTGGTGCGCTTTTTAGTTTGTATTTAATACCAACTACAAGGTGGTTAACGATCGGCATGACCTAAATCCCGCTCAGGATCGATAACATCCCGTACGCGTTGTTTTAGCTGCTTGGCATCAGGAAACCCACCGTCCGCTTTACGCTCCCAAATCAGCTGCTCATTACAGTGCACCTCGAAGCGCCCGCCTGTGTCTGGGTGCAAACTGATGGTTTCAATTTCTTCGCTGAATGTATGTAGTAATTCTTGAGACATCCATGTTGCGCGTAACATCCAGTTACACTGACGACAGTAGTAAATATCTATCCATCGGGCGAAGTACTCCATCTAAATCTTACGAGCTAGAGCGAGTGAATTTAGGTGGTGGTGAAAGCCCACGCAACATCGTTGCGTTAATCTCTTGATTTTCTATACGAAACGTGAGGTTTTAATAGAATGAAAAAGAAAGCGTACAAATTCAGGTTTTACCCAACAGGCGATCAGGCTTTGCTTCTAGCAAAGACTTTCGGCTGTGTGCGCTTTGTTTATAATCGAATTTTGAAAATTCGCACCGATA
>Ga0316197_10000344_pt1 | contig 33074 bp, 29 predicted proteins | sample OudBiesiAoxic_MG_FD_204939 | JGI IMG/M metagenome (GOLD analysis project Ga0316197, IMG submission 204939) | Coastal sediment microbial communities from Oude Bieten Haven, Netherlands - site A oxic | ecosystem: Environmental > Aquatic > Marine > Coastal > Sediment | place: Netherlands... | reverse complement strand
GCGATCGAGGCGATCCTGTGTGACGGTGTCATCGAAGTCACCGCCCGAACCACAGACGGCACACCACTACGCATGGGGCGTAGGGCCAGAGCCATCTCACCGCAGCTGCGCCGCTTCGTCCTGGATCGTGACGGTGCGGCATGCACCATCACGGGTGGTACGAGCCGGTATCGGTTGCAGGTGCATCACATCACCAGGTGGGTCGACGGCGGCCGCACCGACCCCGAGAACCTGACGACGGTGTGCTGGTTCCACCACCACATCGTGATCCACGGCCAAGGCTTCACCATCGACCCCGACTCGCCACCCCAACGAAGACGCCTCCTCCACCCCCCCATCCACGGCCCCCCCTGGCTCGAACACGCAAGAGCCAACGGCATGGTTATCAGCGAAACGCCAAGATTCTGACAAGACCCGATTCTTCCCCTCCACCACGCAATGGGGAGGGTGCCCAAGCGTAGCTCGGGCGGGAGGGGGCAGCCCGGGAGCCCGAACCACCAAGATGAGCCCCGCCGCGAGTCTCGTGTCTCGAGTCTCGTGTCTCGGCTCTCAAGTCTCGGCTCTCAAGTCTCAAGTCTCAAGTCTCGTGTCTACCCTCCCCCCATGAACATCCCAGCAATCGTCGCGGAACGCGGCCGGGTCTCCGGCGACCTGGTCCTCGTGGACGACTTCCTCAATCACCGAGTCGACCCGATCATCATCGACGAGATCGGTCGCCAGATCGCCGAGCGCTACACGGGCCAGGCTCCCGACCTGATCGTCACGGCGGAAGCCTCGGGGATCCCCCCCGCGATGGCGACGGCTCGCTATCTCCCGGTCCCTGTCGTGTACGCGAAGAAGTACTTGGGTGTCGGAGACCGATACACCTTCGCTCGCGAAGTCACCTCCCCCACCAAGGGCGTCGAATACCGCGTCGAGGTTGCTCGGCGGGCTCTCGAGCCTGGCGGCCGCGCACTGATCGTCGACGACTTTCTCTCGGGCGGCCGTACCGCGGAAGCCCTCGGCCAGATTGTCGAAGAGTCCGGCGGCGAGGTGCTGGGGTTTGCGTTCGTCATCGAGAAGCAGTTCGCCGGGGGTCGCACCATTCTCGAGTCCCACGGGTGGGACGTGTGGTCGGTTGTAGAGATCGCCGGCATCGAAGACGGCAAGCCGCTGATCGCCAACCTTTAGGGCCGCGCTCCCCTACCGACGCGACGGTGGTGCATCTTGAACCCTTTCCCCATGACGCAACGAACACGCGCCTACCTCGGGCTCTTCGTCGCGGCGTTCCTGTTCGGTGTCACCTTCGTGGTGATCAAGGACGCGGTCGTGACGCTCCCGCCTCTCGCGTTCGTGGGATGGCGCTTCCTCCTTGGCGCTGGTGTGTTGTTCACCTTCGCCAGGCCCCACGGCCGGTCGATCTGGGTTGATGGCCTCATCGCCGGGAGCCTGCTCTTCGCCGGCTTCGCCACGCAAACACTCGGGCTGGTGGAAACGAGTGCGTCGAACTCGGCTTTGATCACCGGCCTGTACGTCGTGTTCACCCCGCTCCTCGCAGGACTCGCTCGCAGGACGTCGCCGGCGGCCACGACGATATTCGGCGCGCTCCTATCGGTGGTCGGTCTCGGCTTCCTGACCGTCACGTCGGACTTCAGCCTCAATAGCGGCGACCTCCTGACGGTGTTGTGCGCCGTTGCGTTCGCTGCCCACATCGTGTCGCTCGCCCGATTCGCTCCCCGCCATCCCGTTGTTCCCTTCACAGCGATCCAGTTGCTCGTGGTTGCCGTCTTTGGCCTGGCTACCTCGGCTGCCTTCGAGGGTCTCCCGCTACCGGTCGCGTCGGTGCTCCCCGCGCTGATCGGGACCGGAGTCGTCGTGAGTGCGGGAGCATTCATGCTCCACGTTTCGGCGCAGCGTGTGATCGGACCGAGCCGCACGGCGATCGTTCTCAGCGCCGAACCGGTGTTTGCGGCGGCAACCGCGGCCGTGGTCCTCGGAGAGCGCCTCAGCGTACGCGGGTGGCTGGGGGCGGCGCTGATCATGGCCGGGGTCTACGTGGTCCTGGCGTTTGCCCCGCCCGAAGAAGCCGACTCCATCGTCACCACGACCGCGACCGGAGTTCACTGACCGGCGTTGAGCCGACGAATGAGGCGGTTGCAGATCGCAATGCCGCCAAGGGCCGCGAACAGGACGAACAGAATGATCGCAAGCAGTTCGGGCCCGGCGAAGTAGGACGTAGTGCACGTGGAGATTCCGTCGGGGCACAAACCCCAACCCGTTCCACCACCCGCGAGGTCAGCGATCACCAGCATCGGCGCGATGGCCGTCGCGATGACGATCGCGACCAGCACACCGAGCAGAATCCGCAGAGCGATCAACACGCACCGAAGGCTACCCGTGTTCCACGGTTGCTCCCGTTCCAAGAGCACTGCTACGGTCAAATCCCACCAATGTCATTCGAAGAGCCCACCACACGCAGCCCCGCGCCCCCCGGATACCACGTCGAGTCGTTCACGAACGACGAACGTACCCTCCTGAGCCGCTTCTTCACCAACGTCGACGGCCCTGTCTACGGGATCATCAACCTCCCAGAGGTGGTGAAGGGTGCGTTGTTTGCGCGCTACAGCCGTTCGCCGCTTTCGGTCCGAAGGCTGTTCCTCGGCGAATTCGTCACCGAACCCGATCTCGGCGTCGAGGCGATCGCAGCGACCCTGGACGACGAGAATTCCCCAGTCGGCCTCACACGCGCCCGAGGACTGTACGAGCGTGTCTTCACACAGTACGGCGACGACTCGGTCGCTCAGCTGGGCGGTGCACACATCGCGTGTGAACAGGCCTCGAACGTGCTCACCAAGGTGCTGGAGTGGGGAAGGCTCGCCTCATATCTCGAGCAGTCCACGCGCTACATCTTCTACGACCGCCGCCTCGGAGACCGGTACCGCTACCACGTTCCCCGAGAACTGATCGGAACACCGCTCGAGCAGGAGTTCCGCAGGACGATGGACGCCGTGTTCGAAACCTATTCGGCTTTGATCAGGCGGGCCGTGCCGTTCTACGAGTCCCTCTTCCCAAAGCAGGAGTCCGACTCGGCCTTCGTGTGGCGATCGACGATCCGAGCCAAAGCATGTGATGATCTGCGGGGCATGCTGCCGGCCGCAACAACCTCCAACCTGGGTATCTTCGGCAGCGGGCAGGCGTACGAGATGTTGCTCATGCGTATGCGGGCCCATCCGCTTCTTGAGATCCGCGACTACGCCGACATGATGCTCACCGAGCTGCGAGTGATGATCCCGTCGTTCCTCACGCGCGTCGACCTCCCCGATCGCGGCGGGGCATGGAGCGACTATCTCGCGTCCGTCTCCGCCGACCTCGACGCCCGCGCTGCCGAAATCGCTCCAAACATCGAGGATCGTCCAGAGGTGACGCTGGTCGACTGGGATCCCGAGGGTGAAACGAAGGTGGCGGCTGCCGCGCTCTACGCGGCATCAGATCTCCCGGACGATCAACTCCTCGCGTACGTAAGGGACCTCCCCGCCGAAGATCGGTCGGCTTTGATTCGGACAGCCGTAGGTGAGCGGGGCAACCGGCGGCACAAGCCGGGGCGGGCCATGGAACGCACGTCCTACCGATTCGATGTCCTCTCCGACTACGGGGCGTTTCGTGACCTGCAGCGGCACAGAATGCTCACGATCGAGTGGCAGCGGCTTTCGACCCGGCACGGGTACGTCACGCCGGATGCGATCGCCGACATCGACGCCACCTCCGCCTGGGATGAGGTCATGGAGCGCACGGCCATCCTTGCAGATCGGATCGAGAGCGCTCACGGATCGGTCGCCGCTCAGTATGCGGTGCCGTTCGCCTACCGGATCCGTTACTACATCGACATGAACGCCCGCGAGGCGTTCCACCTCCTCGAGCTCCGCAGCCAGTCTTCGGGCCATCCGGGGTATCGCAAGATCGCCCAGGACATGCACCGCCTGATTCGCGATGAGGCGGGTCACCGGACCATCGCCGATGCGATGCGGTTCGTCGACCACAACACCTACGCCCTCGCCCGCCTCGAAGAAGAGCGGAGGCTGGCCGCACGCAGAGCCGCCCGCGGTATCGCGGATGAGTAGGCCCCAGACACGAGACGGCTTCGGGCCTTTGCTCTTTGCTGTTTCCTACTCAGTGAGCGGAATGCGAAGCACCAACGCTTCGTCTTCGACCGACCACTCCGCACGGCCTACCAACGAGTAGTCCATGAAGTCGTACTCGGCGCTCTCGATCCAGACTCGGCGCGCCTCACCCTCCAGCGGCGGGATACCCCGCTCCTTCACGGCTGCCGCTCGTTCACGGAACCGATCCAAGAAATCGTCAACATTCAACTGGGCCATCGCAGCCTCCTCATTTCGAGCGACCGCAGCGTACCTGACGTCGGGAACGTGAACCGAAGGAACCCCGGCACATCAGGACTACCCTCGGAGGATGCTCGACCGACGACTCCTCTTCGTCTCCGGCAAGGGCGGCGTCGGCAAGTCGGCCGTCTCAGCAGCCCTTGCCATCCTGGCGGCACGGCGCGGAAAACGTGTGCTCGCCCTGTCCATGACCGATCAGATCGGACTCGCGGCCCATCTGGGCGTCGACGAACTCACCTACGAGCCGGTCCGTATCAGCCCCGGCCTCTATGGGACATTGGTCGACCGATCACACGCGTTGGACGAGTATCTCGGGCTTCAGCTCCGCATGCCCCGCTCGATTCCCACGCGGCAGCTCTCCAATGCCCTCAGCGTCCTTGCAGACACAGCCCCGGGAATTCGAGAGATCGTCACGATGGGAAAGCCCATCTTCGAGGTGTGGCGCGAGGAGTGGGATCTTGTCATCGCCGACGCTCCCCCACTAGGTCAGCTTCAGTCGTACCTCGCTGCGCCGCAGACCATTACCGGGCTCGTCCCGACTGGTGCTGTTCGCGAGCAGGCGGCACGGCTCGAGACGACACTCTCCGATCCGGCGATGAGCAGCCTGCTCCTCGTGACGACGCCTGAGGAACTCGCCGTCCAGGAGACACGCGAGGCAATCGCCCATATCGACGCCGAGCGCCAGATCCTGATTGCCGGTGTCATCGCCAACCGTGTGCTCGATCCGCTCGGCCTCAACCGGGACGTCGTGGCAGCGACGCCCGATGGTCCGCCGCGCGCCGCCGGTCTCTTGCATACGGGTTTGGTGGAAGCCCAGTCCGTCTGGCTCGAGTCCATCCCACACGACCCCCGCCTCCCCTTTCTCTTTGGATTCCACACACCAGGCGAGGTATCCGCGCGTCTGGCCGAGGTCTGTGAGTCGTTCGCATGACGCGGGAAACGAAGACCTACATCATCACGGGCGCGGGAGGCGTCGGGAAGACCACGATCTCCGCCGCCGCCGCGATTCGACTCGCCGGGCCCGATCGGCGCACCGTGGTCATGACGGTCGACCCTGCGCGCCGACTGGCCGACGCCCTCGACCTCCACACGCTATCGAACGAGCCGACCCCCGTCCCCGGGGTCTCCGGCTTGTGGGCCTCGACGCTCGATGCAAGCGCCTCCTGGGAGGGTGTCGTCCACCGCTACAGCGATCCGGAGGTCGCAGACCGGCTGCTGGAGAATCACTACTTCCGTGCCATCGCCGACCGTTTCCCCGCTGCCCAGGCGTTCGCCGCAACCGAGACGATGTCGACGATGATCGAATCCGGCAGCTGGGATGCGATCGTCGTTGACACGCCACCCTCCGCGGGTGGCCTCGACTTCTTCCTCGCACCGTCCCAGACGGCGGACCTGATCGGCGGGAAGCTCCTGCACTGGCTCACCGGGGCCCAACTCCCAGGACGGAGGTTCCTCTACCGATTCACCGGACGGCCCCTGCTCAAGATCGCCGACACCGTGCTCGGAGGTGCACTGCTCGAGGATGTCGCCGAGTTCCTGCTCGATCTCAGGACCATGTACGACCGGCTCGCCGCTCGTGCACTCACCATCCAGCGATATCAACAGCGGGCAACCACGCTCGTCGTCACGACCGCAGACCCGGCACCCGTCGCCGAGGTGCTTCGATTCTTCGAGGAACTGACCGAGGTGGCGGTCGCCCCGGCTGCCGTGATTCTGAACCGGGCGCTCCCGTTGGAGTGGGCGGATGCCGCCCGACGCCCCATCCGCGGAATCCCAGACGCCGAGGTCAGGGGAATCCTCAAGGCCAACCTCACAAGATGGGGTGGTGAGGCCCGCCGCCAGACGACGGCCATGGAGGGCATCGCCGGACGGTACGGGGTGCCGCTGCTCTCAGTGCCCTGGGTCTCCGAACCGCCCATCGCAGTGGAGAGCCTCACGTGGTTGCTCGATGGGGTTGACGGGCTCGACGCATTCTTCTGATTCGAACGCCGGCGACTGGTGGTTGCGCCGCGGTGCCGAGGTGGAAGACCCACATTGGGCACCCCACCGCTAGAGAACGACCGAAGGCCCCAGCAACTCGCGGAGTTCTGCGAAGAGCGCCGTGCGGGGCTCCACGCGATGGTCGTTGCCGAGTTGGATGACTCGCTCGTCGCCGTCGCTGACCATGTGAAGAAAGACCCCGGCGTTCCCGGGATGGTTCGCGAGCACGGAACGGAGCTGCTCGACCGTGGAGCGCGACATCCGCGTAGCCGGAACGCGAAGACGAACCACCGAGTCGGCATCGAAACGCGGCTCCTGGATCTGCTGAGCGATCATCTTCACGTCGTCCCCGCGGTGGTCAACGCGGCCCGTGATCACGAGCACGGCATCCTCACGGATCATCGGACCAAACTCGGCGACGGTCCGAGGGAAGCACACGACCTCGATGGAACCCTGGAGATCCTCAAAGCTGAAGAAATACATCGGATCTCCGGCCTTCGTGTAGCGGGTGTTGAGCGAGCCCACAACACCGCCGATCGTTGCCGTTGTCTTGTCCTCCATCTCCCACATGCCGGGCACCGAGGTTGAGCACATCGTCTCGAGCGTCTTCTCGATACCGAGCAGCGGGTGGTCGGAGACGTAGAGCCCGAGCATCTCCTTCTCGAATCCGAGCTGGACCTTCTTGTCCCACTCAACGTCGGCAACGACAAGACCGACGGACTCGACGCCGTCGTCGTCGCCACCGAACAGGCTGTACTGGCCCATCTCTTCGGCACGACGACGTGCGATCGTGGCATCGAGCGTTTCGTGCGCTACCTCGAGAAGGCCACGTCTCGTGTGCCCGAGCGAATCGAACGCGCCGGCCTTGATCAGCGACTCAACGGTCCTCTTGTTGAGGACGCTCACGTCGACCCGATCGACGAAATCTTCGAAGTCCGTGAAGTCACCGTTGCTCGTGCGCTCCGCGACGATGTGGGCGACAACGGCCTCACCGACGTTGCGGATCGCGGAGAGCCCGAACGCAATCGAGCCGTCGACCCCCACGAAGTCCGACTCCGAGACATTCACATCCGGAACGTGGACCGGGATCCCCATGATGCGGCACTCGTGGAGGTAGATCGCGGTCTTGTCCTTGTCGCGTTTCACCGCCGTCAGGAGAGCCGCCATGTACTCGGCCGGGTGGCGGGCCTTGAGCCATGCGGTTTGATACGCGATCAGCGCATAGGCCGCCGAGTGGGATTTGTTGAAGCCGTAGCCCGCGAAGTGTTCGATGAACCCGAACAGATCCCGGCCGAGCTTCTCCGGGTGACCGTTGTTGACACACCCGGCGACGAACGCCTCCTCTTGCTCCTTCATCACGGCAGGAATCTTCTTCCCCATCGCCTTGCGGAGCATGTCGGCTTCGACCATCGAGAATCCGGCCATCTTCTGAGCGGTCTGCATGACCTGTTCCTGGAAGACCATGATTCCGAACGTATCGCCGAGCACATCTTCGAGATCGACGTGTGGGTACTCGATCGGCGCCTTGTTGTTCTTCCGATCGGCGTACTCGAGATGCATCCCGGCGCCCAGCGGACCCGGGCGATAGAGAGCGTTCAGGGCGATCAGGTGTTCGAAGACTTCTGGCTTCAGGTTCCGCATGAGCGCCCGCATTGGCCCGCCCTCGAACTGGAACACCCCCATCGAATCACCGCGCTGCAACATCTCGAACACGGCGGGATCGTCGAGCGGGATTGAATCGATATCCGGTCGCTCCCCGGTGTTGCGCTCGATCAGCTCCAGCGCTCGTTCGATGGTCGTCAGATTGCGCAGTCCGAGGAAGTCCATCTTCAGGAGGCCGAGGGCCTCGACGCCGTGCATCTCGTATTGCGTCACGATCTCGGCGTCGTCGCCCTTGCGTTGGACCGGAACAACATCGGTGAGCGGATCCGGCGAGATCACGACAGCCGCTGCATGGATCGAATCCTGTCGCCGGAGACCTTCGAGGCCTCGCGCCGTCTCGACGACCTCACGTGTGATCGTGTCGGAGTCGTAGAGCTCCCGCAGGCCGGCGGCGGCCTGATAGTGGTCGCGTTCGCCTTGTGGTGCCTCACGTCCGGGATCAACGAGGCACTGGGCCAGCGTCGCATCCTTCCCGAGGATCGCCGGAGGCATCAGCTTCGCAGCCCGATCCCCGACACCGTACGGATGACCGAGAACACGAGCGGCGTCGCGGATCGCCTGCTTGCCCTTGATCGTCGAGAACGTGATGATCTGAGCGACGTGGTCTGATCCGTAGCGCTCGGCGCAGTACTGGATCATCTCTCCGCGGAAGCGCTCGTCGAAGTCCATGTCGATATCCGGCATCTGGCGGCGCCCGGGATTCAGGAACCGTTCGAAGATCAGCCCATACGCGATCGGGTCCAGATCCGTGATCTGCAGCGAGTACGCCACAATCGAACCGGCGGCGCTGCCGCGCCCGGGCCCGGTGCGGATCCCGCGCTGGCGGGCGTGTCGTATGAGATCCCAGACGATGAGGAAGTACGCGGAGAACCCCATCTCGGCGATAACCCGGAGCTCGTAGTCCAGCCGGTCCGCGACGGTGTCGTCGAACTCCCCATACCTCCGGTGTGCACCCTCCATGACGAGTGCGCGCAGGTAGCCGTCCTCGTCCATACCTTCCGGGACCGGGAACTGCGGCAGCAGGATCTTGCCGAATTCGAGGTTTGTGCTGACACGGTCCGCGATCAGAAGCGAGTTCTCGGTGGCGCCCGGGTACCGATCGGCGGGGAACAGATCTTGCATCTGGCGCGCCGTCTTGATGTAGAACTCTTCACCCGAGAACCGGAATCGATCCTGGTCGCTCTTGTTCGCACCCGTTTGGATACACAACAGAACGTCGTGGGCCTCGGCTTCATGGGCGTACGTGTAGTGGCTGTCGTTCGACGCAAGGAGCGGGGCACCGATGTCCCGTGAGATCTGGATGAGGTCGTCCATGATCCGTTGCTGACCTTCGATGCCGTGGTCCTGGACTTCGATGAACCAGTTGTCCTTGCCGAAGATGTCCTGATACATCGCCGCAACCTCAACCGCGGCGGCGTAGTCGCGAATCTGGCCGACGTTGCCCTCTTCGCTCGCCTCGTCGGGACCGAGGAGCTGCGCCACATGCCCGCCGAGGCACCCCGACGCCGCAATGATTCCTTCGCTGTGCTCCGCGAGGAGCTCGAGGTCCATCCGAGGTTTGTAGTAGAACCCCTCGAGGTAGGCGCGCGAGGCGAGCTTGATGAGGTTCCGATAGCCGGCCTCGTTCTCGGCGAGGAGCGTGAGGTGGTAGCGCTTGTCCTCCCGGCGCGGGAGGCGATCGAAACGAGAGCCCGCGGTTACGTACGCCTCGATGCCGAGGACCGGCTTGACGCCGGCTGCCATCGCTGCCTTCGTGAAGTCGACCACGCCGTAGAGGACGCCGTGATCGGTGATAGCGATTGCCGGTTGGCCGTCGGCTGCGGCCGCTCTCACCATGTCCTTGACGCGCGCGGCACCGTCGAGCATCGAGAACTCGGAGTGAACATGGAGATGGGCGAAGCCCTCGCGAGGCAACTGGGCTCCTTGGTACGCGAACTACAGGTATGTAAGCAGGGCGCGTGCCTTCATGCGACACCGAGTCGCGGTCAGTCCACGCCCCGCCTATCCTCGCTCTATCTTCCCTTGAAGGAGCACTACGTATGCGTATCGGAATCCTCACCGGCGGCGGTGACGTCCCAGGACTCAACCCTTCCATCAAGTCTGTGGTCGCTCGCGTTGCCCACGAAGGTCACGAAGTTGTCGGCATCCGTCGCGGCTGGGGCGGGCTTCTGAACGCGAACCCGGCGGATCCGGAGTCGTTGGCCGAGAACTTCGTCGATCTCACCCCGGCGACGGTCCGCACCGTCGACCGGACCGGCGGGACCTTCCTCCACACCAGCCGCACGAATCCGGCAAAGGTCCGCCGCAGTGAGTATCCGTCGTTCCTCGGCGATCCGCCCGAAGGCGACGGGCCCTTCGACGTCACCGACCACATATTGCGTGTTGTCGAAGCCATGAGGATCGATGTACTCATCCCGATCGGTGGTGACGACACACTCTCGTACGGCCTTCGCATGCACGAGGAGGGCGTCCCGGTGATCGCCATCCCGAAGACGATGGACAACGACGTCCACGGAACCGACTACTGCATCGGGTTCTCGACCGCCGTCAGTCGCGGAGTGGAGTTCATCCACAATCTGAGGACGAGCACCGGAAGCCACGAGCGGATCGCGATCGTCGAACTCTTCGGTCGCTACTCCGGCGAAACGTCGCTGATCACGGCCTACCTCGCAGGCGTCGACCGGGCCCTCATCTCAGAAGTCCCCTTCGACATCGACCGCCTCGCCGAACTCGTCATGAGAGACAAGACGAGCAATCCGTCCCACTACGCAATGGTCACCATCTCAGAGGGCGCAACGATTCGCGGCGGAGAGATGGCACTCTCCGGCGACATGGATGCATACGGGCATCGCAAGCTGGGTGGCATCGGCGAGACAACCGGCGCGCTGCTCAAGGAACGGACCGGTCAAGGCATCATCAACCAGACCGTCGGGTACCTGATGCGCTCGGGCCGTCCCGACTCGCTGGATCTCATGGTTGCCACGAACTACGCCGTGATGGCGGCAGACCTTGCGATCGAAGGGGCGTCCGGAAGGATGGTGTCGCTGAGGGGTGGCACGTACACCCACGTTCCGATCTCGGTCACCGGCGAAGGAGTGAAGCGCGTCGACATCACCGAACTCTACGACTCGGTCAACTACCAGCCGAAGGTCAGGCACGTCACTGGAAAGCCGATGTTCCTGTACTAGGCCGGCTCCCCCACCTCCAGGAGTTTGAAATGAGCGTTATCGGAGTTCTAACGGCAGGCGGCGACTGCCCCGGATTGAATGCGGTCATTCGAGGAGTGGTAGCGCGCGCTGAGGAACACGACTCCGAGGTCCTCGGCATCAGGAACGGCTGGGAAGGCCTGATGAACGGCCTGACCGTGTCGCTCGACCGTGATGCCGTGCGCGGCATCCTCACCCGCGGCGGAACCATCCTCGGTACCTCCCGCCTGGACCCCTATGTCCACGGTGACGGATACGCCTCGTGTGAGCGCACGATCAAAGCCAACGGCATCGACAGCCTGATCGTCATCGGAGGCGACGGGACGCTTCGTTCGGCGTTGAAGCTCTCGGAGGAGGGCCTTGCCGTCGTTGGCGTGCCGAAGACCATCGACAACGACATCTGTGGCACCGACATCACGTTCGGTTTCGATACGGCGGTCGGTATCGCGACCGAGGCCATCGACCGCCTCGCCACAACGGCGGAGGCCCACAACCGAGTCATCGTCGTAGAGGTCATGGGGCGGACGAAGGGCTGGATCGCAACCTACGCGGGAATCGCCGGAGGTGCCGACGCCATCATCATCCCCGAGCACGAGTACAACATCGAAGAAATCGTCGATACGCTGCGCCGCCGACACCGCAAGGGAATCAAGTACTCCATCGTTGTCGTGGCCGAGGGTGTGGCGCCGCCACCCGGATTCGAGCCTCTTGAGCAGAAGAAGGACGCGTTCGGATTTGATCGGCTCGGCGGAGTCGGCTACCTCATCGCGGCGGCGATTGAGGCCGGGACCGGATTCGAATCGCGGGTTTCGATCCTCGGACATGTCCAACGAGGCGGTACTCCATCTGCGTTCGATCGGGTGCTCGCAACCCGGTTGGGAGTCGGCGCCGCCGACTTCGCAGTCGAAGGCCGGTCGGGTGTGATGGCGGCACTCCGGTCGGAGAGCATCGTTGCCGTGCCGCTCAGCGAGGCCGTCGATTCGATCCGTGGTGTCCCCGACCAGTTGTACGAAACGGCGCAATCCTTCTTCGGCTAGCGACCGGCCAACCTCAGGGTGTGCCGAGGGGCGGTCGCTTGCGCGGGCCCGCGGAACGAGACACCGCGGCGGGTTCGGGCTCGGGTTCCGGCTCGGGCTCGGGAGCGTTCTGAGCAGCCTCGAGGAGTTCCGCGAACGACTCGAGCAACGTCTCACCAAAGACGTCGAGGTCGGGCATGATGGCGAAGTCCCCATTGATGCCCCATGACACCGTGCCGTCGTAGGAGAACATCGCGATACCGACGCCGTGGCTCTCCCAAAGCGGCACGAGCGGATAGGAGACCTCCATCCGCGCGTCGAGCATGTACAACGGGAACTGCGGCCCGGGAACGTTGGTGACGGTCATATTGAATGGCCTGGCGTTCGCCGCGAGCCTGGCGCCGAGCGCAACCAGGGTCGCGGGGGCACCGGTGGAGACGCGCACAAGGGTTGCCGCACCGAGGGCCTGATTCGTCTCCTTCAGCCTCTCAGTCTCGGCGCGCACCGTGGAGAGGCGCCTGATCGGGTCTGGATCGCCGACCGGAAGTGGGGCGAGCCACATTGCCACCTGGTTCCCCAGGGTGCCGCTCTGCCCCGCACCGCGGACGCTCACCGGGGCCATTACGCGAAAGTCGATGGAGTCCAGGTCCGCCGCGTCGACGCCGCGTTGGTCGACGAGGAACGTTCGCACGGCGCCTGCCACGGTGGCAAGGAACACATCGTTGACCGTCCCGCCGAGCCTGTTCTTGATTACCTTCACGTCGGCCAGCGGCATATCGAGCCACGAGAATCGCCTTCCCGGGCCGACATCTCCGTTGATGGGCGTCTTGCCGGTCGGGATCAGCCAGCCGGCGGAGAGCGACGCACCAACGGCCTGCAGCCGGTTGGAGACCGAATCGACGAGATCGGAGACGTTCCCCACCACGTTGCGTGCGCTCCGCAGCGCACCGATCGATCCGGTGATCCGTCGGGTTGTTTCACGGACCAGCAGTTCGGTGCCGTTCGGAATCGGTCGCGGCTCGTACGCAGGACCGGCGATGATCTCCTCCGACGGCACCAGCGACATGAGAACGGCCATCAGGTCTACGCCGGATAGGCCGTCGATCATACAGTGATGGATCTTTGTGACGATCGCAAACCGGCCATCCTCGAGACCCTCGACGACCACCATCTCCCACATCGGCTTCGTGCGGTCGATCTGTTGGGACATCAGGCGCCCGGCGATCCGCTTCAGCTCCTGATCGGTGCCGGGCCGAGGGAGGGCGATGTGGCGGATGTGATAGTCGATGTTGAAGTGCTCGTCATCGACCCAGACCGGGTGTTGCTCGATCGGCACCCGGACGATCCGCTGGCGATACCTCGGAATCATGTGCATCTTCGACGAGACAAAGTCCTTCAGCCGCTCGACGTCGATGCCCCCGTCTGGCTTCGCAAACGACCCGGCGCTGAAGATCGTGACCGCACCAACATGCATATGCGTCGAACGCGACTCCAGAGCGAGGAACGAGTTGTCCAGTGATGAGAGACGTTCATAGTGAATCGACATGATTCCTCCTGATCAGCAGGCTAGAGGCGTGATTTCGCAGCGCAACCAGTTGGCTGCTTCATCCGATCATGCCCCTGGTCGGTTCGCCAAGCCCCTCGAGTGAGGCCGAAAGGTCCGCCGGCAGGTCCGATCGAACCGTCATCGGACCGGATCCCGATGGGTGTTCGAACGTGAGCGAAGCCGCGTGGAGCCAGGTTCGGCCCGGGTCTCCGCGTGTTGCTCGTCTTCTCCCGTAGACCGGATCACCCACCGCCGGGTGTCCGATCGATCGCATGTGGACCCGGATCTGATGCGTGCGACCGGTCTCGAGTGCGACCGAAGCGAACGACACGTCCGCGTCGTTCCACTCCGCCAATCGCTGGTAGTGCGTTCGCGCCGGGCGTCCCGTCTCAACCACCGCCATACGTGTCGGTTCCGCCGGATCTCGGCCGACGGGTGCGTCGATGGTCCCGGTTGCGCTCGCGAACAGTCCCGAGACCAGCACCCGGTACTCCCGCTTGATCTCGCGCCGCTTGAGGGCCGCCTGGAGGCGGCTGAACGCGGTCACGTTCTTCGCGACGATCAGCAGTCCCGACGTGTCACGATCGATGCGGTGCACGATTCCCCACCGGTGACCGGGTCCAAGCTCGGCGATCTCGGGATACCGGGAAAGGAGTCCGTTCGCGAGCGTGCCACCCGCCCTCCCAGCACCGGGATGAACCACCACACCGGCCGGCTTGTCGACGACAATCACGTCGTCGTCCTCAAACGCGACGGCGAACTCAACGGACTCCTCCGGGATCACCGCCGCTGCTTCCGTGACGATGTCCACGTGCAGGATGTCTCCTTCTGCGACCTTTGACGACCCGGCAAGAGCGAGGCCACCGCGTTTCACTTCGCCCAACTCGATGGTCAAGCGGGCGGCCCGTCGACTGACGCCGCAGAGGACGGCAACGGCGCGATCCGCTCGCGTACCATCAAGATTCGCGGGTATCTCGATCAGCTCGGTCATCGTCGCAGGAATGCGGCAAGCAGGAGCAGCGCCACGCCGACGTTGATCGCGATGTCGGCGACGTTGAACGTCGCGAAGAACGGCACGTTGATGAAGTCGACAACGGCGCCGTCCAGGAACGAGTCGCCACGGAATACCCGGTCGAGAAGATTCCCGACCGCCCCTCCAAGGACCAGGCCGAGTGCAACGGCGTCGAGGCGATGACCCGCTTCGCGCAGTGCAAAGAAGATCATGATCACGACGGCGATCACGAGGAGCCCGATCACGGCTCCGCCCTTCGCGAACAGCGAGAACGATGCGCCGGTATTGAAGACCAGCTTGAAGTTCAGCCAGCCCTCGATGATGACGATCGGCCCATCGGCCAGCGCCTCGACGGCCCATGCTTTCGTCGCTTGATCGACGCCAACAACCAGGATGGCGACCAACGCTGCCAGGACTCTGAGGTTCAGCGCTGAGACGCCGCTTCCACCGTCATCGTCGCGTACGGAAGGGCTTCGAGCCTCGCCACCGGAATCGGGTCCCCCGTTATCTCGCATATCCCGTAGAGACCCTTCTGCATTCGGTCCTGTGCGTGGAGCACCTTCTCAAGGAGCTCCTTGGCGTTCTGCTCAACGGAGATGTCCATCTCCATCTCGAGTGCATGTGATCCCCCGTCGGCGTTGTCGGGGTCGGGATTGTGCTCCGAGGCACTCTCCGCGAGCCGTCGCACTTCGCGCTGACGGTCGATCTCGTCGAGGATCGTCGCGAGGCGGACACGCTCGGCCTCAAGCCTCCGCTCAAGACGCTCCAGCGTGGAAGATGCCAACTGACGGGCCATGAACCCCTCCGATGCGAGCGGGCACGATAGCACCGGTTGCTACGAGAGCGGCACCTCATCGTCGGAATCTCTGCTGAACAGTGGCTGCATCGACTCCGCGAATCAGGATCACCTTGGTTCGCGACGATGCGCCGCTGAGGATCGATGCGCGGCCGCCGGTGGCGCCTTCGACGAGATCAACCAGCGCCTGATTCGCCCTGCCACCTTCCGGCGGAGCCGACACCCGGACTTTGATCGCATCACCGTAAGGGCCCTTGATCTCCGTGCGCGAAGCACCGGGGACCATGTGGACCCGCAGGGTCACGCCCTCTGGGTGGTCGGAGACCGGTTTCATGGGCGCAACGTACCCGTTCACCGCTCGTACCAGGCGCGACAACGCCGTCGATTCGAGTAGCCTGTCGTCACGCAACGACAGGGACGCGCCTTCGGTGATCCCGTGGTGGCAGCGATCCGGCGATGGTGAGAGGCCGGAACCACGTACCGACGGACATCACTCTCGAGCAGCGGGAAGAATCCGGCATGCCGGCTGTAGAACCCGCCGGAGTGCTCCACCGTGACGGAGCCAACGAGCGGCCGATCGCACGATCGGCAAGCCGGGTGGTACCGCGGGCCGCCTCGTCCCGGCGCACGAGACAACGCCGGAGGACCCGTGAACGAACAGCAGCCCACCCCGCACTTCTCCCGAGTCGCGCCCGGCGTCGACCTACCGGAACTCGATTCTCGCGTGCTCGCGTTGTGGGATCGGGTAGACGCCTTTCGCTCCTCCATCGAGATGCGCACGCCCGAGTCGGAATACACGTTCTACGACGGCCCGCCATTCGCGACGGGGAGCCCCCACTACGGGCACATCCTGCAGGGTGTGGTCAAAGACATCGTGCCTCGCTACTGGACCATGCGGGGGCATCGTGTCGAGCGCCGATTCGGATGGGACACGCACGGCCTCCCGGTCGAGATGGAGGTCCAGAAGCTCCTCGGTGTCTCCGGCCCACGCGAGATCGAGGAACTCGGCGTGGCGACGTTCAACGAAGCAGCTCGCGAACTGGTCAACAACACGGCGACGGACTGGTACGACATCACTCGCCGCATCGGGCGGTGGGTCGACTTCGAGGACGACTACAAGACCATGGACGTCGGGTTCATGGAATCGGTGTGGTGGGGCTTCAAACAGCTCTGGGACCGAGGCCTCATCTACAAGGCTTTCAAGGTGCTCCCGTATTCGTGGGGGGCGACGACATCTCTCTCGAACTTCGAGGTGAACCTGGGTGGCTATCGCGATGTAGAGGATCCGTCGATCACCCTCCGGCTCGCCGTTACCGACGGGAACGAACACGCTGCGAGCGGCGACTACCTGCTCGTATGGACCACAACACCGTGGACGCTACCTGGGAATCTCGGCGTTGCGGTCGGCAGCGGAATCGAATATGCACGGGTTCTCGACGGCACGGACCACTACTGGATCGCACGCGAGCGTATCGAAGCTGTCTGGCCGGACGAGACACCTGAGATCGTTGCTACGGCGACGGGTGCGGAGCTGCTCGGTATCGGTTACGAACCGCCGTTCCCCCACTTCATCGACGAATACGCAAACGGGGCGTTTCGTGTCATCCCGATGGACGAAGTCACCACGGAAGACGGCTCAGGCCTCGTGCATACTGCTCCGGCGTATGGCGAGGCCGATTTCCAGGCATTCCGCGAGGCGGGCATCGACGTCCTGGTCGATCCGATCGACCTCGAGGCCCGCTTCACCGACGAGGTTCCCGAAGTCGCCGGCCTCCATGTCAAGGCGGCCGACCCCGTCCTGGTGCGACTGCTGAAGGATCGGGGTGTGCTCGTGCATTCGGGGACGATCACGCACAGCTACCCGTTCTGCTGGCGAACGGACACACCGCTGATCTATAAGGCGATCCCAAGCTGGTACGTGAACGTCGAGGCGATCAAAGACCGTATGGTCGAGCTGAACGAGACGATCCATTGGGTTCCCGACTACGTCGGCGCGCGTCGTTTCGGGAATTGGCTCGAAGACGCGCGCGACTACGCCATCTCCCGGAATCGCTTCTGGGGAACCACCATCCCGATCTGGGAGTGTGACACCTGCGAAGAGACCGTGTGCATCGGGTCAGTGGACGAACTCGAAGCCGTGAGCGGCTTCCGGACCGATGACCTCCACAAACACATCCTCGATCCCGTCACCTGGGCGTGTCCCGCGTGTGACGGAACCATGGTGCGCGTCCCGGAGGTGCTCGACACCTGGTTCGACTCCGGTTCGATGCCCTACGCGCAGGTCCACTACCCGTTTGAGAACAAGGAGCAATTCGAACGCGGATTCCCGGCCAACTTCATTGCGGAAGGCCTCGACCAGACGCGTGGCTGGTTCTACACCCTGCTCATCATGTCAGCCGGGATCTTCGACACGGCACCATTCCAGAACTGTGTCGTGACCGGGATGATCCTTGCCGAGGACGGACGCAAGATGTCCAAGAGCCTCAAGAACTACCCCGATCCATCGCATGTTCTCGACGAGTTCGGAGCCGATGCCCTCCGTGCGTACTTGATCAACTCGCCCGTGGTCAGGGCCGATCCACTCCGGTTCTCGGAGGAGGGTGTACGCGAAGTGGTTCGTACGGTGCTGTTCCCATGGTGGAACTCGCTGTCGTTCTTCACCACCTACGCCGAGGCAGACTCGATCACCGAGGCAGATCTAGCAGCAGCTCCGCCTGTGGCTGAGCGGCCGGAGATCGACCGCTGGATTCTCTCGGTGTTGCAGAGTCTGATTTCACGCGTCAACGAAGAGATGGAGGCATACCGGCTCTTCGCCGTGACTCCGCCAATTGTCGGCTTCGTCGAGCACCTCACCAACTGGTATATCCGGAGAACCCGACGGCGATTCTGGGCACGTCGCGAAGGGGCGGACCAGAGCGACAAACTTGCGGCCTTCGCAACTCTTCACGAGGTGCTCTTGACGTTCGCGACCGTCGCAGCTCCCGTGCTGCCCTTCATGTCGGAGGAGATCTACCAGCGCCTCGTCCAACCGGACGGCACGGCGGCGCCGGCGAGTGTTCACTTGCTCGACTACCCGGACGCCGACACGACGCTCATCGATTCCGATCTCGAAGTGGCGATGGCGGCAGCGCGCACGGTTGTCAACCTCGGCCGCGGCCTGCGCAAGCGGAACGATCTTCGGGTTCGTCAGCCGCTCGGCCTCGTGACCATCGTGAGCCGCGACCCGCAGGTTGCTGCCGCGATCGCGACACACCGGGACCTCATCTCAGAGGAGTTGAACGTTCATCGTGTCGAGGTGCATGAAGACGAGTCGGACCTGGTGGTTCTGTCGGCAAAAGCAGACTTCAAGCGGCTCGGGCCGAGGCTCGGCAAGGAGACCGCTGCGGTCGCCGGCAAGATCGCCGCGCTCGAGCATTCGTCGATCGCTGCCCTGCTCGAGGGTGGTGAACTCGTGATTCGAGACACCACGCTCAGCGCAGACGACATCGTCGTGAGCCGCACTCCGCACGAAGGCACGGTGGTTGCCACGGAGGGGACAATCACGGTTGCCCTTGACACAACCCTCACCGACGAGCTTCGCAGCGAAGGTGTGGCTCGCGAACTCGTGAACCGGATTCAGTTGCTGCGTCGGTCGGACGGTCTGGACGTGGCAGACCGCATCGCGCTGCGCTGGGCATCCGACTCCGGTCCGATTGTCGCGGCGTTCGAGCAGTTCGGTGACTTCATTGCCGGCGAGGTGCTGGCGCTCTCAATCGAACGCAATGACACCGTCGCGGCGAACACCACCGACATCGACGGCGTCACGGTTGCTCTGAAGATCACCGCCGTCTGATCAGCAGATCACCCGGCGGAGGAGGCTGATGCCGAGAATGAGGATCACCGGCGAGAGGTCGAGGGCCGCACCACCGATACGAAGCGGCGGGATGACGTTTCTGATGGGGCGCATGACCGGCTCGATCACCTTTGAGAGGGCGTCGTAGAGGCGTCGCACCGGGTGGTCCCAGCCGAGGCGGCCGAAGTTGACGACGTAGCTGAGCACGATCCAGGCAATGATGACCCAGGTCGCGACACCGAGAACCGCACAAATGAGGTCGAGCGCCACTCAGGATGATCCGTAGAGACCGAGCGCCGCGAGACGATCGAGTTCGGCACTGCTCACCGCAACACCGGCCGGTGAAACGAGAATGACACCCTGCGCGATCTTCGCCATCTTCCCATCGAGGGCGTACGTCAGGCCGGACGTGAAGTCGACGAGGCGCCGGACCATCTCAGGCTCCGTGCTCCGCAGATCAAGGACGAGCGGCCGTCCTGAGCGGATCCCGTCCGCAAGCATCTGGGCGTCAGAGAAGTTGCGGGCGACGATGATCTCCGTCTCGACTGACTGACGCTGCATGGAGTCGAGAGGCCTGCCAGCCTCTGATCCGGGCTGTACATACACACCCGCTTCCGCATGTTCCCACGACGAGTTCTGCCGGTTCGCCGAAGCCGGCGGGTCGACGCGACGGCCCGCGACACTTCCCGGCGGGCGAGCGGTTACGACCCGCGGCGTGTCGCCCGGCGCCTGCGGCGACGCAGGAGCGGGTGCACCTTGGTCTCCGTCGCTGTCGTCGTCGACGAGGCCAAGGTAGAAGAGCGTCTTCTGCCAGAACGTTGCCATAGTCAATCCTCGGTGAAGCGTTCGCTGGAATCGTTGTTCGCAGCCTCAAAGATAGCCCGTCCCACGCGCACGATGCTTGCACCTTCCTCGACGGCAACCTCGAAGTCGTCGGTCATGCCCATCGAGAGCTCCACAGCTTCCGGGTGCTGGGCCCGCAGCCTTCCGCCGAGCTCGCAGAGACCCACGAACCACCGCCGGCTTTCTTCGGCGATCGGGACCTGGGGCGGGATGATCATCAGCCCGCGAACCGCCACCCCTCGGTCGGCGACGAGATCGGCGACCTGCAGCACCTCGCTTGGCTCGAAGCCGTGCTTCTGTGGTTCAGCGGCGATGTTCACCTCGATCAGAACCGGGGGCGGGTGCTCGAGACGGGACCATGGTTCGAGCAGGCTCATTCGGTCGAACGAGTGGAGCAGCACGATCGGAGGTGCGATCGTCTTGATCGCTCGCCGCTGGACGTTCCCGATGAAGTGCCAGGTGATGTCCTCGGGGAGGCTGCCCTCCGCGCGCTCCTCGAGCCCATGTGGCCGGTTCTCGCCGAAGGCACGCTGACCGGCGTCGTACAGGTCCAGCACCGCCCGATTGGGCTGCCCCTTGGAAACCGCGAGGAGGCAGACTTCGGCAGGATCCCTTCCCGAGCGCAGCGCCGCTGACGCAATCCGAGCTCTGACTTCATTCAGCTCCGAGGAACCCATGCCACCGCCACTTGTCGATTCTTGGTCGCGTCCCGACGATAGGACCAGTGTTCGCTATCCGTATACGTACAGCGATCGGATCTCCACACCGGCAGCTCAGCCAGTTGCTCCTCGGCGGCCGACCAGAGATCCACACTGGTGCTTCCACGTGTGGTGGTCGAGCTGTACCCGCCGATCTCCGCTACCACGTCATCACCAACTTCGTAGCAGCATGGTCCGATCGATGGTCCGATCGCAGCACGACGCGGCGTGTCACCAAGGTCGATCATGGCTGCAAGACCGGTAGCGATAACGCCTGCGGCCACTCCTCGCCACCCTGCATGGAGCACGGCCACCGAGGTGTCCCCCTCGACGATGATGGGCATGCAGTCCGCGGTAGCGATGACAAGCGGCAAACCCGGGTGATCCGTGATCAAGCCGTCGCCATCGCCCGCAGGACCCGGACGATCAACGCCGATCACAACGTCACCGTGGACCTGACGAACCGATGCCCACGCATCGGGGATTCCGAGAGCCCTCGAGATGTGGTCGCGCGAGCGTGCGTCGTCGCGCCCGTTCCCATCGACGGCGTTGCCAAAGAACGCTCCGCGGAAGCCCGCGGGTTGGATCATCCGCGGACGAAGCCTGGGATCTCCATCTCGTCAGTGCCCTCATCGCGTGAGGTTCCGTCATCAAGTGGCGGCCGCACGGTGGGCACGCTCACCGTCGGGGCCGACGTGAAGGAGGATGAGCGCGATTGTTCGTACTCGAACCCGGCCGCAATCACCGTAACCCGCATCTCGTCTCCCAGGGAGTCGTCGACGACGGCACCGAAGATGATGTTCGCGTCACCGTCCGAGTGGTCGGCCACGATCGATGCTGCGGTCGAGACTTCGTGAAGCGTCATGTCGACGGGCCCGGCGATCGAGAGCAGGACACCCCGTGCACCCTCCATCGACGTTTCGAGGAGTGGGCTCGAGATCGCCTTCTCGGCAGCCTGCTGCGCGCGGCTGTCTCCGGTCGACTGTCCGATGCCCATGACCGCGGATCCTGCCTCGGACATCACGGTCTTGACGTCTGCAAAGTCCACGTTGATGAGGCCGGGAGTTGTGATGAGATCGGTGATCCCTTTGACGCCGTTCGTGAGGATTTCGTCGGCCATGCGGAAGGCCTCGACTACAGGAGTGGTGGGGTCGGCGATCTCAAGCAGTCGCTCGTTCGGGATGATGATCAGCGTGTCCACGGCCTGCTTCAGCGATTGGATGCCTTGCTCGGCCGCGACAGAACGGCGGCGGCCCTCGAAGCCGAACGGTCGGGTGACCACACCGACCGTGAGTGCGCCGAGGGATCGAGCGACTTCGGCGACAATCGGGGCTGCCCCGGTTCCCGTCCCGCCGCCTTCACCTGCGGTGATGAACACCATGTCTGCACCGGTAAGAGCGTCCTCGAGTTCCTCGCGGTGGTCGTCGGCAGCTTCACGGCCAACTTCAGGGTTGGCCCCGGCGCCCAAACCGCGAGTTGAGTCGCGCCCAATGTCGAGTTTCAGATCCGCATCCGACATGATCAGCGCTTGCGCGTCGGTGTTCACCGCAATGAACTCCACACCGCCCACACCGGCCTCGATCATGCGGTTCACAGCGTTTACACCGCCACCGCCCACACCGACAACTTTGATGACGGCAAGGTAGGTGAAGGGTGAGAGTTTCGGATCGGTCATGTAGTGGTCCTCCCGCGCAGGTATCTGAAGGTTAGTCCGACGGTTGAGACTGTTCGAGTGTCTCCGTCTCACCTTCCAGTTGAGATTGAGGCGGAGCCACAGCTGGTCGACTCGGAGCCGTCACATCGATGCGGCTTCCGGCCTCGAGTCCGGTCGCGATGAGCGCCTCGACAGCGGCGGCCTTGAACGCCATGTCAACCGGTCGCCCGAGCGAGATGGTGTACTGATCGACGAGCGCATCGACTCTGTCGCCCGAAACCGTCACCGTGGTCGAGCGCTGGAGGGCAGGCGACAGCCCTGCCACGAACTCGACAGCGCCGAGGGTGCCAGCATGGCTGATCCGATCGCCCTCACGGAGCGTTCCTGCTCGGTCCGAGCGGACGATCGGCGGAACAGACCCGCCCGCGGTGCGCTGGACCAGCACGCCGTCGAGCGCGACGTCGAAGTCCCCAAGATCGGTTGTGATGGTCGCGACGGGAACGCGCTCGCGGACGTCGATCTCGACGCTCCCCGGCCACGAGACCGTCACGTTGACGTCGGCAATCCATGCGCTTTCGAGCAGCGCCGCTTCGACAGGTCCACCCTTGACCGAGATCGTTGGTGTCCCCGGCCGAACACCGAGCGCGTCGGCGATCGCAGCCGGATCAGTGCGCTCTGCGCCGGTGACCGTGACGGTCCGGACCGAGAGAATCGGGGAGTTCACGACCCAGATCGCTGCGGCGACGGCGACCACGAACAGGACGAGCCAGATCAGCCAGCGGAGCCGCCCACGCGCTCGCTCTTCGGTTACCTCACGCCGCCGTTCGGCGATGCGGTGGTCCATCGTGTTCATCCGGCCGGCTCCGGTTCCATCGGTTCTTCGCCCCTGTCCTCGAACGCACCGACAAATCGGATCTCGGGCGTCAGCCACACTCCCGTGGACTCGAACACGCGCCTCCGCACGGCCCGTACAAGATCCCAAACGTCTTGTGCAACAGCATCTTCGTCGGCGGTGAAGAAGTTGGCGTGCATTTCCGACACGGCGACTCCCCCGCACCGGAACCCCTTGAGGCCGGCTGCGTCGATCAATCGACCGGCAGCATCACCCGATGGGTTCTTGAACACCGATCCGGCGTTGAATGTGCCGCCCGGCTGGTGCTGCTTTCTCCACCGTGTGATTTCCCGGATTCGCGCCTCGGCGTCTGCTCGTGTGCACGGGAACGTGGAGAACCGGGCCGATGTGACGAGATCATCCGGACCGAGATTCGAATGGCGATACGAGAGTGCGAGATCTGCGGCGGTTCTGGCGGATCGCTTCCCGCTTGTGCGGTTCACCACAACGGCGGAGATCAGGCGCTCGGCGGTGTCCGAACCGTGGCCTCCGGCGTTCATCATCACCGCCCCGCCGACCGTTCCCGGTATTCCGGCATAGAACTCGAGGCCACATCGTCCTGCCTCCGCTCCTGTGCGAGCAACCCGCGGCAGTGGAGCCGCTCCCCCGCCGACAACGCTTCCGTCGTCGCCGACAGTGACGTCGAGGAAGACACCACCGAGACGGACAACCAGTCCGGCAAACCCTCGATCGGCAACGAGCAGGTTGGTTCCTCTGCCGAGCACGAGCATCTCGACCCCAGGCACGAGGGATTGCAGCACATCGTCGAGGTGACCTTCGTCGTTCACTTCGACGAACCATTCGGCCCGTCCGCCGAGTTTGTAGCTCGTCAGAGGTGCAAGTGACACCGAGCGCTGCACTCCCGGTATCGCCGACATCTGAGTGTTCACCGGTCGACTCCAATCCGATCGACGATATCGGTCCAGATGGTGGCGACGTCGCCGGCACCCATCAAGATCACCGTGTCACCGGGTTGCAGGGAGGGTGCGATCCGTGAAGGCACATCGGCGAGGTGCTCGACGTATTCGACATCCCCGCCCCCTGCTCGCACGGCTTCTTCGACGAGCCGGCCCGTGACACCGGGTTGGGGTTGTTCCCCCGCGCCGTAGACGTCGGTGACGACGATTCGGTCGGCGCCTGCGAGCGGCGCTCCGAAAGCCGGCGCAAGCCCGGCAGTCCTGGTGTATCGGTGTGGCTGGAACACGACCCACAGGTCGCCGTCCGTCATCGTGCGCGCCGCCTCGACCGTGGAGGCGACCTCGGTCGGGTGATGTGCGTAGTCGTCGATGATCGAGACCCCGCCGACTCTCGCCTTTACCTCGAATCGCCGGCGCACTCCGCTGAACTCGCGGAGACCGGAGATCGCACATTCGAGGTCGAAGCCGACTTCGCCAAGGAGGGCAAGCACACCGGCGGCGTTCATCACAACGTGGAGTCCGGGATGCTGAAGCTGTACCCGATGGACGGCTTCGTCCCGGGTGAGCGTGAACGAAGTCGTCGGACCCAGGTCGATGTCGGTGACTCGCCAGTCCGCGTCTTCGCTTGTGCCGTAGCCGATCACCGTGGCGCGTTCGGCGAGCCTCCTGACGCCCGGGTCGTCGATGCACCCGACGACCGGCCCAGGCACACGGCTCGCAACCTGGGCGAATGCTTCTTCGAGAGCGGTGACCGTGCGGTAGTAGTCGAGGTGGTCGGCTTCGATGTTGGTCACACCAAGCGCAGCCAACTCGAGGTGCCGGAACGTGCCAAACGCTTCATCGGCTTCGAGGAGGAGGATCTCCCGGTCGCCGAGGTGTGCGCCGGTGTTCAGATCGGTGAGTTCGCCGCCGACGATGAATGACGGATCTCGGTCGCAGGCTCGCAGCGCGGCGACTGCCATCGCGGTGCTCGATGTCTTGCCGTGGGTACCTGAGAATCCGATGGTCCCGAACGCGTCGGTGACACCTCGCAGCAGCGCCGGCCTCCTTGCCGTTGGAATCCCTGACGCTCTGGCGGCCCGCCACTCAATGTCATGATCCGGAACAGCCGACGATGCCACCACCACATCGACGTCGCCGATTCGGTCCGGTTGATGTCCGATCCAGGTCTCCACACCGACACCGGATAGCGCGTCGACGACCTCCGAAGGCTTGAGATCCGATCCGGAGACGGCGACCCCGCGCTGGGCGAGGAGTTTCGCAATGCCCGACATTCCGGCCCCGCCGACTCCGATCATGTGGATCGAGTCCATGTCGTCGATCGTGACAATCTGTGGTTCAAGCATCGGCAATCTCCCTGAGTGCGCTCGCGACACGCCGCGCTGCGTCCGGTCTCGCAACCGAGCGGGCACCATCCCGCATGGCTGCAAGCTGATCGTCGTCACCGATGAGCCGCGCCAGTACATCCGGCACCTCGGCGATCCGGTCCTGTCCGATGATCACGGTCCCGCCGGCCCGTTCCAGATCGTGTGCGTTCATCGCCTGATATCCCTTTCCTGCGGGGAGCGGAACAACAACCGAAGGTGTGGCGGTGGCCGCCAACTCACTCACTGTCATCGCACCGGATCGGGAGAGCACAAGATCCGACGCCGCGTAGAACAGCGTCATCTCCTCCTCGAACGCCTCGGTGACCCAGTGGGGCACATCTGCCGCCTGCTGGGCAAGACGGGGGTGATGGTCGACCCCGGTCAGGTGAAGGATCGAGAACGACCGGTGCTCGGCAGACGCGAGGACAACGGCGGCTTGGTTGAGCGCTTGTGCCCCCAGGCTGCCACCGAAGATGCCAACCACCGGACGGTCCGGATCCAGCCCATATCGCCGGAGCGCTCGCACTCGGATCTGCGCTCGGTCGAAATCCTCAAATGCGCGATCAAGCGGGTTGCCAACGACGTCGGCGCGTTTGAGCCGCTCGAGCGCTGGAGCGAAGGCGACGAACGTGCGCTCGGAGCGACGCGCGACGTACCGGTTTGCGACACCGGGAACCGCGTTCTGTTCGTGGACCACGAACGGCATCGCGACCTTTCGCGCCCCCATCGCCGCGGGAACGCTGACGTACCCTCCGAAGACGGCGAGTACTCCGGGCGGCCGCTCGCGGAGTGTCGACGCAACGTCGGCTGCCGCCCGGCGAACCATCGTTGGGATGGTGAGGTTGTCGACGGTCAACGACCGCTTCAACCCGCGAACGTCGAGCTGGACGAACTCGAAGCCTGCATCGGGAACGATTCGCGTCTCGAGCCGATCTCCCCCGAAGAACACGATGTCGCCGACATCGACGCCCGAGGCGACGAGGGACCGAGCGACGGCCAACGCCGGATGGATGTGTCCGCCGGTGCCGGCAGCCGCGAAGGCGAACGTCATGATGATGCCGGATCGGGAGCTCGAGTGCGAGAGATGTTCACGAGAATCCCCACGGCGGCGAGGCTCACGATCATGGCGTTGCCCCCGGACGAGACGAACGGCAGCGGCACACCGGTGATCGGGAGGACGGCGACCACACCGCCGACGTTGATCAAGGCTTGGAAAGAGAGCCATGCCACGATGCCAACGGCAAGAAGACGGCCGAACATGTCGGGAGCCGTCAGGGCGATGCGGATGCCGACACCGGCGAAGAAGGCGAAGAGGACAATCACCAAACCGGCACCGAGGAGTCCGGTCTCCTCGCCGATGATTGCAAAGATGAAGTCCGTGTGCGCGTTTGGCAGGAACGACCAGCGAGCCCGGCTCGCCCCGAGGCCGACGCCGAACCACCCGCCGGTCCCCAGTGCCACGAGACTCTGTACCGCCTGGTGACCGGTCCCGAGCGGGTCGGCGAACGGATCGAGGAACCCGGTGATGCGATCCCTTCGATAGTCCATGGCGAACGCGCCTGCGGTTCCGAGCACCGCTGCGATTCCTGCGAGGCCGACAACAAAGCCGACGGGCGCCGCGGACGAGAACAGGATCGCAAACGCCGCGGCCACGACCAGCAGGGCCGTCCCGAAATCCGGCTGCAGGAGAAGGAGGAAGGAGACCACACCGAGAACCGCCGCGACCGGGAGGAGAAAGTGACCGAGGGAGCCGAGCAGACGGTCCTTCTTGGCGAGGACCGCCGAGAGCACGATCACCGTGGCGACCTTGGCGAACTCCGACGCCTGGATGGTCAGCAGTGGCCCAACCTCGATCCAGCGACGTGCGCCGCCGCGGACATCGCCGAACAGCATCGTGGCGACGAGCCCGGCGACGGCAAGGAGGAAGATCGGGAGGGCGAACCGGCGGTAGAGCCGATATGGGATACGCGCGAAGACGATGAGAGCGACGATCCCCAAGCCGACCCAGACGACCTGGCGTTTGATGTAGAAGAGGGAGTCTCCTGTTTCGCGGAACGAGACAACGGACGCCGCGGACAACATGGCTCCGAGTCCGACGATCAGGAGCATGATCACCGGGACCACGAGGAAGATCGTCCGGCGATCGCTTCGATTCAGCGCTTCGGCGGCCCGGCGTTCCCGGATCTGCTCGCGAACCGACGGCGATGCGTCCGCATCTGAGACGTCTGGATCCGGAACGGCTTCGAGCATCCGGGTAGCTTGGTCGACACCGCCGGATCCGCCGGTCATTTCGAGGCCTCCACTTCGGCGACGAGTTCGGCAAAACGCTCACCTCTGGCCGCGTATGACTCGAATTCGTCGAAGCTCGCGCAGCCGGGAGCAAGGAGCACGGTGTCTCCGCTTCGTGCTATTCGGTGGGCGGCACCGACGGCATCGGCCAGTGTTGCGACCACGGTGACCGGGACGTCGACCCCGGCGGCAACGTCGGGCCCGGCCTCTCCGAACGCCACGACGTGATGGACGGTGTCGGGGGTGATGTTCGCGAGGTCGAGTTCCTTGTTCCGGCCTCCTGCCAGGAGCACGACGTTCTCGTAGGCCGAAGCGGCGGCTCGCGCCGCATGTGGGTTGGTCGCTTTCGAGTCGTCGATCCAACGTATGCCGTCCTTCGTTCCCACGGTTCTGCGCCGATGTGCACCCGGCGCGAAGTCTGCGAGAACGGTCGAGATTCCGGCGGTGTCGGCGCCGACCGAAGCGGCAATGGCGGCAGCAATACCCAGGTCGGCCACGAACGAAGGATCGTCGGTGCCGAGCGGCAAGAGCGATTGGCCGATCACGAGCATCCCGGCTTCGGGACCGATTCCGCTGGACGGCACCACGGTGCCGCTCACCGGCACCGTGCGGCATCGAGCCTGAGCCGCGAGTTCGGTTGCGCCGATGTCGTCGCCGTCGTAGGCGAGTAGTTCGTCGGGGTTCATGTTCTCGAAGATCCGTGCCTTGGCGGCGGCGTAATCGGCGACGGTGCCGTGCCAATCCAGATGATCTGCCGCAACATTGGTGATGCCCGCGGCAACGGGATGGAACCGGTCGATGAACCTCAGTTGGAAGCTCGAAGCCTCAAGGACGACCACACGCGCGGGCTTCGGGCCAAGTCCGCAAACCGGGAGGCCGATGTTGCCGGCGGCCACAGCGGAGACGTTGCTCGCATTGAGCATCTCTGCGATTGCCGTGGTCACCGTTGTCTTGCCGTTGGTGCCGGTGACGGCCACATATGGCACGGTGAGTTGCCGCACCCCGAATTCGAGTTCGCTGATGATCTCGATGCCGGCGGCGAGAGCCTGCCTGATGGGTTCAGAATGCTCGGGGAAGCCCGGTGAGACAACAAGCAGGCCGATCTTGGCCAGCAGTCGGTCGGCCCACGCGCCGGAGTGAACGGCATGACCCTGTTCGCGAAGTGGGATCGTCGCCTGGGACGACCGGTCGTAGACAGAGACGGAGTGTCCGAGGTTCGCGGCGAGGTGAGCAGCCGCAATGCCGCTTACGCCAGCGCCCAGGATGAGGGTATTCACGGCGATCCTCCCCCCGTGGCGTTCAGGAAATCGGCGTAGAAGACTCCTACGCCGAGCGCCACGGCGATGCCGGTGAGGATCCAAAACCGAACAATCACGGTGGTCTCCGGCCAGCCCTTGAGTTCGAAATGGTGGTGGATCGGCGCCATTCGCAGGATCCGGCGCCCGAAGACGCGAAAGGTGAACACCTGGCCGATCACCGACAGCGTCTCGACGACGTAGAGGCCACCGAGCAGGATGAGCAACAACTGCGTGTTGGTGAGCAGCGCAAGCGCAGCGAGGGCACCACCGAAGGCCTGCGAACCCGTGTCACCCATGAAGATCTTCGCCGGCGCGGCGTTCCACCACAGGAATCCGAGCGCTGCGCCGACCACCGCTGCTGCGAATCGCGCGAGGTCGAGCGCCCCGTTGATTTCGATGAAGTACACGGCGATGTTCCTGAATTGCCAGAACGCTATGAGGACATAGGCGCCGACGACCAGCGAGACCGAACCGGCAACCAGGCCATCGAGCCCGTCGGTCAGATTCACGGCGTTGGCAGCGGCCGTGAGCATGAACAGGACGAGGAGGAAGTAGAGAATCGGCCCGAGATCGATTCCAAGAGGCCGTACGAACGAGAGTTCCGTCGAGACCCCGATCCTCTGCGCCCCCCACGCGAACGTCCCTGCCACCGCAAGCTGACCGAGGAATTTCCAGCGTTTCAAGAGGCCCTGGTTGTGCTTCCTCGCGTACTTCGTAAAGTCGTCGAGGAAGCCGATGAATCCCATCCCGACGAAGGCCAACAACGCCAGGATGCCCTCGGGGGTGAACGGGTACATCCCAAAATCGAGGCCCTCTCCGAGCCTGAAGAGGCGGAAGTGCGCTCCGACGTATCCGAGCAGCGTGCCGAAGATGATGACAACACCGCCCATGGTCGGCGTGCCGCGCTTGTGCATATGCCCGTGGACATCCTCCTGGATGAACTGTCCGATGTTTCTGGCGCGGAACACGCGAATTGCGATCGGCGTCACGAAGATGGTGAACGCGAATGAAATCGTCGCGGCGATGAGGAGTTGGATCACAGGCGGGCCTCCTCAGTCAGCTGGTCCGCGAGTTGCTCGAGTCCGACCGATCGAGATGCCTTGACGAGCACGATGTCGCCGTTGAGGACCCGCTCGCGGACCCAGTCCAGAGCCTCGTCCGGATTCTCGACGTTGACGCCTCCCGCTGCGCTCGCAAGCCCGTGATCGGGCCCGACGGTCACGACGTGGTCGATCCCGATTTCGCGCGCCAGCCGCCCGATCCGCTCGTGTTCCGCAGCGGTCACATCCCCGAGTTCGGCCATCTCGCCGAGCACCGCGTAGGAACGGCCGGGCATCGACGCCACCGTTCGCAGGGCGGCTGTCATTGAGGTTGGGTTTGCGTTGTAGGCGTCGTTGACGACGGTGTACTTCCCGGAGCGGATCTCCATCCTCCAGGCGGATCCGATGGCCGTCTCCATCCCGGCGATCGCCACCTCGGGGGCAACCCCGATCGCTGCTGACGCGGCGAGAGCCGCCGCGGCATTCAGAGCGTTGTGGGACCCCGACATGCGCAGGGACAACGGGAACAGCCGGCCTTGCATGTGGAGCACAAACGAGGGTCGGCCCTGCCCGTCGGTCGTGAGATCGGCGACCTTCACGGAAGCGTTCTGCGTCGTTCCGAACGTCACCGTTGGGCCAGGGTGTGCCCGCCGCAGTCGCGGCTCGTCATCGGGCAGGACGGCGGTTCCGCCTGCTGACAGCCCCTCGATCAATTCCCATTTTCCGTCGGCGATGGCATCACGAGAGCCGAACGTCTCGAGGTGCACGAGGCCGAGGTTCGTGATGACGCCGACCGATGGAAGGATGGCGGGCATGAGCCACCGAATGTGCCCGAGTCCTCGCGATCCCGCCTCGATCACTAGAGCCTTGGCATCGATTGGCGTTGACAGCACCGTGAGCGGTACGCCGACTTCGTTGTTGTAGGAGCGGGGTGAGGCCCAGGCACCGGGAATCGCTGCGGCAAGCAGGTCCTTCGTCGAGGTCTTGCCGGTTGATCCGGTCACCGCCACCACGGGCACGTCGAGCTCGCCCCTACGATGAGCCGCCAAGTCGCGCAACGCCTGCGACGTGTCCTCGACATCGATGCGAGGCACAAGATGGGGGTGAGTGCCGTGTTCAACAAGCGCCGCGACGGCACCTACCGCGACGGCATCGGCGGCATGGTCGTGCCCGTCGTGGTGCGCTCCCCTGAGCGCGACGAATACCGCTCCCGGCTCAACGTCCCGCGAGTCAGTCGAAATACTGCGAACCGGCATCGTTGGTTCGCCGTCGATCACGCCGCCGGTCGCCGCAGCGACCATGGCAAGTGTCCAGTCGAGCGGGCCCCTCATGTGGACTGCTCCGAGAGGGAGTACAGCTCTTCGCGTGCGACCACGCGATCGTCGAACGGCTCGGTTCGGCCGGCGCTCTCTTGACCACCCTCGTGACCTTTGCCGAGAATCAGCACGAAGTCATCCGGACCGGCGGCTTCGAGGCCGCGGCGAATTGCGCGACGGCGATCGGGTTCCTCGACCACAACCGCGGATGCCTCCATACCCGAACGAACGGACGCCCGAATCGCATCCGGATCCTCCGATCGGGGGTTGTCCGTTGTGAGGACCACCAGATCGGCAGAGCCGGCCGCTCGGCCCATCGCGGGCCTCTTCTCTCGATCACGGTCACCGCCGGCTCCGAAGACGACAATGATGCGGCCGGTTGAGAGCTGTCGAGCCCCCCTGACAATCGCTTCGATCGCGTCCGGCGTGTGGGCGTAGTCGACCACCACGGCGGGACCGTTGTCGCACGCGACCCGCTCGAATCGACCGGGAATCGTGGTCACCGACGCGAGGCCGCGGATCACCGCTTCGGCGTCGATCCCAAGGGTGAGGGCAATGGCACCTGCAACGAGGGCGTTGTGAACGTTGAATCTGCCCGGGATCGGAAGATGCGCCGGGAAGCTCCCTGTTGGGGTGTTCACGGAGAACGACGATCCGTCGAACGATTCGTCGAGGGACGACGCTGTTATGTCGGCATCGCCGTCGAGGGCGACGGTGGTTGTCGGCACCGCCGTGGAAGTGGCGATCTCGCGACCGGCTTCGTCGTCCACGCCGATGACGGCGTGGTCGGCTCGATCCGGCGTGAACAGCGACGCCTTTGCAGCAAAGTAGCGATCCATGTCGCCGTGGAAATCCAGATGGTCCTGCATCAGGTTCGTGAAGGCCGCCACACGGAATCGGATGGCATCAACCCGATGAAGGCTGAGCGCGTGGCTCGACACTTCGATCGCAGCGACATCGACGTCGGCGTCGACCATCTCGGCAAGGAGGCGTTGAAGATCCGATGCCTCTGGTGTCGTCCGGGCTACCGATTCCTCGGTCCGGCCGATTCTCGCTCCGATCGTGCCGACGACACCCGGCGTCCGTCCGGAGGCGATGACGATCTGCTCGAGGAGGTGTGTCACCGTCGTCTTGCCATTGGTGCCCGTGACCCCAACCACCGGGAGATGATGCGAAGGGTCTCCGTATGCCGCTGCCGCGAGCCACGGAAGTGCCGCACGTGCGTCCGGCACGACGATCCGGCTCGGGCCGTCAACGTCACGTTCGACCGCCACCGCCGCGGCCCCGGAGGCGAGCGCGCGTTCGACGTAGTCGTGACCGTCGGCGACCGCGCC